>Ga0194062_1000295_pt1 | contig 20608 bp, 19 predicted proteins | sample SepL2225m_MetaG_FD_155481 | JGI IMG/M metagenome (GOLD analysis project Ga0194062, IMG submission 155481) | Anoxic zone freshwater microbial communities from boreal shield lake in IISD Experimental Lakes Area, Ontario, Canada - Sep2016-L224-25m | ecosystem: Environmental > Aquatic > Freshwater >... | reverse complement strand
GGGTCATGATGAGGACTCCCACCGACAGGATAGAGTTATGAGCCATGACCATAGAACTGTGCATGATGCCCATGAAGGATTAGTCCTGAGTTAGCGGGTCGTCAGATATTCGCAAGGCGGAAGCCGCGGTAGGTGCGCCATCCTGCCTGAGGCCAAAGTGAATCCGGGCCGTTGTGACCGTACTAATCCCCATGCGGAAAGCAACAAAGAGGGCGACAACTTCAATCAAAAGAATCGCGCCCGGGGTCCAGAGTAATGCCAGACCGCGAGCGACATCCGGGGTAAGCGTCACGGCGCCGGACCACAGATAGCCAAGTACCACCGTATAGGCCGTTCCCGCGAGGGCCATCCCCTGGTATGCCGAAATCCGCCCCTTCCCCCGGTAATCCGCCCGCAGGAATTCCGAAACAAATCGCCACACCTGCGTGGCGACAACCGGCATCACGTAGGCCAGGATCGGGTGCCCGCCAAGGAATACTGCCATGCCCGCAAGCCCGGCCATACTGGAGATGATGGCCGTCATGGCCTGCACGGGAATCAGTCGCTGACCTTCATACCCGTGTTCGTAGGAGGACTTCTTTAACCGTCCCTCAAAGACAAACGCCGCGTGAGTAAATAGTTTTGACAGCCAGGCGGGACAGCCCGCCAGCGGTCGCCCGTAACAACATCCGAAACTAATGCAGGCTAACCGCCCAATGCCTTCGCCCAAGGCATAGGCGCATGCCAGGGCACCCATCACATACACCGTCGCCGTCGACCCCTCCACCTCTGACAGAGCCAGACGCGAAACACCCCAGATCAACCAGGGGCCCGCGATCATCCCGACGAATGAGGCCCCCCCAATGGTGAACCCGTGCCAATGTCCCTCCACCATGCGATTGACAATTTTGGAAGCAGGAACCGTGACCGCCAGGAGAACGAAGACACACCACGCCAAATAGGACAGCGGCAATCCCACGGTCCCCGGCAGAAACACCGCCACCGCCACCGCCACCGCCAAACCAAGACCATTGAAAAGGCCATAGTAAGTCAGGTTCGTGCCACGCCACGCGCCATCAGATCCCTTCTGGCGCGGCCAGACCGCTAAAATCTGCCACGGCTCCCCGGGCAGCACGCGAAACGCCCAGAAGAACAATACCCCAAGACAAAGAGCCATGATTCCCACGACAAGTGCGGCACTCATGCCCCACCTCCTGGAACAACGCGGGCAATGGTCGACCGGACCGCCACATCGGTTTCTACCACAGCGCAACCCGTTTCATCCCTGAAACAACTTCTCACATCGGTACGCCGGAGGTTGACCACAAGATCCTCGCTAAACCGGATGCGCCCCGGCTGGAACAGAAGCACAACCGTGGAACTGCCGGGGCAAAACAGGCTTTTCGGGCATCCTCGCGAAAGGCGTAATCCCTCTAACACCGCCATGGGGGCATCGTATCGCTCCTGGCAGTAATACTGCACGATCCCGCCAATCATCAGCGCAACCACCTCGATCATCGCCACCAGCCCGGCTTGTGTCCCGCCCGGCACATCGGTGTCGATGATCGTTACCGTCCGCCGGTTCTTGGAATACGGCGTGACCTGGGCAACGACGACGGCTGGGTGGCAGGACTGAAAGACCCCGTCCACTTCGTAGATATCCCTCACCACCCCGGTCACGGGCACATGGTTGCGATGATACTTGTCTGGCGTCAGTCGTAACACGGCATAGTCACCGCCTCGAAACGATTCCTGCCAGCCGGGCTTGTCAGCGCCCAACAATTCCTCGTAGCGGAAGAATTTTTCCTTGAGCAACAACCCTGAAACCTTTCGGAGCGAACCCACCAGGAGACGGGCATCCGAAGGGGATACAATCGCCCCGGGATCAGGATCCATGGGCCTGCACTCCCAGTACCGGATCTTGCGCTCAAAGACCTTGCGCGCCGTGTCAAGAGTCTCCACCGGATCGGCACATTCCGAATAATCCACGCCACACGCCGACGCCAGCCGCCGACGCATTCGGGAGGGATCGAGGGGACGGACATCGAACTGCAACATTCCCAGCAGGTGGGTCAGCCGGGATGAGGTTAACGCCCGGTACAACCATCCTGACTCTTCCCGGATCCGGGAATACAGAAAGGAGACAACAGGGTCACCGAAGAACGTCTCGCCCACGGCACAGGCACTCCGCCGCTCCACATACTGGTGTGCTGTCATGGCGTTCCCCCATTCTCTTCGCAGTGATGGCGGATAACGAGCAACATCAGGCTGATGAGCTTGACCAGCACCGATTGCGAGACCTTCCCTTCCAGCACCGTGCCCCGCACCGCCTCCAGAAATGACGTCGGATCTTCCCCGTTAAGAGCCGACAACAGGGCTTTGGCCTCCTCCCCGCCGCCAGCCGCACGGCTTGCGAGCTCTTTCAGGTCGCGGGCGAACAAATCCAACCCTTCAGCCACAAAATTCTTCAGCAAGGTGTCCCGGTAGTAGCATTCCGCCGCCTCATTGAATGTCCCGGCTGACGCTTTCAAGGGTGATGAGGTCCCCGCCTCATCCAGAATTCCTTTAAGGAGAGATCCCAGCGCCGATCCTTTTCCGGTGGGCTCGATTCTCCGCTTCAGGTCGCTCACGGTTTCTTTGAGCCCGAGGGATTCGATGAGCCCCGCCCCGTCATGTTCCAGAGTCGCCACCAACGCCCGGCGGTACTCGTCGTTATAAACCCGCGTGCGCCCCGAATACCGGTGACTGTCACGGGTTCGCGCCGCTCGGTTCAGGATACGCTGAAGGAACCGGTTCGGCGTCTGGGCCCCGACAAAGAACGTCGGGATGCCGATGGCTGTCCCGAAAAAGACCTGGCGCCGTTCGCTCTCGACTTCAGGCGTGTCGGGGATGTCCGCATGGGTGACGGCCCCGGTCAACACATACTGGTAGGCCAGTGCGGTGATCAGCCGCTGCAGGTCGGTGGCAGCAGACATATCCTTGGTAATGCTGGCAAACTGGCTGTAATGGCGCCCCTCAAACCCGCAGAATCCCATCTTGGAGAAAATCCGCTGGCGATACAGGGAGTAGAAAGACATCCGGGGATCAAAGACCCCCATCTGGGCCAGATCCCGCTTGAGCCGCTCATCATTGCCCATCGTCCCGTCCAGCGCCGGACTGTGATCCGTGCTCAGAGGCGAAACCAGATAGTCGATCAGGCGTTGATCGGGCACCCAATCCCCGCGCAAGCCAAGCACCGTGGCCAGGAACCGATCCAGCGCGCGCGGCCCGAAGGGCGTCAGCGTGACCCCCAGGCATTTGAGATCGGCCTTCCCCTGCCAGCGCCGCCATAACATGCGCAAATGCGTGAAGTCCAGTTCGTGCGGAAGAAACCCCAGCACCGCCTCCGGATGGAAATCCCGGAAATCCAACCGGTGCGGTGCCGCCGTATAGGTTCCGACAAAGAGGGGAAGAAAATGCTCAACAATCTTCACGACAAGATCACCAACCCGTTTCTCGTCCTGCACCGTGAATCCGTTGCCGCCCCCGGGAGCCATCAAGGCGGTGAGGCGGCGACTGCCCAGCGTGATGTGCGTGCCGTTGTTGGCCAGACTCGTGTTGGACACCGTCGGCAGGGTCACCAGATCCCGGGAGAGAATGCCACACTCGCGCAGCTTCGCCATGGTGTTGAGCCGGCTGCGCGAAAGCACCTCGTGGCACAGGATCATATAGTGATACTTGTCCTCCCCGCGATCCCACCCCGACAGGCACGGACTCATGAAGAGGTCTCGGTAGAACGAGTCCGCCACCATTTCATTCAACTGCTTCTGGCGCCGCGGGGTATGTGGCGCGAGGCAGACCAGCGTCTGCTGCCCCCGTGCGCGCAGTTCAAACTTCTCGTTCGCGTACATCGTCAGGAACTGCACCAGTAGAAAACGCCGCAACGTCTCCTCGGCCAGCGCCCGGCCTAGCCCCGGCTCGGTCGATGACCCCACCGTGTGGAATGAAAGCGTCTCGGGAGACGTGTTGTCGTTGAGAAAATGACGCATGAGCCGCTCGCCCGTTTCCCGAACCACCGGGTGCGGCTCCCGCCCTAAACTGATGGCATCGGCAAGAGCCAGCTTGAGCAGATAGCTGACGGGGATGCGGATGCAACGGATGCCGTTGCGCTGGACCTCGAACCGTCCGGCATCCGACCGGCGGGCGCCAGGCGCCTGTTTGTCGGCATACAGATCCCCCTCGAACACGGACTGCGCATAAGGCGTCATGAGGTCTGCGGGGAAGTACACCCAACTGTTCTCCCAGGTTGACTCCTGGTTGTCTGACAGGAAAACCTCAATGTCCCGGACCAGGCTTTTGGAGGCTTCGCCCACGGCGGCACGCCGCATAAGGTTCTTGAAGTAGTTGGATTCCTCCACCGCACGGGCCAGATCAACCTGCTCGCGTGGCCCCGTCACCACCGTTTGAAGTTCGTTCTCGGCGCCTGCCGTCGTGTCACCCAAGCCGAATGGCAACGTTTCAGCCAGTCGGTCGCCGCCCTCACCCATCTGCAACAGGCTACGGAGCCTTGCCAGATCATCGCCGCCGGTCATTGTAGTCAGTGCTGATTCCATAATATGGGGGGGATGATAACAGTCCGTCGTTAGAGCAATGTTTGGCAACCATTAGGATTTCGTTGGAGCTTGGTCAGTCCTGCCACGAGGTCGTGCTTAATCCCAGGAACGGGTGCCTATGGTGGCGAGCGTGCACTGCAAACTACCCAGAAACAAGGCGTATTCCCCTGATAACGGCACCATGGAACACTCCAGGCTCGTCTCGGCGAGTTGTTGGAGTTTCGCATCATTCGTTTCACGGGAGAATTCCCTGAACGGCACACACCACATGGAAAAGCTTTCATTCCGGTCGGTACATCCCTTTCCGGGCTGAATGTCGGCATACAACGCCATAAGTTTTCGGGACAGGACAGGAACTGATGTCCGCCCCTTCTTCATCGTGAGATCGAACGTCCGGACGGCGCCATCCACATTAAAATGAATCTTGTCCACTATGGGACGCCCGACCACTGGCACCCCCTGGTAGGACGCATACAGGGCGCGGATCACATCGGCGACTTCCGTGCTCTGCTTGGCCAAGTCCGCCATACCCGGAAGATTCGTTTCCACCGTGCCATCCATAAAATCGTGGCGGCGGTAGGTCATGACCGGGGATTCGAAGTTATACTCCTCAGTGTAATTCATGCGCCGCCCTTTCCCGAAGAACGGCTTGATGAATTCATCGTTTTGCTTCACATACGTAATGAGTTTCAAATCCGGCAGGGTCACCACGGAGAGCGTGCGCTTATAAAGACTCATGTCCCCCTTGGCACCCAGGGGTGTGGTGACAAAAAAATCGATCATGCAGGCGGGACTCGGCGAGTTGGAACCGCTGCCACACCATACCCCTTCTGTGGCGGTCATCGTGGCGTTGGCAACGCGCTTGAGACGAATGCTCATCAGGGCGTAGCTCACGTCATAGTTCATGACCGCAGACGGCTTGGACGGGCGAAATCGCTCGGCGACTCCGGAGAAAAAATTCGTGTCGGCACCGGCCAGGGCGACAACCGTCACACCCAGGAAGGACAACAAAAATACACCAAGGAATCGTATCATCATTTTGGTTGCCCCGTTATCGGAGTACCCGGGGCGATACCGCACCCACCTACTCGATCACAACCACGCTATTCATCGTGCCGCGCCCATCCGGAACTCATAAGCCAATCTTGTTAGGAAACAGCGACCCGCTCGTTAGATGTTCGTCAGCAGAATGGACGAAAACAGTCAAGCCGGCAGGGCTTGCTTTCCACCCCCACACCCCGTCCGGACCATATCCCATATCTCTTTATGGGTCATAAGACACTCCACGCACATGAGCTTCGCGAGTTTCGCGTTCTCGTAATGCCCGTACCAGCGTGGCGGGATTTCGTTCTTCTTGATATCTACTTCGTCGTTGCATTTTAAACATTTCATATCGTCATTCCTCCTTAACCTTGGAAGGACGATAGACAACCTGTGTTAGGAAACAACAATGCTCTCGTTAGATGCTCGCAAGCCGACACACCCGGGTTGCGGGGACGGGAAAGGGATTCAGGCGGCATCCCCGTGCTTGCCCGCCACCTGAAAGTTTACATAGAGGTTCATGAAATAATTCCACAATCCCACCAGGCTCGCAATGGCGATGCGGGATGCAACATAATGAATGTGAAAAACCCCCACGAGGACGGACATGCCGACCATGGCAATGGCTGCGCCCACGCATCCGATGACCATGAAGATGACATACCCCGCCCGGATGGATCTGAGAGTGCCTTTAAACACCCAGCGCCGGTCGCCATAATAGTTGACAGAAACGGCTATTGCGAACGCGATTCCCGTCGCAAGTATATAATTCCATTCCAGCCAGTCGATAAAAACAAAAAGCAGAATGAGATCCAGCGCGAAGGTCAAGCCCCCAACCACGCCAAATTTAAGAACACGTTTTAAACTATCAGAAATCTTCAAATGTATTATTTCATCCTGCCGGGAAGATGTTATTCCCGCGAAGTAGAGTCAGAATGCCATCGGCGGCGGCCTCCGGGGTCGTGTCGGGGGATGGAATTCGCAGCGCGGGCGTAGTGGGCGCTTCATAAGGAAAATTGACACCCGCCACATTGCCCACGTCGCCGGATTCGGCCCGCTGATAGAGTCCAGTCTGGTCGTGCGCCTTGCACCACCTGACGGGCGCGTCGACATGGATCTCAAGGAACCGGTCTTTCCCGATAATGTCACCCACCTGCCGTCGTACGTTTTCATGGGGCGAGACAAAAGCGCAGATGACGATCAACCCGGCATCGTTCAGGAGCCGGGCCATCTCGGCCACCCGGCGGAGATGTTCGGCCATCCCCTCGGACGTGAAATCCAGTTCACGATTGAGACCCGACCGCACATTCGATCCATCGAGGACTACGCTGACGGCCCCCAAATCGAACAGCTTGCGTTCCAAGGTGCCGGCCAGGCTGGATTTCCCCGAGCCCACCAGACCCGTCAGCCACAGGGTCGCCGGCTTCTGCCCGTAGCGCGCCACCCGCTCCCCGGCCTCTATCAGGCGGCCATGCCGACTCATCGTGTGCGCCGCTACCCCGGGAGTGATGCGGGAAGAAAGCTGTTCAGCCGGCTCACGGTCAATGATCATCCCGGCCGCCACGGTGGCGTTGGTCACAGGGTCAATCAGGATAAATGAACCGGTCCCCCGGTTCTTCTCGTAGGAATCACTGAACAAGGGTTGATTGGCGGTGAAGACAACCCGGCCAATATCATTTAAGGCAAGCTCCGTCATGGCCTCCCGGGTCAGGGTGTTCACATTCACTTTGTAACGGATTTCGTCTACCCGGCACCGGGTCAGACGGGTGGTGTGCTTGATGAAGTAGCTGGTGTTCTGATCCATCGGGGCATCCCCCATCCACACCACCATACCTTCAAAATGTCGATCCATTTTGGGAAGGTTATGACGGCGGACCAGCATTTCTCCCCGGCTGATATCACGCTCGTCTTCCAGGGTGACCGTCACCGACATGGGCGGACAGGCCTCATCCACTTCGCCATCAAAGGTGACAATCGATTTGACCCGGCTGACTTTCATGGAGGGAAGCGCCAACACCTCGTCACCCCGGCGGATCACCCCGGAGGTGACAACCCCGGCGTAGCCGCGGAAGCCCATGTCGGGACGTACCACATATTGGATGGGGAACCGCAGATCAACGAGATTATGATCGCTGCCGATGTAGACGGTCTCCAGGATTTCCATCAGGCTTTCGCCCCGGTACCAGGGCATGTTGCCACTGCGATGGACGACGTTATCGCCCTTGAGGGCGCTCAGCGGAATGAAGCGCAGATCCTTGATCCCCAGTTTCGAGGCAAACTCGGCAAACTCGTCGCGAATCGCCTGAAAGACGTCTTCCCGATAGTCCATGGCATCCATTTTGTTCACGGCCACAATCATGTGCGGCACCCCAAGCAGGGAGGCAATAAAGGCGTGGCGCCGCGTCTGGGGCAGAATGCCATGGCGCGCATCCACCAGCACAATGGAGAGGTTGGCTGTCGAGGCACCAGTCGCCATATTCCGGGTGTATTGCTCGTGTCCGGGCGTGTCGGCAATGATGAATTTCCGGCGCGGGGTCGAAAAATAGCGGTAGGCGACATCAATGGTGATGCCCTGCTCGCGCTCCGCCTTGAGCCCGTCGGTGAGTAGCGCCAGATCAATCCGCTCCTCCGACATTTTTTCACGGGACGCCTTTTTGATCGACGCCAACGTGTCCTCGTAGACGTTCTTCGAATCATGCAGCAGGCGGCCGATCAGGGTTGACTTGCCGTCGTCAATACTGCCCGCCGTCGAGAACCGCAGCAGATCCTTCTTCTCATTCTCCGCCAGGAATTCTTCGATTGCATTCATGTTAGAAGTATCCTTCGCGCTTCTTCATTTCCATGGACCCCTCGGCGTCATGATCAATCACGCGGGTGGAGCGTTCAGAGATGCGCACGACCATCATTTCCTCGATGATTTCTGCCACCGTTGCCGCCGATGACCGGATGGCGCCCGTACAGGGATGACAACCCAGGGTACGGAAGCGGCTCAGTACCTTGGCAGGTTGTTCCCCCGGTTTGAGCGGCGTGGTTTTCTGAAACGGAATCAACTGCTCATCCCGCACAATCATGTCGCGCTCCTGCGCAAAGTACATGGGCACCACCGGGATCTTTTCCATGTAGATATATTGCCAGACATCCAACTCGGTCCAGTTGGAGATGGGGAATACGCGGATGGATTCGCCCTTGTTGACCCGGGTATTATAAAGGCTCCACAGTTCCGGACGCTGGTTTTTGGGGTCCCACTGCCCGAGTTCGTCCCGAAACGAGAACACTCGCTCCTTGGCCCGCGACTTCTCCTCCTCGCGACGGGCGCCCCCGAAGGCGGCGTCAAATTTGTGTTTACGAATGGCTTCCACAAGGGCCTGCGTCTTAAGAATCGCGCAGCACTTCTGGGTTCCGAGGGCAAAGGGATTCACCGATGGGTCGGCTGATTTTTCATGCTGATGCACAATCAGATCCGCCTTGATCTCCTTCACGAACCGGTCACGGAACTCAATCATCTCCCCGAATTTGAAACCCGTGTCCACATGCATCAGCGGAAAGGGAATCCGTCCTGGGTAAAAGGCCTTCTGGGCCAGCCGAACCATGACCGAGGAGTCTTTCCCGACTGAGTAAAGCATGACCGGCCGCTCGAATTCCGCAGCCACCTCACGCATGATATGAATGCTCTCGGCTTCCAGTTGCTTTAAATGGGTCAGGGAATGGATGGTCATGACTGCAATCTCCCCAGAATCAGGGCTACGGATTCCTCCACACTCATGGCGGTGGTGTCGATAACCAAATCCGGATTCTCCGGAACTTCATAGGGGTCACTCACTCCGGTGAAGTTGGCGATCTCGCCCCGGCGCGCCTTGCCGTAGAGACCCTTCACATCGCGCCGCTCGCATTCGGAAAGAGGAGTGGAAAGATAGACTTCAATAAAATTACGGCATTGATGGCGCGCCGCCTGGCGCGCCTCTGCATAAGGCGAGACGAAACTCGCCAGCACCACCACCCCGTGTTTCTCAAGAAGCCCCGCCACGAACCCCATGCGTCGGATGTGCGCGTTACGCTCCTCAAGGGAGAACCCGATGCTCGGAAAGGCCGCGCGAACCCGGTCGCCATCCAGCGTCTCGGTGTCCACGCCACGCATCTTCAGGGCATGCTCCACCTTCTCCGCAAGGGTACTCTTGCCGGAACCTGATAATCCGGTGAACCACACAACCGCTGGCTGAATCGTATTACTCATCGTTACCCTGCCTCTCAACTAATCGTTCCCTTGATATAGTCCTTCGTCAATTCCTCGCGGGGATTCTCAAAGAGTTCGGCCGCCGGCCCGTGCTCGATAAGTTCACCCAGATACATGAACAGCACATAGTCGGCCAGGCGACGAGCCTGGCGAAGAATGTGGGTCACCATCACCAGCGTGTAGTCAGCCCTTAACTCTCGGAATTGTTGTTCAATGTGACGGCTTGAAATCGGATCGAGCGCCGAGGTGGGTTCATCCGCCAGGATGATCTCAGGTTCCACGGCGAGACCCCGCGCCAGGCAGAGCCGTTGCTGCTGGCCGATCGACAGCTTTGCAGCGGGCTCGCGAAGACGATCCTTGACCTCATCCCACATGTTGGCCATCCGGAGGTATTTTTCCACGGTGCGATCCAGGTCGGAACGGCGGCTGATCCCATGGATGCGCGGCCCGTAGGCCACGTTGTCATAGATCGACATAGGCAGGGGAAACGGTCGCTGAGAAAGCAGTCCCATCTTGCGGCGGAGCCGCGGCACATCCGCATTGGCCGCAAAAATATTCTCGCCGTCGACCAGCACCCCGCCGGTGACCCGCACATCATCCATAGTGTCCAGCATGCGGTTGAACGAACGTAACAGCGTGGATTTGCCGCAACCCGAGGGGCCGATGACCGCCGTGATCTGGCAATTGGGAATTTTAACGTGGATATTTTTCAAAGCATGGATCGTGCCGTAATGCACATTCAGGTCTTTCACTTCAATATGGGTATTGGCTGTCATGGCGTGTCCTTCATCGGATTACGAACCGTCCCGCCCGGTGGCTGACCAGACGCGCCAAGGCACTGGCCGCCAGTACGATGGCCGTTAAAATCAGCGCGGCGGCATAGCCCCGTTGCTGAACCTCCGGGAACGGGGTGCCCAACTGGAAGAAGATGGCCAGCGGCAGGGTCGCGGCCGGCTCCGCTAGTGACATCGGAATCCGGTCTGAGAATCCCGACGTGAAAAGAACAGAGGCCGCATCACCAATCCCCCGCCCGAAGGCGATTAGCGCCGCGCTGGCAAGGCCGGGAAGCGCCTGCCTGAGGATCACTTTCCAGGCGCCCTCCCACCGGGTGGCACCCAGGGCATCTGAGGCTTCCAGCATCTCGCGCGGAACCATGTGAATCACTTCATCCATGGCCCGAATCATGATCGGAAGGATCATCAGGGCTACGGTAATGATCCCCCCCAGCAGAGAGGCTCGGAGTCCAAGCCAAAGCATGAGCCCAAACCCGAAGGCGCCATAGACGATGGATGGCACACCCCACAGCACATCCAAGGAGGCTCTGACGCAACCGGCAAGCCGGGACTGGGTCTTGAAATAGACATTCAGGCACAACGCCACAGGCAAAGCCAAACCGAGCGACAGCAGGGTGGCACCGCCAGCCACCAAAATGGACCCGACGATGGCATTGAGAATGCCGCCGCCCTTTCCGAGATAGTAACCGCCGGACGGAGTCTGCGAGATCATGTCCCAACTCAACGCCGGGAGACCGCGCCACAACACGGTTCCGAGAATCAAAACGACCATACCGGCCACCACCACGGTGGCTCCGATCATCAGGATTTTGGCCGCAATTTCTTCAATCTGCTTTCTCATGGGTTCATCCTGAAATGTGCAATTCCATGCGGGAAAAAACCCAGCGCGATAACAAATTAAAACCCAGTACCACCACGAAAAGCATGAGCGCCGCCAGCATCAGGGCGGAGTCATACTGCGGGATCGACATCATCTCGCCGTAGTTGTTGGCAATGAGCGCGGGAAGCGGGTAGGCGGGATCAAATGCTGATTTCGGAATCACCGCGACGTTACCCGCCACCATGAGGACGGCCATCGTCTCCCCAAAGGCCCGCGACACGCCTAATACGTTGGCGGCCAGAAGGCCCGGCGCCGCACGCCGCAACACCACATGCTTCACCGTTTCCCACCGATTCGCGCCCAGTGACAGGGAGGCCTCGCGTAGTCCCTGGGGGACGGATTTCAACACGTCCGTACCTACATGAATGATGATGGGCAGAATCATGATGGCCAGCACCACCCCTGCTGAAAGAACACAGTACCCGGATGAAAACCGCCCCAATAACGGCGCCAAATAATCTTTCACCAGAGGAACGACCACCAGCACTCCCCACACCCCGTAAACCACCGAGGGAATGCCCGCCAGGAGATCGATCAGGGGTGACATCACCGCCCGGATCCGACGCCCGGCATATTCAGACAGATAGATGGTCGTCAACAGCGAAACCGGCATGGCCAGCAGCACGGCGACTCCAGTGATGCACAAGGAGCCTACGATAAAGGCCAGAAACCCAAACTGTCCTCCATGGGGTTTCCAAACACTGGACAAAAACAAGCCTGCCAGTGAATGCGATTCAAGAATGGGCCAGGATTTCCATAGCAGACCCAACACCATAAGCAACAGAAGTAAAATACACAACACCGCCGCGACAACCATGCCGCAGCGGCCCCAGCGATCCAGCCCCTTCCGTATGGAATCACGATCCATTGGCTACTTCAGCTTTGTCTTCTCGGTGTTGAGTATTTCGGCGGGCAGGGCGATATAGCCGGCTTCGGATACAAACACCTGCCCCTCTGTAAGCACCCATTTGATAAAATCGGCAACTGGCCCGGCCGGCGGTTTCCCATGATGCACCAGATTCAGATCGCGAGCCGGAGGGGAGGGATAACGCCCCGTTGCAATGGCCTGCATGACCGCCCTGTGGGTTCCGTAGAAATCCTCCCCGGAATCCACAACCCCGTTCCCATTGAGGTCGATGGGAATGACGCGGATTCCCGGAAGGGGCTGGCCACTCTTGAGGTCATAGACGAAATTCAGATTATTGAACCCGATGCCCGAGACGTCTTTACGCACAGCCTCGGCCACTCCAGGATCCCCGTACACGGCGGTTCCCTTCAAGTCCTCCTGCCTCGCGCCAAGATACTTGGCCCAGGTTTCCGCCGCCCCGCAGGCATCTGATCGTGTATAAGCATGGAGCGGAGCCGGTATGCCGCCCGCGAAACTCCAGTCCTGAACATTTCCCTTCACAAAGATGGCGATATATTCCTCTTTCTTGAGACCCCGTTTGGCAAGGATGCCGCCTTTCGGGTTTGAGGCATTCATGACGGGAATCACGGCATCCTTGACCACCGCCACCCACCAGGCCCCCTTCCCCGCTTCGGAGGGATTGATATCCCGTGAAACCATGCCGATATCGGCGGCGCCTGATAAGGCATCCGTCATCCCTTTTCCGGCTCCGCCTGCTGAAATGTCGATCTGAACCAGGGGATACAACTTTCGATATTCTTCCGCCCACTTCACCATCATCGGGTAGAGCGCCCAGGCACCCGAAACCGTGATCCGGGTCTCTGGGGCGGATTGCCGCTTACCGCAGCCTGCGCCGAGGAGTGAACCCACGGCAAGCAGGACCAACACTCCGTTTTGAAACTGCCTAGGCTTCATAATACGATCCCTTTCATTGTTGCTGGAGACTCATGAGTCGCTCGAACACTTCCGCCGTTTCGTCCTGAATGGCCATCCTGTCGGCTTCGCTGAATGAAGGCGCGTAGTACCGAGGGAACCGGATGCGTTCCGCGAAAGCGTCCGCGCCTCGCGCGGCATCGGCAAACTCACCATGCTCCGCGATCTTCCTGAGTTCAGAAGCTGGCTGCTCGCACAACTCCTCGAACTGGACCAGTCGTACAGCCTTCCGAAAGAGCGGGTCCGCCTCCATGCGCTCCGCAAGGAAACCATGGATGGAGGCCCAGTATCGGGCCCAACCGCGCACCTCTTCGCCTGCGGCCCACAACGCTTCAACCTCCCTGGCCAGAGCTGTGTCCCCCACATTGATCGCCCGCCTGTCCGGTCCGAATTCGAAGTGCCCGACACGGCGCAGATGCTCAAGCGCACGCGGATTGCCCCGAAGATTTTCACCAAAAATGCGGTGCTGTTTGATGAGTGAAGCCACGTGCCCCGCAGGTTCCCGCACCGGCACCACAAACCGTGCGTCCGGAAACAGACGCAGGAGATACTCGAGCCGCGTGACGTTGTAATTGCCCTTCGACACGTAACGCCTCCCGTTGCGCACGAAAAGGATCTTGCGCAAGTGGTCTCGGAAAAACGCTTCAAATCCCGGATTCACCGTGGCGGCATTCAGCACCTGGCTGACCGCTGAGTCGTGGGCCAGCGGAAAGAAACTCATCCAGAGGGGCTCTTCCATCGCCTCCGGGCTTTCGGGCGTGATCACAATACCGTCGCGATGGCTCCTTTCGACGGGCTCCATGCGTTTCCGGGGAGTGAGGTCCAGGAACTTGTTCCACCAGATAGGCATATGCACCAGCGGGAAATCGCGATAGCGATGGGTGGCCACCCCGTCCAGCGTCGCCATGAACTCCAGCAGAATCGTGGTCCCCGACCTGGCCAGTCCGGCAATGAACACCGGCTTCTGAACCGGACAGGCCTGCAAGTCATCGGCAAACCACCGGCTCTCGCGGTGTCCCAACCGAACCGCACGCCCCGGCGAACTCCAAACCCATTGACTCAACCAGCTTGTTACCCCGTCAACCTTGAAGTCTGAACTCTCTTGCGATGTTTTGTCCATGAGACTTGCTCCGGTGCGCCAGACCTACACAATGCGCCAGGCCTTCTTGATCACCATCGACACCGCCAGCATGACGACACTGAACGGCACGTACCACGCCCTGAACCAGGACGGACCGAACGGCAGGTATTCCTGTGCAGGCGTGCCGTAGACGGTGTTCATCCACAGGAAAATGGCGATCACGGGGATCGATGACACAAGGGCGGGGCCTAAACACAAGCCCATATGCCGGAGTGCCGCGAGCAACGACGCCCTGATGAGCGGGGGCAGCCCGTCCGCCGAACCATCATACCCTGAAAGCGTCTGGCGCGTCCGGGTAGCGTCATCTTTGGCCGCCGCCAAACGCTTCTGCGGGGACAGCAACCGGTAGAGCCCCATCGAAAGGGTTCCGCACAAGGCGGCCCACAACACAATTTTCACCAAGTCAGGAAGGGGGACTGTCATGGGCTTGATCCATCTCCGGTGCCTTTTCGTTGCCCGCAGCACCCTGCTTCCTGCGCTTAAGCAGTCTGCGGATCGGCCACGAAAGAACAGCCCACAACGCCACCAGCAGGGTGAGGCAAAGCCCGATAAATGATCCGACCAATGTCAGCCCCGCACCGGGTCCGACATAAGCCATGGCCGAAGGCACAATGCCAAAGAGACTTGCCATGGCTAATAAAATTGTGGTGGTGCGTGTATTCATGGGGCGCCTTTCGTTTGAGTCTTTTTTGAAGCAAGAAAGTCGCGGAATGATGGATCGAGGCTTTCCGGAGCGATGCGCTCGCCGGTGCTGATGACAGGGATGAGTTCACCGTTCTTTCCGCCTTTGACGGGATTGATGAATTCCCAAACCACGTCCCCCGTGGTCGTCACTTCGAGCAGTCTTCCAGAATCCGATTCCGTGATGAGCGTATTCCCATTGGGCAGACGCTGGGCGCCCGACCGCTTCTCACTGATCAGGGGGTTGGCAGCCGTACCATGGTACGACCACACCACTCCGCCGGTTAGAGGATCAAACTCGATGACGCGTGAAATTCCGCCAACATCCGGATTGCCGCAGTTGTCGAAAAGCATCATGTGCCCGTTATCCAAAAAATCCGGGTCATGTTGGACTCGCCATGCTCCGGTTGCGCACCACACGAAACGGCGTGTGGCCGGATCCAGCAGACCCAGTGAGCTTGAAAAGTGCGGCATGCTGATCATCACCTGCCCCGGCGAGGCAAACGGAAACTGGCGGGCCGTATTCGCCGTAACCACCCGGGCCGCGTTGCAGTGAAAGTATTCGCCAAACGGGGTCTTGACACCATATTTTTCGAGACTGTTCCTGAATCGGGAATTCGCAAACGCCTCGAACATGGAAATCTCATCCAATTTCTTTCCGTCAGGCGAAAGGATGACGAGATAATCCTCCAGACACGGGTAATCAAGATTCAAGCCGGGAAAAGGCTCTGTCCTGATCTTGTGGGTCAGCCCGTAGATACGACCGTCGTCACCAATGGTAAAGTCGTGATGCGCACAGCCCAGGTACTTCCAGATGAGGCGGGAATCGCGGTCCATCCTGATGATTCCCTGGCCCCAGGGCGTGCCCCCGTTGCCTTCCACAACGGCCATGAGCTCGCCGTTCGGGAAGACCTTTGCTTTGAACCAGAATATCTGGTGGGGAGGGCGGGGATATTTCACCTCGCCGGAGGAATCCCACACTTGCTCGTAGGGCAGTTTCCACTGATGAACCACTTTCCCCTCCATATCAATGAGGATGGCGCCCTGGATATGTCCGGATGTGTACAAGGTATAGCCCTCAAACGTCCTGGTCGGATCATGGACCGTGACCCCACTGCGCGAAAACCGGTTTGTCGACCAGAGGTCGTCGCTAAATTGCATGCGCCAATAGTGCAAGCTGGCCCTTGCCGCCTTGGCCCCCTCATACGCATTGCGAAGCAAATGCCCCGGGAAAAATCCATGCTGGACGGAGATGCCCCCCCATACCAGGCAAAGGACGCACAGCCCGAGACACGCACCGGCAGCGTGCCATTTTGAGAATCGCTTTTCTTCGGTTTCGTTGTTGGTATCCTGGCTCATATATTTCCACTTCACACTCTGACCACGCCTTGAACAAATGGAATTCACTATGAATCCGCAATGTTAGACAGGGATTAGGGACCGGTTACTCCTTTGCTTGAGCCGCCCTGCGAATGAACGGCGATCTCATGAACGACTCATCCTGCTCTAACAACCGCAGGGCAACATCATGCGATGATTCTCGATTCCATTAGAAAGATGCTTGGGCATTCCGCGTTGCCTGTACTTCTCGTTATGTTGGCCTTCTTGATCAGCGCTCCGTTCTGGTGCGCGCCTTTGTCTGGCGACGATCTTTGCCATGAGAGTAAGTTGCGGACTTCCTGCTCTATTGGAAAGGCCGCAATGACGTTGTTTGTCTGGAGCAAGCCCGATCAAATCGAGCACAAACTGAAGAATATCGGGATCCAACCCTGGTGGTCAGACGAAGGGCGGGAGGTTTCTTTCTGGCGCCCCCTGTCTGCCGCAACGCACTGGCTGGACTATCGCCTTTGGCCTTCCCACAGGATGCTGTTTCGCATCCACAGCGCGGCCTGGTTTGCCCTCTTCCTGGTGGCATCCTGGGGGCTCTACCGTAAACTGGACAAACGGGACTGGGGGGCTGGATTGGCCGTCTTGCTACTGACACTCAAACCCGAGAACCTGGAGAGCGTAACATGGATCGCCGCCCGCAATTCCCTAATCTCAGCTTTATTTATGATTTCGACACTGTGGCTGTACCACCGTCAGGTTCGGGGCGCATCATGGAAATGGGGAGTGGTCGCCTGGGTCGCTTTTGCGGCGGGGTTACTGGCGGGAGAAGGCGCAGTGACCGCCTCGACCTATCTCTTCAGTTATAGTTTATTCCTTGACGACCGCCCATGGAAAGCTCGTCTGACCAGTCTCGTTCCGTTCGCACTCATCGCAATCGCGTGGCGCGGGACATACCATGCCCTGGGCTTCGGCGTTGTCGGCTCCGGGCTCTACATCGATCCGGGCGGCGAGCCGGTACGTTTTGCCCTCAACGTGCTCGAGTGGGGCCCCATCCTGGCCCTGGATCAATTCACCGGCTCGGTTGCGGCAAAGTATGCCATGCTTTCCCCCTGGTTTCAGCCTTGGGTTTGGGGGTTGGTGTTGGCAGGCCTGATCGCACTGGCTACGGCGTTCATGCCCCTGCTGCGCAGAGAGCGGACCGCTCGTTTTTGGGCGTTGGGCCTGATTCTGGCTCTCATTCCGGCCTGTGCCCGGACCTTGCCCGGGGACAGAACCTTACTCTTCGCGGCCATCGGATCCGCGCCCTTGGTGGCCGCTTTCCTGGCAGGCATCGCGGACGGCGACGACTGGCTCCCCCAGGGCCGCATCCCGCGCCGCCTGATTCAGGGCGTCGGTATCTTATTCGTGATCTTGCTCTTTTTGAAACCGGTTACGTCGGATGTCATGCGGACGATCACCATGTTCCGGCATCACTCCGATAAAGTGGCATCAATCCCACAGGCGTTTCGGGCAGCGGGCAGCCAGCAACTGATCATCGTCAACCCGCCAAACGTACAGAACCTCGCCTATTTAGGTCTGTCCTTCATCCACAATGGAATTGAATTGCCGGCCGGATTGCGCGTCCTTTCATCAGGCCTTGGCGACATCACGCTTTCAAGAACGGAAACGAACACCCTGGTGGTAATCTCGGCTCACGGGCCGTTGATTCCCACCAGACCCAGAACCGGCGATATCCCCCCCAGCGCCCCTCTCCATCACGAGCTATACAAAGTGTCCCGTTTCGCCTCTACCTTTCGTTCCGAGGCAATAGGCTTTTCCCCGGGCGACAAAGTTGCGGTTCCCTGCATGACCGTGATTGTTGACCGGGTGAACGGCCGCGGTTTTCCAACCCAGGCAACCTTCACGTTCACGCATTCTCTGGACGATGCCGACTACCATTGGGTGTTCTGGGACAGCGCCCAAGGGAGCTTTGCGTTGTTCACTCCCCCGCACGTGGGAGAACAGATACGGATTGCCGGGCCTTTGGTCAGCAAGTAACCGCAAAGAGAACCCGGAGACAACTCTCATTGCCTCCGGGTTGCGAGTCCATATTCTATGGTTCCCGATTTTACTTACTCTAGCAGTTGCCCCAAGGGAATAGCAAAAAGGCGTTCGTCCAGTTTCACCGCTTCCCTGCCATTGTAGGCCAAGACTGCGGCGGCGCAGGCGGGCGTCCTTTCCAAAAACGCCCGCAGGCCGGACAAATCACTTTCGCGCCAACGGGTGGACGCTTTTACTTCGATGGCAAAAACCTTGCGCCCCATTTCAATAACGAAATCCACCTCGTGCCGCCCCTGCTCGTGCCAGAATGTAAGTTGCGTGTCGGGCAAATGCGCTTCCAGCAAGGCGGCGAGATTCTGCGCGATGTAGGTCTCGAACAAGGCTCCGCGTAACAAATCGTCGCGGCCCGGTTCGAGCGTGGTAATGCCCGCCATGTGCGCCGCGAGGCCACTGTCGGTGAAATGCAGTTTAGGTGATTTTACGAGACGCGAACTGCGGTTCTTCAGAAACGGTGGCAAGCGACGGATCAGAAACGAAGCCTCCAGCAAATCCAGATAGCGCCCCGCCGTCACGGCATTGAGTTTGGCATCACGCGCCAGTGTGCTGATGATCAGCACCTGGCCAGTGCGCATGGCCGCCAGTTGCGCCAGCGTGCGGAAGGCGACAAGATCAGTAATCTGCGATAGTTGCCGCACATCACGCTCGACGTAAGTTTGCACATAACCTCGAAACCACTCGTCCACGCCGCCCGCTTTGCCAAGGCAGGCCGGGGGCAAACCGCCGGTTAAGATTTCCGCCTCGGTCACCGGGTCAGCTTTGCCGGACGGGAGTACGGGCGAATTGAGAAATTTAACGAGGAAAGGTTCACGGGCCGTTGCGCCCCTTTGTTCCCGGCGCGTCATCGGGTGCAACGTGAAATATCCGGCGCGTCCAGCCAGCGTTTCGGTGACGTGTCCGAGCATCGCCAGATTAGCTGAGCCGGAAAGAATGAAGCGTCCCGACTTTCGTTGTTCGTCTATGCATTTCTTAAGCGCGACGAGCAGTTCCGGGCAGCGCTGGGCTTCATCGAGAATCGCGGCGCTTTCCAGCAATGATTCCGGATTTAACCGCGCCGCAGCCAGCGTGGCAAAGTTATCGAGCGTGCGGTAGGTATGGCCGCTGGCCAGGCCCGTCTCATTCTGGAGCAGCGTGCTCTTGCCGGTTTGCCGCAGACCGGAGAGCACGACCACTGGCAACTGGCGCAAGGCCCGTTCCAGCCGGGGTGTGATTTCTCGCGAAAGGTAGTCTGTCATATTGCAACATCTTATAAAGGCATTATGACAGTTCGTCAAGTCGATTCTCGAATCGTTCAGCCGAGGAAACATAGCACGCGATTGCCGGACACCTATTGTTTTTAACACCTTCCCTCTTTAAAAGAGAACCCGGAGGCAACACTCGTCGCCTCCGGGTTCAGAACCACTAACCAACCAACAACTTTTACGGCGTTACGATGACCTGGACGCTGTCGTAGATCAGCTTGTCGAGCTGCAGGATCCCGTCCATCTTGGAATCCACACCGAAGTAGAACATGTTCGTTCCCACCGGCAGCGTGGTGCTGTCGAACATCGGCGTCACGCCCATCGAGACGAACGGTCCCTTGTAGGTAACCAGTACGCCATTCTTAAAGAGGCTGGACGCCGAGTCGTAGTACTTCAAATTGCCATCTGGAGTCTCCTGCAGCATCCACCAGTCCTTGTTCGAAACGCCCTGGCCCTTGTTCACCGTGATCGCCACCTGCACCCGCTCGCCAGCGGCCACCGTCAACGGCGCGTTGAACCCGTTCGCCACCACCACCAGCCGCGGCGCCGTGCCGAACTCGCAGGCGCCGATGTCCACGATGGTCTTGCCGTCGCCGTTACCATCCTGCAGGCGGCTCTTGCCGTTCACATCCTTGGCACCCGTCATCCACGACTGGTTGGTTCCCGCGTCGATACAGGGTGAGGTCCCCGCCAGCGCGTAGTTGCCCCACGCCTGACCGATGAACTGCGGCGCCACCGCGATATTCCCCGTGCCCACGCGCA
>Ga0194062_1000292_pt1 | contig 20669 bp, 15 predicted proteins | sample SepL2225m_MetaG_FD_155481 | JGI IMG/M metagenome (GOLD analysis project Ga0194062, IMG submission 155481) | Anoxic zone freshwater microbial communities from boreal shield lake in IISD Experimental Lakes Area, Ontario, Canada - Sep2016-L224-25m | ecosystem: Environmental > Aquatic > Freshwater >... | reverse complement strand
TGATTATGGTCGATCCGAGTGCAAGAGGTATACCGCTGGTGGACTTAACCATTCTCGCCTCCATGCTGGCTGGCGCGGTGGCCGGATCAGTTACCGGCTGGCTCGCCAGGCGGAATGTCCTGTTGTCCATTTGCACCTTCATGATCGGAATCATGGGCGGAATGCTGATGGGTATCGGAATGGGGCGCCTGATATACGGGAGAGCCGACGGGTATGATCTGCCACCCATCAAAGCGGGCTGCAGCGCCCTCTGTTCCACCAGCGTGGCCGGGTTGGCGGGATCCATTCCAACGGCGTTTGTGATTGCCGTTCTGGTCGGGTTTTTAACCCTGCGCCATTTTCATCCCCGTCCGCCCCGGGTCCGAACCTGCCTCATTGGTTTCACGGCCGGGGTTTTGACGGGCGTTCTGGGCGCGATGGTCATGACGGTGGTGTAATAGCCCTACGCCTTGACGATGTTTTTCGCAGGCTTCAGATAAATTCCCCGGGTATCCACGATCAGCTTCGCATGCTTCTTCAGCCGCTTGTAGTCGAAGGCGGTATGGTTTGTGGCCAGCAGGATGCAGTCAAATGAGGCGATGTTACGCGGGGTCAGCGGCACGCTTTTCAAATCGAAATGGTGTTCCCGCATTTTCGGAAACGAAGGGAAGTAGGGATCCGAGTAGGCGAATTTTGCGCCCCGCTTACGCAGCTTCTCCAGCAGGATCATGGAGGGCGACTCACGCGGGTCGTCCACATCCTTCTTATAAGAAATTCCCAGAACCAGGATTTTGCTACCCTTCACGGATTTGCCGCGCTCATTCAGGGCGTCAGCCACTTTATTAATGACCCACTCCGGCATACCGCTGTTCACTTCACCCGCCAGCTCGATAAAACGGGTATGAACCCCGTATTCCCGGGCCTTCCAGGTGAGGTAGAAGGGGTCGATGGGAATGCAATGGCCGCCCAGCCCTGGACCGGGCTGGTAGGGCACAAACCCGAACGGCTTGGTCGAGGCGGCGGCAATGACCTCATGAATGTCGATCCCCATGCTGTCGGCCACGATTTTCATTTCATTCACCAGCCCGATGTTCACGGAGCGGTGGATGTTTTCAAGCAACTTGGTCATTTCCGCCACGCGGGTGGAGCCGACGGGAACGACCCGGTCAATCACCTGACTGTAGAGGCTCTCACCCACTGCCTGGCAGGCCAGGGTGTCGCCGCCGCAGACCTTCGGGATAGTGCGTGTGTTGAAGGACTTGTTTCCGGGATCCTCGCGTTCGGGAGAGAAGACCAGAAAGTAGTCTTTCCCCACCGTAAAGCCGCGGCGCTGGATCCGGGGCAGAAGCTCCTCATCGGTGGTGCCCGGATAGGTGGTGCTTTCGAGTGACATGATCTGGCCCGCCCGGATATTCGGGATCAGGGATTCCACAGTGCCGATCACATAGCTCAAATCCGGCTCGCGATGCTCATCGAGGGGAGTGGGGACGCAGATGATGAGCGCATCCGCCTTGCGGGCTTCGGCGAAATTTGTGGTGGCCCGAAAACCCGCCTTCACGCACCGGCGAATGTCCGATGCGGAAATGTGATCGATGTAGCTCTTTCCGGCGTTGAGTTTCTTTACCTTGGTATCATCGATGTCGATTCCCAGGACGCGGAAGCCCTCTTCGATAAAGCGGATGACCAGCGGCAACCCCACATAACCCAGGCCGATAATGCCAATCACCGCGGACTTGCGGTTCAGTTTCCCAATAAGCTTTTCCTGATAGTTCATTCCCGACTCCTTATACAACAGTGACTTTCAATCCTATTTTGAATGGTAGTCCCGGTACCACGCCAGAAACCGTGGAATCCCTTGTGCGATGGAGGTGGTGGGCTGGAATCCCAGTTTGGCTTGAGCCACCGAAATGTCCGCGTAGGTGGCCTCGACATCACCCGGTTGCATGGGAAAAAATTCCATTTTCGGCACCACGCCCAGGGTGTTTGCCAGGGTTCCGATCATGTCCATGAGGTTTTCGGCGTGGTGGTTTCCAAGATTGATCACTTCACAGGGATTCAGTCCCGGGCTGAAAAGGGAGGCCTTCACGCCGGCGACAATATCGTCAACAAAAGTGAAGTCCCGGCGCATTTTCCCGTGGTTGAAGACCGGAATCGGTTTTCCCTCAAGCATGGTTTTTGTGAAGATCCACATCGCCATATCGGGGCGACCCCACGGGCCATACACGGTGAAAAAACGGAGCCCCACGGTTTGCAGTCCATAAAGGTGTGTGTAGGTGTGAGCCATGAGTTCGTTGGCCTTCTTCGTGGCGGCATAGAGGCTCACGGGATGGTCAACAGGATCGCTTTCGCTGAAGGGGAGTTTTGTATTCCCCCCATAGACGCTGGAACTGGAGGCATAAACGAGGCGCGGGGTTTTGGCGTGCCGGCAGGCCTCCAGAATGTTGAGGAACCCTTCCAGGTTGGATTTCTGGTAGACAAACGGGTTGGTCAGGGAGTAGCGCACCCCCGCCTGGGCAGCGAGATTGCAGACCACGTCAAACCGGTGTTCTTTGAAAAGTCTGGTCAACAAAGATGTGTCGCATAAATCTCCCTCGACTCCGGTGTAATGGGGATGACGGGCGAGCTGGGCATGCCGGTCACGCTTCAGTTGAACGGAATAATAATCATTAAAGTTATCGAGCCCCACAACCTCGTGGCCTTCCCCGAGAAGGGACTGGGCGAGATTCATTCCAATAAAACCCGCAGTACCTGTGACAAAGACTTTCATGATCAGTCAGACTAATTCAATTCTCTGAAACAGGCAACAATCCGTTCGGCGGTGTGGCCATCCCACAAGGGTGGGCTGTGTTTGACGCGGGGCAGGGTGGCGGCCAATCGGAATTCCTGCCGGATGGTTCCGATGTCGTTTCCAACCAGAATGCTGGCCCCGCCATGCTCGCGCAGGGTGACGGGCCGCTCGGTATTTTCCCGAAGGGTCAGGCAGGGCGTTCCCAGGACGCAGCATTCCTCCTGAAGCCCGCCGCTATCGGTCAGCATGACCTTGGCTCCAAGGGTTAGCCGGAGCATCTCATGGTAACTGAGAGGTTGGGTCAGAATCACGCCGGGACAGTTCCGGAGCGTTTCCCAGAACCCGAACAGTTCAAGTTGTTTGCGGGTGCGGGGATGGAGGGGCCAGATCAGAGGCAGAACGGGCGCCACGTCGGTGGTCAGGAAGGCGACGAGTTCTCCCAGAATATCCTTGTCATCGACATTTGAAGGACGGTGCAGGGTGATGACGGAATAGCGGTTGTCGCGCAGGGGAGGATTGGGATGCAGGGCACCGGGGATGGCCTGGGTGACACAGAAACGGTCGGGATTGAGCGAGGCGGCCGCGAGGCGGTGTTCCTCGAGCGAATCGATCATGATATTGCCGACCCGTTTGATCCGGTTGGCGGGAACCCCTTCCTTGAGGAGATTGGCGTCCGCCAGTTCATCCGTCGTGAAAAGAAGATCCGACAGGCGATCCGTCACCATCCGGTTGATTTCCTCCGGCATATCCAGATCGAAGGAGCGGAGGCCTGATTCAATATGAGCGAGGTTGATGTGCTCTTTTTTAGCGGTGATCGAGCAGGCACAGGTTGCGTTGACATCGCCTACCACGACGACCCAGTCGGGCTTATGATCCCGGACGACCTTTTCGAAGGCGATCATGGTTCGGCCGACCTGCTCGGCGTGGGAGCCGGAGCCGATTTCAAGATCCACATCCGGCCAGGGAATATTCAGGTCGCGGAAAAACGACTCCGACATCGAGGCGTCATAATGCTGACCCGTATGAACCAGAACGTGGGTGAAGTCGGCAGGAAAGCAATTCAGCTGCCTGACAAACGGCGCGATTTTCATAAAATTCGGCCGCGCCCCCACAACGGATAAGATTTTGAGTTTATGATGACTCACGGCGCTCACCTATAGCGTGAACAGGTTGCAAAGTCGAGTATTCCTGCTTGAACGGAGCCAAAACTCAGAGTGACCAAAAGAAGCATTGACAGAATGGGGGGTGGAATCATAGATTATGCCCCCTTTTGTGAGCAGGAAGTCGGCAAGCGGCGCCCTGCCTTGGGTAAGGATGTGAATTATGGAAGCCTATGCAGTTATTGGAACGGGTGGCAAGCAGTACCGGGTACAGGCCGGTGACACCCTTAAAGTTGAAATTCTCGAAGGGGAAGCGGGCAGTGCCGTGACGTTGGAGTCGGTGCTGGCGCTTTCAAATGGTACGGACCTCAAGGTCGGAACCCCTTTTGTGAAAGGTGCCAAGGTCGTTGCCGAGATTGTGGAGCGGACCAAGGGCCCCAAGGTGGTGGCGTATAAGAAGAAACGCCGCAAGGGATATAGCCGTAAAGTGGGTCACCGCCAGCCGTTGACCGTGTTGCGCGTGACCAGTATTGGCTGAATAGGAGTTTAGATATGTCGAAAGCAGGCGGCAGTAGAGTTAATGGGCGGAACAGTCCCGGCCAGCGTTTGGGCGTCAAGAATTATGACGGCGAAGTCGTGAAGGCGGGGAGTATTCTTGTCCGGCAGCGCGGAACCAAGGTTAAGGCGGGGCGCAACACCAAGTTGGGCAACGATAACACCGTGTTTTCGCTGGTGGCTGGCAAGGTGAAGTTCGAAAAAGAAGGCCGTCGCGTGATGGTGGTGGCGGATGAGGTCACGGCGTAAGCGCGGCTCTGATTAATTTTCGCTTCGTACAGGCCGCGGCCCCCTGGGCGCGGCCTTTGTCTTTACAGGGGAAAGAGGAAAATCCATGAAGACCCGGAAATTTGTTGATTCTGTGGTGATTCATGCCGCAGGCGGTAATGGCGGCAATGGATGCCTGTGCTTTCGGCGTGAAAAATATGTTCCAAAGGGCGGTCCCGATGGCGGCGACGGCGGCCATGGCGGCAGCGTTATCCTGCGGGCGGATCTGAATACCGACAGCCTGATTTCCCTGTTTTTTAATCCCCTGCAACGGGCCGAAAAAGGCCAGCACGGCATGGGGAAGCGGATGCATGGCAAGAATGGGCAAGACCTGGTCATCCCGGTTCCCTGTGGCACTGAGATTCGTGATTTATCCAATGATCAGTTGTTAAGTGATCTCATCGATCCCGGTACTGAAGTGCGGATCGCCCGGGGTGGCCGGGGCGGGCTGGGTAATCCCCACTGGCAGACTTCGACGCATCAGACCCCGTACGAACATACCGACGGGGAAATGGGCGAGGAGAAAAACATCAGGCTCGATTTGAAACTTCTCGCGGACGTGGGCTTGGTAGGTTTTCCCAATGCCGGCAAGTCTTCCCTGTTGAGTAAGATCAGCAATGCCCATCCCAAGATTGCTCCCTATGCATTCACCACCCTGAATCCGATCATCGGGACCGTCAAAGTGGGGGAGGATTTTGAGGCCGTCAGCTATACGGTGGCGGATATCCCAGGACTGGTCAAGGATGCCCACAAAGGAGTTGGGTTAGGCGACCGGTTTCTTCGCCACATTGAGCGATCCTCCTGCCTGGCCATCGTGATCGATATGAACGGGACAGAGGGACGCGATCCGGTTGAGGATTACCGGGTTCTCCAAAATGAACTGAAATTTTATCGCGAAGACCTGCTTCAGCGATCCACGCTGGTGGTGGCCAATAAAATGGATCTTCCTGAAGCGAAGGATAATCTGGCTCGTTTCCGGAAGGAAACCAAAACCAAGCCACTTCCCGTGTCTACCGAGACCGGCGCAGGGCTCGATCTTCTCAAGACTCGCCTTCTCCAGATCGTCCGGCATGAGGCGTGAGGCGTTAAGAAGGGTCTCATCATTTACTGTTCATGAACTCAGGGTAGGGACGGCTCTCCGAGCCGTCCGCGGAGGCCTCGGAGAGGCCTCCCTACCCAGATCATGTGAAGACAATAGTGAGACGGTTAATGTTCCCTGAAGGCCATGACGTTATCCAGGGATGTTTTATCCGCCAAAACCATGACCAGGCGGTCAATGCCCAGAGCGATTCCGCCGGAAGGCGGCATACCGGTTTCAAGGGCGGCGAGAAAGTCTTCATCCAGGGGATAGACGGGGGCGCCCAGGACTTTCCGTTCCCGTGCCCAGGTCTCGAACCGCAGACGTTGCTCCACCGGGTCGGTCAATTCGCTGAAGGCGTTGGCGATCTCAACCCCGTTGATGTAGAGCTCAAACCGTTCGGCCACGGTCTCGCGGCCGGGCTTTCGACGCGACAGAGCGGCGGCGGAAACGGGGTAGTCCATCACAAATACCGGCTTGTCGCGGGGGAGTGCCGGCTCCACTTTAGAAACCAGGTCATGCTCAAATCGCTCCGCATCATACGCCACCACGGGATTCCATCCGGCATGTTTCAGAAAGAGTTCCTCCACGGTGAGACGCGGAATATTAGATTTTAGATTGAAGATTTCAAACTGACGGAGCAGGGATTCCGTATCGTTCATGATGTCCTGGTAGTCTGCGTTCGCCCGGTACCATTCCAGCATGGTGTATTCAGGGTTATGCCGGTCGCCCCTCTCACCTTTCCGGAAGCAGGGGCCGATCTGGAAAATCCGGTCATAGCCCGCCGCCAGCAGTCGTTTCATATGCAACTCCGGGGAGGTGCGAAGAAAGGCGTTGCCTGAGGGTTCGGCGTCAATGTGGAGTTCCAACGCCGGGGTCGGGAGCCGCACAGGGGTTTCAACCTCTATGAATCCCTGTTGGGCAAACCAAGTCCGGATAACGGTCAGAATCCGGCTACGCAGTTGGAGAACGGGCTGCAGGCCCTGAAGTCGGGCTCTTTCAAGATGCGGAGAACGCATTATTTCTTCAAGACGCGGTCCGCATATTCGCCGGTCCGGGTGTCGATCTTGATCGTGTCGCCCTGGTTGATGAACAAGGGCACCATGATTTCGAAATCGCCGTTGATCTTGGCCGGCTTGAGCGTGTTGGTCGCGGTGTTGCCGCGGGCGCCGGGCTCGGTTTCAAGGATGACCTTTTCGATGAATGTCGGCAGAGTGATATCCACGGCCTGGCCGTTATGGTACAGCACGCGGACTTCGCAGTCTTCGAACAGGAAGTACTGGTTGTCGCCCAGGACTTTGTCGAGAAGCGTGAACTGCTCGTAATTTTCGTCCATGAAAATAAAATGGTCGGCTTCCTTGTGGGAGTAGCGCATGGTGCGTTCTTCCAGGTCCGGTTTTTTCAGGGTGTCATTGGACCGGAAGTTGCGGACATAGGTGTTGCCGTCGATCAGGCTCTTGAGTCGGCAGGTATAGATGGCCGCGCCCTTGCCGGGCTTCACGAAATTGAACTCGGTGATCACATAGGGAACTCCATCAACCTCAACGCGAAGTCCCTTGCGAAAATCGGATGCCGTATAATCTACCGCCATAAAAACCAATCCCTTCGTTCCACTGCTTTTTTCAGAATAGCCGCATAAAATAGGCATCCCCTCCAAGCATGTCAAACAGGAAAGAGGAAATTCTTCATTCTGGGCGATCCGAGTTCAGTGTATAAAGAGTGGCAATTTTGGCCCGTCGGGTGACCTGAAGTTTGTCCATAATGAGGCTGATCCGGTTGCGGATGGTTTTCTCCGCCAGGTGAAGGCGTGTCCCGATTTCCCGGTTGGTGAGTCCTTCAGCGATGAGATGGGCAATTTTCGATTCCGAAGCGGTCAGGCTTTTGATTCCCTTGGGCTCTGGCGCTTCAGCGGGTTTCGGATTCTTCCCCGCCAGCCTGGCGATCAATACGGGATCCCAGACGATTCGGCCCTTTGCCAGCTTTCGGATGGTTTCGATGAGGTCGGGCATGGAGCAGTCCTTGAGGAGATACCCGTCCGCTCCGCTTCGGATGGCGCGCAGAATGTGATGCTCTTCTATTAAGCCGGTCAAGATCAGGCATTTCAGGGTCGGGTCGAGGGTTTTGATTTCTGACATCAGGGTCAGGCCATCAATGGAGCCCAGGTTGATGTCCTGAATGAGGATATCGGGTTTATCGCGGACAATCATAGCCAGTCCATCCGCCCGGCCTGCGGAATCCCCCACGATATCGATGTCAGGCTCACTATTCAGGATGCTTTTCACCGATTCCCGAAACAGGGTGTGGTCGTCGATAAACCCGACGCGGATGGGGCTTTGGAGGACGGGTGCGGATGGGGGGTGTTTCATGAGGATTCCTTGTGATGTATAATGGGAAACTCGATTACCGTGGCTGTGCCGTTTGATTTTTGAGGGTGAAACAGAACGCCCTTCAAATCGGCACAGAGCGCAGAGACAATCAGCAGGCCGAGTGAAATGGGATTCCGGGGGGCGTGATTCCCGGGCATGCCGGTTCCGTCATCCTCCACAGCGCAGCGAACCCGGCCTTCAGCAAGCCGCGAGAGGGAGAGGGAAATGATTCCCGTCCGCCCCTCGGGAAAGGCGTGGAGGAGGCTGTTCATGACCAGTTCATGCACCAACAATCCGCATGTCATGGCAGTGGAAGCCTGAACCATCAGGGGCGCGCCGGGGAAAGAGTCCTGATAGAGAAGATCCGGACGGAGTTCACGGATCAGGCTGGAGGCGATGGTTGACAGGTGCGGCGCCAGGGGTGTTTGGGCGAGATTTTGATCCGCCTGAAGCAGGGAATTCACCTTGGCCATGGCGCGCATCCTTTGTTCGCTTTCGAAAAGAATCGATTTGGCTCCAGGATGCGATTCGCGCTGTGCCTGAAGATAGAGGAGGCTGGCGGTGGCGCTCAGTTGATTCGCGACCCGGTGGTAGACTTCGCGGATGAGCAACTCCTTTTGCTGGACCAGTTTTTTCAACTCAAGCAGATCGGTATGTCGGGCCATGGCGATGACAACGGCGTATTCCAGCTCGGCGGGGTCAGCGGGCTTGAGAATAGTGGCGCCCGCGCCTGTTTCCGCCACGGAGCGCGGTAGATCCGGCGAGTCGTGGCCGGTGACAATGACAATGGGGGTCGGCTGGGTGAGTTGGATGCGCTTCGCCGCTTCAAGGCCACTGAATCCGGGCATTTCGATATCCATCAGAATGGCGTCCGGGCGAAGCGAAAGGGTTTGAGCCATGGCTTCGGGTCCTGAGGAGGCTTCTCCGGAAATCAGGAATCCCCGCTCCCGGGCCGCTGAAACGAGGGAGCGCCGGATAAGCGGGTCATCCTCTGCAATCAGGAGTCGTGTGGAACTGGGGCATCGAAATTTCACGAGGCACTCATTTCGGCAGTGAGGGGCTTTTGGGGAAATGTGATGCAGGCCACGGCGCCATGGTCATGTGTCAGGGTCAATCTCCCGCCCAGGCTGGAGGTGGTGAGGGCCTGGATGATTTGAAGTCCCGAGCCGTGTGGGCTCGCTTGAGCGTCAAGAATGTCGACAGGATAGCCCGGGCCGTTATCCGAAAAGCGGAGGGTGATACTGTTGTCCTGATGGGTGATGGTGACTTCAATGGCCATGGGGGTGTTGAGGGAGCGGCTGTGGCGGATGGTATTGGAGATCAGTTCATTGATAATGAGGGTCAGGTGATGGCTCTGCGAATGAGGAAGCGATACATCCATGGGTTCGGAGTGGATTTTTACTGTGCAGGGAATTCCGGTGAGCCCCGTGGTTTTATGAATCAGGACACGGCATAATTCCCCCAAGCCGATGGGGCGCCACTCATTCAGCGAAAGCATATTGTGAACGGCCGCCAATCCGGCGAGCCGGACTTCCATGTCCTTGAGGTGTCCCGCTTCTTCCGGGGTGCGGGCATAGTCCCGCTTCATTTGAAGTAGGCCGATCAGGGAGTTGAAATTGTTTTTAACCCGGTGGTTCACTTCCCGGAGCAGGGCTACCTGTGTTTTGGCATGTTCCAGAATCGCCTCTTCCGGGATTTCCGGTGTATCATGAGACTGGCTGACGGCATTCCGCCGCCAGCTTAGCCCCAGGGCACCGACGATCAGGACGCAGGTGCCCCACTCCAGAAAAATATGTAGATGGTCAGCCGTCATGAGAGGCAAAAACCTAACGAAATTTTATCCAAAAGCAAGGGTCATATGTCCCTAAAAATAAAGGTATATAAGCCCCTAGGTTAAGCACTGGAATTTTAGTCCACTGGATGCCGTGTCTGAAACCGGGATGGCGGATAATACGGAGCAAAATGACAGCTAAAAAACAGTCAAATTCGGAAACGATCAGGGTCTTTATTGCGGAAGGTCAGGCGATATTCCGGCATGGGGTGCAGGCGTGTCTTGCGGAGACTCATGATATGATTGCAATAGGACAGGCGGGGTCGGGGGCTGAAGTGCCCGCCCGAATGGGGCCGGATGAGTGTGATGTGATGTTGCTGGACACCGGATTGCCTGGGTTGGAGGGGTTTGCACTGTTAAAGCAGATCAAGGAGGAGAGTCCGCGGCTCCCGGTTCTTCTAATGGCGGGTTCAGTGGATGTGGCCTGGTTGCTGCGCGGGATCCGCGCGGGTGCCTCGGGCGTGGTGTCGAAGGAGTCCTCGCTGGAGGAGTTTCGATCCGCGATTCGCCGGGTTCGTTCCGGGCATCCGTATATTGCCGAGCCGCTGGCGGGGAGGCTGGTTCTGTATTATCAGCGTAATGAGTATGAACCTTTGGATGAACGCCTGTCACCCCGGGAGTTTGAGGTGATGCAGTTACTTTCGACGGGCCTGAAGCTTTCCGAAATTGCCCGCAAACTGAACCTCAGCCACCAGACCATTACCACGCACCGCCGCCATATTCTGGAGAAAACCGGCTTGCGCACCACCGCCGAAATTATCCGTTATGGGGTACTTCATGGATTGGGCGCGCCTGAGGATCATGCCGGGTTGAATTAGGCCGAATGGACATGGTTGACCCAGAACTTGCGCCAGCTATCACATCGGTTGTCATTCAGGAATCAGCGACGGCTCCAACACAGGTGCCTGTATCGAGACAAGATACTCCTGATGGGAAACTTACTCCACAAGGAGAACCTATTGCGCAAATTGATTAGCCACTTTCAACTCGACAATGTTCCTGTCCCTGTTGGCCCCTCATGGCAGAACCCGGAGGCCGAAGAGGCGCATTGTCGGCAGGCCAAGCCTCCGGCCACGAACCCCGAAAACACGATCTGAAGCGCTTCAGATCCGTGATTCGGCTTCTTTCCCCTCTTACCATCGAAGCCGCATTTTCTCTTTTGCCGCACGGTGACACATCGTCCAACCTGGCCGCCAGCCGTCGGCGACGAACGACGACTCTTCAAAAAAGCCAATGCTAAACAGGTTTAGCAAGAGGTTGTCGCCGTCCTTGGAAGGCCGCCGCCCGAACGGCGGCCTGACGGACGCGCCAGCCCCCTGGATCATGGGCGGCTAAAAGATGGACGGGAGAGAGCAACTTGCCGGGGGCGTCCGGCGCAAGGGGGCTAAGCGGGCGGATGCCCGCGCTACCGAGAGCGCCCGCCGCCGAGCGTGAGAGCGGGAGGCGTGACGGGTTGCGCCCTGAGCTGTCCACCCCAGCCATTCCCAGGCACGTCGGAAGTTCATCCGCTCAGGGGGCAACGGCGCGACTCCCGCAGGCGGGCGCGTACCAGGCGAATGCGCCCCCGGCGCGTGAGCTCCTACAGGGTCAACGCGTTGGAGCGGAATACCTGGACGCTCGAACGCGTCCGGGGTCAGCATTCTAGATGATGCGCTGCCAATGTCCCTGACCGGTTACTGAACGGTTATTGGAAGGCCCCCGGCGGCGCTCCGGTAGCGGAGCCGACGTCCGCAAACAATGCGTAAGCATTTTTTTGACGGAGGCGGAACGGTATGAGTAGAGAAAAAACGGATCCGAAATCAGGCGGTGACAATAACGATCAGATATTCTTTGCCGACAGGCTTGGGTAGTGCACTCAGATAACGTTCGCTCTCTTCGCCAGAGCGTCTTGAATACATATCGTCCGATTCGCCGTCCTTCCGATCAACATGCCAATTCGCATATGCAGGCTCCATGGCTTTCCCTGTTCGGTAATATACGTCGCCGCCCAAAATCGAGAGGTGACAACCGATAGCGAGCTTTACGGCCTGCTGCGCATCAGCATACGGAAGGGCAATTTCTGATAACCCAAGAGACTCGAGCGAGCATCCACGACTCACCACGAACCTGCTGTATTCTGAAGTTTCGCACATATTCGACCTCATGGCGTTGGGACAAAAAGACGGTGATTGATTGAACCTCCGGCCTCTTTGATGAATTGGAAAACACCGTTATTCCAAATACCACCTGACGTTGAATACGAGCCCGGGATTTCGAGCATCTGCCTTACTACGCCATCCGCGCCTGTGATTGGTTTTACTGAACCTGCACTTTCAAACGCACGTACACTTTCCGGGAAAGAATGAAATTCACCGGCTCCGCCCTGCATCTGTTTCAGCACCTTCGGCGTGTACGTTGTTCCTTCGAAAAAGCTTTCTGCAGTTCTGGCTTTGCTTAAAATCGCAAGCCCACCGCCGAACCCTTCCGTAACCAGGGCTAATCCCATTGCAACTGTAGGGTCGGTTACAGTGTTCCACACATTCCGCCCAATATTCCTTGCGGGAGTTTTTACATTGAATTCCCACCACGATAATTCCCTCATGGTGTCCTTGCACAGCCCAAAAGGATCCCTGAAGTTCACCGGGTTATTCCCGCAGAACACGTATTGGTTCAGTCCGCCCGAGATCCCTATCGGATCGTTACTGAGGAAACGCCCGGTAATGGGGTCATACCATCTCGCGCGAAAATAATAGAGTCCCGTCTTGAAACTGTATTCCCGACCTTGCCACAAAATCCGGTTTCCGAACGCAGACTCGTCTATCTGGTTTCCTGAGGCGTTATAAACGCCCAGAACCCTGCCCCAGGCATCATACCGGTAGCTCTCGATAATGTTTCCGATTCCGTCCGTCAGCGCCATTGTTGATCCGAGATGATCCCGGATGAAATAATAGGTATTCGTGGACGCCCCGTAGGTGGTCATGGAAATGGCCCTGTCCAGTCCCTCGTACACGTAAGATTTCTTCAGGCTCCCGGCGCCGTCCACTTCCGCCACCACCTGGTTGCCATCGTAGACCATCCAGTTTGTGACACCACCCTCAACAATGAAGATCCGCCTGCCTGCTCCATCATAGCCAAAGGATTCGGCCAGCACGCCATTCGTGTAAGCCGCTGTCAACTGGTACTGCCCGTTCCAAATCAGCCCAAGGGTTTCCGTGAAGTCTTTTCCGCTGTATTGGCGGTTGGTCAGGCATCCTGCTGCCGAATACTGATAAGTTCCGTTCGTCAGGCAAGTGGGGTAGAAGCGGTTTGTAACATAGGAGGTATTCCCCGCCACATCCCTGATGGCTGCATGCACATACTGGGTGCCCATTCCGACAGTCAGGTCAAAGGCAAAGAAATTGGTTCCCGATACAGTGGGTTTCACCACCGCGCTGGCAGAGTTGCTGACCCACAATTGCCCGAAACGGTCATTGGTGCCTATGGGATCGCTGGAATTGCCAATCACGGCAAAGCGGGCTGAAAGGTTCGTTTCGGCCACTGTCCATGAGCCTAACTTGTTGCCAGCGGCGAGCGAATAGTTGACTGTCACCAGATCAGCGCCGGCGCTATCTAAAACCGTTTTCTTCGTCCTGTTCCCTGCTAAATCATAGTCATATTTTTCATCCGAAATAACCTGCCCGTAATAATCCGTGTGCTTCTCACGGGTCAAACGGTCCAGGGAATCGTAGGAATATATGGCCTTTTCGCTCGTTTCAAAAGTGATGTCGCTGATCAGCCCCGCAGCGGTATAGGTGTAGGAGCGGCTCCGCAAAACCTTGTTGGAAACATCGGCCCAGGAAATGCCCGTCAACCTGTCCATCGAATCATACGAATAGGCACAGTGAATTCCATTGGAGTAACTTGCCCCGGTCAGTGTGCCATTCACGGGGTCGCTGGAATATGTCACGGCATCCTGCCGACCGAGGGAGGATACGGTCAAGGTCTGGAGACGATCCCCGGCGTCGAGGGCGTAGGTATTGGTTCCCGCAACGCTCACGACATTGGAAACCTGACCGGCGGGATAATAGCCATAGGCGACATTTCCACTCGGGACGGGCTGGGTTTGTGATGTCAGCCTGTTGGCTCCATCATAGGTATTGCTTATTGTTCCCCAGCAATTCGAAGCGGTCTTGGGAAGGCCGTTTTTGAAATAGGTAAATGAAAGGACGTCGTCAGAATACGTGATCTGTTTTACCCGCGCCCCTTCGTCATAAACGAATGAAATCGAAGAGGCGTCGAATCTGACCATGGAACTCACCATATCCTTCAAACCCCACGTCATTGACATCACTTGGTTTTCGACATTGGTGACGGATGTTGGCCGGTCCTGTAAATCAAGCTGGTAGGTTTCCACTCCCCGTCCGAGTTCATCCTTCACATTAACTACATTCATCTGCTGGTCGTAATCCAAGCCCACAGTAGCCGCCTGATTACTTCCTCCTGATGTAAGGTATCGAACTGTTGATGCCAGCTTTCGGGTGGGAAGCCAAGTGAATCGATTAGTTCTTCCCGCCACATCCACATGATTCGTAACATTCCCGACGGCATCAAAGGCAAAGGTTTCATAGGTATTGTCTGGATAGGTAATCTGCCTTACCCATCCCAGTTCATTGGGATTGAAGGAAATCACCCATGGAATCATGTTTGGCGGGTCGTTGGTATCGTTTTGATGACTGGGTAAAATGATTCCCGTAAGATGGCCCAAAATATCCCAGGTCATCCAGTTGGTTGTCCCGGCTTGGGAAATCGTCTGGGTGGGATTTCCATAGGCATCGGATTGATAACTGACCCAGTGCCCGTTAGCGTTGGTAATGGATGCTAAGACTCCATGGGGACTGTAGGAATAATGGGTTTCGACAGGCTGGTTGGTGGTGGGGAATAGCCGTTCCACATTGACCGAGCCATTGGTGTAATCCCATTGCGTCAGGCGCCCCTCGGGATCGGTTGATGAAGAGAGGCGATTCCAGTTTGTGTCCCATGTGAATGACCAAGGAACGGTGGATGTCGCTGTATCGTTTTGCCAGTAGTTAGTCGCTTCTCCTCTATCATTGAGGAGGTAACTGGTTGCGGCTAGGCTGCCAAAACGGGTTTGATCTGTTGTTGTGGTGTAATAGTTGGTGATGGCAATAGGGACAATTGTCACATTGTCGTAAAAATACCAGTCTCCGAAAACATTCCCGTCCTGAGGCATTGCGCCAACATTGGTCATGTAATAATTCATGCTGTTGTTCCACAGTTCCCAGCGGTTGTTCCACTCCAAGATACAGTGGTTGGCATTTGTATACTGTCCTTTGCCGTTAAACATTGATTGAAAACTGTAATAGCCCGAGGAAGAGGGCCAATGGGAGTTGGAAACATTGAAGGACATATACTGCCATTCATTCGTTGTGCCATCAAAGATTCCGTTTTGTTCACTCGTTATGGCTTGCAGCAACGAGTCATAGTTCAGGAGTTTGACGGTATTGGTGTCGTTCGGACCGTCAATCTTGTTGATTTGCAAGGCAGATGGATTCGTGCCGAAATAATAATGATAGACCGCGTTGGAGTTTCCTCGTGTATAAGTCACCGTTGTTTTGCCAGAATCATAGGCAACCGTGTGCTCATAATAATTCGTCGCCACATCCACCTTGATGCATTTTGGGGTCAATTGACCTGACGCATTGGTCTGATAGGCATAGGCTGCCACTTCGCCAAGTGCGTTTTGGTGTTGAAGTATGGCGTGGACGCCGTTGGTGTCATAGGCATAGGTAGTCAGAAAATCCCCCGAAGATGATCGGGTCACGGCTCCGGTTAATTCGCCGCCAGTATTATACGAATACAGGTAATAAAGGTTCGTGGAGGGGGTGTCCACTCGGATAATGCGGTTGCTGGAATAGGACATCGACAATGCCCTCCCATCGGAATGCATGACCCTGGCAAGACATGCGCTCCCCGCAATATTCGTATAACTGAAGGCTAGTGTATTATCCCATGAATTCGACATAACCTTGATGAATCCATTGGTGCCAAACAGGCAGGAATAACCCGAAGGCAGGGGAAGAAAATATTCACCGGTCGCGGTTAGAGCGACCGTCAGGGGTGGAGCGACAGCACTTCTCCAGATGTTGGTGGTGTCATCCTTCAGCAATATCCGGGTTTCCCCGGAGCCCATTGAGAGGTGAAGGGCAGGAATCGCATTAGTGTAGTTGCCATAGATATAGATGTTGGTGGTCGACGTCAGACTCCAGTCATAGTTATGGCTCCATCGAAATCCCAGACCATTGGTTGTGTTGAGGGCGCTGTTGTAGGCTCGCGCCCATTCCAGATTGAACCCGACCCCGGCAATCCCGAAATCAGGCTCATCAAAAAACATGCCGCCGTTGATGATATTGACTGGTTCGACAGTGCTCGAGTACGGAGTGCCAACATTTGCTGAGACGCTGCTTTCCTGAGTTCCGACAATCACATTCACATTGCTCGTTGACGTCGGCAACAAGCCGTTACCCAAAATATAACTATGAGAATTGACGCCGTTTTCAAGCACCCATCCCAATCCAACATGATAGTGGATAAATGGCTGATCACCCTCCGGCGGGGTGCGATAGTAAGTGCCTGTTTCATTTTCGCCATGATTGTTTCCCCACAAATACAGTCCATTTTCAAAGGAATTATTTGAACCCGACACGGAAAACGTGAATGCAGAATAACTTGGCGCGGCATGAACATCCAGTGCGAGCATGACTAATAAAACCGAGTTCAGCAACCATCTGTCAGTCCGTAACTTGAATTTCTTCACGGCAACCACACCTTTCTGCTCTCGTCGATGGGATAGGAAATCCAGACAATAGGTGTGTTGGTCTTGGAATTGTTCGGATCCGTGTGGGCGACAAATACCTCATTAGAATCACTCAACCCATCCACATCAGAATCACTGTTCGTGGCAGAGGTGTGATACATGAATTTCTCGCGGGCATCAGATAGCCCATCCCCGTCTGAATCCAAGTCAGCATTTTCAGCATTGTAAAATTTCAACCTCTGTGAAAATGCATTCGCGTCCACCCAGTTAATGAAGTTAGTGGATGTATTGACATTGGTTGCATTGACAACCAAGTCCCACCAGTTCCCAATTAGGTCAGGACTGGTAAATATATCCACCCTGTTCGTAAAGCCATCGGGATAGGCCAAAGTCAGTTTCATGCCGTTCGTTGCCACTGCAGACCCAACAATCTCAAGATTGGTCATCCCCGAACTTTGATACATCCTCATGGGAGGGTTTATTTTTGCACTTTTTTCAAATGATGCTTGCTTCACCTTCTCTTCCGCAGCCGCAAGGGCATACTTATCCAAATAATCGATAGGTAACAGGGTTACTGTAATTTGAATCCTGCTCGGGTCAAACTCGCCCTCGAGCTCCTTGATTCTATCGCTACCATAAAGTCCCGAATAAAGATCAGGATATTTTGAATCAAGTAGCCAAAATGGGTTGTATCCTTCCTCTGGCTTCAATCTGGCAATTTCTCCCCCATCCGCATTTGAAAAGACGGTTTCGTGGGTGACTGGATCTTCGGCAATGCTCAAGGTGTATACCGGACAGCCATATTTCATCTCTCCAATCAGGTTCTTATTGAAGTCTTCTGGAAAGGTCTTCGGGGCAAAGACCATAATTTCAAAATCTAGCCGAAGAACAAAATCTGAGCTAGGAGGGGCGAAAATCAGCCATCGGATCTGTTCCTGCCGATACATTCCGGCCAAGTCACTGAGGGTCCCCGTTTTTTCTTGAACCATTGAGTCGGCTATTCCGCTCGCCATGGCCTCAATTTCACTTGCACTAGTTGAGTCCCTGCTTATTACCGAAGATGATTCAGAAATGGCAGAAGTTTCAGAAGAAATGATTCCTGCCATTGTGATAGTGGGAATAAGAAATAGCCCGAACATTCGCCAAGCCATCGGGAATCGTGGATAAAGCAAACGAATCATGTCGCCCTCCTCAATGTGAATAATCAGCAAAAGTGAGCATTGCACAACTTTCGCCAAGAACACAATCAGAGATTGCCTGATTCAGTATCAGGTTTTCCTGATAGTAAAATGATGGCGGGCTATATGAACGAACACCTTGTGAAATTGAAAAACCTACTTATTGTTCGCTCTTCTCAGCCGACGTAACAAACGTTTTTTGCGCCGATTTCGGACAATTGAACTAATTAGTGTCGCAATGGCGAGACACCACATGAGACTTTTCAGTTGTTCCATCAACCAGTCCATGGACTCATTGAACCATGAGAGACGGGAAACTTCAATCACAGGTCTTTTCAGGTCTTTGCTTTAAAACCTTCATTCTTGTTTCCGCCGCGTTCCCCGTGCTACCGTCCTTCCCACATGACAATTCCGGAGTTCATAGCGAAGTGGCGGAAGGTGGACCTGAAAGAACGATCCGCCGCGCAAGAGCATTTCATTGACCTCTGTAACGTTTTCGACCATCCCACTCCCGCCACCAGCGATCCCATCGGTGCAACATTCTGCTTTGAAAAGGGAGCGGCTAAGCACGGAGGCGGTGACGGTTTTGCGGATGTATGGAAAAAAGATTTCTTCGGCTTGGAATACAAGGGCAAGCGCAAGGATCTTTCGGCCGCCTACGATCAATTGTTGCGGTACCGGGACGCCTTGGAGAATCCGCCTTTGCTGATTGTCTGCGATCTTGACCGTATCGTTGTTCACACCAACTTCACCGGAACCGTATCGGCCACCTATGACATCCCTCTGGAAAGTCTGGGTGAACCCCGAAATATCGAAATCATGCGCGCGGTTTTCCACAATCCCGAGGCGCTGCGCCCCGGCCGCACCAGTACAGCCGTCACACAGGACGCGGCCCGGCACTTTGCCGAAATCGCCGCCGCTCTGCGCCAACGTGGCCTTGACCCTGCGGCCGTCGCCCACTTCCTGGACCGGATTGTCTTCTGTCTATTCGCTGAAGACACCGGCCTCTTGCCCAATATGGTGTTCACACGCATTGTGGAACAATCGCGAGGTGACCCCACCCGGTTCTGCAAGATATTGGGCCAACTCTTCGATACAATGGCCACCGGTGGCGACTTCGGTCTTGAACCCATACGATATTTCAATGGCAACCTATTTGACGACCGGACCGTCCTTGACCTCACTGCTGATGAAATGAAGCGCATTGCGGCTGCTGCAGAACTCGACTGGAGTTCCGTTGACCCGTCCATCTTCGGCACACTATTTGAACGCGGTCTTGACCCGGCCAAGCGGTCCCAACTCGGTGCACACTTCACCAGCCGGGCAGACATTGAACTCGTGGTGGATGCGGTTATCATGTCAGTTCTCCGCCGGGAATGGAACGAATCCCGTGAAATTATCAACGCCCTGCTTACGACCGGCCGAAAGACCGTTTCGGACTCCAAAACTCTGGCAAAGCCATTGAGCGGCGCCGCCATGAAAAAGGCAAAGGGCGAAGCCGGCACCATTCTTCTCCGCTTTCTGGATCGCCTGCAACATGTCCGGGTTCTCGATCCGGCGTGCGGCTCTGGGAACTTCCTCTATGTCGCTTTGCTCAGGCTGAAAGATCTGGAAAAAGAGGCGATCCTGTTCGGGAATGACAACGGTCTTGGTTCCTTCCTGCCGATGGTCGGCCCTTCTCAGCTTTATGGCATCGAAATCAACTCCTACGCTCATGACCTTGCTCAAATGACCGTATGGATTGGTTGGCTCCAATGGATTCGCGTTAACGGCTTTGGTTTCCCGGCTGACCCAATTTTGCGGCCGCTCTCTGAAAACATACGACTTATGGACGCCGTTTTGAGTGCGGAGTGCGGAGTGGCGAATGCGGAGTGCAAAGAACCCGACTGGCCTGTTGTGGACTTTATTGTCGGCAACCCGCCTTTTCTCGGCGACAAAATCATGCGCCGTGAGTTGGGCGATACGTACGTTGATCGCTTGCGAACTCTCTATGATGGCCGTATCCCCGGCCAGTCTGATCTTTGCTGTTACTGGTTTGAAAAGGCTCGTGCCCACATCGCCGCCGGGAAGTGTAAGCGCGCGGGGCTGCTCGCTACCCAGGGGATACGGGGCGGTGCCAATCGTGAAGTCCTGAAGCGAATCAAGGAAAGCGGCGATATCTATTGGGCAGAGAGTAACAGACCTTGGATTCTAGACGGGGCCAACGTTCATGTAAGCATGGTGGCGTTTGATGACCGGTCGGAAACGTCTCGAACGCTTGACGGGGAAACTGTCTCCACAATTCATGCAAATCTCACAGCGGAGTCGAATGCTTGTTCAGCAAACTCCATTATCGCCAATGTTGGCATCGGTTTCATCGGCGTAACTCAGAAAGCTCCTTTCGACATTTCACAGGAAGAAGCCTGCTCAATGTTGCGGGAGTGTAATCCTCACAGTCGCCCCAATTCGGATGTCCTAGTTCCAATTCGCAATGCGATGGATTTGACCCAACACACACGAAATATTTGGAATATCGACTTCGGCTTGGATATGCCCCTTGAAAGAGCAGCTCGCTATGCGGCACCCTTTGATCGAGTAGAGAAGACCATCCGCCCATTACGCATTAACCATCGCGAGCCACGACAGGCAAAGTATTGGTGGCTCTTTGCCCGCCCATGTCCGGACATGCGAGAGGCGCTATCTGGTCTTAATAGGTTTGCTGCGACACCCAGAGTGTCGAAACACAGAATAGTGG
>Ga0194062_1000291_pt1 | contig 20745 bp, 21 predicted proteins | sample SepL2225m_MetaG_FD_155481 | JGI IMG/M metagenome (GOLD analysis project Ga0194062, IMG submission 155481) | Anoxic zone freshwater microbial communities from boreal shield lake in IISD Experimental Lakes Area, Ontario, Canada - Sep2016-L224-25m | ecosystem: Environmental > Aquatic > Freshwater >... | reverse complement strand
ATTGCAAAGATTTTTTACAGAGTTCACTGGTATCACCGATTTCGCCCATTAGATTACCCAATAAACAACCGCCTTTAAATTCGGCTTTCTCCAGTTCTGTAATCAGCTCATTGAAGTAAAGCAGTAGGGCTGATAAGGCGTCATGGCCCGGATTTTGTAAATGGCCGCTTAGTTGATTGATGAAGGGGTCTATATAGTGCTGAATGGCTTCCGCAGCAAAGTTCTCTTTACTGCCAAAATAATTGTAGAAAGAGCCTTTCGGAATTAGCACGGCATCCAGAATTTCTTTCAAGCCTGTACCGTGATAACCTTGCTGCATAAGCAAAGTCACGCCTTGGTTCAGCAGGTTTTCTCTATTGGTTGATTTTTGTGATGCTCTGGACATATTTTTCATCATAGGACCGGTTGTCTTGTTTTGTCAATGTAAGTCTGCTTATAAAGAAATATCCAAGAGCAATGCCAGGGTGAAAATCGCCTAATTTAAAACCTGATAGGTCTGTACCGTTTTCAATGGAATAGTGCGAATCTGTTCGGCATTAAGATCTGCCGCTTTCAGATAAAAAGCCTGAATACTTTGGTTATCATGGGTCTTTACGTAATACACCAGGTTTTTGATATCGCCCACAGTAGACCATTCGGTGACCTCATAACCACCAGCGCCGCCGCCATAAGGATTATTGGACGGTAAAGTGACTGAACCCGGTGGGATATCAAAACTGCCAAGTATGTGCCAAGCGGTGTTGACCTGCTTTTCCGTAGGCAAATTGTTTGGCGCTGCATCAACCAGGAATAGAGCGCGGATAAATCTGCTTGGGCTTAAGTAGTCACCGGGCAAGCCCTTCATGCCACTGCCTGAGCTGGGCGGGGCAAAGGTGGCACCGTTAATAACGACGGGTTTGCGCTCAACTTTAGTCAAATTGGCATAGTTGCCAATATTATCAAGATGCCAGGTAAACTCAGGGTCATTGGTCATCACGCCAACGGGATTGTCAGTCATCACCAGCTCACCCTTCAGGTATTCAATAACAACACTTTTGCCTGTGCGGTCATGCAAAGTCATGCGAACTTGAACCGGGCCATGGTAAATCGGCAAAACTGAACTGTTCACCTGAATTTTATTAAATCCGGCTTTCGCATCCTTGACAGTCGCAAAGTTTGTCAATGCATAGGTAAGCATTTGATAGGATGCAATGCTATTGTCTGATTTCGATGCCGGGGTGTTTTGATAGGCCGCTGTATTGGGAGCATTCAGCAATCCACCGACCAAGCCAACTTCATTCATGCCATCAATCAGGACTGGCATACCAAAAGCATTGGTGCCCGTGGCCGCATAACGGGTTTTCCAGTTTAGCCCGGTTCCTGGCTTGCCATTTATCCCAACGCCTTCGTACTTTAAGTTTCTCGGCATCACGATTAGTGCAGATTTAAGCGGTAGGCCAAACTCCATTGTGCGACCATACACATAGCCACCGTCATTTGCCTTTAACAAAAAGCTGGTGCAGGCCTGGCTGAAAACAGGTGTTAAAACCATTGAGAAAGCTGTAGCACAGGCAAAAATTTTACGATAGAACTTGGATAGCATGTTAATCACCATTTAAATCAATTTAATCGTGGGGCGCTTACAAAAAAACGGGCATGGGGTCGGGAGACTTGTCTCGAACTGGAATCAATATGTTCTTCAGCCACCATTTAGAACCCTGTCGTCGAAGGCTTTGTCGATAGGCAGTTTAATATTCATTCTTTGCCAAGTTATATTCTGTATCGCTTAAGTCTGTTTTGTACTCCATTTCTCAGAGGGTTGTCAAAACTTTGGCTATAGATAAAGATTATTTTGCCAGACATGTTCTTAAAGTGCGATCGTAAAAATAGTGGCGTATTCAGCTGATCTATGACGACAAGCATACAAGAAATGGTTTTTAAAGCGCTCAATTGCATGTGTTTTGAATTGACGTTACCCGATTTAAAGTAAGAAAGTTTGTCTTGTAGTCAGCTATCCAAATCCTTCGGCTCATATCCCGAAACCCGATAAGGTTAGGCCATAATCATCATTGGTGTTTATATGGCGAATGTGAATAATGCTGCCTAGGCTGCGGCATAATTTTTTTTCGGGCGATATATGAGCCCGGAATACGACTAAAAAAAGCTATGAATAACCACAAATACATTACTTTTTTTAATCAACCTTGATTTAATCAAGCTCGCTAGCTATAATCCTTTCGCTATTATGTTTGGAGGGCTGTGTGACAAGTAGAAAGTACTCTACTGTCAGTAAGATTCTAAGTTATCAAATTCTGATAATATTAATAATCACTGCTGGCTTTGCCTTTATGGGCGGATGGCAGCAAGGCATATCCAGTGCTTTAGGAGGGGCTGCGGCTTTTGTTCCTAACTTGTACTTTGCACTGAAGTTATACCAGTCTTTCGACAAGCCCGCCCGAAAAATTGTCAACTCTTTTTATGCGGGAGAGTCAGGGAAATTGTTATTGACAGCTGCTATGTTCATAATGATTTTTAAATTCCCAAACATAGAAATATTGCCGCTGCTGGTAGGATACATAGCAGCATTATCGGTTTTTTGGTTCGCGTTGCTGATGCGTTAACATTTTTTAAAGAGAGGAAAGATGGCTACAGAAGTTCATGCCGCCGAAGGTGCAACCGGTTATATTATTCACCATTTAACTCCGCTACATGCTGGTGAGGGTTTTTGGACTCTACATCTTGATACCTTGTTTTTCTCGGCTGTTTTAGGCGGCTTGTTTATCTGGTTTTTTAAAACGGCAGCAGAAAAAGCAACGGCAGGTGTTCCTGGATTAGTGCAAAATTTTGCTGAAATGCTGATAGAGTTTGTTGATAATCAGGTTAAAGACAGTTTTCATGGCCACAGTAAATTAATTGCGCCGCTGGCATTAACCATTTTTTGCTGGGTATTTTTGTGGAACTTTATGGATTTGTTCCCCGTTGATATTTTTCCGTTAGTTGGGTCGCTTATGGGTATCGAATACCTTAGGGTCGTGCCAAGCACTGATTTGAACGCAACGTTTGCCATGTCTATTTCGGTTTTCTGTCTGATTATTTTTTACAGCATCAAAATAAAAGGTCCTTGGGGCTTTGCAAAAGAGTTAATGTTTCAGCCTTTTGGCCCCTGGTTATTGCCGTTCAACTTGTTGTTGAAATTGGTGGAAGAAATTGCAAAGCCAATTTCACTGGCACTTCGTTTATTCGGAAACCTGTATGCGGGTGAACTGATTTTTATTTTGATTGCCTTGCTGCCTTGGTATATTCAGCCGGTTTTAAGCTTCCCCTGGGCAATCTTTCACATTTTAATTATTACTCTTCAAGCTTTTATATTCATGGTATTAACCGTCGTTTACTTGAGTATGGCTCACGAAGATCATTAATTATTGTTTCACCTTATTTTTATTACTTAATCTAACCGTTTGGAGGTTTCATGGAAATTGCAAAATTAATTGCTGACGTACAAGGCATGACTGCTATTGCAGTGGGTCTGGTTCTTGGTATGGGCGCTTTGGGAACTGCTATTGGTTTCGGTCTGTTGGGTGGAAAATTCCTGGAAGGTGCTGCTCGCCAGCCGGAAATGGTTCCAATGCTGCAAGTAAAGATGTTTGTTGTTGCAGGTCTGTTGGACGCAGTAACAATGATTGGCGTTGGTTTGGCGTTGTTCTTTACTTTCGCAAATCCATTCCTGTCAGCTGTACAAGCTGCAGCTGCCGGTTAATCGAACTTTAGTGTTTAATAGCAACAAGAGGAACGCATCGTGAGTATCAATGCTACTCTGATTGGGCAAATGATAACCTTTGCACTTCTGGTATGGTTTACCATGAAGTACATTTGGCCTCCGTTATTTGACTCTTTAGAAGAACGTAAAAAGAAAATTGCCGATGGCTTGGCTGCCGCCGAAAGAGGCCAGGAAGAAATTCTTTTGGCTGAGAAAAGAGCCAAGGGTGTTTTAAAAGATGCTAAAGAACAATCCTCAGAGATTGTTATCATGGCTCAAAAACGTGCAAATGAAATTGTTGAGGAATCGAAAGACACTGCCAAAAAAGAAGGTGATCGGTTGATTGTTGCGGCAAAAGCGCAAATTGAACAGGAAATTCAGCAGGCAAAAGAAGGACTGCGTCAAGAAGTAGCTGATTTGGCGTTGAGTGCTGCAGAACAGATTCTGGGTGCGGAAATTGATAAAGCCAAGCATCAGGACATTGTTAGCAAAGTCTCAAATCAATTAGGGTAGGCAGCAAATGAGCGAATTGGCAACAATAGCAAGGCCTTACGCAGCGGCAGTGTTTAAAAGAGCCAAGGAAACCCATGCGACTGCAAAGTGGTCGCAGAGCTTGGCGTTTATGTCGGCTGTCCTAAAGAATGAAGATATTTCTGTTGTCATTGATAACCCAAAGGTAAGCAAACAAAGATTGTCAGCGCTTATGCTGGATATTTGCCAAGAGCATGTTAATCAAGAGAATGAAAATTTTCTAAAATTACTCGTTCTTAACAATCGCTTGGGATTATTGCCTTCAATTGCGGAGCTTTTCGAGGCTTATAAAGCAGAAGATGAAGGTTATGTCGATGTTGAAGTATCTACTGCTTACGCACTGTCCAAAGATGCAAAGCAAGATGTTACGACAACACTGGAAAAGACTTTGGGCAAAAAAATCCATATGAATGTAACCGTGGATAAGTCATTAATTGGTGGCATTCTCGTAAGAGCGGGCGATCGTGTAATTGACGGATCTATTAGAGGCCGGCTTCAACAACTAGCAAAAAGGCTCTAACTTTAGAGTGAGAATAAGAACATGCAATTAAACCCATCTGAAATAAGTGATCTGATTAAAAAGAAGATCGAAAACTTCGACTTGAGTGTCGAAGCGCATACAGAAGGTACCGTAGTCAGTGTGACTGACGGTATAGTAAGAGTACATGGTCTTTCTGAAGCTATGCAAGGTGAGATGCTTGAATTCCCGGGCAATACTTTTGGGATGGCGCTCAATCTTGAAAGAGACTCAGTGGGTGTGGTGATATTAGGTTCATACCAGCACATTACTGAAGGCGATACTGTTAAATGTACCGGTAAAATTTTGGAAGTTCCTGTTGGTGAAGCATTGCTGGGGCGTGTTGTTGACGCATTGGGCAATCCTATCGACGGTAAGGGCGCTATTAACACCACAGAAACGGCTCCGGTTGAAAAAATCGCGCCGGGGGTAATTGCCCGCCAATCAGTGGATCAACCCGTACAGTTGGGTTTGAAGTCAATCGATGCAATGATTCCTGTGGGTCGTGGACAACGGGAATTGATTATCGGTGATAGGCAAACCGGTAAAACAGCTATTGCGATTGATGCCATCATTAATCAAAAAGGTACAGGCATCAAATGTATCTATGTGGCTATCGGTCAAAAACGTTCATCAATTGCCAACGTAGTACGTAAGCTTGAAGAACATGGTGCAATGGCCCATACCATTGTTGTTTCTGCATCAGCGTCTGAATCTGCGGCGCTACAGTTTATCGCGCCCTATACTGGCTGTTCAATGGGTGAATTCTTTAGAGATCGTGGTGAAGATGCCTTGATCATTTATGATGATTTGACGAAACAAGCTTGGGCTTATCGTCAGATTTCTTTATTACTACGTCGGCCCCCAGGCCGTGAAGCTTATCCGGGGGATGTGTTTTATTTGCATTCACGTTTGCTGGAAAGAGCTTCCCGTATCAACGCGGCTGAAGTTGAGAAACTGACCGGTGGCAAAGTAAAAGGTAAGACGGGCTCTTTGACTGCACTGCCAATTATTGAAACTCAGGGTGGCGACGTGTCGGCTTTCGTGCCTACTAACGTAATTTCAATTACTGATGGTCAGATTTTCCTGGAAAGCAACTTGTTTAACTCAGGCATACGCCCGGCTGTAAATGCGGGTTTGTCGGTATCACGAGTGGGTGGGGCGGCTCAGACAAAAATTATCAAGAAATTAGGTGGCGGTACCCGTCTTGATTTGGCGCAATACCGTGAATTAGCAGCATTTGCCCAGTTCGCCTCAGATTTGGACGAAAGTACGCGTAAGCAGATCGAACGCGGCCAACGCGTTACCGAATTGATGAAGCAAAATCAATATTCGCCGATGTCTGTCGCGCAAATGGCAGTTTCGTTGTTTGCTGCTAATGAAGGTTACCTCGATAGCCTGGAAGTTAACAAGGTGCTTGATTTTGAAGCGGCATTACAGTTGTATATGAAATCAGAGCATTCTGAATTAATGGACAACATTAACGCAACTGGCGATTTTAATAATGAAATCAGCGGTAGTTTAAAAGCGGCTATTGAAACTTTCATTAAAACTCATAGTTGGTAAAAGGGTCTTGATATGGCTGTTGGCAAAGAAATACGCACAAAGATAGGGAGTATCAAGAATACTCAAAAGATCACTCGCGCAATGGAGATGGTTGCTGCGAGTAAAATGCGTAAAACAAAAGACAGAATGCAGGCAACACGGCCCTATTCTAAAAAGATTGGCGTAATCATCAAACATTTGGCTCAAGCTAATCCAGAGTATAAGCATCCTTATCTGATTGCAAGGGAAGTTAAACGGATAGGCGTTATTTTGGTGGGCTCCGATAGAGGCTTGTGCGGCGGTCTGAATTCGAATTTATTCAGAAAGATGCTAACCCAATTAATTCAATGGGATAAAGAAAATATTGAAGTTGATGTTTGTACCATTGGCACAAAAGCATCCGGTTTCTTTAGTAACTTGAAGGTAAATTTAGTGGGTCAGGCTTCTAAATTGGGGGACTCTCCGCACCTGCAGGACATCGTCGGCGTCATCAAAATAATGTTGGATTCTTATGAAGCAGGCAGAATCGATCAGTTGTATATTGTTAGCAATGAATTTGTTAACACTATGACACAGCGACCTACGGTAGAACAGTTGCTTCCAGTGGTGGCTTGTGAACTTGATGAAAGCCTGAGTGGCCATTGGGATTATATCTATGAACCTGATGCTAAAGATGTTTTGGACTATCTGTTGAACCGATTTATAGAGTCCAAAGTTTACCAGGGTCTGGTAGAAAACAATGCCTGTGAGCAGGCAGCCAGAATGGTGGCTATGAAGAGCGCTTCGGATAACGCCGGAAATCTTATCGGTGAGTTGCAACTGATTTACAACAAAGCCAGACAAGCCGCTATCACTCAGGAGATTTCAGAAATTGTTGCCGGTGCCGCAGCTGTTTAAGGCACTCCTGAGCTAGTCGAAGGGCCCAAGCAAAATGACACAACACTTAGAGGACAACTCAATGAGTTCGGGTAAAATCGTTCAAATTATCGGCGCGGTCGTTGACGTGGAATTTTCACGTGAAAACCTGCCAAAAGTATATGATGCCTTAAATGTAGAAGGCAAAGATCTGGTATTGGAAGTACAACAGCAATTAGGTGATGGCGTAGTCAGAACCATTGCGATGGGTAGTACCGATGGGTTAAGCAGAGGCTTGGCTGTTAACAATACGGACGCAGCTATTTCTGTGCCTGTTGGACAAGAAACCCTGGGCCGCATCATGAACGTCTTGGGTCAACCCATTGACGAAAAAGGGCCTATCGGTGAAAAAGTAAAATGGGGTATCCACCGTGAAGCGCCTAGCTATGCTGAACAGGCGGCTGCTAACGAATTATTGGAAACCGGCATTAAAGTAATTGATTTAGTCTGTCCATTTACGAAAGGCGGTAAAGTTGGTCTTTTCGGTGGCGCGGGTGTTGGTAAAACCGTTAACATGATGGAGTTGATTCGCAACATCGCTATAGAGCACAGTGGCTACTCTGTGTTTGCCGGTGTGGGCGAGCGGACTCGTGAAGGAAATGACTTCTATCACGAAATGACCGATTCAAACGTAATCGATAAGGTATCACTTGTTTATGGTCAAATGAACGAGCCACCAGGAAACAGACTACGTGTTGCGCTGACCGGTTTAACAATGGCTGAATATTTCCGCGATGAAGGTCGTGACGTATTGTTCTTTGTTGATAATATTTACCGATATACACTGGCAGGTACTGAAGTATCGGCACTTTTAGGTCGTATGCCTTCAGCGGTAGGTTACCAGCCAACGCTGGCTGAAGAAATGGGCGTTTTACAAGAACGTATCACTTCAACTAAAACCGGCTCTATCACATCTATCCAGGCTGTTTATGTGCCAGCGGATGACTTGACTGACCCTTCACCGGCAACAACCTTTGCCCACTTGGATGCGACGGTTGTATTATCAAGGCAAATCGCAGAGTTAGGTATTTATCCCGCTATTGATCCACTGGACTCAACCAGCCGACAACTTGATCCTTTAGTCATCGGACAAGAGCACTATGATGTGGCGCGCAAAGTTCAGGGTATCTTGCAACGATACAAAGAATTGCGTGACATTATTGCTATTTTGGGCATGGATGAATTATCAGAAGAAGATAAGTTGACTGTGGCAAGAGCGCGAAAAATGCAACGGTTCTTATCCCAACCTTTCTTTGTGGCTGAGGTTTTTACCGGTTCTCCAGGCAAATATGTGTCACTGAAAGACACTATTGCCGGTTTTAAAGGTATTATCGATGGCGAGTACGATGCTATTCCTGAGCAAGCTTTTTATATGGTAGGGACCATAGATGAAGTACTTGAGAAAGCAAAAGCATTAAAAGGCTAATGAATGTTCCTCACTGTCTCTTGTCAGTGAGAGGATTGAAACAGGTGAAAAAATGAACATGACCGTACATGTAGACATCGTAAGTGCAGAGAAGGAGATATTCTCAGGGTTGGCGGAAATGGTATTTGCACCCGCTGAACTTGGAGAAGTGGGTATTTCTCCGCGGCATGCCCCACTGATTACAAAACTAAATCCGGGTGAAGTTCGGGTAAAAGTGAATGTTAATGAAAGTTATCAATTCTATATATCAGGTGGGCTTTTAGAGGTACAACCCCATCTGGTCACCATTTTGGCTGATACGGCGATTAGGGCAAAAGATATTGACGAAGCTGCCGTTTTGAATGCCAAAGCGAAAGCAGAAGAGGCTTTGGCAGATAAATCGGGTAAAGTGGATTACGCAACTGCCCAATCGGAATTGGCGCAAGCTGTTATGCAATTAAGAACCTTGGATAGGCTTAGAAAGCGTGGTGGATAACAGTTAAAAATCTGCGACAGTTGTAAGTAAGATAAATCGAAACTTTACAATTTTTTGAAAGCCCGATATCGTAGAAAGCGCTATCGGGTTTTTTTTTAACAGGAATTCAAGTGAAAATTACGACCATTATTCTTGCAGCCGGAAAGGGGACGCGTATGCGTTCGGAACTGCCAAAAATTTTACATCAAATCGCCAATAGACCCTTACTGCAACACGTCTATGATATGAGCCACCAGCTTGATAATAATACAATTAAAATTGTTTATGGTCATGGCGCGGACTTGGTAAAAGATACCCTAAAGGATTTAGACGCCTGTTGGATTGAACAAAAACAACAGTTGGGTACCGGGCATGCAGTGCAGCAGGTCAGCGACCAAATTGCCGATAACGACACTGTTTTAATCTTGTATGGCGATGTACCTTTATTAAAACTGGCCACCGTAAAGCAGTTAATAGAAAATGTTAATGACAGATCCCTGGCTTTGCTTACAGTCGATCTTGAAAATCCAACAGGTTACGGTCGAATTGTAAGAAACGAGCATGGAGAGGTCACAAAAATTGTCGAAGAAAAAGATACTTCAGGGACAGAAAAACTTATTAAGGAAGGTAATACCGGCATCATGGCGGCGCAAGGAAAACAATTAAAAAAATGGCTGAACCAGTTAAATAATAATAATGCCCAAGGCGAATATTATTTAACGGATGTTATTGAAATGGCGGTTACCGATGGGATTGCAATTGTAACTAATCAGCCGGAAACGGTTGATGAGGTGTTGGGGGTCAATAATCGCATTCAACTCAGTCACCTGGAACGAGTTTATCAACAGGAACAAGCTTGCCGATTGATGGAGCAAGGCGTTACGCTTATTGATCCGGCACGTTTTGACCTCAGAGGATCAATTGAAAATCTGGGGATAGATATAATTTGTGATGTCAATATCATCATCGAAGGCAAAAACAGCATCGGCAATAACGTTAAAATTGGCGCAAATACGCATATAAAAAACTCCATTATTGGCGATAATGTAGAAATATTGGATAACTGCATCATAGAAAATGCAGTTATAGGCCAAGGCTGTAAAGTAGGGCCTTACGCAAGGTTGCGTCCGGAAACTGTGTTGGCTGAAAATGTCCATATTGGTAACTTTGTAGAAATCAAAAAATCATCGGTAGCGGCATTCAGTAAAATAAATCATTTAAGCTATATTGGCGATACGACGGTGGGCAGTCAGGTTAATATTGGTGCTGGCACCATCACCTGTAATTATGATGGTGCCAATAAATTCAGAACCATCATTGAAGATGGCGCTTTTATTGGATCGGACACCCAGTTAGTCGCACCGGTTACCATAGGAAAAAATGCCACAATAGGTGCCGGATCAACAATTACCAGAGACAGTCCTGAGAATCAGTTGACCTTAAGCAGGGTAAAACAGGTATCTATCAGAGATTGGCAACGACCCGTTAAAAAGGAAAAATGATATGTGTGGAATTGTTGGTGGAATAGCGCAGCGTAATATAGTGCCCATATTACTGGAGGGCTTGAAGCGACTGGAATATCGAGGTTATGATTCAGCCGGATTGGCGGTTATCGATAGCCATAAAATATACCGGAAAAGGGAACTGGGCAAAGTTAAAGGTCTTGAGGAATTATTACAGGCTGACCCAGTTTCCGGGAACATCGGCATAGCCCATACCCGATGGGCGACTCATGGTAAACCCAGTACGGCTAATGCACATCCTCATGTCTGCCGGGATAAAGTGGCGGTTGTGCATAACGGTATTATTGAAAATCATGAGCGACTCCGTGGCGTACTGATAGAAAATGGCTACGAGTTCACCTCGGAAACGGATACCGAAGTTATTGTGCATGAAATTGATCGTTCCTTGGAGTCCGCTGATGGATTATTAAACGCCGTCAAACTGACCATAAAAAAACTTGAGGGCGCCTATGCGCTAGGGATAATAAGCATAGCCGAACCCGAGACGCTGGTAGCGTGCAGAAAGGGTAGCCCTTTAGTTATCGGAGTGGGTATCGGTGAATATTTTATTGCTTCCGATGTGGCGGCATTGCTTCCTGTTACGCAACGTTTTATCTTTCTGGAAGAGGGTGACATAGCCTCGATAAGTATCGATAAACTGGATATTTATGATGCGAATGACAATCTTGTCAGCCGTCCGGTTACGGAAAGCCAATTAACAGCGGACTCGGTTGATAAAGGCGCCTATCGTCATTACATGCTGAAAGAAATTTATGAACAGCCTTTTGCAATTTCGCAAGCGCTGGAAGGAAGATTCATTAATAATCGCCTGCAAGAAAGTTCTTTTGGGCACAATGCCGCAGAAGTTTTCGACAACATAAAGTCAGTGCAAATTATAGCCTGCGGTACCAGTTATCATGCCGGACTTGTGGCGCGATACTGGTTTGAAGAACTCGCTCGCGTTCCTTGCAATATTGAAGTGGCGAGTGAATTCCGTTACAGAAGTCCCGTATTGGCAGCAGACACCCTGATTGTTACTATTTCACAGTCGGGTGAAACAGCCGATACCTTGGCAGCGCTGCAAGAAGCCAAAATGCTTGGCGCCAAATATTCTCTGGCTATATGTAATGTCCCTGAAAGTTCCTTGGTCAGGGAGTCCGATCTGGTATTAATGACCCGGGCTGGTCCTGAAATTGGTGTTGCCTCAACGAAGGCATTTACGACACAATTGGTGACGTTGATGCTGTTGGTGATTGCGGTAGGCCGGCGCTTTAAACTGACAGAAGTATTGGAACAGAAAATCACTTCAGAATTATTCCGATTGCCGGGGAAGATTGAAAAAGTATTGAAACTGGATGATGAAATCAAAACATTATCCGAGCAATTTGCCGAAAAACAACATGCTTTATTTTTAGGGAGAGGTTCGCATTACCCGATAGCAATGGAAGGCGCATTAAAGTTAAAGGAAATTTCCTATATTCATGCGGAAGCCTATCCTGCCGGCGAGTTAAAGCACGGCCCACTGGCATTAATTGATGCAGATATGCCGGTTATTACGGTCGCGCCCAACAACAGTCTGCTGGAAAAACTAAAATCAAATATGCAGGAAGTAAGCGCCAGGGGTGGGCAATTAATTGTTTTTATGGATGAAACCTTGGCTTCTGCCAATGATGCTAATGTCCAGATTGTAAAAGTGCCGCAAGTCGAAAATGAAATTTCACCGATCGTCTACACCATCCCGTTACAGCTCTTGTCCTACCATGTAGCGGTATTGAAAGGCACTGATGTAGACCAGCCAAGAAATCTTGCGAAGTCTGTAACGGTCGAATAAAAAGTTATGCGCCAAAAATTAATTTGTGGTCTTTTTTACCCAATAGCTGAAGATTATCAGCCAAAAGTTATTTCATTGGGTCATAATGGCATTATTTGAATGATTTTGGAGGGTAAATGCGACTTTTACTGGTTGAAGATGATGAAATACTGGGCGATGGCTTGGTTGCCGGCTTAAAAATGGAAGGCTATGCGGTCGATTGGTTAACCAACGGCAAGCTGGCCGATGAGGCCTTAAAGCTCAATAGTTATGAGTTGATTGTTTTGGACTTGAACTTGCCCGATATGGATGGTATGGCGATCTTAAAAGCGTTAAGAAGCCGAAAAGACGAAACCCCCGTAATGGTTTTAACAGCTAAGGATACTATTCCCGACAGGGTAGCGGGTTTGGATAGTGGTGCTGATGATTTTGTTATCAAACCATTTGAATTGGATGAAGTGTGTGCCAGGTTAAGGGCGTTGGCAAGAAGAAGTGAGGGCAGAAGTGCCCCGACTATTGAGTATAAAGGGCTTGTCCTGGATCCCGCGTCTCACCAGGTGACTTTTAACAATGAAAAGGTTGAGCTGTCGCAAAAGGAATTTGAGATACTGAGTTTTTTAATGAGCAATATAGGTAAGGTTGTTTCCCGCTCCCGTCTTGAAGAAAGTCTTTACTCATGGGAGTCCGATGTGGAAAGTAATACCGTTGAAGTTCACATCCATTATCTCAGGAAAAAACTTGATCCTGCCATTATTCGCACAGTGAGGGGCGTAGGCTACATTATTGATAATGACGATGAGATATGAATTATTCTCTTCGGCAATTATTGTTAGTCAGTCTGCTTTCAGCATCCATGCTGATCTGGGGGATTGCTGCTTATGTCAGTTATAAAGTAACGCGTGATGAAGTCGCAAATCTGTTTGATGCGGAATTGTCACAATCGGCGAAAGTGCTGAATGCCTTTGCAGAAAGCCTGCTTCTCGAAGGTTCACTGTCAGGGCATTGGGGCCTGGAGCAGGAAAAGGCCGACGCAATTTTACATAACTACGATTTAAAGCGTAAGTTCAAAAGTAAAAGTGCTTTTCAACTGTTGTCTGAAGACGATGGTTTATTACTGCGCGCAGAAAACGAACCGGTATTTTCAGTTCATGGTTTTAATCAAACCAATTTTGATAACGAATTATGGCCCATATTTGATGAGCTGTTACTAGCGAATGCTTTAGGTCAAAAAAACGAAAGAAATATTGCTTTTCAGCTATGGTCCAAAAAAGACGGCTTGATGTTGCGTTCCGATAGCGCGCCAATGTTTGCTTTTTCTTCTTCAGATCATGGTTTCAGCGAAATCAAAATTGATGATCATGTTTGGCATGTTTTCAGTATCACCAATTCAACGGGTGAATATATTATTCATGTCGGCCAGAAAGAAGAAATTCGGGCTGCATTAACGGATGAAATATCATCACAATTAGTTACCCAGTTTCTTATCGGTTTACCTTTTTTAGGATTAGTCATCTGGTTTATTGTGGGCCTGTCTTTAAAGCCCATCAACAGATTGGAAAAAGCGCTTGCCAAGCGGGAAGCCAGCTATCTTAAGCCGCTCTCAATCAAACGGCTGCCCAATGAAATTGTGCCAGTGGTTAACGAAATCAATAATCTCTTTGTCCAGCTTGAGCAGGCATTTGAGCATGAGCGCCGCTTTACAGCGGATGCCTCGCATGAATTGAGAACACCTTTGGCAGGATTATTAACACAAGCGCATGTTGCCTTAAGAACAACCGATGAGGAGGTGCGTAAACATGCGCTTTCCCGTATTAAACAAGGTGTTAACAGAATGACTTATATGGTTCAGCAATTGCTGACCTTCTCGCGCATTGAATCTAATACGGAATTTTTAACCAAACAAAATACCATGGTCAGTCGTGAAGTCATCCATGTTATCGCTGAGCTGGAACCCGAGGCGCATAAAAAACAAATTGTCATGGAGTACGTTGAGGACAATGTGGTTCCTGCCATTGTTAACGGGCCTTTGGTTTCAATTCTTATTCGGAATATTATTGATAACGCAATCAAATATACGCCCGTTAAAGGCAATGTATTAATTACCGTGACCGGACAAGAGAAATATTTACAACTCTGTGTTGAAGATTCAGGACCGGGAATAGCGCCCGATCAATATGAAAAATCTCTGGAGCGCTTTCATCGTTGTGTTGAAACGGCGAATACGGCAAAAGGCACCGGGTTGGGATTTTCCATCGTGCAACGGATTGCGGCAATTCATAATGCAGATCTGGTTTTAGGTGTGTCCCAATTTGGCGGCTTGAAAGTGACGGTATTATTTCCTCTGCCAATCAGGCCAGTTGATAAATCGTGGCAGAAGAAATTAAGTTTTTTTCATCTCAGAAAGGGCAAATGACACGCTGATGAGCCTGGTTTAATAAATCGTTAGATTATCCGGTTCTTCGATAACGACATTGGACAGTGTGCCTATGCCTTCAATTTCAATTTTGGCGATTTGCCCAGGTTTCATATAACCGCGCGGCTGCATTGTTACACCTACACCGCTGGGCGTACCCGTAGTTATTACATCGCCGGGCTCCAGCGTCATGGCTTGTGATAAATAAGCGATCATGTCATAGCAATCAAAAATCATTTGCCCGGTATTGCCATCCTGACGCAATTCATCATCAATCCATGTTTTAATGGATAGATTATGAGGGTCGGCGAGTTCATCAGGGGTGACTATCCAGGGGCCTAGCGGACCACAGGTATCGAATGATTTGCCAATCATAAGGGTAGGTGAACGCATTTGCCAGTCACGCACCGACACATCATTGGCAATGGTAAATCCGGCAATCACCTGGTGTGCCTTATCGACAGGGACGTGGCGGCAACGTTTGCCGATAACAAAAGCCAGTTCACCTTCATAGTCCAGTTTATCTGATACCTTAGGTAGGTGAATGGCGTCACCGCAGCCAATAACGCAAGTGCTTTGCTTGGTAAAAAAACTCGGATATTCGGGTCGGACACGACTCGTTTCGGCTATATGGTCAGCATAGTTCAGGGCAATCCCAAGATATTTCCCCGGCCTTGGCACAGGCGCATTCAATTTAACCTCAGCCAAGGCAATACGCGTACTATTCTTGTAAATTAACTCTTGCATGGCCTGCATTGATTTTAAGCCGGCGCCAAGAAATTCGATCATTGAAGCGGGAATATCAGCGCAACCCTGACTATCAACAACGGCATAATCAATAACTGCGCCGACACGAGATTGATTGTTATGAGTAAAGGTCACTAGTTTCATTGATTGTGTTTCCTGTATGATGGCAAAATTCGTTATTGTATAACGAAGATCAACCGGTAAAAAAAAGATATAATAAACAATTTTACACAGAGGAACAGAACATGAACGAAAATTGGATTGCCCCTTCCATTCTTTCAGCTAATTTCGCCAAATTAGGCGAGGAAGTTGATAGAGTATTAGCCGATGGCGCAGATGTTGTGCATTTTGATGTTATGGATAATCATTTTGTACCCAACCTGACTATCGGGCCGCTGGTTTGCGAAGCATTGAGAAAGCACGGTGTAACCGCGCCGATTGATGTGCATTTGATGGTTGAGCCGGTTGACCGCCTTATTCCTGACTTTGCCAAAGCCGGAGCCAGCATTATTACATTCCATCCCGAAGCCTCTGTGCATATCGACCGCACCTTGCAATTGATCAAAGATTCAGGTTGTAAGGCAGGATTGGTATTTAACCCGGGCACCCCACTGCATTATCTCGATTATGTGATGGATAAACTGGACATGATTTTATTGATGTCAGTGAACCCCGGCTTTGGCGGACAATCATTTATCCCTTCGGCGCTGGATAAATTAAAGCTGGTCAGAAAACGGATTGACGAAAGCGGTTTTAACATTCGCCTGGAAATTGATGGCGGCGTAAAAACCGACAATATCCAGTCCATTAAAGCGGCGGGTGCAGATACCTTTGTGGCCGGTTCAGCGATTTTCAGCCAACCTGATTACAAAAAAGTCATTGATGAAATGCGTGCGGAATTGGCTAAGGCAGTATAAAGGCTAGCAATACGTCGGGCGGTTTCGCTTCAGCAAACTGCCATCAGACGCACAAAGCCGATGATAGTCTGTTGTAGTTGCGGTGGATTGCCTGGCGGCGAATCCACCCTTCGCCTTACGCGTGCTGACGCCATTTTCAGTCATCAGAAAAAGTAAATAGTTATGGTTATTAAGAAATGGGAATTAAATATGATTCAAGACGATATTATCAAAGAATTACAATATATTCCTGAAGCTAAACTCATAGAGCTTTATGACCTTATTCATTACTTCAGGCTCGGACTTGCTAACGAAGCCGCAAAACAATCTTCTCTAGAAAAGGATTTCGAAATTGATAAGACAATGTGTTTGAGCACCTTGGAAAAAATAAAAAAAGGTGACTTTTCGAGTTTTAGTGAAATTGACGATGTAGACGGACATATTGAAAGCTTGAGAAATGAAATTAGTTAAAGACGAAAATTATCAACGCAAAGAACGAAAATTTTTTAAAAAACACACTCATTTACTTGATAAATATATTGATGTATTAACCAAACTCAAAACCAATCCGTTTGATTCGTCATTAAAAACACATAAATTAAAAGGTGAACTGAAAGAATTTTATTCATGCAGCCTAACCCATGACTACCGAATTATTTGTATTTTTTTAATACAAGATGAAACGATTGTATTGGTAGATATTGGTAGTCATAACGAAGTTTATTGATTGTTTGGTACATGGGGAAAGTATGCAGAACTCACACCGCTCAGGTAATCACAATTAAGAGCTGCAAAAATGCAAATAACGCTTTATTTATCAGATAAGTTACATAAGAAGCTATGCAAGCAATTGACATTAAAATAAAAACAAAATTTATTGTATTGGCGTTGCAAGAGTTGACTAAACAAAATTAAAGTTGAAGCGCTAAAATCTAATAAAGGTAAGATTTGTCTTGCTGTAGACATTGATACACTTAGAAAGCGCAATTCACAATTTGATAAACAGCTCTTTCTTTATAGATGATTTTTAAAAGTGGCTGTACTTGCCAAACTCTATAAACACATTAAATAACAAAAATGACCCAAGAACAATTTAATCACTATGCCCAACAAGGCTACAACCGTATCCCGGTTAGCCGCGAAGTCCTGGCTGATTTGGATACGCCTTTAAGCGCTTACCTGAAACTGGCTGATGGCGCGTATTCCTATTTATTTGAATCAGTCCATGGCGGCGAACAATGGGGCCGCTATTCCATCATAGGATTGCCTTGTAAAACGGTCGTTAAAATCAATGGCAATCAAATTCGTGTGGAACAAAACGGTGAATTGCTGGAAAACTTGACGCACGACAATCCACTGGTCTGGATCGAAGAATTCAAACAGCGATATAACGCACCCGATATTGATGATTTACCACGTTTTAATGGCGGCTTGGTGGGCTATTTCGGTTATGAAACTATTCGATATATTGAACCGCGCCTGCGTGGAACAGAAAAACCAGATCCGCTAGGATGTCCTGATATTTTACTGATGGTTTCAGAAGAAATACTGGTGTTTGATAATCTGTCAGGCAAGGTGTTGTTGATGACGCACGCTAATCCTAAAGAAGCCGATGCATATAACCGTGCGGTGGCGCGAGTGTCTCAACTGGTTGCTAAGCTGCGTGATCTGCAAGCCAAGCCCGATAAAAATGTAAAACCCTGCACCGTTGAAGAAACTGATTTTGTTTCCGGCTTTACTCAACAGGGTTATGAAGATGCCGTGATGAAAGCCAAAGACTACATCACCGATGGCGACATTATGCAAGTCGTGTTGTCGCAACGGATGTCCATTCCTTATAGCGCTTCGCCGCTGAATTTATACCGCGCCTTGCGTTGCCTGAATCCATCGCCTTACATGTTTTACCTGAATCTGGACGATTTTCATATTGTCGGTTCGTCGCCCGAAATACTGGTCCGGCTGGAAGATAATACTGTCACCGTTCGCCCGATTGCCGGCACCCGTAAGCGTGGTTCAACGCCTGAGCAGGATATTGCCCTCGAACATGACTTATTGGCAGATCCGAAAGAGCTGGCAGAACACCTAATGCTGATTGACTTGGGCCGCAATGATACTGGACGTGTTGCCGAAATCGGCAGCGTGCAATTGACCGATAAAATGATCGTCGAACGCTATTCTCATGTTATGCACATCGTTTCCAATGTTACCGGAACACTTCAGCACGGTAAAAATGCCTTTGATGTGCTGGCTGCGACTTTTCCGGCAGGCACAGTGAGTGGTGCGCCAAAAATTCGAGCAATGGAAATTATTGATGAACTGGAGCCCGTTAAGCGCGGCGTTTACTCAGGCGCTGTCGGCTATATCGCCTGGTCTGGTAATCTGGATACCGCCATTGCCATCAGAACAGCGGTCATCAAAGACAACATGCTGCATATACAAGCCGGTGCCGGTATCGTTTACGATTCCGTTCCCAGAAACGAATGGGATGAAACCATGAACAAGGGCCGCGCCATATTTCGTGCCGTCAGCATGGCTGAAGCGGGCCTGGAAGGAGAGCAATCATGAGCGCTGTTAAAATCCCCCCTAGCCCCCCTTTATCAAAGAGGGGGATGAAAGTGGTCATGGTCGATAATTACGACTCGTTTACTTATAATCTGGTGCAGTATTTGGGTGAACTGGGCGCTGATGTTACGGTTGTCCGTAATGATCAGGTGACGGTCGCAGACATAGAAAAACTCGCGCCTGATAAGATTGTCATTTCACCCGGCCCTTGCACACCTAAAGAAGCGGGCGTGTCCGTTGAAGCCATTTTAAAGTTTGCAGGCTTATTTCCAATCCTGGGCGTTTGCCTGGGTCATCAAAGTATAGGCTATGCCTTTGGCGGCAATATCATCCATGCCAAGCACATCATGCATGGTAAAACCTCACCGATTTATCATCACGATCAAGGTGTATTTAAAGGATTGAACAATCCGTTCACCGCCACCCGTTATCATTCTCTGGTCATCGAACAGGCTACCTTGCCGGATTGTCTGGAAATAACGGCGTGGACACAGGATGATGCGGGAAATCTGGATGAAATCATGGGTGTCAGGCATAAGAGTCTGGATATTGAGGGCGTTCAATTTCATCCTGAGTCGATTTTGACGGAGTTTGGGCATGAGTTGCTGAGGAATTTTTTGGATAGGTGATATTAGCTATCGCTGATCTTTTTGCGCCAGAATAAATAATGCACATACAACAAACCTTACAAAAGCTGCTCAATAAGCAAAATCTTAGCACCGATGAAATGCGTGATGTCATGCGCCTTATCATGTCCGGCAAAGCGACCGATGCCCAAATCGGCGGTTTTTTAATCGCGTTGCGTTGCAAAGGCGAAACCATAGACGAAATTGCCGCCGCTGTTGAAGTGATACGCGAATTGGTCACCAAAGTGACTGTCACTGGCGAGCATGTCATAGATACATGCGGTACCGGCGGCGATGGTGCGAATACGTTTAATATAAGCACCACCTGTGCTTTTGTGGTTGCGGCTGCGGGTGGACAAGTTGCCAAACACGGTAACCGTTCGGTATCCAGTAGTTGCGGCAGTGCTGATGTGCTGGAAGCCGCTGGCGTCAATCTGGATTTAAGTGCTGAACAAGTCACGCAATGCGTTAATGAAATCGGCGTCGGATTTTTGTTTGCCCCCAAACATCACGGTGCTATGAAACACACCATTAATGTGCGTAAAGAAATGGGCGTAAGAACCCTGTTCAACTTATTAGGCCCCTTATGCAACCCTGCCGGTGCGCCCAACCAGTTAATCGGTGTTTTTGCAAAGGAGTGGGTCGAACCCCTGGCACAGGTATTAAAAAAACTCTGCAGCCGGCATGTGTTAGTGGTGAATGCCGATGATGGTCTGGATGAAATCAGCACCGCCTCCGCTACCACGATTGCGGAGTTAAAAAATGGCGAAGTCACTACTTATACCATTACACCGGAACAGTTTGGTTTTAAACGAGCCAGTCTGAATGATTTGGCTGTTGATGATGCCGCATCCAGTTTAGCGATGGTAAAAGCAGTGCTGAATAATCAGGCCGGAGCAGCAAGGGATATTGTGTTGTTAAATGCGGGCGCTGCGATTTATGCGGCAAATATTACCGATTCATTGGCTTCCGGTATCGAAAAAGCCTGCCAGGTGATCGCCAGTGGCGCGGCAAAGGCTAAATTCGACGCGTTAATCGCGTATTCAAAAAATTTATAACTTACTA
>Ga0194062_1000289_pt1 | contig 20805 bp, 19 predicted proteins | sample SepL2225m_MetaG_FD_155481 | JGI IMG/M metagenome (GOLD analysis project Ga0194062, IMG submission 155481) | Anoxic zone freshwater microbial communities from boreal shield lake in IISD Experimental Lakes Area, Ontario, Canada - Sep2016-L224-25m | ecosystem: Environmental > Aquatic > Freshwater >... | reverse complement strand
GAAACTGGAAGTATGCCTCCAATTCGTTTAAGCTACGATGAAGCCAATAATCAATATAAATTAGTAGATGGTAATCATCGTTTAAATGCAGCTAAAGAATTAGGATACAATTGCGTACCAGCAATCATATCTCGTTTAAACAAAAAGAAACCAAGAGATTTAAATCCAGATGAGAACAATTCATTAAGTAAATATAAATTAGAATACTTAGCTAATGATATTATGAGCTTATTAAAGAACAACTTTCAGTTTTCAGATATTTCTTATTTGGGGATTAAGGACGGTCACATAAATATCAAAGGTGATGTCAATAATGTAAGTAATATAATTAAGCACATACAGCTTAGAATAAAAGAAGAAAACAACTTATTGGTAGTTACTTTAGATCGTCAGATTGAGTATATAGAGGATCGTAGAAAGTTAAATAGACCTGAAGTAACCTTGCGTTGCGATATGGAATCCCTGCCTAGACAATTACAATCTTTTATAAAATAACCTTGTATTCCCCTTTGGACATGTTTCTTAATTCATCTTCAAGGTCATCTATGCGATTATGGATGGGATTCATTTTTGCGCCCAAAAATAAACTATATGGTTGTTGTTCCATCTCTTTTATCTGTTTCTTTAATTCGGCGTATTCCTGGGACAACTGCGTGTATTCGGTATTTTCGTTAAATGTTCTAGGTAAATTACTTACAAAACCATGTCCATCATCAGTTGTACTAGAAAATAAGATTTCATAATCTGGATTTTGTCTTTGCAGTTCTTGCACCAGTTTAGTACCTAGTTTTTGCCTTCTAAGTTCTGGTTTAACATAGATATAGTTTATTGATATTTTATCTTTATAGATGGTATATTCACAATAAGCTACTTTGGCATTGTTTTTATACATTGTAAAAATTAAATCTATTTGATCATGGTGAGAATCAATAGCTTCATCGGTGAAAGTATATTGGTCTTCCATTACGGCTTGGGCTTGCTTATATCGAGAAGCTTTAGCTTGCTTATACCTAGCTTGAGAAAGCTTGTACCAATTAACTTTATTCTTGGCGGTTTGCATATTTTCTTGTTGTTCTGGTTTATAGGCCATATAACTTTGATAAGATTCTTGGGTTTGTTTAACTATTTCATTGAACAGATTATCTATTATTCTAACCACCTTATAGGTCATTTCTACTTTTTCTAAATCTTCTACGGTAGTTAAAGAAAAGGAGAAGTAACATTCCGGTTCAGAATAAATATTGTGAGCTTTTAAGTCAACATTTGATAGTTCGGAATTCTCCTGAGTGTGAAACAGGTTTAATTGAGAATTTAATATGTAGTTAAATTTATTATATAGAAAAGTGGTAAACTCTTTTTTCCAATCTTTGAATTTATATTCTAATATATCTGAAAACGCTCTAGTCATACTAGGAAGTTCAAAACTTCTACTAGTTAAAGTTATCTGATTATGCTGATAATCAATTTTAAAATTCTTTAAATTCAATTCTTGAAAAGAGTTTAATTTATCATCAACGTTGAAGCTTTGTATCCTGTCAAATATGCTATACTTTTCCAGTATTTGTACAATATCTAAATACAGATTGGTAAAATTATCTTCAATATTTTCTTTTAAATCCTCTGCTATACTTTTATATGAATCTGGTCCTTCTAAGTAAGTATCATTATTGAAATTAAAATTCAATCTTCCATCACTTAGGCTAACTTCATCAAGTTCAAAACCTAACCTCTTTACATATTCTTTAAACTCTTTGGATATAGCTTCAAAACACTCATTAAATAGGTTCTCTGAATCTGGTTTCAAGTAGTTTTGAAAATCAATATTGAATCCAAAGATTAAATACACTGATGTATAATCTTCTTCGCTTATTTGATAATCTAAATAAGCATATTTGAATTTTCCAACTTCTAGAGTTTCTTTATATTGTTTTATTTCTTCTTCCCAAATAGCTCCAAGTGATTTCTTTTCACCGTCACCGATATATTTAATTTTCCCAGTTCCTTGTATTTTGCTTTCCCCTAAAAATTCTTGAAGTAAGTAGGACAAGTCATGATCGGAATAAGATCCTCCCATATAAGACAACCTAGTTTTGTCAATAACATTGTTTTCGATTAAGTCTTTTTGTTTATTTAAAAGGTAATTTTTAACATCCTTATATAGTCCAGGCACGGGATTACCATACTCCCTAGTTTCTGGAACCGCCAAATCATATTCCATACCATTTTCTTTGATGTACGGTAGTTTTCTTACTCTTAATCTAGAAACTGGGGTTATACCTGGAATTTTTCTATTTTTATCTTCAAATATCTCAGTTGCATTTAAATCTAAATTTTCTTTATCTTTAGACTTTATAACGTAAGCTATAGCGCCACCCTCTTTAGCCTCATTCAAAGCACAGTTAAAGTAAGAACCACCTTCCGAGTGACAAGATTGTATATTTTTAAAATCAGACATTCTAATAATATCAATAGGATGTCTGGATAAGATAATAGAATAACCACGTATACCACTACTTAAAAACTTTTCTAAGTAATCTTCGCCCAGTTCTCTTTGGATTACTTTATTCAGTCTGGTTTCCTGCGTTCGGTCTTTACCCAATTGGTCTTTGAAAGGTTTAATTGCCAACCATCTTCCTAAGTCTACGGTATAACCCAATCCATTTAAGGTCTTAACCATATTTTTAACTTCTGGAATGTCAGAACCATAAGGGATAATTTTTCGATATTCTCCTTCGGCAAAAATTTGCGAGAATTGCTCGTTTGGATTTTCTTCTAAATAATCCATTACGCTTCTGATAAAGTCTTGCTTTACCGCTAATTTAAAAAGATGATTTGCTATTTTATACCAATTCATAGCTGTTTAATAACTCCTGTATTTTAGGTATGGTTGGAGGTATCTTATTTGGTAAGTTTGTTTTCAATATTGGCAATACATAATTTAACACTTGTTTCGCTATATTTATTATATTGTCTTTATTTCGTTCGAGTTGACCTCTATTGTTTCGATCTAATGCTTCTAATGTTTTTCCTATACCAACCATGTAATTAATAACTTCTTTAATGTTCGCTTTAGCTTCTGGAGTTGTGGCATAACTATCTAAGTGCATCATATTCCAGGATGCAAGAAATGCAATATTTGATACAAGCCCTTGCAATATTTTGATTTTTTCCGGGGTTAGTGGAATTTGGGGAGTTTGGGCTAATTTAATTTGTGTATTTGAGTTTGTGTACCAATTCATAAGATAATTCCTCACAACGTAACCTCTCATAAGATAAATCCGGGAGAGGGTAAAAAATAAAAAATTTGGCGGTTATTTTATTTTTACTTTACGGCTCGCCACGGCACCGATCTGCTGCTTATGTCTTTTTTCTGCAAGTAATAATAAGTATACATTTTGAACTCTATTTATTTCATCTTGAACATTATAGTTTTGTTTCTTTTGTTCTGCTAATTCTTTAGCTCTTTCCTTCATATTGTTTATTTTCCAGACTATCGTTTGATATGTCATGTTTTTTATTGCTTCTTCAGTAGGTAAAGCCTCTTTTACTTTTTGTGCAATTTTTTGTGGTTCTTTACTTGAAGTGGTGGGTAATGCAAAAAAATTGGTCAAATTCATTAAGACCAATATACTTACGTTTCAATAACCATTGAATTGCCTGTTTGGTTGGTACGTCTTTTTTGTAGGAATGAACACCTGGATACTTTTTCGCAAACATATATAAATTTTTCGCATCAAGTGGCATCTTATTTATTTCATCTTCAATTGGTGTATTTTTCTTTCTTTTATTTAATTCTGCTTGATAAATATGTCTTTCGTCATAATAATAGCCTAGTTTAGGTGTATTAAATCCTGCTTTTCTAGATTCTTCTTGCAATTTTATTGTTTTATTCAAATCATCTAAGGCAAAGCGTAGTTCATCTTCACTCATCTCACTAGCTCTAGCTCCAACTTCTTTAAAGTTTATCTTTTCGTGTTCAAAATCACCTAAGTTCTGCGCTTTTTTATACCAAGACATAATAATCTCCTTGTTAGTATCTTATATTATTGTCAAATTTAATGATAAATCCTTTTTATTCCGAAACATTATATATGGACAAGAATGTAAATAAAATAGTTAATAAAAAAGAAAAGAAAGATCGCGATTGTGAGTGTGTCATTTGTGGATGTAAGGATCGAACTCTTTTAGACTTACATCGTATAGTAGAAGGTAAAAAAGGTGGAGAATACACCGAACATAATACCGTCTGCGTCTGTGTCACCTGCCATAGATTCATTGGGGAAAACAGAATAAAAATATTAGGAAAATATTTTTGCTCATCTGGCAAGTTTGTTTTAAATTATATAGATATTACCGGAAAAGAAAACTTAAAAGAAATATAATAATTATAAAGGAACTTATAGCAATATAAGGTAAATATAATATATAAATATTTTAAGTATCTTTTACGAGAAAACAATGAATTTGATTTATCCTTTTGGTACAGAAAATGTAAATATAAGTGTAGACTCAACTGAGGCTAGTGGTATTTCTTTTGCTAAAAATTCTACAGCGGTTGACACTGATGTTTTTATTTCTATTGGCGGTTGTCCAATTTCACTTTCTTATCTAAATGGTTCATATGCTATTAATGTTATAAAAGAAACAGGATTCTATGACGTTGGAAGATATTCAAATTTAATGGGTCTTAATTTTAAGCTTTTAACAAAAAATGGCAAAAATACACTAAAAGCTACAGTGTCTTCAGAAAAAGTAAAAGCATACGAAACTACATTAAATGGTATTTCTATAGCTTTGTCTATAGATAAAGAAATTATAGTAAAAGAATTTAGTGGCGTGATAGACGAATATAATGAATTGTTTTTAGGTGGGATTCCTATTTTAGTTGGAAGAATTGGATTTAAGTGGTATTTAATAATATCAGAGAATGGTGAAGTTTCTCTTTCGGCTTTTAGTTCAGCTTTCAGTTCAGCTTTTAGTTAATTTTATAAATGGTGATTTATGGGTACAAAGATGATAGTAAACGAGCTTCAAACTAGTGCAATAACGGTCAACGGCTACCCCGTAGTCACCCAAGCGACGGCGGGCTTGGTGCCGTGGTGCGTGGCGGCCCATCCGGCAATAATGCATATGCCGAATCCGACATACGTTGTAGCAACCGGCATGGATGTAATGTTTCTGACTGACCATTCTGTTTTGGCGGGCTTTAGCTTCGACCTAAACCTTAGCGGTGTGAAGTATTTCAACGCGCGGTGGCTCACCTCGTTGACCGATTTGACCCTTAGTACCAGCCTGACCACGTTAGACCTGAGTGCTAACAAGCTGTTGACCACTCTGAATGTTTCCGGCAGCATCGGCCTTACGACGCTTGACCTGAGTGCTAACACGCTGTTGACCACGCTGGACACCACCGACTGCACCAGCCTGACCACGTTAGGTGTAAGTGGTCTCACAGCGTTGGCCAGCCTGTCCACATACAGCTGCACCAGCCTGACTGCGTTAGATGTAAGTGGTTGCACAGCGTTGGCCAGTCTGGACACCACCGGCTGCACCAAAATGACCACGTTAGACGTAAGTGGTTGCACTTCGTTGATCGTCCTGGACACCTTCGGCTGCAAATTCCCTAACACCAAGATTGACGCCATCGTCATCACGTTGGCCGCTGGTAGTGTGAGCAGTGGCACACTGAATGCCAACGATCAAGCCATCGGCACGTATAACCCGTCTGTTGCTGCTGCTGCTGCGATTGTTACGTTGACTGGCCGTAGCTGGTCTATGACTTTCGATCCACCCGCATAAGGAACCCCCATGAAATATCTCATTACCGCAGCCACTGAACAGACCGCCACCCACACAGGCCCGCAAGGGTTGGTGCGTGTTGTTGAACTCAATGGATCTATATATCAAACAACTATAGCTGATTTAAGTACGTTCCCATATTTTTAACAAGGAGTAAATAGAAAATGGCAGATACAATCAAAACAAGATCAGAATTAGAAACTTCTTTTGCTGATAATACAACAGGAAATATAACCGCTCAAAATATAAGAGATTTTGTAAAATCTGTAAATGTTTTGGAAGAAAAGAATGTTGCTGATGGATACGCCGGATTAGATGGAAATGGAAAAATTGTTGATTCTTTACTTAGTAATGCTGTTATAACAACGTCTAATTTAGCAACTAATGTATCAGGAATTGCCTTAACTTCTGCTCCAACTGTAAATGGTTCAGCGGTTTTAACAGTTGCAACTACTCCTACTACAATTGGTGGATCTAATATAATCACTGCTGCAACATTACCAGCAAATATGTCTGGTGCCACACTTACTTCTGTTCCTAATGTAAATGGCTCTCCAATGTTGACTACCGCAACCGGATTAAGATATCTTGGTGGAAATACAGCAGGAACACTAACAGTTGCTTCTATAACACCATCTAATTTTGATTATACTGTATGCGTAAGCACACAAATTGCTGGATCTAGAAGTAGCAAAATACTGATGGGATACGCCCCAGATTGGACAACACTTACACAAATTGACATAAGAAATAATGGATTAACATATTTACCAGACATTACTGGAATAAGAAATTTAATAAATGTAGATTTAAGAGATAACGCCGCAAATTCAACTGCCCAAAATCTACTATTGTCAAGGCTTGTTATTAACGGTGCAACTAATGGAACACTCAATATTGCAGGACAAACCGGCAACGCCGCTCCTACAGGACAGGGATTAACCGATGTTGCAACACTAGAAAGTCGTGGATGGACAATCACTAAGGGAGCATTATTGGCTGGAGCAAGAGGCGGGTTTATTGGCTGCTCATTTACTTATCAAATGGCTGATGGATCTTCAAATAGTGGAAAGTATGCCTTCCCAATTCAATTGTTAAGTATGTCTGATGGTGTTCTTGGTGGGTGGAAAATGTATGCCATGCAAGGATATGGAAGTGCTGAAATTTTGGCAACATATATCCCTGCTGCCGTAGCTGACGCAGCTAATGTTGATTTTTATGTGTTTGATACTGGTATTTTCAATAACATAAATGCTGTCGCTTTACATCCACTTTCTGTAAGTGCAATAAAAGCCAATATAACATCAGGTATTACTGCTTTATTAGCAACTGGAAAATGTGTAATAGTTTTAGAGCCATATCCAAGTGCGGCGATATGGTACAATACAGCACAAATAAAAGCTAATTTTATAGAATTAAGAGATTGGGTAAAAGCTTTAAATGGAACTCAACCTGGATTATTTAGCACTCAAACTGTTGCATCAGCCTTAGCTTCTGGAAGTGGCGATGAATGCTTCTACAATTTAACCAATGCCTATGATGGGGTTCACCCAAATGAATATGGAAATAGCTTGATTGCCAATAGAATGTGGAATGATTTAATCAAGCCAATAATGAGAACTTCTGCACAGTTTACAATTCCATCAGGTGCGGAATCTGTTAGAAATAGCACATTCACTGGAACTGGCGGCACAGTTGGACTAAGAACAACAGGAACTTCAGCTCAAAATTGGGATTTTGCTGGCAATGGATCTTCTTCTAGTGCTGCTGTTATTTCTGGGACTGGAAGTGGCTTGTCTTTCTCTACAACAAATGCATCAATATCTGGAACTCCGGGTGGTGCGTCCTACCCAACGTTTGCAGATAGTTTTGCAGGCATATATTCAAATCCAAATCAAATTACCACAACTTCATTCTTTAGTCCCGGAGACACAATTGCGTTTTCTATTGAAGTAGATAATTTTTATGGATTCGGAAAAATAACACCTAATTTTAATTTTTATGATTCTGGCGGTACTATTATAGTTCCATCTTTAGTTAAACTTGAGGCAAATCCTACATCTTACGCTACAGATTGGAGAACAACTTTACATACACAGACAGGAAATACTGCCACAAAACAAAAAATCACTGGATTCTATACAGTTCCTCCCGGTGGAGCAAAAATGCTTTTGGTATTCTCTATCTATGGAAATGTGTCAGGTGTTATAAAAAGCATAAGTGTGAAAAAATTATAATAAATGAAAAAACAATATAATACAATAATCTTATCTGATATTCATTTAGGTAGCGATAATTGCAATGCCAAAGCATTGAATTCGTTACTTGAAAAGCTAATTGACAAACAGATAATTATAGAAAGACTTATATTGAACGGTGATGTTTTTGATTCCCTTGATTTTCGTAGATTAAAGAAAAACCATTGGAAAGTTTTATCTAACATTCGTCATTTATCAGATAAGATAGATGTAGTTTGGATATGCGGAAATCACGATGTTGCCGCTGATATTATATCTCACCTAATTGGCGTATCAATTGTTGAAGATTTTATATTTACTTCCGGTGGTAAAAACATCTACGTTTCTCATGGACATCAATACGATGACTTTTTAGACAAACATCCTATTATTACATATTTTGCTGATTGTATCTATTGGATTTTACAAAAAATAGATCCTTCTCACTTTATATCAAAGTTTGCTAAACATAATTCAAAAACATTTGTTAGATGCACAAAAAAAGTAGAAATCGGAGCAACGAAAAAAGCCAAAGAAAAAGAATGTCATATAGCTATTTGCGGACACACTCATAGTCCAGAAATAACAAAAAACGATGGAATCATATACTGTAATAGTGGATGTTGGACAGAAAAAAATTGCACATATCTAGCCATAAAAGATGGCGCCATCACATTAGAATCATTTAGTTAAATTCATGCGGTGATTCCATTGCCTAAGTAATTCCGAAAGAGCATTTATTGTTTTTATAAAACAAGGTTTCCCAGACTCTTTTTTCATATCACAATATTTTTCAATTACTTTCATTGTCATTTCCATATCTGATGGCATTGTTTTTTCTGCCACAGCATCACACCCATGATTTAACAAATTTTTCAATATGCTCTGATTCAATGTTGCACTAAAAGCTATTATTAATGCATTAACCTTATTGTTCCTAATTTTCTTTACCATTGATTCTATTTCTTGCTTGCCTTTGAAATCGTTGTCTAAAATATAAATATCAAAATTTCCACTTACGTCTGGCTCTTTTCTATATTCTAAAAACAAATTATCGAATTTTGATTCTATATTGAATTTCAATATTTCATATGCATTTATGTCATCGTCTAGTATAAGAACTTTTATTGGCAACATTCAGTTTATTTCCTTGGCAGATACAAATTTATATTTTCCTTTATTCTCATCAGCCATCTTTTTCAATAAAACTTCAGAGTTTGCTCCAACTTTTATGTAAGCTAATGTATTTATTACACAATTATTTTTATTCATATTTCTAACTTCTTGTATTAGTTTATCGTCAAATGATCCATCAGTCAAAAATATTATCATGTCTGGTTTTTGTTCAAATGCTTTCCTAAAAGCTAGAACAAATGGATCTAGTGTATCATCATTATATCCACTAGCTTTGACTTCTTCCATTTTTTACCTAATTTTTCTTTATTTTCCTTATTTGCTTGCTTCATTTCGTTTAAAACTAATACATCTTCAGAAAACATTATGACCGAGAAATTTTGTATAGGAAGTAAACAATTTATTTTCTTGTTTATTTCAACTCTTAGGAAATCAAATGTGTCCACCATAGAACCAGAATGGTCAATTAAATATACAATTCTTGAGGCTCCTCTTGTTGATGGTAAAAATCCAATAGACTCTTTAGGATTATATGCAGCTAGTCTTCCCGGACCATAATCTCCACTTCCTTCTCCGTTTCTATTTATTCCATTTAAACCATTACCAAGGACATTCTTGCCATTACCACCAAATATGGCGTCTAAATCACCACTAGATGACTTGTGAGACAATATCTTATCTAAATCGCCCTGTTCCACCCCATGACGATCAAATCCATCTGAGAGCGTTTCTCTTATGTTCTGCGTTATCTTGTCTAAATCTCCATCATCCATATTAACAGGCTTAAATGGCGTTGTTCCGTTTCCATTTTCAGAAACTTGATATGTCATACTAAAAATAGGCTTATCAATATCATTATCTGCTGATATTTCAGATGTAGCGAAAACAATAAATGATATTATTAATATCAAACTAATATGAAAGGCGGTTGAACTAACCCAAGGCATCACTTTGTCTAAAATTATTTCTTTTTGCATAAAAAATCTCCTTTATAAATAAATGTATGCAAATGGCGTGCCAAATAAAACTATTTTATTGATGCAGTAATGCGTTTTCTTTATTGGGATTTGATATTTTTGTCAGGAACGAGATAAAACTATGCCAAATTTGACATAGTTTACCAGCCGTCATCTCCACCATCGCAATGAATATCTAAAGAGCTACTACATTCGCAATCTTCTGACTTGTCTTTTGCTTTAACTTTATTATGTTTAGTTTTTGACTGCTTGTACCAGTTTTTATTTTGCGCAGTAATATTACCACTAACATTACCGCTATGGCTTTCTTGTATTTTGCTTTCAATTTCATGAGCCATTCCAGCGATAAAATCACCTTCTGTAACTTCCAGCATTTCATATTCTTTAACAGCTTCAATCAATTGTTTTTCTATTTCTCTTTGTTTCTCGTCATCGCTCTTTTTGCCCAAACTAAACAAGTCTAACTGTTCTTGAGTTAAGACGGTAATAGTCTCAGCTATTTTCATCTTTCTATCTACACGATCTCTGAATCTTGAATCTTCTGAGTTTTTAGCCACAACGCTATGAGTGTTTATGTCTTTATTGCTGCTTATTCTCCAAGCCCTTCCTCTCATTTGTTCATTTGAAGCTGGAGTCCAATCAAAATCGTTTTCAATTACATCTTCAGTAACATTAGGAAAATCTAATCCAGTTCCACCAGCCGCAATCATTAAAACAATAGCTCGATCTTTACTGTTAGGATCCTTAAAACTTTTTACTATTTCTGCTCTTTTCTTCCTAGTTAATCCACCAACGATAGAAACAACGTTCCCAGAATCTCCCAATATGCCCTTTAATCCACCAGCTAACTGTTCTGCTGCGGCTCTAAAGGCTGTGAATACCATAACCTTCTTACCAGAATTTAATATTGGTTTGGCTATCTCTAAAGAGTAAGGAACCTTGGAAGAAGCAATACAGTCTCTAGTTGCAACCATGACAGAAACAGGCAATTCTGGATTCTTATATCTAGCCAATTTACCTTCAATGCAAGGATACAATCTGTTGATATCAACCTCAATTTCGGTTTTATTTATTTTGTTTTCTGGCATATCTGCTCTAATATCTTTCTTAGATTTAGCAGAATATACTTTAAAGTTCAACAACCATTCTTTTAATTTTGTAGCAGCATGAACTTGGGCGGCAATATCTTCATTTTCTTCCCAACCCCAACGTCCTTTAACCATAGCTCCAAACGTTATAGCGAAATTAGTATAACTCAATTCACTTAATGGGTGATTGACTGCTTTTAATTGGTTATAAACATCGACTGGACGATTTGCTACCATTGTAGCACTGGCTCCCCAACAGAAAGGAATCTTATATGTGTTTCCTTCTTCGGTAAAGTTTACAATATTTTGTATGTTATAAGTTCTGTTAGATCCTAGGATGACATCTTTACCATCTTTATCTTTGGTTTTTTCGCCAGTATTTTTTATGCTATGACATTCATCCATTATACAGATCTGTATGTTGCCACTTTTAACATGCTCTTGTAATGTCTTTACAGTTTGCTCTCTGGTGTCGGCTCTTTGAAAAGCATGATAACTATAAACATTCCAAGTCGCTAAATTACTTGGGTCTGTTGATACATCTTCTGGATTATGTTTTGCAAATCTGGCAATTTCATCAATCCACTGATCTTGAGTGGCAACTAAAGTTATTATTATAGTATTTCCACCAGCGTTCTTCATCCTCATGTCTGCCGCTAAAATAAGTTGGACGGTGTTGTGACAAATTAAATTATCAGAAATATAATTATGATTATTTTCTATACTTAAATCATATATATATCCATCAAAATCTATCTCTTCTACAGAAATTATTTTTTCATATTGTAAATCATTATTTGCAATTTTTTCCAATGAATTAATACAACAGTTTACATCTTCTACATTTATATTTTCCAACACAGACATTGTTTTATTTGTCCATTTTGATTTCTTTAACTGTTTATATTTTTCTAAGACCTCTCCGTTCTTTAGTCTTTTTAATCCTTCTATAACTTTAAAAATACTATCAGAATTCATCCATTTTTCTTCCAAAGCATATCTTATATCACACATCTCTATCAACCTTATAGGTATGTTATACTTTTCAAAAAATGGTTTAAGTGCAATAAATGCAGGCTTGCCTTCTTTGTTGTAATTATGTTTTTTATCTTTGAATTTATAATATGTATCCATCTTATATTTGTAGGAAAATCCTATCTGCGATATAAATTTGTCCATACCGCTTCCGGAAATCTTCAATCTATAATATGGTCTTTTTATTTTGGTTCCATTAGTTGCACATTTCATCATTTTATCAAAAACGCAAAAAATATTAAATCTTTGTAGCAAAAGAGATATTTGATATATCATTTTTTCAGAAGCAGAAGAGACTTCTATACCTCTTGCATCACTTCTAACTGATCCTTCTGCGTCAAAAAAAGCTTTCAAGAAAACCTTAACAACATCATCTGATGAATTCATTATAAATTCTGGAACTTCTTTATTTTTAGATTTTCTTCCCCATATATACCCTAATGATTCTAAATATTTTCTATAATTAACTGAAGTCAAACATATTTGATTAGTATTTTTATCTTTTTTTATAATTGGATTTATATTATCTTCTGAATTAGATTTAAAGATATTGAGATTTTTTATCTTTTTTACTATTTCTTCCAATATAGAAATGTCACTTTGAGTTATAGACACTCTAGTATCTATCTCGCATCCTTCACTTATCTGCCATCCCATCAAGTATCCCAAGTTTTCTTTTATGTTATTTTTTTCGTGTATTGAAAATTGATTTGAAGATGAACAGATATAGTCTCCAGTTAAAAGATTATTTCTCCATCCTCTTTCTGTTAAAAATTTATGAGCTTTTGTAACGACTGTTTCTTTACCGTTGTCTGTCTTGTATTTTACAAGTTTTCCTTTGAATTTTTCACGATATAGATTGACGACCTTATCCTTTACAACTTTTCCATCTTCATTTATACTATGTACAAAAATGTCCTCATCTAAATTTCCCCATTCTTCATTTTCTTTAATAGAATAAACTCTCTTAGAAAACTTATTCCAGATATCCTGTATTTGAAAATTACCTAAACTAGTTTGAACGTATGATGTTCCTACCTTACACTTACCGACACCTACAGAATCTCCCAGCAAAGCAGATTGTCTTCCATACAAAAATGCTATACCTTCTTTCTGTTTATCGTAAATCTTAAAGTCTATTATTTTTCCATCTTTTTCTACTGGTCTTTCATATTCTTTTAATGCTTCTAAGAACTTATCGTAATTGTTTGTGCTTGCCACTCTAGTATTTCCTAAAGCGTCTTTAAAGGTTCTACGATCTTGATATCCTTCCAAGTCTCCCTCTATTCTGGTAACTTCAACATCGCCAGAAGCAACCAAACCAGCAGCAATTTTATTAAATTCAGAAACATCAAATCCATATTTCTTTAAAACTTCACTTAATTGTCTGTATTGATTATAGCTTCCTTTTATCAAATAAGCCATTTCGCCAGTTCCAGGAACGGTGTCGATAAATCTTTGTCCATCTTTACCGTAATCTGGAAAAAGAAACTTTATGACCTGGTTTAGATTTTCACCTTCTTTGGATCCTTTGGAGAAAAAGCTAAAAGCAACATGCCAATTACCACCTGTGTTTTTTGTTACATTAGTTACTTTAAGAGTAACTGGTCCGGATGATATTTCTGATTCTGGCTGAGTGTATTTTTCTGGTACGTCTTCCGTTGACAATAGATTGGTTAAATCGTTGGTATTAAATTTTTCACCATCTAATATTTTTATTAAACTTTTTATATCTTCTTTTGAAAAGTCTTTTAAGGTCCAAGATTTAGTGGCAGGATCAAAGTCTCTTCTCTGTTTAGGTAAACTCTTCATGAATTCAACAAAAGATTTACTAAATTCTCCATTTAAATTCAAGATAAGATAATTTTGATTTCTATTTGCTGATACTTTTCTTTCTCTTAAAATTGGCTGTTGATTATCCTTTGGCTGGATTGCTTGTTCTACCTCTGAAACATCATATTTTTTCTCTCTTAAAATATTCAAAACATCTTCTAAACACATTGGGTTTACTTGATATACATCTATACCAGATTCCCTTGCTTCAGAAAATAACTTCCATCCTTCTCTTTTATATTTATTTTGAAGAATCGCTTGTACGGCTGAAATAGTTCTTTTTTCAAATAGTTTATCAACTCTTGCTATATATAATAATATATTTCTATACTTATTTTCACCTTTATATACAACTTTATTAGAACCAGCTACTTCTTCATTACCTAAAACTTTATTAATGTCACTTTGGACATTCAATCTTAAAGAATCATAATTTGATAGTTGTCTTTTTTTATAAGTTGCTAATTTATTTACAGCCCTTACAGCTACATCTATAGGAATAGGTCTTCCTGGCATAGAATTTGCCAAAAAAGAAAAATCAGTGTCATTATAGTGCATTTTATTAAATCCGGTGTAATCGTCAACTACCGGAGCGCCTCTAGACTTCATATTCTTTACGGTAGATATAAGTTCATCTATACCAGGACCGGAAACATAACCATTAGAATCTGCATATCTTAATAAAATATCCGACATATTATCTCCAATAGTGACAAAAAAGGCTAATTAATATTTCTACTAATTAGCCCTTTTCCCTTTTATTGATTTATTATATTTATCTGATAAACTCAGCTATGAATTGAGCCGCAGAAGAATCAAATCCAACGATATCTATGGAGTTCTTATCGTTTGGATCTGTCAACTTAGAATCATTACAAGCCATCGCGACAGATACAAGTTTAGCATTTGGCTTATTCATCTTCTTACGATACTGTTCCATAGCCTGGAAAACGTGAGTTGTTCCAGCCCAAGACTCATTATCACTCAAGATAACAAAAGCGTCCACGTTAATGTTGTTCTTTGCCGCCCAAATTGCAGGTAAGGCACAATCTGTTCCACCAAAGTCAATTCTAGCCTTCTCAGCAGCAACCGCAAGCGTATCCTTAGAAGATATACCCAAGTCTACAAAATTTGTAGAGAAGCCCATAATGTGATGGTTAGGTTCAGACCTTGCTATAACCATAGCCATAGCTGCTGCCGCTTCATTACAATTCATGTTTATACCATGAGCCATATTATAAGTCATAGAACCAGACACATCTAAAGCTAACAATATATTCTTGTTAGTAGGTTCAACATTCTTAAACGCAAGATAGAACGAATCTTCTAAAGCGCTACAAATGTTACTTGAAACTGTACCATCTAACTCTCTCAACGCAGAAAGTATAAACATAGGATGAACTCTAGACTTCTGAATTAAGTCCTGATCTCTTAACCTTTCACAGACATACTTAGATTCATTTGACAATGGCGCAAAAACAGAATGATTACTCATATTTCTTAAGTTTCTTATCATCGCTGTTAAAGGCATATCTTCAAGCAACGCCTGCCATACTTCCTTAGAGTACATAGTGTTAGGAATAGATTCCCTAAGCAATCCAAACTCATTAATAAGTTCTATCAATTCACTTGAATCAGTTGTTTCCTTAGCTCTTTCGTGCGCCCAAATATATCTTAAGTTTTCATTCTTCTTAAGCTTATTTAGTTCAGTATTACTAAAGGCTTCAACACCCTTAACAACATAACGGAACAATAAAGACATATCATCATTCTTAGGTCTTAAATGTACCTTTCTGAATAAGTCCAAGTGGGACCAAGAGGCTTCACCTTCTACTCTACGTCTTGGATACTTACATACCTGTAAAGCTAAATCTTTTACATTCTTATTCAAATACCAATCAGAGATAGAAGTACGCAATCCTCGTCCCCAGCCTCTCATGGAATCGCAAAAAGTCACAAACGTAAACAGGTGAGTCGAGGTTCTACATACTTTATGTAAATTACCCAAAGCGTATCTCTTAACACTATCGTTATTACAACTAGCAGCAATTGCCATAGCAAATATTGCAGGATCGTTCTTTATCGCACGACCTTCTTGTGAAATGTTTATAATTTCATCTACTGCCTGCTTTCCTTTTACAGAATCAGAGAATAGTTCAACAATATTGTCTGCATTGTACTTAGTTAGCTTTTTAGCATCAACGTAGTATGTTCCACCAGTTGAACCCAAAATCAAAAACTTCCTCAACTGCTCAAATTCGTCTGACTTAAATACATAACCACCAGCAGCATTTAATATCTGTTCTGGACGAGCCTTTTGACTTTGTGGAGTTGATACGTTACGATTGCTAAGACCGGAGATCTTTGCGTAATTCCTAGACATGATATGTTCCTTTCGTCCCGACACACAAAAACGGGAAAGTTAAATAAAAAAATAAGGCAAGTGTGTGATAAAAGACTTTATTTTAACGATAACCTTTTATCTTCGGCCCTACTCTACCATATTATAGACACGAAACACAAATAATGCAAAAATTATTTTTGATTTAGCATTATTTTTATTTGTTTTTGAGTTAAATAGTTGCCATTTTCGTCTTTGTATGGGCAATTTTTGCACCCATGACGACAACATCTTTTAAGCGATAATAAAAATTCTCTAGTCAATTCTTTATGCTTTCTTTCCTTTTTCATTCTTGCACCTAAATAAAAACATAAATAAAAATAAAACGCAAAATACAAAAGTAGAAGGCTCAGGTATTCCTATTTCACCAAATCCAAGTGGAGTATTATACACCTTCTCTATATTGTCAGTAGGAACATAAATCCAATAACAGTTTAAAGTGTTGAGAAAGTTAATGTTCTCCCTTAAATCCAACTGCTCATTACCATAGGTAAATATAATTACATTTTGCGGCATATAGTAATCTTGAACTAAATGCCTTGCCTTAAATCCATGCCATGATGGATTTTCGTAAAAGTCAAAGTTAACTATATCATTAGCATGACTATTTTTAACTTGCATAGACGTATTAGAAGTAGCGTTTAACCGCATATCTTTAGGAAAACTATGTAATTCTAACCTATTAATATTGTTATCTATCATTTATTTCTTTTAAATAAGATTAAAACTGAACCAAATAAGCATAAACTTAAAGTTGCAGGCTCAGGAACGGTGAACTCTACATTTCTAATAGCATGGATGCCACTTAAACCGCCTGTAGCCGCACCGATTCCAAAATATGCTTCATTGTACCCTTCATACCAACCATCGCCTAATTCGGCAACGGTCCAAGTCTTACTACTGGTAAACTTATTGCCATTCCAAATATAATAATAAGTAAATACTTGAGAATCTGAATTGTAATCTAATTTTATTTTAGTCCAACCACTATTTAAGAAATAGTTCGGTGTACTAGACATATCTAAATTAACTTTAGGATTAATATTCCAATCAGATAGCCTAATTAAAGAATTTGATTCAGATGATATGTTATTCTTATTTTTATAATCATCAAAAGTAAATGCGTATCCTTGAATCCCAGTTACATACCCTATTGTTCTACTAGTGTTATCTGCATTTAACGCTTTACCGGAAGGAGTACCCATCCATTCTCCAACTCCACCAAATAATTGCGATGTACTACTTATTGAATTAGCATTAACCCAAAATAAAGAAATACCATCTGCACCAGAATTGTTTCCACTCTTTAATAAAACTTCCGCTTCAATAGAAAAACTGCTTTTGCTTGAAAATGTATTCTTGTTATATATTGTGGTCCTAACATAGCCATCATCTGGAGTCAACAATATGCCTGTTTTACCAGTGCTTTTGTAGGTGTCTATATTTCTAATTTCTCCATAATTGTTATGTCCACCTTCCTCTGTAGAATTCCAACTCCAATCATTTGATAAAGGTAGCGTTCCACTAATGCTATATGTATTAGCAAAAGATGTTGTAGCAAAAAATAAAGATAAAACACATAAAATTCTCTTAACCATACTTGTCTCCTATAAACACAAAAGCACCATATAAAACAAATTTATGGTGCTTCATATCTATTAAATTAAACCAATTCAAATAAATCCCTTTTAAGAATCTAATGGGCATTACAGGACTCGGACCTATTACCTCAAGCGTGTCATGCTTGCGCTCTAACCAGATGAGCTAAACGCCCTGCTATACATTATTATAGGCAATTTATTTAATTAATGCAAATACGTAAATGTGAATTACTCGCCTTCCATGTATAATTTCTCAGTTAACGACATTATTCTGTTTTTCCAAGCCAAAATATCCACCCATTCTTTAGGGATGGAATCAAATCCATATTTAGCACCAGCAATTTGCCCTGCAACTGCTGCAACTGTATCAGAATCGTCACCTAAATTAGCCGCTAACAAAACAGCATCATGGAAATTATTTGTATTTTCTACCGCCCACTTTGCAGCATTCATTGTATCAACAACATATCCACTACTGCTAATTAAATCTCTATCTACATCTTTTAAATCAGGAAAACCATACGATTTTCCATTTATTAAATCATGTAAAATGTCATTTAATTCTAAAACGTGCTTTAATACAAGAGGGTTACTATGAGTAGTTAAACTTTGTTCTACTGCCATCTTTCTAGATTGTTCTATATCATTATGCCACCTAACAGGTACAGGTGCCAATCGCATAATAGAACCATTTCCACAATATGAATCTAAAGGTTCAGCATCTTCATACTTATTAAGTTTTTTATATTTTAATATTGCTGCCATTGTAGTATTTCCAATATCAAAGCAACGTCCATTATGACTGTACCAACCGTTATATCTCCAAAAACAAAATCTTTCCATTAAGTCGGTTTTATCAACTGTTCCTTTTATAGAAATTGTATCGGCCAACGCTAAAGCCATACTAGTATCGTCGGTCCACTCTCCTGGATTTAAATTAAATGGACCTCCACCACGCATTCCTGTTACTGGTTCATAATCATCTCTTTCACTAAACTCAATAGAAGAACCAAGACAGTCACCAACAACAAGTCCAATCATACATCCAATAGCTCTGTTTTTCATATTATCCATAAATATCGTATCGGCAAATAGGTATCGTGTGTTAAGTTATTTTCTTTTTAAAGATCATTATAGGTTCATTATGATATGCACCTTTTTTCTCAACAACTTCTTTTTTGCGAAAATATTCTAAATTAATCATTTTTATATTCAGTGTTTCTTCAAGCGTAAATCCAATACTCTCACAATATTTTATTAAATCATCAGCAATAGTGTGTTTTTCATAGTTCTTTATATTTATAGAAAATCTACCATCGTCTTTTAAGACTCTAAAACTTTCACTAGCGATAACACATAAAAAGTCTCTAAACCATACATCATAGTTACTAAATTTATTACAACTCTGATCTGGTAAATCACTATATTTCTCAACAGAAAAATAAGGCGGCGAAGTAAATATAAAGTCGTACTTCTTATCCTCAAGCGTCTTCATCACATCTTCTGCACAACCTAAATGAAAGTTAAAGCCAAACTTATATTTCCTTTCATTATTTTCAAATTGTTTTGCAAAAAATCCAGCACATTTCATATTCCCCAAAGCAGTTCTACTATCAGGATCTATTCCAGTGTAATTTAAATTCTTACCAGAAGAAATACAACCTAATAACCGACCAGAAAAACCACTACAAGGATCTAAAATATTTCCATTATCAGGAACATATCTTTGATATAAATATTTAGCTATTGATGGACGAAAATTAACTACACTACGAGTACCATTTCTACTCTTTAATATATTTCTTATTCCAGCATGATTGGGAATTTTCCCTAAATCAAGCCAACGCTTTATACAATCTTTTAAACTACTGTCGTCTTCATATGTTTCAATTGGGGTTTTACTTTTACTGTTACCGTAAGGAACCGTAATCATATGACGATGAAAATAATTAGCTAAATCAACACCTGTATGGTTAGCTCCTAATCCTTTACTTTCATCAATTTTCTGTTCTGTCTTTATAAGACTTTCTAGTGTGTTTATTTTCTTTTTATTGCTTATTTTTTTGTAAGGAAAACCAATCCTACGATAATATTCAAAAAGAATTTCAACTATGTTGTTTTTTGTTTCATCATCACCTTCTGTGTATTCTTTTAAAAACTGTTTAAAAACCGTAATGTCTTCAATGTCTGTGGGCCAATATTTAAATGCCCCTTCTCTTAATAGTTTACTTTTCTTTATCCCAAACAACTTACTTTTATATTCGATTGTTTTGTTATCTTTCTCATGTATGCGGAGTAAAATATTGTCTGTTTTTATTTTCTTTACTTTAACGTTTTCTGCTATTTTTCCCATTTGATTTTATCCTTAAAATGTCTTTTTAGTAGATTATACTCTCTTTCACCAATAATTACAACTTTTATTCCCATCTTTTTTAATTCCTTAATAGAGCTTTTTCCTTTTTGGCAATTTTCACAATTGCAAATCCAGTTTGTGGAACTTTTTGCATGTCCTTTTATTTCGTAATATTTATTGTTCTTTTTAATAAGAATGTCAGGACAATAAGACATATCTTTATCATTTATTCTAATAAAAAACCTATTGCCTTCAAAATTATATTCTCTATTGTTTAGTTTTAATATTCGACAGAAATTTGCTTCCCACGTACTCCTTACATAGTGTCCTATATCTTCTCTAAAGCC
>Ga0194062_1000288_pt1 | contig 20837 bp, 21 predicted proteins | sample SepL2225m_MetaG_FD_155481 | JGI IMG/M metagenome (GOLD analysis project Ga0194062, IMG submission 155481) | Anoxic zone freshwater microbial communities from boreal shield lake in IISD Experimental Lakes Area, Ontario, Canada - Sep2016-L224-25m | ecosystem: Environmental > Aquatic > Freshwater >... | reverse complement strand
ATATTAAGTCCTTATTGCGTCATAAAGATAATTGTCTTGATAGATACAATTCAATGTGTCATATGATGAGGTTAACAAAACAATCCGCATAGTACAACGACTCTTAAAGACTTGAGTCGCAAAGTTCATCTTTTTGTCATAAATTTGTAATAACATAGTCAGGTTATAAGACTAACAGAACACTGCAATACGATTATAGACAACCCTATTTCAACATTATGACTGGAAGAAAATTCCCTGAACTTGAGCAGCTTGAGCGCATTATTGATCGACTTGGGGACAAAGCGCATACCCAAATCATAGAAAGAATTGATCATAAAAAACATAAATTCCCTATCCATTGTATTACCTTAGGATCAACTAATCCAGATGCACCCGTTTTAGCCTTTTTTGGCGGCGTACATGGACTAGAAAAAATTGGCTCTGAAGTCATATTATCTTACATGGAAACCATCAGCGAATTACTTGACTGGGATGAAGAGTTGATGAGCCGCCTGGAAAAATCAAAATTAGTCTTTGTCCCAATCATTAATCCTGTAGGTGTCTATTTGGGGACTCGGTGCAATGGAAATGGTGTTGATCTTATGCGTAATTCTCCTGTCAATGGGATAGGTGCAACCAAAGTCTATAGTGGTCAAAATTTTACTCGGCATTTACCCTGGTATAGAGGCGACATTTTAAATATGGAAAAAGAAGCCTTGGCACTCTGTAATGTAGTCAAGCAACACCTCTTTAAATCCCCACTCTCAATTGCCGTGGACTTACACTCTGGCTTTGGAATTAAAGATCGTTTATGGTTTCCCTATGCATCCCGAAAAACACCCTTTGCTTTTATTCCCCAAATCCTCGCCTTAAAAGAACTGTTTGATCGCTGCTATCAACACCATATCTATAAAATAGAACCTATGTGTCTAGAGTATGTCATCAACGGCGATTTATGGGACTATCTTTTCGATGACTATATTCAACAGTTTTCAACGACGAAATTATTTCTACCGTTAACATTAGAAATGGGCTCTTGGCTTTGGTTGCGAAAAAACCCGTCACACCTTTTCTCCAGGTATGGCTTATTTCACCCTCTGTTACCTCATCGCCAACAACGGGTATTTCGTAGACACTTTTTGCTTTTTGATTTTTTACATCGCAGCCTCTTATATCCGGACAATTGGGCGCATCTTCAGCCCCAACAAATCGCAGATTATTCATCACAAGCCCAGGCTATTTGGTATGACTAATTCAATAGGTCAAAACTGGCTCTTACTGCGCGGCTTGGCTCGCGAATCTGCCCACTGGGGAAGCTTTATTGAGCAACTCCAACTCAGCTTCCCAAATGCAACAATAAACGTACTGGACCTACCCGGCACAGGTCGTTTCAATAATGAAGCCAGCCCTAAAACCATAAAGGAAATCACCGAAATAACGCGGCAGAGAGCTATTGACAACAACTACTTACAAGAACCGATAACACTCCTAGCAGTATCACTCGGTGCAATGGTGGCTTGGGAGTGGATGTACCAATACTCCAATGAGATACGTGGCAGTATTTTAATCAATACCAGTTTTGCTAATTTAAGCCCCTTTTATCAACGGCTACGCTGGCAAACTTATCATCAGGTAATTAAATTACTAAGCCAGAAAGATATAACGCGTCGAGAACGAGCAATTATGGAGTTAGTTAGCAATACACCAGATATAGCAAACAAAATAGGACATGATTGGGCAGATATACAACACCAGCATCCCATCAGTTTTAGTAACGCCTTTCGACAAATTGCTGCCGCAGCAAACTATCGACCTAGCGATACAAAACCCAAGCCACCTGTTTTACTGCTCAACAGTAAAACTGACAGACTGGTTTCCCCCACTTGTTCAGAAAAAATACAACAAAAGTATCAATTAGAACTGAAACGCCAAGACTGGGCTGGGCATGATTTAACACTGGATGATCCTGAATGGGTCACGAGACAACTAAAAGACTGGGTTAAAAACCACAATGCCAACTAATAAATCCCTGCTTGTTTAAAACGTAAACCAAACATCACCTCAGTCAATAATATTGGCATTATAGTGGCGAGTTATTTAAATATCCATAAACATCATGGGAAGGCCATAGGTCAACACAAAATAGCTAAACGCCAAAATCACGCTAATGCTCATTTTTGTCATAAAGGCTTGTCTTAATATGTAGCTCACGATAGCAATATACCAGCCTACCAACAACACACCAATACCGATTGAAACTTCTTCTGCATATTCATAATGTTTCATCACCAGCCAGAAATAGAGACCTTCTGTGGCAGTCGCCAAAGTCATGATAAAGTTTTCGCAGATAAAAATAGCGATATAAATTTGATTAAAGTATTGCCACTTTTTAAAAATGATGAGATAGGTCGCAATGGATGAAAATGCCATGATGGTGCGGAGCGTCACTTCCAGTGAACCATCTGCTGGATCAGCAATCAGACTTTCAACAATAATGCCTGAAACAAGATAAAACGCGACGGCTTTCCACATAAATGACTTTGATGGAAACAGTTCTATCGGATTATTTTTAAACCAACACAGGGAAAGATAATTAATTAATAAATTCATGAACAACTAAACTCTTACGAAAATAGAATAAGGTATATTTTTACCGCACATTTTATATGTATTTAATGGATTGGCTAATTATAACCGTCTATTGTGAATAGGATCTTTCAGTTTTTAAAATAATATCTCAATAAAAAGCAGCTACTTTATTAAAAACAAACTCGCTAAGCCCAGAAAAATAAAGAATCCCATAGAGTCGGTGATTGCCGTCAATATAACGCTAGTCCCCACCGCCGGATCTTTACCAAATTTATGGCGTAACAAAGGAATACCTAAACCGACTACAACGGCCACTAACAGGTTAATCAGCATTGCGACTGCCATGACCACCGAAAGCGCTATATCCCAATAAAGCAACATACTTAATAGCCCCAAAATGAAGCCAATAAAAAGCCCGTTGATTAAAGCCAGTGTGAGCTCTTTCTTTATTATTCGGCCTATATTGCTAGAATTTATATGTCCTAATGCTAAAGACCGAATAATTAGCATACTGGTTTGGTTACCTGTATTACCGCCCATTGCCGCAATAATGGGCATTAATGAGGCCAGCGCAACCAGTTGCAATATAATATCTTCAAAAACACCGATAATCCGCGTCGAAGCAAAGGCCGTCCCAATGTTAATGATTAACCACCCCCAGCGGTTTCTGGCGCTCTTCCAAACGCTTGAAGATAAATCCTCTTCTTCGCCAACACCGGCTTGAATCAACAAGTCTTCATCTGTTTTTTCGCGAATAAAATCGAGAATATTATCAACACAAAGTCGCCCTTGTAACTTCCCCTCGTTATCGACAACTGGCGCCGAAATCAAATCATAGCGCTCAAAGGCCCTTGCAGCTTCAGCAGCCTCTTGATCAACCTGAAAGCGAATAAAGTCAGTCACCATCACATCAGCAACTTGCTTTGAAGGTAAATGTGTCAACAACCGTTGTAACGGCAAAATACCTTGCACGACATTATGTTGATCAACGACAAATAATTTATCGGTATGACTAGGCAATTTACCCAGTTTACGTATAAAAGCAATGATCGCCTTTAAATTAAGATCATCCCTGATAGTAATCATGCCAAAATCCATCAAGGCGCCCACTTTATTGTCTTGATAAGACAAAATAGCATTCAGATGCTTGCGTTCTTCACCATTCAAAGACCGCAGTATTTTGAGCATTGTGCGCTTGGGAAGATCAGCCGCTAAATCCGCAATCTCATCCGTATTGAGTTTACCGGCAACCGTGGCTAATTCTTCTGCCGCCATGCCTGAAATGAGTGTCTGCCGGACTGCATCAGATACTTCCAGCAACACCTGGCCATCCAGTTGGGTTTTAATGGCATCCCAGGCCATCTCACGTTGATCTAAGGATAACGACTCTAAAATAAACGCTGTATCAGCAGGATGCAATGGAGCGAACTTCTCTTGAAGGCGAACCTGATGTTGATTCTGCAACATCGCTTCAACTAATTCATGATTAGCACCCGGGCCACGATGAACTAAGGATCGTTCCAATTGCTGTTTTTCAAGCAATGTAATGACCTCCTGTAGCTGATGCTCCAGGAATTGTGCTGAATTAATTTTTTCAGAAGATTGCATAGTACGCTGCCACTCTTTAATAATTAAAGATGTTTCTGATCCACTTATAATACCCATCAACCCGACGTGAGATTATTCTCCACTATCTGGCCTACCACCATTTTTTTAAAACTCGATCTTATCTCTACTCAAACCTCAAATCAAAACCAGATTATCCCTGTGTATGATTTCTGAATCATCTGTATACCCTAAGATTTTTTCAAACTCTGAACTACTTTTTCCAGCGATCAATTCAGCTTCTGTCTTACCATAGTTAACGAGTCCACGAGCCACTTCTGCCCCCTTTTCATCTATACAGGAAACCAGTTCACCACGCTCAAATTGACCCAACACGACCTTTACACCCACAGCCAGTAGACTTTTGCCCTCAGTTTTAAGCACTCTCACGGCACCCGCATCAAGCACTAATTGACCTCTGACTTGCAACTGTCCAGCTAGCCAGCGCTTTCTAGCGACCAAAGGCTCGACATCAGGTAAAAAGTAAGTACCTAAATCATCTCCTGCAATCAGTGCAGTAATCACACCCTCAACAGCACCTGCGGCAACAATCGTTGCAGCACCAGACCTTGCGGCTAAACGTGCAGCTCTTACCTTAGTTGACATTCCACCTTTACCTAAGCCGCTACGACTATCGCCAGCCATTTTCTCCAGACTTTCGTCATTAACACTGATCTCGGAAATTAATGTTGCCTCAGGAAATAAAGTAGGATCTCCAGTAAATAAGCCTTGTTGGTCGGTCAAAATAATCAATAACTCGGCTTCAACTAAGTTAGCAACCAACGCGGCTAAAGTATCATTGTCACCAAAACGAATTTCTTCCGTGGCTACGGCATCATTTTCGTTAATAACAGGGACGACACCCAGCTTCAATAACGTCAATAAGGTACTTCGGGCATTTAAGTAACGTTGTCTGTTAGATAAATCATCATGTGTCAGTAAGACTTGTGCGGCATGTAGACCATGCTGCTGAAAATTATCATCAAAAACCCGTACCAAACCCATTTGACCGACTGAGGCTGCTGCCTGTAACTCATGCAACAGCTTGGGTCTTGTTTTCAAACCTAAACGACTCATCCCTTCAGCAACAGAACCTGAAGAGACCAATACCACATCAATTGATTGCTGTCTTAAGCCGGCCATTTGAGCTACCCAAGCTTTAATAGCGGCTTTATCAAGCCCTTGCCCACCCTTGGTCAGTAGAGAACTGCCTATCTTTACGACAACTCGCTTTACTTTTGTAAAATCATTCCTGCTCACTGTGATTCCGCCGCTGTTCTTCTAAAAAGTTCATGATGGCAAACATTAACTCTCGAGTTCCATTCCCGTTAATGGCTGCAATTTTAAAAACAGGGGCCGTCCAATTTAACTCATCAATGATGGCTTGACAGTGCTCATCAACCTCATCCTCTGGCAATCTATCGGTTTTATTTAACACCAGCCAACGTGGCTTATTGGCTAAATCATCACTCCACTTTTCGACTTCATGAATAATTTTCTTAGCGGCTTCTACGGGCGTATCCATGCTTTCATAAGGGACCACATCCACTAAATGCAATAATAAGCCGGTACGAGATAAATGTTTCAAGAATTGCAAGCCTAAGCCAGCACCTTCTGCAGCACCTTCAATAACACCTGGAATATCAGCAATAACGAAACTTCGTAAATCATCCACACTTACCACGCCTAAATTAGGGTGTAAAGTGGTAAAGGGATAATCAGCGACTTTAGGTGTCGCCGATGAAACGGCACGAATCAAACTTGACTTGCCAGCATTGGGCATGCCTAACAAACCCACATCGGCAATTAATGTTAATTCTAATAAAAGCACACGATGCTCACCTTCTGAACCTTTACTGGCTTTTTGTGGTGCACGGTTAATACTGCTTTTAAATCGGGTATTACCCAAACCGTGGAAGCCACCTTGAGCCACAAGTAAGGTCTGGCCTTCTTTAGTCAAGTCACCAATCACTTCACCTGTTTCAGAGTCGGATACTTTTGTACCTAAGGGCACCGGCACATAACAATCATCGCCTTTTCTACCCGTACAATTACGACTCATGCCATTTTGACCGCGTTGAGCTCTATGCACGGCATGATATCTGAAATCGACTAGCGTATTTACATTTTCTACGGCAATTAAATAAACACTACCGCCATCACCGCCATCACCGCCATCAGGCCCACCCATGGGAATATATTTTTCACGTCTAAAGCCAATAGTGCCATTACCACCATCCCCTGCTTCAACACGTACTTCTGCTTCGTCAACAAATCTCTTACTTATACGCCGCCACACTGCAAAACAAACCGATAAAAACAAAAAAAGCCCCGTCATGAAGGACGGAGCTTTTTTTAAGCCGCCAAGTCAATGTAGAATAACTCGGCTAATATAGCTCTTAACTACAATCAAACAATACGTTTTATGCAGCAACGATACTAATATATTTACGGCTGTTAGGTCCTTTAACCTGAAAAGCAACTCTACCGTCTGCAGTAGCAAATATAGTATGATCTTTACCAATTCCTACGTTTTCACCTGGGTGAAATTGTGTGCCACGTTGACGAACAATAATGTTTCCCGCTGTCACCAACTCTCCGCCATAACGCTTAACACCAAGTCTTTTTGCATTAGAATCACGACCGTTTCGGGTACTACCACCAGCTTTCTTATGAGCCATTTGTAACTCCTATTTCTTAAGCAGAAATGCCAGTAATCTGGACTTCTGTGTAATATTGACGATGCCCCTGTTGTTTCATATGGTGCTTACGTCTTCTGAATTTAATTATTTTTACTTTGTCATGTCTACCTTGAGACAAGACAGTCGCTGTAACTTTGCCGCCTTCGATAAAAGGAAGACCTACTTTAACAGCGTCGTCTGATTGAATCATCAGTACTTTATCAAATTCTATGCTGTCGCCTACACCTAGCTCCAACTTTTCTATTTTTAAATAAGTACCTTCTTCAACGCGGTACTGTTTACCACCTGTTTGAATTACCGCATACATCTGAGCAAGCTCCATCAAGCATTAATCTATTAAAATTTAATCGGTGATTATATTTTTATTCACCCATCTAGTCAACTAAATCTTATCCCACGACTAATAATCCTTTAATTCACCCATTTACTTCAGAATGCCTGAATTAAAAATAACCCGATTCAATTGATGGGCAGTTGACGTCGTAATAAGTTATAATATACAAATAAATTTATAAAATATGAACATGTTTATGAAAAACAACCAAAACTTACAGACCCAGCTTTAATTCAATGGCATCAAACTCACATTCAGCTACAAACACACATCAACCCATTGATTTCAATTTAATCAAGAGGTTAACTACTGCTGAAGCCAAAGCGGTAGACCAGCTTATTATCGATGAGCTTAGTTCTGATGTCATTCTGATCAATCAGATGGGGCATTATATCGTTGGTAATGGCGGCAAAAGATTACGTCCGATGCTCTTGTTACTTGTAGCAAAAGCACTTGGCAATGTTAACAACAGTCACTTGATACTTGCGGCTGTTATTGAATTTATTCACACGGCAACCCTCTTGCATGATGATGTTGTAGACGAATCAGACCTTAGACGTGGAAAAGAATCAGCTAATGTTGTCTGGGGTAACGCAGCCAGTGTATTAGTAGGCGACTATCTCTATTCCAGCGCCTTTGAAATGATGGTTCGCACGGGCAATATGCGCGTCATGGAAATTTTATCTAAAACAACCACCGCGATAGCTGAAGGTGAAGTATTACAACTCTTAAACTGCAACAACCCAGAGACTACAGAAGCAAAATACCTGGAAGTTATTGCTAGAAAAACAGCAATATTATTTAGTGCTGCCACTCGCTTAAGTGCTGTTATAGCAAATACTACAGCAGAAACAGAGGAAAGTTTGGCCGGCTATGGTCAACACCTTGGTGTTGCTTTCCAACTCATTGATGACGCACTCGACTACAAAGCCAGCCAAGAAGACTTGGGTAAAAACCTGGGAGACGACCTTGCAGAAGGAAAACCAACCTTACCTTTGATTTATGCCATCCAGAACAGCACTAAAGATGAGGCACAAATAATAATAAATGCCATCAAAAATGGCGATCGCGACGCTTTCAATGAAGTATACGCTATCGTACAAAAAACTCAGGCCATCACCTACACAGAACAACGCGCTGAAGAAGAAGCTGAAAAAGCTATAAACGCGTTAAGCGTATTACCTCCTTCCGAATATAAAGATGCGCTCATTTTATTAGCAAAGTTTTCTGTACAAAGAAATTATTAGGCTCAGCGACTTGCACAGTTAATGCGCATCAATCTACCCAACTTAGCTCCTTTCCCAGACATACATCCTCGACAACAGCTATCAAATTGACTCAACCATTTCTTTAGCACATCCTTGATTAGGAAACGCACACTACCATTCATAATGGTCATTGTCAGCTTACAATTTGCGTTAATCCCCAAGTAATCACAACTATATTTCATTGTATCTTGTTTGACAATAAAAAACCCGCTAAGCCAGGCAACTTGCGGGTTTTTATACTTCTTTGAGCCTCTTAGAACCCCTATTTGGTACCGGCGGCCGGATTTGAACCGGCACGACTTTCGTCACCACCCCCTCAAGATGGCGTGTCTACCAATTCCACCACGTCGGCATAAACTCTTACCATATCCTTATCCAACTTCAACAAAGATTTATTTACCTTCACCTATCGTCTTCAACTCTTCGGCTTTAGGGACTTCTGTATTTTTAATCTCTACACCAGGAACAGGCGCATCAATTTTGGCCTCAGGAACTGATTTTACTTCCGGAACTGAAGGAACTTCAGCTTGTGTGTTTACCTCTTTTTGTCCAGCAACCTCAGTAACGCTTTCGCTATCACTACTGCCAGTAATAAGGTCAAATGCTGCACCCTTGTGACCATTAATTACAGCAAGCCCTAAGCTTGTTATAAAAAATAATGTCGCAAGAATTGCAGTAGCACGAGACAAAAATGAAGCAGCTCCCTGCGCACCAAAAACTGATCCAGCAGAACCTGTACCAAAAGCGGCACCCGCATCTGCTCCTTTACCTTGCTGCATTAATATTAAACCAATAATACCTAAACCCAGCAACACATGAATAACGATAATTACCTGATACATGAAAGTCTAAACTGCTCTAAATCGAATTAAAAATCTTTAAAAAGGATTCCGCATCCAAGGAAGCCCCACCTATTAAGCCACCATCAATATCAGGCATGGCAAATAAACCTTTTGCATTATCCGGCTTAGCACTTCCACCGTATAAAATTTGTATTTTATCAGCAATCACCTGATCTTTGGCTGCAATATACTGACGAATATAATAATGAACTTCTTGCGCTTGCTCATCCGTCGCTGTTTTTCCTGTGCCAATGGCCCAAACAGGCTCATAAGCTATAACAGCCGCATCAAATGAAGCAATACCAACTAAATCAATAACAGCATCCAATTGCTTATTAATGACCGAAAAAGTCTTATCCTGCTCACGCTCTTCTAATGTTTCACCTACACAAAGAATTGGAATAATACCTTGCTCTTGTGCCTGCTTAAAACGAGCAGCTACTGAGGCATCTGTATCGCCATAATAGCTACGTCTTTCAGAGTGACCCACCAAAGCATAAGTTACACCAATTTCTTTCAACATAGTTGCTGAAATTTCGCCTGTATAAGCACCTGAAGCTTGATCAGCAACATTTTGTGAGCCTAATGCTAATTCAGTACCTTTTACCACTTCAGCTATATATGGCAAATAGACGTAAGGTGCGCAGACAGCAATATCTGCATGATCTGAAACTAAGCCCGCAACAATACCTTTTGCAAGCAACTCAGAACTCGCACGAGTTCCATTCATTTTCCAATTTCCGACTACCAGAGACCGACGCATTAACATTACTCCCACTTAGAATCAAACCGCCTATGATATAGGCTAATAACTCATAATTCAAGAAACTATTAATTTCTTAACAACTTCAGCTAATTCCTGAGCTAAATTATTAACCAGACTTTCGGACTCACCTTCAACCATAACGCGGATTAAAGGCTCTGTTCCTGACGCTCTTAGTAAAACACGTCCTTTATCACCTAATTTATTTTCTACGGTAGACACTGCTTTTTGTAGCACAATATCGTTATCAATATCTATAGCCCCACCAGTCTTTATATTAATCAATACTTGTGGATATTTTTGCATACCAGACTTCAACTCTGACAAGCTTTTACCCGTATCATGCATCTCCGCCATGATCTGTAATGCTGCGATGATTCCATCACCCGTTGTCGTTTTATCCAAACAGATAATATGCCCTGAACCTTCTCCGCCTAGCAAACTGTTATGCTCAGTCATCATCTCCAAAACATAACGATCACCTACTTTCGCTCTTAACAAATTTACGCCTAATCTCTTCAGACCATGCTCCATGCCTAAGTTAGTCATTAACGTACCAACAACAGGCCCTGATAACTGTCCAACACTTAATCTTGATTTTGCAATGACATAGAGAAGTTCATCTCCATCAACAATTTCGCCCTTATGATCAACCATAATTAAGCGATCACCATCACCATCCAAAGCAATACCAATATCAGCCTGGTTAGCTAATACTGCTGCAACTAATTTTTGAGGCTTTGTAGCTCCACACTCATCATTTATGTTAAGTCCGTTAGGTTCTGCTCCAATAACAATAACTTCGGCACCCACCTCACTAAACACATGCGGGGCAATATGATAAGTCGCACCATTAGCACAATCCACAACTACCTTCATACCACTAAAATCGAATCGAGTTGGGATGCTCGCCTTACAAAACTCAATATAACGACCCGAGGCATCAACCACTCGCTTTGCTTTACCCAATTCCGACGATTCCACCGTTGTCATAGGAGAGTCGATATAATGCTCGATTTTTTCTTCTATATCATCAGGCAACTTGGTACCTTGAACTGAGAAAAACTTCACGCCATTATCATAATAGGGGTTATGTGAAGCACTAATCACAATTCCCGCTTTTGCCCTTAAGGTACGTGTCAAATACGCGACCCCCGGCGTTGGCATTGGCCCTAACATGCGCGTATCTACACCGGCAGCAGATAACCCCGCCTCCAAAGCTGACTCAAACATATACCCCGAAATACGTGTATCTTTACCGACAAGAACAAATCCATTACCTTCACTGGCAAAAACTCTCCCAGCGGCCCAACCCAGTTTTAATAAGAAATCTGCAGTAACGGGAAACTCACCAACCTTACCTCTAATACCATCTGTGCCAAAATACTTTCTTCCCATAACCATAAAACTCACTATTCTAAAAATATGGAGACTTGCTTTATAAGAATACCAATCAAAACTTAATCACTAAGCTTTAACACAATAAAAAAAGGAGAGGCATCTGGCCTCTCCTTTTTATTAGTGTCGAAACAAATTAATTTTGTTCCGCTGTACGCCCAATAGCTTTATCGTTTTGCTTCTCATCAAACCCTTTTATTTCATCAACCTTAATATCACCACGGGGCGGCTTATCATCCCAGCCCTGAGGATCTCTTACCGGTTTACGAGCCATCAAATCATCAATTTGAAACTTATCAATCGTTTCATATTTCATTAACGCCGCTGCCATCGCATGCAAAATATCAATATTTTCTTTTAAGAGCCGCTCTGCACGCTCATAGTTCCTATCGATAAAGGAACGAATTTCTTCATCAATCGTATGGGACGTTTCTTCAGCCACTGTTTTATGTTGGGTTACAGAACGACCAAGAAAAACCTCACCCTCTTCTTCACTATAAGACAATGGACCTAAACGTTGAGATAGACCCCACTTTGTCACCATATTTCTGGCTAGCTCAGTGGCTCGCTCAATATCATTAGAAGCGCCAGTACTCACCTGCTCCCAACCAAACACGACTTCTTCCGCAATACGTCCACCATACAAACTGGAAATCATACTATCCAGTTTTTGTTTGCTGGCACTGTACTGATCTCTTTCTGGCAGAAACATAGTGACACCTAAAGCCCGACCTCTTGGCATAATACTGACTTTATAAACAGGGTCATGCTCTGGGACTAATTTACCAACAATCGCATGCCCTGCCTCATGATAGGCCGTCATTTTCTTTTCTTTTTCATCCATGACCATCGTGTGACGTTCAGCGCCCATAATCAACTTATCTTTAGCTTTTTCCAAATCAGCCATGTTGACTACGCGCTTATCCATTCTGGCAGCGAATAAAGCAGCCTCATTAATTAAATTTGCCAAATCAGCACCCGAAAAGCCTGGTGTACCTTGTGCAATATATTTAACTTCAACATCATTATCAGAAGGCACTTTTTTCATGTGCACATTCAGAATTTGCTCACGACCTCTAACATCTGGCAAACCGACTGTTACTTGACGATCAAAACGACCTGGACGCAACAGTGCCTTATCCAATACATCAGGGCGGTTTGTTGCAGCAATTACGATAATACCTTCGTTACCTTCAAAACCATCCATTTCAACCAGTAACTGGTTTAAGGTCTGCTCACGTTCATCATTGCCACCACCTAAACCAGCGCCACGTTGACGACCGACCGCATCAATTTCATCAATAAAAATGATACAGGGAGCATGTTTCTTGGCTTGCTCAAACATGTCACGAACACGCGAAGCACCAACCCCTACAAACATTTCAACAAAGTCAGAACCAGAAATAGTAAAGAACGGAACTTTAGCTTCTCCCGCAATGGCTCTCGCCAATAAAGTCTTACCGGTTCCTGGAGGACCTATCATTAACGCGCCTCGTGGAATTTTACCACCCAGCCTTTGATATTTTGCAGGGTCCCTTAGGAAGTCAACCATTTCAACGACTTCTTCTTTGGCTTCATCACAACCAGCGACATCAGCAAAGGTGACTTTAATCTGATCTTCTTCAAGCATTCGGGCTTTGCTTTTACCAAAGCTCATAGCGCCTCGTCCACCTGCGCCACCGCCTTGCATCTGCCTCATAAAAAAGACCCAGACACCAATCAGTAATAACATCGGTCCAAAAGAAACCAATAACTGCATCAACAATGAAGGCTGTTCGGGCGGAACTGCTTTTATATCAACGTTATTCGCTAACAGGTCATCAATTAAATGTGCATCATTTGGCGCGTAAGTCCTAAAGACCTGGCCATTTTGGGTTTTACCCTTAATAATGTGCTCATCAATCATTACCTGTTGAACCTGACCCGCCTTCACTGACTCAATGAATTGCGAATATGATAATGATGAATCGATTCTTTCTCCTTGTGAGCCAAAATTGTTAAACAGAGTCATCAATACCACAGCGATGACCACCCACAGGATTATATTTTTTACCATATCATTCACAAACACACCCTAGCCCCGAACGGCTGTCGGTTTAAAAAACTGATTAATTATATCAGGACTCAACTGCCTGATCGTCGTTATTTATCTTGAACTCAGTCTAAAGTCAGGCAAAATTCTCGTTTCGCAGATATAAGGGCAACATTCTACGATTTAAACCCTTTAGCCAAAATATAAACTTCATTACTGCGTGGCCTTGATGCTTTAGGCTTTCTGATAACTACTTTTGAAAAACTTTGCTGTACATCTTGATAAAATGACTCAAAGCCCTCGCCATGAAACAATTTAACCAAGAAACAACCGTCTTTACTCAGAACGGCTCTTGCTGTCTCTAAAGCCAGCTCCCCTAAATAAATGGCACGAGGCATATCAACGCCTTTATTACCACTCATATTAGGCGCCATATCAGACATGACTAATGTAACAGGCGCCCCAGCTAAAGCAAACTGAAGCTGCTCAAATACAGCATCTTCCCGAAAGTCTCCCTGAATAAAGTCCACTCCATCTAACGGCTCCATAGGTAAAATATCCAAAGCAACCAGCTTATTTTTTTTACCTATCAATTGTCTTGCATACTGAGACCATCCACCGGGAGCCGCTCCCAGATCGACAATATTCATCCCAGGTTTAATCAGTTGATCCTTTTCCTGAATTTCCTTTAGCTTAAAAACAGCTCGCGACCGATATCCCTGTGCTTGAGCCATTTTGACATATTCATCCTCAAAATGTTCCGCCATCCAGCGACTACTGCTTTTACTTCGACCCATAATATGTTGTATAGTGCATTGTAATTTTTTGATTTAGGAATAATGAGTGAACACTGCAGACAAGAAAAAACTCCGAGCTGAGGCTCATGCTTTAAAACCCGTCGTTATGATTGGACAATCAGGTCTTACTGCCGCTGTACTTGCGGAACTAGACATTGCGCTTAACACACACGAGCTACTTAAAGTAAGAATACGTGCAGAGCGCGATGAACGAAAGTTAATTATTGAGCAAATATGTACAGAAGCTGGCGCAGAACTCATTCAAACAATTGGTCAAATCGCAGTTATTTATCGAGTAAATCCCAATAAATAAATCCGCTTAAGGCGAAAGCGCAATAAACTCACTCTTTCGCCTTAACCAATCAATTATATATATTTAATTGAAAGAATTTCATAATCAACATCACCGCCGGGCGCTTTAACCGTCACGACATCCTCGACTTCTTTTCCAATCAGAGCCCGTGCAATAGGTGACCCAATCGAAATACGGCCCTCTTTAATGCTGGCTTCGTCTTCACCGACAATCTGATAAGTCACTTTTTTCTCAGATTCAATATCTTCTATCTCAACCGTTGCGCCAAAAACTACTCGACCATTAGCATCAACTTTAGTCACATCAATTATCTGTGCATTTGATAACTTACCTTCAATTTCAGCTATACGGCCTTCGGCAAAGCTTTGTTGCTCCTTTGCTGCATGATATTCAGCATTTTCCTTTAAATCACCGTGCGCACGAGCAGTGGCAATAGACGCAATAATACGCGGACGTACAACGGATTTTAACTCATCCAACTCTGCACGCAGTTTCTCAGCGCCTTTAACAGTGAGTGGTACTTTTATCATTTTCTATAAACTCCATTAATCATTCTTCATAAGGTAAAAGCAGATAATTAAAATCTCATCAACACGTTTACCCTAACCATTTCAAATCAGACTATTGTGTAAGTCCTGCAAGCAATTAACATCACCTGCTTCTAACTCACCTAAGGCGTAACAAGCGGCACGGGCACCTGCCATCGTCGTGTAATAAGCCACTCTATGCTGTAAGGCTTCTCTTCGCATCGTAAAGGAGTCTGAAATCGCTATTTTTCCTTCGGTGGTATTAATGATCAACTGAATCTGATCATTTTTAATCATATCAACCGTATTCGGACGCCCTTCGTTGACTTTATAAACGACTTCACAAGGTATACCTGCTTCTCTAATAAATTTTGCAGTACCACTTGTGGCCACAATTTCATATTTTTTATCGACCAACATCCTGGCAATTTCAGCTACTTTAGGCTTATCGTTGTGACGAATACTAATCAGTACTTTGCCACTTTCATTTAAACTGACGCCTGCCGCCCGTTGCGATTTCGCAAAAGCTTCACCAAATGTTTTACCCACCCCCATCACTTCACCCGTTGATTTCATTTCAGGGCCAAGTAAAGGATCAACACCCGGGAACTTCACAAAAGGAAACACGGCTTCCTTAACTGAATAGTAACCAGGAATACGTTCTTCAGTAATGCCTTGTTGAGTCAAACTTTGTCCTGCCATCACCCGCGCAGCAATTTTTGCCAAGGGATAGCCGGTTGCCTTAGAAACAAAGGGTGCAGTACGTGAGGCTCTTGGATTAACTTCGAGGACATAAATATCTTCACCCTGAATGGCGAACTGGGTATTCATTAAACCTCTAACACCTAACGCTTCTGCCATTTTAGCGACTTGCTCACGTAATTTATCCTGAATACTGGACGCAAGACCGTAAGGCGGCAAAGAACAGGCTGAATCACCCGAATGAACTCCCGCCTGCTCAATATGCTCCATCAAGCCACCAATCAAGATACGCTCACCATCATAGATGGCATCCACATCCATTTCTACCGCATCATCCAGAAAACGATCCAACAACACAGGCGCATCATTTGAGACGCTGACCGCCTCTTTCATATAGCGCTGCAATCCTTCATCATTAAAGACGATTTCCATACCCCGACCGCCCAATACATAAGAAGGCCTAACAACTAAAGGATAACCCAGATCTTTAGCGGCATTTAGCGCTTGCTCAACCGAACGCGCCGTGCCATTGGGCGGTTGTTTTAAGCCTAATCTGTCCAATAATTTTTGGAAACGCTCCCTGTCTTCTGCCAGATCAATGGAATCAGGAGAAGTCCCAATAATGGGCACACCGGCCGCTTCTAAGGCTCTAGCCAGTTTTAAAGGCGTCTGCCCACCGTATTGAACAATAACACCTTTTGGCTTTTCAAGGTGCACCACTTCCAGCACATCTTCCAACGTTAACGATTCAAAATATAAACGATCAGAGGTATCGAAATCCGTTGAAACCGTTTCAGGATTACAGTTAATCATAATCGTTTCATAACCATCTTCACGCAGGGCTAATGCTGCATGAACACAGCAATAATCGAACTCAATCCCTTGTCCAATACGATTAGGGCCACCGCCTAGAATAATTATTTTTTCTTTATCAGTAACTCGGGCTTCACATTCTTCATCATATGTCGAATATAAATACGCGGTATCCGATGAAAACTCAGCTGCACAAGAGTCAATACGCTTATAAACCGGACGAATATTCAGCTTATGCCGCGTATTACGCACCTCATTCTCAGAGGCATTCAGTAATTTAGCAATACGTTTATCAGAGAAACCTTTACGCTTTAACTTATAAAGCTCTCCGGCAACCAGCGTAGACAAGGTTTTCGTAGACAACGATTGCTCAGTAATAATCAAATCTTCAAGCTGAGCCAAGAACCAGGGGTCAATTTTACAAACATCATGTATCTCTTCTAGCGACATGCCACTACGAAACGCATCCGCCACATACAACAAACGGTCTGGACCAGGATGTCGCATTTCTCGTTGCATTTTTTCTTTAGCATCATCGGCATTCAAGTCGACAATTTCATCCAAACCACTAATGCCAATTTCTAAACCGCGTAGCGCCTTTTGCAATGACTCTTGAAACGTTCGGCCAATCGCCATCACTTCACCCACTGACTTCATTTGCGTAGTCAAACGATCGTCAGCTTGCGGGAACTTCTCAAAGGTAAACCGTGGCACTTTTGTTACAACATAATCAATTGTCGGCTCAAAAGATGCAGGAGTCGCTCCACCGGTGATCTCATTCTTCAACTCATCCAAGGTGTAACCTACCGCTAACTTAGCCGCGACTTTAGCAATCGGAAAACCTGTCGCTTTAGAGGCCAATGCAGAAGAACGAGACACCCGAGGATTCATCTCAATCACAATCATACGTCCGTTGACCGGATTAATGGCGACCTGAACGTTTGAACCGCCGGTATCAACACCAATCTCACGCAATACCGCAATCGAAACATTACGCAGAATTTGATATTCCTTATCCGTTAAGGTTTGCGCAGGTGCTACGGTAATCGAATCACCGGTATGAACACCCATAGGATCAAAGTTCTCAATAGAACACACAATGATGCAGTTATCTTTAGAATCACGCACCACTTCCATTTCGTATTCTTTCCAGCCCAACACAGATTCTTCAATCAATAACTCTTTGGTCGGCGATAAATACAAACCCCGCTCACAAATCTCAACAAACTCTTGCTTATTATAGGCAATGCCACCGCCACTTCCGCCCATAGTAAAAGACGGACGCACAACCGTTGGATAACCCACTTCTTTTTGCGCGGCTAAGGCTTCTTCCATGGAATGAGCAATTTTAGATTTTGCCACTTCATAACCGATACGCGCCATTGCTTCATTAAATAACTGGCGATCTTCAGCCATGTTAATAGCTTCTTTAGTCGCACCAATCATTTCTACGTTGTACTTTGCTAATACACCATTCGCATCAAGGTCTAATGCACAGTTCAACGCCGTTTGCCCACCCATTGTCGGCAAAATAGCATCGGGCCGTTCCTTAGCGATAATTTTTTCAACGGTTTTCCAGTCAATGGGCTCGATATAAATAGCATCAGCCATATCAGGATCCGTCATAATCGTCGCAGGATTAGAGTTCACCAGAATAACGCGATACCCTTCTTCCCTAAGCGCTTTACAGGCTTGCGTCCCTGAATAATCAAACTCACAGGCCTGACCAATAACAATTGGCCCAGCGCCTAATAATAAAATCGATTTTATGTCGGTTCTTTTTGGCATTTTATAATTTTTATAGTGTATTTATTGTTGGCTTGCTTCATTCATCATCGTGATGAAATCATCGAATAAAGATTCCACATCATTCGGGCCCGGACTCGCTTCAGGGTGCCCTTGAAAACTGAACGCAGGGCAGTCAGTACGCTTAATCCCTTGTAAGCTACCATCGAATAATGAGCGATAAGTGGCGATTACATGATCAGGCAAGCTAGCTTCATTCACTGCAAAACCATGATTTTGGCTACTAATCATTACGCGACCAGTGGCAATTTCTTGCACAGGGTGATTCGCGCCATGATGGCCGAACTTCATCTTTTCAGTTTTTGCACCACTGGCTAAGGCCAATAACTGATGGCCTAAACAAATACCAAACACGGGGGTTTTGCTCTCAAGAATCGCTTTAATTGCTTCAATCGCATAAGTACATGGCTCTGGATCACCCGGGCCATTGGATAGAAACACCCCGTCTGGCTTCAGAGCCAACACTGTTTCAGCAGACGTAGTCGCAGGAACAATCGTCACTCGACAGCCACGATTAACCAATAATCTAAGAATGTTACGTTTAACACCAAAATCATACGCCACGACATGCTTTGTTAGATTTTTGCCTTGGGTATGACCGTCTTCTAAAGTCCAAATGTTTTCAGTCCATTCATAAGACTCGGCGACCGTCACTTCTTTAGCCAGATCCAGCCCTTTTAAACCAGGGAAACCTTCAATTGCCGCTGTTGCAGTCTCTACTGAAATAGAATCCCCCGCTATGATGCAACCACGCTGCGCCCCTTTATCGCGTAACAATCGCGTTAATTTTCGGGTATCAATATCAGCGATAGCCACTACCTTGTTATCCAGAAGGTATTGTTGCAAGGTTTTTTCACTGCGCCAGTTACTGGATAGAATCGGTAAATCCCTAATTACCAAACCACTAACAAAAACACCCGCTGACTCATCATCTTCGCTATTGGTACCCACATTTCCAATATGTGGATAAGTTAATGTCACAATTTGCTGAGCATAAGAAGGATCGCTGAGAATTTCTTGATACCCCGTCATCGCAGTATTAAAAACGACCTCACCTACAGAACAACCGTCAGCACCTATTGATACACCGTTAAATACTGTTCCATCTTCTAACACTAATAATGCAGACTTAGCCAAACAACTTACCTCAAATAGACAAAACGGGATGAGCTGTTGAGTGTTCATCCCGCTATAAAAAATCAAACCCTATCAATATACAAAATTATATCACTTTGGTCATTAACAATTACTAAAACCTCTAGCGATTCAATGACTATCTTCTATGTAACCCGTTACTTTCTGAACTGGAATCTCTATTTTTAACAAGGCATAAGCCAGCGGCATAAACGGTGTTAATTGTGGAATAACCGGTATTTTCCAGGCTTTTCCAAGAACAAAAGCAAAGGAGTTATTAAGCCAGGGCTTGTTCGATTTAGCCTGTTGAAGAATAAACTTATAAGAGTCTTCATCGATCAAGATGCCAAAGTTCTCTACCCACACCTCAATCGACTCGGCTTCACCGTATAAGTGGATATGCGCATAAGCCGTTTTAGCATCAAGGTCTACGGCATAATCTTTAACGTCTGCAATGCCTTTGAGCTTATAGTTAGCGACCCGCATGACGATCTTTTTGGGTGCCCATTTGATGGCTAATTTAATTAAACGTACCAGTATATTTATCATCTTATTTACCTTCCCCTTCAATTGAAATCTAACTGACTTGACTGCTTGCATTTAGTACGGGACATTAAAAAACCCGCTAAGTTAATACCTCGCAGGTTTTTATATGACTGTGCATCTTAATAAGGTGGTGACTTAAGTAATGCTGTTCATTGATATTATACCGAAAAAACCAATCGAATGGGCTGAGTTAATTAAAGGTACTAAGTTAAGAATTGCAAGGGTGACAAAAAGTCGTTTTTAACCCTCATCTCTTCAGGTGACCTATGCCTGGCCTTGATTGTTATATCATACCTGCAGAAAAAGCATATATACATCCACTAACAATTACACTTCTGGGTCTTTGGATTTATCTTTACCATCAACTTTTTTTAACGCAGTGTAGTCGCAGCCATAACCGTAGCGATAACATTTAAAACGCATAACAGGGACAAAAATATTAATTATTTTGTCCAGTAATTTTCTTCTAGTGCGCTCTAAGTCTGAGTCGCATTTAGGACAAGTAGTCTTCATAATGAAATCTGTGAATAAATCAAGTAGGATTAAATAGCTAAAAAGCCCGAACGGCCCGTAATGAATTATTGGCTATCAACTTAATGCGGGACAAACACGAGCTAGACTGCCGTATTTTAGTATCATGAGTTAATGACTAAAAAAACAAAACAACACAGAAAATACGAGCAG
>Ga0194062_1000287_pt1 | contig 20840 bp, 19 predicted proteins | sample SepL2225m_MetaG_FD_155481 | JGI IMG/M metagenome (GOLD analysis project Ga0194062, IMG submission 155481) | Anoxic zone freshwater microbial communities from boreal shield lake in IISD Experimental Lakes Area, Ontario, Canada - Sep2016-L224-25m | ecosystem: Environmental > Aquatic > Freshwater >... | reverse complement strand
TGGAGGAGGGGGAAGCCTCGGTTTTATCCGAAGCTGAAAATGTGGTTCGGATTATGACCATCCATAAGTCTAAAGGGCTGGAATTCCCGGTCGTCATCGTGGCGCAGTGCAACAAGCAACGCAACACTAAATATCCCGAAGTGCGCATCAGCCGTGAATACGGCGTGGCACCGCTATTCGCTGCGGCGGACAACACTTGGCAGGCAACCATACTGACCAAACTGCATGATGCCCAGCAGAACCTGCGCGACTTGCAGGAAGAATTGCGGGTCTTCTACGTGGCCGCCACCCGGGCCAGTCACAAACTGATTTTTACCGCCAAGTATGCCACGCTCAGTGAAACAAAAGGCAAATACATAGATAAATTGGAACCGCTGCGCGCGTATTACCAGCAGTTTCCTGATCCGATACCCCTGGCGTTGTATGACGATTCCCAGCCCATAATTAATAGTCTGATCTACGCGCTCAGTAAGTCCGAATACAATACCCAATGGTCCTCGGTTGCCAAGGCCGGTACCGATGCGAACTTTACAGTTTCAATCCATCCTCAGTCCCCGACCATGGTGTCTGATGTGACTGCGTTTCAGGAGTATTCCCTCCCTGCCGAGGCGATTCCCACGCCCATCGAATTAAGCGAAATCTTTGCCCGTTTGGATTATGTTTACCCGCATCTGGCCCACACTCTCGAACCGGCCATGGCCACCGTTTCCACGCTGAAAAGTATGATTGCCTCGGACCCTGATGCTGATACCGTTACCACGCCCGCTGGCCCCAAAATTGATATCAGTTATCCCTACGAATATCGCCAACAAGCGCAGCGCCTTGAGCGGGAACCTGATGGGGTCACAGAACGCGGCGAACTCCCCGCCGTGATTGATGCCCGGCAGCGGGGTACCGCCACCCACCGCATTCTGGAATGTCTGCGCTTTGCCAATCTGCAAACAGCCAGCACCAGCGCATATGAGGCCGAAGTCGGCGATTTACTGCGGTTGGGCAAGATCAGCCCCAACGATCACGAATTGGCTGACCACGCTGGTATCCGCTGGTTCCTGCAGCAGGAAATCGCCCAGGCCCTCTACTCGATAAACCGCAGCCTGCCCCTGCTAACACACCCAGGTCCACAGCTATATCGTGAATTACCTTTCTCCCTACCCCTGCCACCTGAGGCGCAGCCCGACAGTGTTCCCGAAGAAAACCCCTCACCGTTGGATTGTCTCACGGTGCGCGGCGTGATAGATGCCGTGGTGATTCAGCCGGAGGGGGCGGTAATCATGGATTACAAAACCGATCAGCCCCATCTGGTTGACCAGCATTTGCCGATATATCAGCAACAGCTACGTTATTACGCCCGGGCGATTGAGCAGATTGCGGGTATCCCCGTAACACAGGCGCATCTGATTTTCCTGACTGCCCGACGGATCGAAACGCTGGCTGGCGAAGCCTTACACCAAGGCCTTTAGAATATTCTCCACCGGACAGATGGCCAGTTGTGTGCGGCCCTGATTGACAGTGGTGGTATAAATCACCGCATCATCCTTGGGACTGAACTGCGGGTGGGGGTCAATGTGATACCAGCTGCGCTGCACCGTGGGTTCCGGCATGCCGCTGGCGATATCAATTTCCCGTTTGCTACTGCGCTGATAGAAACGCACGGCACACGGCCGCGTCTTCCAGAAATATGGCGAGTCGTCGGCCACCCACAACTCGCGCTGGTGATCACATTGGGCATGACACAATGGCCGGCCCCAGACCAGCGTTTTGGTCCGGTTGGTCAGGTCCATTTCGTACACACCCTGCTCGTAATTAACCCAGCAGACTTTCCCATCCGGAGACCACCATTCGTGGCAATCTCCTTTGAGATGACTGCCGATGCAATCGGGGGTCAGGGTTTCAAATTGGGTGCCGGCGGTATTAAGCAACCAGATACGGTTGTCATAGTGATAACGGCGTCCGGAAATGGCATCGTAGTAGTGATCCATGGCCAGGGTGAACAAGTCTGGATGTGCCGTCGAGAATTGCCCATGGTTGTAGTTTCTGGTGAACTCTTTAATGAGGCGGAAGGCTCGGGTTTGCAGGTCCAAGACGCCCACAAACCAACTGTTGCCGATCTGGCCGTCCAAGAGTAAATATTTGCCATCACAGGACCGGGTCAGGTGGGTGGCGGTGCGGTAAATCCGCCGGTTGGCCACAAAGTCATCCGGTAATGTGGCGAAGATTTCGACCGTGCCATCGCGAAATATCCTTTTGACGCTACCTGCTTCGGTGTACCAGCACGAATTGCCATCGGGCTCTACCATGACGCTTTCGGACTCAAAACTAGCCTGCGGGAATACTTGGATGTTGGGATGGGCTGGATCCAGATTCATCACACCGACAATATGGTAACGTGCGGGGGGATAACAGGCGTAAAACCAGAGGGTTTTCTGATCCCGGCTGAGGGGTTGGTTGGTGAAGTAAAACGACTGAATACATGGGGCGACATCCGTGTTCAGGATGTAACTGGTCACTCCCGATAGGGGGTCGGACCAGGGGGTAAAGTGCGGGTGATGACAAAGCTGTTCAAGCATGCGGTTTTTCCATAAATAAGGAATACGATCAATAGCGACCAGAACGCGTGTGATTGTCATACCTAATCCCCGCCCCGTCAAGGACTTGGGGCCGCGGTTAAAGTGCGGTATATTACAGTTTTTCGCCGGGACTCCGGTAGTTGTCTAGTTTCAGGATGGATACGACCATGGCAGAGAACCCCAACGATGCGAACGCCCCCAAGGGACCGAGTTACTCGGTAACCCTGAACCTGCCCAAGACCAGCTTTGATATGAAGGCCAATCTGGTCCAGCGCGAACCTGTGATGCTTAAGCGTTGGCAGGAACAGGGTTTATATCAGTCTATCCGCACCGCCCGTAAGGGTGCCCAGCGTTGGGTATTGCATGATGGTCCGCCGTATGCCAACGGCGATATCCACATGGGCCACTTGATCAACAAAGTGCTCAAAGACATGGTCGTCAAGTACCGCACGATGCAGGGCTACGATGCCCCATTCGTACCCGGCTGGGATTGCCATGGCCTACCGATCGAATCGGCCATCCAAAAAGAGTTAGGCCCCAAGTTCCGTGAACTGACCAAAGACGAGGTCCGGCAGAAATGCCACGCTTATGCCCAAAAATATGTCAAGTTGCAGGGCGATGGCTTCCAGCGGCTCGGGGTTTTGGGTGATTTCGCCCATCCGTACCTGACCTTAGATCACCGTTATGAGGCGGGCATCATTGATGTGCTGGCGGAACTGGTGAAACGAGATTTGGTATATCGCCAGAAAAAGCCGGTGCACTGGTGCACCTTCGATCGTACCGCGCTGGCAGAAGCGGAATTGGAATATGCCAGCAAGCAAGATACGTCCATCTATGTGACCTTCGCGCTGACTCAAACGGCGGTTCCCGAGGTGTGGAAAAATACCCCGCCCGACGCGCTGATGATCTGGACCACCACGCCGTGGACCCTGCCTGCCAATCGGGCGGTGGCGATTCATGCGGACTTCCAATATGTCGTGGTTAGTTACCAACAAGCTGGCCGTGACCGTCATGTGGTGTTGGCCAAAGAGTTGGTGGCGAAAGTCATGGCGACCGAAGGCGTGACGGAATACCGCGTATCCGAACCCATCAGCGGGCAAGATTGGTTGGACACCAAGCCGACCTATTTGCACCCGTTGGATGCCACCCGTACCCAGCCGGTAGTTGCAGCCGGTTATGTGACTTTGGAAGATGGCACGGGCCTGGTGCATACCGCGCCCGGCCATGGTAAGGAAGATTACCAGACCGGCATGCGCGAAGGATTGGAAGTCTATAACCCCGTGCTGTCGGATGGTAAATACGATGATACGGTGCCCGCGTTCCTGCTGGGTAAAGCGATCTGGGATGCCAATGCGTTGGTGGTGGAGAAACTCAAGGCCGAGGGAACATTGTTCTATGCCCAGCAGTTTGACCACGATTATCCCCATTGCTGGCGGTGTAAAAAGCCGGTGATCTTCCGCGCCACCGAGCAATGGTTTGTCAAAGCCACCGAAAGTACCAGTCTGCTCAATAACGCACAGGCGTTTGTGGATCAGGTCGAATTCATCCCCACCTGGGGTAAGAATCGCCTCGAAGGCATGCTGGCCACACGGCCGGATTGGTGCATCTCACGGCAGCGCAGTTGGGGCGTGCCGATCCCGGCGTTCTTCGATCAGAAGGGCCGCACGCTTTTGACCGAAGCCAGTACCCGCCATCTGTCTGAATATTTCAAGCAACATGGCGCGGATGCCTGGTATACCCATACCCCGGAACAACTGCTCGGGGTGGATGCCACGAACGGCGCTGCGGTATTACAGAAGCTGGGCTACCCGGCCGATGTGGATGTGGCCAAGTTGGAAAAAGGTCAGGATATTCTGGATGTGTGGTTTGAATCCGGCGCTTCGCATCACGCGGTACTAGAAGGGACCCATCCGGAATTGGGTTATCCGGCTAACCTTTATTTAGAAGGTAGTGACCAGCATCGTGGCTGGTTCCAGTCAACTTTGCTGGAAGCCGCGGGCTACAAGTCCCAGCCACCCTTCAAACAGCTCCTCACCCACGGATTCGTGGTGGATGAGAAGGGCCGCAAGATGAGTAAGAGCGAAGGCAATGATATCAAGGTGGCCGATGCGCTCAAACAATACGGGGCCGATGTGCTTCGGCTGTGGGTGTGTAGTGTGGACTATCAGAACGATATCCCCTGCGGGCCCAATCTGCTGGCCAAGACCGGTGAAGCGTATCGCAAGATTCGTAACACCATGCGGTATCTGCTGGGGAATCTCTATGATTTCAATCCGCAGACGGATATGTTGGCGCCCGCAGAGCATAGTGTGGATAGCTGGATGCAGGCGCGGTTCGAGCAATGGTATGCGGACATCCAGCAGGCCTATGACCGCTATGAATTCCATAACGTATTCCGGCTAATCTATGAATTCTGCAATGTTGAAATCAGTGCGGTTTATGCCAAAGCCATCAAAGACCGGCTGTATTGCGAATTGCCCCAATCGCCCCGCCGACGGGCGACGCAGACAGTGTGTTATCGCTTGCTGGTGGCCTTGATCGAACTGGCGGCCCCAGTGTTGGCCTACACTAGTGAAGAGGCCTGGGAGGTCCTGCGGCAATTGCCCGGTGGCGCGGCCCATAGCAGCAGCATCCATGCGCACAAATTCGGTCAGGTGACCGTAACTGGTCTGGTCCCGGCTGCCTGGCAAACATTGATGCCTTTGGTTGAACAAGGGAACAAGCTCCTGGACGAACTCAAACGCAGTATCGGTCTGGGCAATCCGCTGGATGCCGAAGTGGTGATCACCGTCCCGCAGGATGACAGTCTGGCCAGCCAGATGCACCTGTATGGTCCCGAGCTGGAAGATGCTCTGGGGGTGGGTTATCACCGCGTCGTAACCGGTACTGCTTGGACAGTTCAGATCGAAGATACCCGCAGCAAATACCCCAGTTGTGCCCGCTCCTGGAAGCGCCGGCCCGATGTGGGCAGTGTGGCGGAATATCCCGATCTGTCGGCCCGTGATGCCGCGGTTGTGGCCAGTCTGAAGCAGGCTTAACAGGAATCCGCAGCATGGCTGATAACACCAAGTTACCTTATCCCTACGCTCTGGGCGTGATGATTTCCGGCGGTGGTACCACGCTGCAAAATCTTGCGGAGTGCATTGCGCGTAAAGAACTGACCGCGGTGATTCGATGTGTGATTTGCTCCAACGACACGGCCTACGGTTTGGTACGCGCCGCTAATTTGGGTATTCCCCGTTATGTGGTCAGCCGTAAAACCCATCCTGATCGTACAGCGTACAATGCGGCGGTGGCAGATATCTTGCGCCATTATCGTGTTGATCTGGCGTGTATGGCGGGATATCTGGCGTTGTGGGATATCCCCCAGGACTTCATTGGCCGGGTGATTAACATTCATCCCGCACTGCTGCCCAAATTCGGTGGTAAGGGTATGCACGGGCATCATGTGCATGAAGCGGTATTGGCAGCCGGTGAACGCGAAAGTGGCTGTACGGTGCATTTTTGTGATAACACGTACGATACCGGCCCGACGATTCTGCAATGTCGTTGTCCCGTGGTGGCCGGTGATACGCCCGATCTGCTGGCGCAACGTGTCTTCACGCAGGAATGTATCGCTTATCCCGAGGCAATACGTAAATTGCAGCGTGGTGAGTGCAAGTACCCGGTTTGAACGGTCCGCGTTTATGCCCGCATTGCATCCGGTTTCAGCCCCTGAGTTTCCAGCCATGCCCGATACGCGGCGGGAACAATTTCACTAGGCTTGATTTCACTGCGTCCACCCCAGAATACTGCTCCATAGAGCAATGGAATACCCGCCTGGCGTACATGCTCGTCAATGGCCGCCTTATGGGCGAGTACATACTCGCGGCTGGTGCCGTGGGCCACGCCCATAATATTGGCGTTATTGAAGTCCGGTCCGCCGTTGCGCCAATAACAGTGGGTCAGCACAAAGTGCCGACCAATTTCCAGCCCCGCTTCAATCTCCCGGCCCGCCGGTACGCCCCAATGAAACAGGGCGTTGTATTGCGTCACGCGCGGGAAGTCGCCAATCGGCTTGGCGTGTTCGAGGAACGTGGAGAAACGGCCAATCACTCCTTTGGCGACCAACCCATGGGCCACAGTATAAAAGTCCTGCAATGTCACATTGGCCTCGCTGGCCCGCGCGGCCCACAGGTCTTCACACAGTTCTGCTGGCGCAAACTCACGTTTGAGCGTGACCAACACCTGCCACTCCAACTCGGACAATTCGGTTTGTTTGACAGTAATCGCCTCAGCGGGCAGCTCCGCCCGGGCGCCGGGTTCCAAATCTTTGCGCCGTACATGGCCTACGCCCAGAGCAAAAACCCGCTTGGCTGGCATCAGCCGGTATGCGGTGGCACCGGTGCGTTGGCACAGATAGTTGGCATGTTTTTCCAGACTGTAGCCCTGCGGGACTTTCAGCGTGGTCCACAGGCGCCAAGCCCCGCCGATGGTGTTGGCATCCGTGGAGCGAATCACCACATGGCCGGAAAAGGGGTCCTGCTGCGACATAAAATCGAAGGTGTCATTGAGTTTTTCCGGCGGGACCAACCACGCTACCAACGCCCCCTCAGCCAGATTGGTGGCCAGCAACGTTTGTCGCACCCGGCGGATGATCCCGGATTCCAGCATGGCCCGAATGCGCACAATCACGGTCATCACATCCAGGCCCGATAAGCGGGCAATTTCGTGCAAGGGAGCTTCGTGGAAGCCCTGAATACGGTCCTCGGAAACCGCCAAAATCTGCGCATTGATCGGGTCGTGAATTGATACCGGCAGGGGAGACGTCAAACTCATGGTTTTCCTCTAAAGCGAACTAATTATGTACGATTATAGCGGTATCCGACCGACAAGCGAAATTACCGGGTATGCTCGCCCACGCGCTCCAGCACGCCAATCACCACCAGTAGCGCCAGTGTCTGAAGGCCAATGAGTACCGCTGTTAAGGTTGTGGCATTTACCAGCAGGGGGGCAGAGATACCCAGCGCCGCCGTAACGCCATAAATTATCAGCACGGCATTACGTTTGGAAAAACCCTGCCGGACCAGTCGATGTGAAAAGTGATTGGTGTCACCCTGCATGGGAGATTTGCCCCGGGCCAAGCGGACCACAGTGACGATCGTCAGGTCATAAAGTGGTACTGCCATCACAATCAAGGGCACCAAAACGCCATACCAATGCCGATCTCCGGTCGTCACATACGTAGTACGGATGGTTAACGCGGCAAGAAAGAAACCGAGTACCGTCGAACCGCCATCACCCATAAAAATCTTCGCGGGTGGGAAATTGAACATTAGAAAACCCAGACACGAACCGATCAACAGCAAGAGCAAACCCGCAACAAACCATTGCCCCTGTAAGACCACATAAAGCAGCAAGCACGCAGCGCCAATCGTAGCCACCCCGGCCGACAGGCCATCCATGTTATCCAGAAAATTAAGCGCATTGGTCAGTGCGGTAATCCAGAGGACCGTGATCAGTCCCGAGAGTAAAGTGCCACCCCAGCCCCATTGATCCAGCAGCGATAAGGTACGAAACCCGCCAGGGGCGAGTCCTTCCCCGCCGATTACTAATGTCGTGGCCAGCAGCAACTGCAAAAACAACTTGGTATAGGGCGACAGGTTTTTTCGATCATCCCATAAACCAACCAGATGTATGCCCAGCGTACAACCCAGCAACAAGATCGCCAGCCCCGCATGATAGCGGACCCCGGCCAGATGCATGGTAACGGAATGCCCCAACCAAGCCAACGAGTCCGCCGGAAGCCAGCAAGCGACCGCCAAACTCAACATAATTGGTAAACCCAAACCCGCGAAGATGCCAATCCCGCCATTACGCGGGGTCGGGATCGTGTGGACTTTACGTTCACCCGGGGCATCAATCATGCGCAGCGATCGTGCCCAGTAACCGGCCAGCTTCACACCGATCACACTGGTGATAAACGCGGAGCCGAGTAACAGCAATGCGGCCACAAGCATCGGTTAGCGTCCTGCCGTAATGTGTTGTAACTGCAACAGATAGTCGGTACGGGCTTGCTTGAAGAATGCCTGGGCGGTTTCCGAACGATAATCCGCATACGTCCACGGCCAGGGCGTCCATTGGTGTTGATGCCAATGCAGGGTCACTTCGGCGTAGATGCCTTCTTGCAGATACACCCGATGGCTGTGATCCTTGGTCGTCGCCAGAATGACCTTGTAGCGATGCACGTAGCCGGGATCAATATTGATAGGGCGGGCAGCGCCGCGCTGAAACTGCCGGGCCAGCAGGGTCTCCGCCATGTTGGTTTCCAATTTACATTTGGCCAAATGCTCGGGGTTAAACAGCGTCTGAAAGCGAATCCACTGCCGTTGCAGTTTGGGGCCCATTTCCGGGGTGTAATATTCCGTAAAGTCGAAAGGTATGACGGCGGAAACATCATCCACCGGGCCATACCAGCGGGTTAGTTCCAGCCGGGCAGCCTCGAGTTCGTCGGTATCCGCCGCCAACAGGCCGGCAAAGCGTAATACGGGCAAATGTGATGTTGGGACAGCCATGGTTAAACTCCAAATAACATGGGCATCGTACCGCCCCGGGCACCCTCCGACAACTAACCAGCCTGTGCAAGCTCGTTACGTAATATAAACTCGGCTATACTAGGGGGCATAAATAGGAGTTGATATGAATTTTTTCGTTGATGAACAGGTAGATGGTCAGATTGCCAAGGACTTAAAAGCGGCGGGACACCGTATTTTTAGTGTGGCCGATTTACTCGCAAACACGGAATTAGCGGAATTGCCCGGCGCAGATCGCGATTTCTTCGCCATTTTGGCCCAGCGTCAGTGCTCTTTTGTGACCCAGAATAACAATCGCATCGAGCCTATGTATGAAAACCATCTGCCCTTCGAGCAGTGCGTGGTGTGGATTCAGGCTCCGGATAGCGCTGGTGTGGTCGAACGGTTATTTGCCCGCTACAAACGACTGACACCCCGGCGGATGTATACGATCACGGGTACCCGCGTTAAGGTCCGGCAATTGCCGGGTGCAGGCCAAGTATAATTTCGGGGGACCAGCGCAATGTGGGCCTTAACGGAAGCCAATGCGGTTGATTACCTGCGCCAGTCAGGCAGATTGCCTACTGGGGAGGTTATGGTCAAATCACTCACAGGTGGAGTGGCCAGCACGGTCCTTATGATCTTTGAGGTGGAAGCGGGGGACTTCATTGGAACCGACCTACGTTCACCCGCCCAGATCAAACGCGGCATCCCGGATCTGCGCTCCCGGGCCGGGCGCTGCTATGTGCTCAAACAACCTGAAGCCCAATTCCGTACTGCTGCCGAATGGAAGGTTGATACCGATCGGCTGTGGGTTGAACGCGATTGCATGCAATTACTTAACGATATATTGCCGGCTGGCAGTCTGCCCCAGCCTCTCTGGTGGGATGAAGCCAACAATATTCTGGCTATGACGGCCGCCCCCAGCGACGCGATTATCTGGAAAAAGCTACTGCTGGATGGCATCTGTCCCCGACAAGCCGCGGAAGAAGCGGGGTTGATTCTGGCGATGCTCCATACCAGCACCACCCAGCGTCCCGAGTTGTTGAGCCGGTACGGCAACCCCAGACTCTTTATCCAACAACGCGTTGATGCCTATCTGCGTACCGCCGCGCTAAGGCATCCTGATTTGACCGCCCAATTTCAGGCGTTGGAAACGATGCTACTCACTGAGCAGCTATGCCTGATTCATGGGGATTATACGCCCAAGAATATTTTCGTCGTGCCCGAAGCCGCCACAGAGCCAGATAAGCCTCTCGCTGTGGACCGGATCATGCTTCTGGACTTCGAGGTCGTGTTCTACAGCCATCCGGCCTTTGATGTGGCGTCGCTGATCAACCATTTATTGCTCAAGGCTTTTCATCGCCCCAAAGCTTGGCGTGGTTACGTAATTGCGGCAGATGCGTTCTGGCGATCTTACTGCCAAGTTGCCTCCGCCGGATTATCTCAGCGGGTGGCCTTGCGGGGTGGACAGCTACTTGGCGCGTTACTAATAGCGCGGGTAGACGGCAAAAGTCCCGTGGAGTACATCAATGACGCCGCTACTCAGGAACGCATACGCGAATTAGGACGTAAGTTATTGAATGACAGTATGTTAGATATGGATTCGGCGCTGGACTATGCAGGTGAAACATTGGCGAATCTGGCCAACGCCGGGTCAGCGAAATAAAGGGCAATACCTTTGTGGTACAATCAAGGGTGTTGCAGTAGACGGGAATTTAACTTTTTTTCTAACCAGCGACTGGTGCGAGTGTCTTAAGCGATGGCTCAACATCTGACGGATAACTTTCCGCCTGGTCCCCAAGGCAGTTTGCCTCTGGGGGCGTTGACCTCTGCTCCCGAGGGAGTGGAAGAGTTGCAGTTGGTTGAAGCGGCCAAGGTTGGTGATCGGGTTGCTTTCGGCAAACTGGCGCAGCGTTATCAACGGCAATGCGCCGGGGTTGCGATCAGATTGCTGGGCAATAGCCATGATGCCGCCGAATTGGTGCAGGAAGCGTTGCTCAAGGCATATAGTAGCCTGGGGCAGTTGAATCAGGCCCAGCGGTTTGGTCCTTGGTTGATGCGGATTGTGACCAACTTGTCGCTGAACTATCGGCGGTCAAGGCAGTTGCGGAAGGCGACGTCTATCGAGCAGACGTCCCAGCCCGATGGTGATGATATCCGCAGTTCGTTGCCCGAGTTGGGACCCATCCAGCCGGAGCGAATTATGGCTTCGGCGGAATTGGGCGATGCGATCCAGCAGGCGTTGAATGCTCTGCCGGAGAAGCAACGGTTGGCGCTTGTGTTGTTCGCCATCGAAGAGATGTCGCAGCGCGATGTGGCCGAGACGCTAGATTGTTCAGTTGAGATGGTTAAATGGCATGTGTTTCAGGCCCGCAAGACGCTACGCGTTCTGCTGGCGGAACATGTGGAAGACTGATACCGTGATTACCGGGACGTTGGTCCCCGTGAAAGAGTGTGATGGAAAATCGCGAACACCTAGAATTTCTGATCAGTCAGTACGTGGACAACACGTTGGACGCTGATGCCCGCAAACAGGTCGAGCACCTGCTACACACGGATGCTCAGGCCGCGCTCTGTTTTCAACACCAAAAAGAAATCCAAGACGTCCTGCAGGATTGGGGCAATCGCATTCCCATGATCAACTGGGACGATTTCGACCGCAATCTAGCCAACAAACTTGCCGATCTGGATGTTGCCAAGTCAAATTCGGTCTATCGCGAAAAGTGGCTGAAGGTACGTTGGGCGGTCGCGGCCAGCGTGGTGCTAGTAGTGGGGACCGCGGCTTCATGGAATTTCTGGATGCAGCCGATTGACTCGCATGGTGGCGTCGCCAAAAACGTGCCCGCCAATAATTCAACCCAGCAGGTGGCTGTCAATTTAAATCAACCGCAGGCCGCAGGTCGGGTTGAAGTGATCGTAGAGCAGCCCAATGCGGTATCGGCCAGCGTGCGTATCGCGTTGGATCCCAATCCACCGGAAAACGCGGTTCGGGTCGGCGTTGCCAACCAGGGTGTGACCACGCAGCCCGGCACGGTTACCGCAGGTGTGATTGTGGATGGATTGGAAGCGATCCGCTGACCTGCGGCCGGTGCAATTTACCCTTGACATATTAACGTAGCATGGCTGCTTACAGCTTTTCTTGCGCCAGCGTATACAGCCGGGGATGAGGTAGCAGGAATTTCTGGACGCACACCCCGCACAAGTAAAAATGACGTGCCCCCGGGTAGTAGATGGAATCGGTGTCATCCCCCTCAACCCACATATAACAGGGGACTTGTTTGGTGCCACATAAACTGCAATGATTTGGGCTCCCGCCTTTACGCAACATCAGATTGGCGCTCAGCCGGGGCAGACGCGTAAGCTGCCCGCGTCCCGAGGCCGTGGTAACATGCCCGGTGATGTGACGCTTTTTCAGCCAAGCCACCAGATATTCCAACTCATTGGCATCGCAGTACCGGACCCACAATCCGAGTGGATCATCCCGGAAAAAGCCCATCTCCTCCAATTGCTCCTGCAGGATGGGGTCAGGCCAAGATTGCAGTCGGATGATTTTTCGCTCGGTCATTAACATGCACTCATTATACTCGTTTTTAGTCCAACAATTAAGCACCGTAGAGTTGCCGTTTGCACTTAAATCGGTTGGAATACTGGGCTTACGATTACCGCTTTGCTTTAGGATAAGTGACCATGACCGAATTGCACCCCAACATTCCCAGTGCTTTACTCCTGGCGCAGCCTGTGAAGCCACAATTTCGCCTGCTCTCGATCGTGATCCCGGTTTATAACGAAGAGCGTTATCTGACCGCCGTGATCAAGCACGTAGTCGAGCAGCCGCTGCCCGGCGGGTTGCAGCGTGAAATCATCCTGGTCAACGATGCGTCCAAAGACCGTACCTGGGAAATCATGCAGCAGATTCCCGGTTTTTTTCCTGAAGTGTCCTTCCAGTTGAAAAATAAAACCGTCAATGAAGGCAAAGGGGCCGCGCTACGGGACGGTTTTACGCTGGTCAAAGGTGATTTGGTTATTATTCAGGATGCGGACTTTGAGTATGATCCGTCCGACTATCCCAAACTGCTCCAGCCGATTCTGGACGGTAAGGCCGATGTAGTGTTTGGCTCGCGTTTCATCGGCGAACCGCACCGCGTGATGTATTTCTGGCATCAGGTGGCCAATAAGATTCTAACCTCCACCTCCAATATGCTGACCAACCTGAATTTGTCCGATATGGAAGTATGCTACAAAGTGTTCACCCGACCGGTGATTGACCAGATCAAAATCAGTTCGCCGCGTTTTGGCGTTGAGCCGGAACTGACGGCCAAGGTAGCGCGTTTACGTCTGAATGGCAAGAAGTTGCGGGTATATGAAACCGGCGTGTCCTACGCGGGGCGTACCTACGAAGAGGGCAAGAAAATCGGCGCCATGGATGGCGTTTCCGCCTTGTTTCAAATCGTGCGCTATCGTTTCTTTGATTGATGCCCCAGGCAAAACTAACCGAGGCTTTCCCATGCATATCCTCGTCACCGGTGCGGCAGGTTTTTTGGGATCGCATTTATCGGAACAACTGGTGGCGCAAGGTCACACGGTGGTGGGAGCGGATAATCTTATCACCGGGTCGAACAGCAATCTGGACGGCTTGCGCAACCATCCGGCATTTACACTGCTTAATTGCGACCTGACCGAACCCTTACCCGAAGCCTTAACCCAGCAAAACTTCCAGCGTATTTATCATATGGCTTCGCCCGCTTCGCCCACCGGCTATGTACGGCATCAGGTGGTGACGCTCAAGGTGAATACTCTGGGCACAATGAATTTGTTGGAACTGGCCCAGCGGGCCGGGGCCAGAATTCTGGTCGCCTCCACTTCGGAGGCTTACGGTGATCCCAGCGAACACCCCCAGCGTGAAACCTATTGGGGCCACGTCAATCCCGTGGGCATGCGGTCCATGTATGATGAAGCCAAACGTTTCATGGAAGCCGCCGCCATGGCGTACCACCGCGAACAGGGGGTGGACACACGCATTGTGCGTATCTTTAATACCTATGGCCCACGCCTGGCGGTAAATGATGGCCGGGTGGTGGTGACATTCATTGCCCAAGCCCTGCGGAATGAACCTCTCACCGTACAGGGGGATGGCCGTCAGACCCGTTCGCTCTGCTATGTGGCTGATGAAATACGTGGCTTGATGGCCCTGATGGAGTGTCCCAATTATCACTTGCCGGTGAATATCGGTAATCCCGATGAAGTTACCATGCTGGAACTGGCCAGAGAAATCATCGCCCTCACCGGGTCTAAATCAAGAATCCGCCACACCGAATTACCGCCCGATGATCCCAAGCAGCGCTGCCCGGATATCACACTGGCCCGCAAACTGCTCAATTGGTCCCCGCAGGTTTCCCGTCAGGAAGGTTTGATGCGCACGATTGCCTATTATCGGGCTTTGCTGGTTGACCCAAGCTAACTTAATCACCCAAATCGCGCCGGTGGTCGTCGCTGTCATACGCATCCGGGATGGCGCTGGCATCGCGGTCACACCGTTCTATCGCCAAAGCCTTGCCGGTGGCTGGATCCAACGTCAAAATGACGCCACTTAACCGCGGATGGCCCAAGGCCACATCAAACATGGTCGGCATGGAGGTCAGCATGTGCTTGAGCACACGATCAGTCCGGCGTCCTAGGATGCTATCCCACGGACCACACATGCCCAAGTCCGAAACGTAGGCCGTACCCTTGGCCAGCACCCGCTGGTCGGCGGTGGGTACATGGGTATGCGTGCCCACTACCGCGGACACACGACCATCGAGATACCAGCCCATGGCCACTTTTTCGCTGGTCTGCTCGGCGTGGAAATCTACAATTCGCAGCGTCAGGTCGCGCGGCATCTCCAGCAGCATGCGGTCCATTGCCCGGAACGGATCATCGGCGGCCAGATTGATGTTGTTACGACCAATCACCTGCATAATGCCAATATTGAGGCCCGAACGGGTCTTGATGATGGTCCAACCCTTGCCAATCGCGCCGGGTGGGAAATTACCGGGACGGATCAGGCGGTCGGATTGCTCCAGCGTGGCAAAAATATCCTTCTTGCGATAGGTATGATCCCCCAGCGTACAGACATCCACCCCGCTGGCCCGGATTTTTTCAAACAGGGTGGGGGTCAATCCAGAGCCGCCAGCCGAGTTTTCGGCATTGGCGATCACCAGATCAAGTTCATATTCGCGGGTCAGTTTGGGGACCCATTCCGCTACAGCGTGACGTCCGGGTTTGCCAACAATGTCGCCCAGACACAAAACTCGAATGGACATAGCAAACAGGCTTTCTAGCTTGCAGTGCAAGCACAGGAGTAATGCACAGTTTCACGGCTTTAACTGGTGCTGTCAAACCCTTTGGCCTAAGATACTTGGGATTATCGGCTTTTGGGTATAGAATCAATCTTTTACGCGTTACGCGAAGGAGTTGTTATGGCGATTTCTGACATGATCAAGAAGGGGGCAATCCGAGCTCCCCATCGTTCTTTGCTGCGGGCGACCGGCGTAATTCAAGATGATTCGGATTGGGATAAGCCCTTTGTCGCAATAGCGAACTCGTTCGTGCAAATCATTCCGGGCCATGTGCATTTGGATGTGGTGGGCCGCAAGGTCCGTGCCGCAGTTCGCGCGGCTGGTGGGGTGCCTTTTGAATTTAATACCATCGGCGTGGATGATGGTATCGCCATGGGACATACCGGCATGAAGTATTCCTTGGCCAGCCGTGAACTGATCGCGGACTGCGTTGAGACCATGCTGCGTGCCCATTGTTTTGACGGCATGGTATGTATCCCCAATTGCGACAAGATCGTGCCCGGCATGATGATGGCCGCGGCCCGGGTGAATGTGCCAACCGTATTTGTTTCCGGCGGACCGATGAAGGCGGGCAAGTTGCCTTCCACCGGCAAGGCGATTGATCTGGCCAGTGTGTTCGAAGGCGTCGGAGCCCAGTCTAACGGACGCATTACACTTCAACAGTTGGATGAACTCGAACGTAATGCCTGTCCGACCTGTGGTAGTTGCAGTGGTATGTTCACGGCCAACAGCATGAACTGTCTGTGCGAAGCCCTGGGGCTGGCGCTTCCGGGGAATGGTTCGATACTGGCCACCGATCCGCGGCGTGACGAACTGTTTATGCGGGCGGGCAAGGCGATTGTTGAATTGATCCGCCGAGATATCAAGCCCCGCGATATTCTGACCCGGGAGGCGTTCGAGAATGCCTTCGCGTTGGATATGGCGATGGGCGGCTCGACCAATACCGTATTACATACCCTGGCAGTGGCCATCGAAGCGGGTTGTCCGTTTGATCTGCGTCATCTGAATGAAGTCGCCGCCCGGGTGCCGCATATCTGCAAAGTTGCCCCCAGTGGTACCTATCACATGGAAGATGTTGACCGGGCTGGCGGGATTGGGGCAATATTAAAAGTGATCAGCGGTAAGCCCGGGGTACTACACACCGAGTGCATCACGGCTACCGGTAAGACCTTGGGCGAAAATATCGCCGATGCACAAGTGTTGGATGCCGATGTCATTCGGCCCTTGGACAAGGCCCATTCGCAGCAGGGCGGTCTGGCGATTTTGTTCGGGAATTTGGCTCCCTGCGGCGCGGTGATCAAGGCCGCAGGCGTGGCTCCGGCCATGATGACTTTCTCCGGTCCGGCCGTCATCTTCGAAAGTCAGGAAGAGGCCATGGATGGGATTCTCGCCGGTAAGGTGAAAGCTGGCGATGTGGTCATTATTCGCTACGAAGGTCCGCGCGGTGGACCGGGCATGCAGGAAATGCTCTCGCCCACGGCCGCGATTGCCGGTCAGGGGTTGGGGGAAACCGTGGCCCTGATTACCGATGGCCGCTTCAGCGGAGCAACCCGCGGTGGTTCGATCGGGCATGTAAGTCCCGAGGCTGCGGCCGGTGGGCCCATTGCGCTGGTGCTGCCCGGAGATATCATCAATATTGATATTCCCAATCGCACGCTGGAACTCAAAGTGTCGGAAGCGGAGTTGACCCGGCGTAAAACCACTTGGAAACGTCCTGCGGGCAAGATCACCTATGGCTATTTGGCGCGGTACGCCAGCATGGTCACCAGCGCGGATACTGGTGCGGTACTAAAACAGCCGGAAGTGTAATAACAGGGACTCATGCAGCGTGAATAAGCTGGGGATCATAGGTTCAGTTGTCTATGGTCCCTGTTTAATTATGCGGTCAGTTATTTGGGTTGGGTGGTAGCGCGGCGGAGCTTGCGGGCTTCTTCAAGCTCACGTTTGAGCTTTTCCAATTGTACCTGCTGCTGGCGGATGGTTTCTTCCAAGTTTTGCTCGGAGTTATCCGTTGGGGAAGCATGTTCCAGCATCTGTTCCGCCAGGGGACGGATGGATTCGGGGATAGAAGAGAGTTTGTCTTTGGTCACCGTGTAGGTCTGATTATTAAAGGTAATCGTCCGGCGGACATTGCCTTGGGCATCGGTTTGCTGGGAGATCAGGATGGGTTGTCCGCTGCGTAACTGGCGGACCAGTTCGCGTTTAACGGCGGGATCGGCGGTTAGATCCACCCGATAGCCGGGGCCGACATCCAGCGTGCCACCATTGGGCAGAGCCACGCGGTTGACCACATCGCTGCCAGTGGGATTGGTGGTGGTTATCGGTTGAAACGCCCGTGCATTCCCTTGCACCACAAACGCCTCAGGCCGCGGCGCGGGCGTGATAGTGAGGCTGCTACGTTCCCCAGCGCGGATCAGCTCAATTTGGATGGGTGTGACCTGCAAGGCTTTACCCACCAGCGCGGGCCGTGAGCAGTCGGCCAGTTGAATGTGATTAGTCAATGGGGTGCCGTTAAACGTGATCAACAGATCGCCTTTGAGCAGGCCGGCTTGCTGGGCCGGCGAATCCGGCATGATGCGATCCACCAACAATCCCTGGCCATCTGCGAGTTTGAGCAATTTCGCCATGGTAGGGGGGATATTTTCCACCGTCAGCCCGAGCCAGTATTGCTGGGTGGCGGGGTTTACCAATGCGGGTTTGGTTGTGGTTGTGTCCACTGCTCCGGCGGATAAGGCCACCAGAGCCAATAAACCAGCCGCGAGGATGACACGCCATTGTTGCATCGAAATCCAGTGCTTAATAAATCGTCGGCCCCAAGGCAACCACCGGCAACGCGATAATATGATCGTTATCATCGGCTACGATCAACAACTGCTGATTGTCGCCGGGGGCTTCATTGGCCGAGATTCGGGAGAGGGTACTACTGCCAACCTGCACCGGAACCTTAATGGTCGCGGTGCCGCCATTGAGCGAGCCAGGCAGAATAATATTGACCGTGGACTGTGCCGTTTGATTCTGCGGGGTAACGGTTTGGGGCTGTTTGAGATTGAGCCAAAGTCCGGCACCCAACAAAAGTATGATCCCCAGACCAGCCGCATGACGGAAATAGCGATGTTTGGGGGCAGGGAATGACAATGATGCAGTCTGCGTCGTCTCCGGGTAGACAGGTTGTTGCGTGGTGGCTTCGTAGTTGTGAAATACCTTGTGCTCAACCTGACGTTCCAGAAAACGTAGTGCCAACATTCGCCAACCGGTGGGTACGGCGTCCAACTGACGCAGTATCTGTACCCGATTCGGGTCGGGCAGTTCATCGTCTACCAGCATGTCCAATTGGACTTCCAGTTCCGGGTTGGGTGTGTTTTTAAGCATCATTCCTCCGATCCATACTGATTCAGCATAATATCGCGTAACTTTTGCCGGGCCCGAAACAGACGCATCTGCACGACTCCGACGGTGACGCCCATCCGCTGGGCAATGTCCTGATAACTCGCATCCTCTACATGCTTCAAAATAAGCATTTCGACTTCTTTGGACGGTAACAGCGTGATCGCTTCGCGTAGCTGGGCACATCGTTCGCTGCGGAGTAGGTTGGTCAGCGGGTCACGGCTGGTCTCGGTCCCGCCGGTAGCCCCGAAACGCAGTCGGTGCATGCCTTGGGCTTCGACGATACGCTTCTTGGCCCGACCAATCGTTCGCCGATACATCAGTGCGGCACGTACGGTCAGGCGGTACAACCAAGGTTTGGCTTTGTCGGGACTGGAAAGTGTGCTCCAATTCCGCATCGCCGCGATGGCTACCTCCTGCATGACATCGTCGGCCCCTTCGGTACTCTTCAATCGCGCGATGGCAATAGCGCGTAACCAACCCCCATGCATGCGCATGGCCTCGTGGGAGGTCCGGGGCAGTACTTCACCCGTGGCGCTAACCAACTGGGGTAGTTCGTCGGCCGCAGACTCATGGGCGATCTGAGCTGGTCTAATCTTGGGCTTCGCCATCAACGATGTACCCGTCCTATTTACTTATGCATGATCGTTGCCATAGACGCACCATTCTTTCCTATTTTACCCACTTTTCAGAATTACGAACAACATCTTCGTCCATTCGATCTGGGTACGCCTATGATAAGGTGTCTGCTGGTAACAAGGAACACTATTTCGAGGAGATTACATATGGCTTTGGAAGTAGGTAAACCCGCCCCATTATTCGACTTAGCATCTACTACCGGGGAGTCCATTGCCCTGAAAAACCTGAAGGGCAAGAAAGTGGTCCTGTATTTTTACCCCAAGGATGACACGCCGGGATGCACCAAGGAAGCCTGCAATTTTCGCGATGCCATTGGGGATTTGAAGAAAGCCGGAGCCGTGGTATTGGGGGTCTCACCGGACGATGTGGCCAGCCATGCCAAATTTAGTGCCAAATTCGGGCTTAATTTCCCGCTCCTGGCCGATGTGGACCATGCCCTGGCAGAGGCATATGGGGTATGGAAAGAAAAGAGCATGTACGGCAAGACCTATATGGGTGTTGAACGCACGACGTTCCTCATTGACAGTAAGGGGAATCTGGCCAAGATTTCCCCCAAGGTCAAAGTGGATGAGCACCATACCGAGGTTTTAGCGGCAGTGGCTGAATTGGAATAAGCTCGATGACCACGCACGCCCGGGAGTTTTCCCGGGCGTGTTTATTTTTGCGCGGTAGTAGTGGATAATCCGGCCATGGATGTATATTTCTATATCGTCATGGCGTGGATTTTCGTGGTGGGGCTCTGTGTGGGCTCGTTCCTGAATGTGGTCATATGGCGTACCCCTTACGCCCAACAGGAGGTTACCTTCAAGGGCAAGAAACGGCCGATGACGCTGTCGTGGCCGCCTTCGCATTGCCCGCATTGTCTGCATGAGATCAAGTGGTATGAAAATATTCCGGTATTATCTTGGCTGCGTTTAGGGACCAAGTGCAGTAATTGTCAGGCGCCCATTTCCATCCGCTATCCACTCGTGGAATTGAGCGTAGGGATTGTGTTTGCGGGTTTGGCCTGGGGTAGTTTCATGGGGGGATGGGATTTGTGTCTGTTGTGGCCGACGGTCGCCTGGCCGGGGTTGGCTTATTTGCTGTTGTTTTCCGCCGTGGTGTTGGCAGCTTCGGGGATTGATATGGATTGGTTTATCATCCCGATGGGGATGCCAATCTTTATGATCATCTTGGCGCTGGTCTTTGCAGTTGTACCTTGGTTGCATTTTCCGACGATGCCCAGCTTACGTCCCGACCAACCCTTGGCCAATGCCGTTGTAGGTGCAATGGTTGGCTTGGGGGTGGCAAATTTACTGCTCTGGAAGAACATCCTGCCGCGTAGTTTTCCGATGGAGGCCCCGGCCGCGGTCACTACC
>Ga0194062_1000285_pt1 | contig 20877 bp, 15 predicted proteins | sample SepL2225m_MetaG_FD_155481 | JGI IMG/M metagenome (GOLD analysis project Ga0194062, IMG submission 155481) | Anoxic zone freshwater microbial communities from boreal shield lake in IISD Experimental Lakes Area, Ontario, Canada - Sep2016-L224-25m | ecosystem: Environmental > Aquatic > Freshwater >... | reverse complement strand
TTTTTCAAACTTGAACTGCTCAAGACAAAGCATCAACTTAACCATTTCGCGCTCAAGAGCAAACTTTACATCAAAGCCCTACAAGCCAGTTTCGCCGAGCTTCAACGGCTCACTGCGTAACATCAGTTACTTACTGATGTTACGCATGGATCTATGGCTGGAGCGTCAAAGCTTGCTTTGACATCAAGGCGAAGCCTTGACGGATACGTTGCCAAAGCAAGCTTTGGCGCTCCAACCCCAATCCGGGCCAAAGCAAGCTTTGGCGCTCCCTGCGTAACATCAGTTACTTAGGGCCAGGCGAGACCGACTCGGTTTTTAAAACCGAGTCGGTCTTATTATCAATTTAAAATGTAATCGAGGGGAATAACGAATGGACCAATTATTTGGCTTAGGGCAATTGGCTATGGTGCTGTTGATTGGCTTCGCCGTCATCGGCTTGGTGTTTGCCCGCCTGTACCGGCGGTCGTCGAAAGAACTGGCGTTTGTCCGCACCGGCCTGGGCGGGCAGAAAGTCGTCATGGACGGGGGCGCGATCATGCTGCCGGTGTTCCATGAGTATGTCAGCATCAACATGAACACGCTCAAGCTGGAAGTGTCCCGCTCCGGCAATGACAGCCTGATTACGCTCGACCGTTTGCGGGTCGATGCGGTGGCCGCTTTCTTCGTGCGGGTCATTCCCAGCGTCGAAGGGGTTGCCAATGCCGCGCAAACCTTGGGCCAACGAACCTTGCACCCGGATTCATTGAAGGAACTGGTGGAAGACAAGTTCGTCGATGCCTTGCGGGCGGCGGCGGTTTCCATGGGCATGCATCAACTGCTGGACAAGCGCGCCGACTTCATCCAAGCCGTGCAAAATGCCGTCTCGGAGGATTTGCTGAAAAACGGGCTGGAACTGGAATCGGTCAGCCTGACCCGCCTCGACCAGACATCGATCAAGTTTTTCGACCCGCAAAACGCCTTTGACGCCGAGGGACTGACCAAGCTCACCCAACAAACCCAGCAACGGTCCAGGGAGCGCAACGAGATCGAGCAGGATACCTCCGTTGCCATCGCCAAAAAGAATTACGAGGCCAGTCAACTCAAGCTCACCATTGAGAAGGACCAGACATTTGCCACCTTGCAGCAGCAACAGGAAATCGCCACCCGCGACGTGCAGCAAAAGGCCGAGGTGGCCAGCATCACCGCCCAACGGGAACGCGAGGCCAAGCAAGCCAAGATTGACGCCGAGCGTTTGGTGCAGGAGGCCGAGGTGGAAAAGGATCGGGCCATCCGCCAACGCCAGATCGAGGCCGATCTCGGTGTGCAAGTCGCCAAGATCGATCAGGAAAAACGCACGACCCTAGCCACTCAGGAAAAAGCCATCTCCATTGCGGAAAAATCCAAGGCCCAATCCGAAGCCGAGAAAGAGGCCAACGAAGCCCGCGCCTTGTCCGCCCGTGCCGAGGAGCAGGTGAAGACGGCGCGTGACGTGGCGATTGCCGAGCGCGACAAGCAAATCGCCTTGGTCGCCGCCGAACAAGAGGCGCAGAAGCAAGCCATCGGTGTCCGTGTGGCCGCCGAGGCCGAGAAGGACGCGGCGCAGAACCACGCCGAGGCCATCAAGATCAAGGCGGATGCCCAGCAGGTGCAATACCAAGTCGATGCCAAGGGCATTGAAATGCGCAACGCGGCGCTGAACACCTTGGGGGCGGAACAGATTGCCATGCAGATCAAAATGAAACTGCTGGAAGCCCTGCCGGCCATCATCGCCGCTTCCGTCAAACCGATGGAGCACATCGACAGCATCAAAATTGTCCAAGTGGATGGTTTGAACCGCAGTCCCACTGTGGGCGGTTCCGAAACCGGGGAAGCCCGTGGCCCAGGCGGCAACCTGGCCGAGCAAGCCGTCTCTGCCGCACTGGCCTACCGGGCGCAGCAACCCATCATTGATGCGGTGCTGCATGAAATCGGCATGAAAGGCGGCGATTTGCAGTCGCTGGTGGAGCCGCTGAGGAAGGAAGTCTCCGCATAGACAACCCGTCATTCCGGCATGGATGCCGGAATCCAGTCACAAGGATGTGAAACCAGGGTTCGCCACCAAGCCTTTTTCAAACACTTACGCAACCGACACGTTACCGTCCTTAGTCGCACGATTCCGGCATCCTTGCCGGAATGACGGCAATGGAGCCATAATCCTGAATTCGGCAGTTGGAATAGCTGTAGGGGCGAATTCATTCGCCAAATCAATGTATTACAGGCGAATTCATTCGCCAAATCAATGTATTACAGGCGAATGAATTCGCCCCTACAAAAAGTCGCATGTTCAAAATTGTTTTGACGTTTTATGTTCAACTGCCGGATTTAGGATAATGAGAATTGCCCCTGCCTTTCCGATCATTATCAAGCCAGAGTTCGAGCGTTGGGCAACGGTGAAGCGGATGCCCACTGGAAATACCTAGGAGTCTGTTATGCGGATCGCATACTGGTTTAGTGTGCTGGCGCTCGCCGCATCCGCCACCGTGCATGCGCAGGCTTCGGTCGCGCTGCCGGACGGAGGCAGGGTCAGCTATGCCGCAGCGGGGGCGAAAACCCGTTTTGAAATCCATGCGCATGCCGGCCGGCCCTATGTGTTGACCGTCGGGCGCGATGCCACCGTGCCAACCCTGGCCGCACCCACCAAGGTGGAGGTGCTGGGGTCCGTCAAGGGGGTTGCCTTCATCCTTGCCGACACTTACGCCTCCCGCCCCGGCGGCCTGTCTTATTGCCAAGCGGGCGAGGAGCGTTTTTTGCGGGTCATCTCGATCATTCGCCGACCCGCCCGCGAAACCTTGCGGATCAAGCTGGAGAGTTGCCGCGAGACCATCGAACTGGCCACCCCTGGAATGGCATGGGAGCCGGAACGCGCATCGCTTCAACTCAACTGGCTTCAAGGCCCCCAGGCAGGTGGCGGACCCCAGACGCGAACCATCAAGATCAATGCCGAGGGGAAACCGGAATAATGCCCGCTTCCACCGTCAGTCTCAGTATCTTCAACAGCAAGTAGCCCGGATGGAGCCGCCCTGCGGCGCAATCCGGGTTTTCCGAGGCATCCCCCGGATTGCGCCGCAGGGCGGCTCCATCCGGGCTACGACCCCTCAAAAAAAAATCGTCGGCTTCGCCGGTATCAAAAAGCAAGATCAAAAGCAAAAGCGCAAAGGGAAAAAGCACAAAGAACAAAGGGCTAGAAATCCCTGGCAAGACGAAAGCCGAGGTTGATGACGGCTAGATTGATCCTGATACGGAAACCCGACCGAAGGTACAGAGGGTAGTTGATCCAAGAACCGCCACGAACCACCCGGCGATCACTGTCACATGTCATGCCATCTTCCCAGGATTTGCCGTCAACTGGCGCATTCTGGTAGGTATCATGATAACAATCGGCCACCCATTCCCAGACGTTGCCGAGCATGTCATGCAATTCGAAAATGTTAGGCTTAAACTTCCCCACCGGTGCGGTGAACGCATAGCCATCGGAGCAAGGGAACGATTCCCAAGTTATGCCGGAATAGCGCTTCTTAATCTCCTCGACACTGCCTTGGTCGAACACATTGGCATACCGGCAAGCCGCCTCCAACTCACCCGGCCACGGCCTTGGGGTTTCCGTCCCCGCCCGCGCGGCATATTCCCATTCCGCTTCGGTCGGCAAACGATAGGCTTTCTTCGTCTTGCGCGACAGCCACTCGGCAAAGCAATGGGCATCTTGCCAACTGACATTGATCACCGGCCGTTTGCCCCGTCCCCAGCCCTCGTCCTGCGCCCAAGTCACTTCATGCCCATCGGTGCAGCCCCCATCATTTTTGATTAACAAGGCGAACACATCATATTCGTCAAACGTCACCTCGTATTTGCCTAGGCGGAAGGGCTTGGCAATAATGACCTTATGTTGCGGGCCTTCATCCGATTGGCGGTCTTTGTCAGTGGCGGGGGAACCCATGCTAAAGCTGCCGGCCGGAATCTCGACCGTTTCCGGCTCGGGAAAGGGAAGGCCCAAGCTTGCCAGCACGACGGACCCGCCAGAGCGCAGGGTAAGCTGTTTGGCGCCAATCCACCAGCCGAACCCAATGGCGGTTGCCAGCACTACGCCCAGCACCGTATTTTGTTTCCAGCGGGTCGGACGCAACCGCCTGACCCAACGTGCATCGAACACCTGACGGTAAATCGGGTTGCGCACCACCAGTTGACCCTGCCCGTCCGTTTTCACCAGCCCGGAGAGCTTTAGCGCGGAATGAAGCGGCGATTGCGCTTGGTCTTGGACTGGCTTGCGCTGCAATACCTTGGCATACAGTTTCAACAAAGCGGGGCGATGGGCACCGGTTTGGGTGATGCGGTCGTTGATGACTTTCAGATGCTCATCCTGAGTTCTGCGCCCAACCCCTAAGAATTCCGCCGCCACGATGCGGTCCACCCAAATTTCGGGGGTTTCGTGCGGGGAATCTTCTGCTTGCACCTGCACACAAAGCCGTTGCGTCAGAAACGGGTGGCCGCCGGTCCAGTACAGTATCCTCTTGAGCAGCCGCCCGGCATTCAATAGCGTGACATCTGTAGGAGCGGGCCATGCCAGCGATTGATGCCCATTCGCCCCAGAGGGTCGCGGGCATGGCCCGCTCCTACGATAGGGTTCCTGGTGGGTGTTCTTAATGCCAACGGGTATGCGCTCTGCATTCCCCCCCCCATTGCCGAACCCCCGCAGGAATAAGCTTGCCTCTGCTTCGGTGAAATCGGCCAAGTCGATGCGTTTGCCGATGTTGAACGGGGTGCGGGCGGCATCGCGGATCAACTCCGTGGGGCTGGCGACGCCGAGCAGCACAAAGCTTAAACGGCTGAACGGCGCTTTGTTGGCTCGGGCATTGAAACAAGCGCGGATCGCGGCAAAAAAATCATCGCTGAAAGGCAGCTTGATGGTGGTGTCGATTTCATCGACGAACACCACCACTTGGCCTTGCAACTGGCCAAGAATGACATCCTCGAAAAAATCCATCAGCCGGGACAAGGGGGGGGATTGGGCCAGGCTTTGCCACCAGCCGCCCAAAGACAACTGAATGTCCAATTCACGCAGCAGGCGGTTCGCCAAGCCGTAATACCACTGGTCGGCAGTCATCGACCCGGCATCCCCGCCGATGCCGGACAAATCGACCACGGCGACATGGACACCCTCCCCACGCAAGCGGGCGGCGGTTTTCGTCATCAGGCTGGATTTGCCCATCTGCCGGGGTGTCAGCACATAGCAATAGTCCCCGGCCAATAGGCTTTGGTGCAATTCTTGGTCGGCGGGGCGTTCGATGTAACTGGGCGCGTCCGCCTTCAGCGTACCGCCGGTTTGGAAAAAACCGTTGCCGGTTGGAGGGTCGGTTTCAATATTGTCCACTGATGTCACGCACTGATTAATTGATGTTACAGATGGACCTAGGCTGGAGCGTCAAAGCTTGCTTTGACTGGCAAGGCTTGCCTTGCCCCTGCCTGTCTGCGACAGGCGGTCAAAGCAAGCTTTGACGCTCCCTGTGTAACATCAGTGATTAAGATTTCGTTATTGGTAAAGGGTCGTGGACCTACTGGCTTCTTCTTCGTTCCAACGCTCCGACGTCAACGCCATTAAGTTAAGCCTAGTGTGGGAGCCGCGCCCTCGCGGCGATTGGGTTCAAGGCACCCTATTCCCCGCGTGTGCGGGGGGGACCATCTTTCGGTGCAGTTTCCATCGTCTTCATAACCCTATTCCCCGCGTGTGCGGGGGGGGACCGCCAACCAACGCGGGCACGATTATCCACGCCCGGTCGATCCCCGCGTGTGCGGGGGGGACGCTGCTGATCTGGAGATTCAGTTAGACGATGTGGGTCGATCCCCGCGTTTGCGGGGGAACCGGAATTCGCTTAGCTAACCCGGCGTCGTCGCGTGGTCTATCCCCGTTAATGCGGGGAAATTCGTATATACAGGCTTTTGCATATCGATAACAACGAGCAGAATGATAGTTCTGACTCAGGTATTTTGCAAGTGCAAGCTTATTTTAGCTGATTTCTTCAACTCAATAAATTTCACGCATAAATTTGGCATCCAAATCTTCGCGCTTACCATCGCTCTCGTACCAGCAAGCTAATTGCTCTAATGCATCCGCGAGATTAACGTGGGAAAAAGCTAAGGCTTGTCCTTGTTCGCGGAAATAATCTGCAAGCTTGCGTTCTTGGTCTCCGCCTTCGTATGGGTCGCGACAAGTCATGCCACGTTTATTTTTGACACCAGTTTGAAAACCACGACGCATGACTTCTAGCTTAGGGCGGTCGAGAATTTCTCTAGCAGCTTGAAATGGCCAAACACCGTCTATCCCCGTTGGCGCATGGGCCAAGATTTGGCCTAGCATGTAGTCGCAAACATCAATTCGGTCAGCTACCGTGCAAAGTTCACGCACCTCATCGATAAACTGGATAAAAGTATTTTGATTAATATTGCCGTCAGGTTGTGTTCCCGGCTGTCGTTGGCAAGCATGGAACACACTCCATGCGGCTTCTGCCATCCCCTGTTCAGCTTCGGTCGGCGGTTTTTCCCGTTCTCCATGCTTCGGTTTATACAAAATGCACAGCAGTTCGGTAAATAACGCCGGTTCGGTCATGATAGCCTCATATAATGTCTTAGCTTGATATTCCTGATCGTATCCTAAAGCAGGGATAAACCCAAACTCCAAGCGAATCAATCGCTCCTTGCTGATTAATTGCGAAGTTCGCAATAGTTCAAGAGCTTTACTGATTCGATAGCCATCCAATAAAGGCCAATTCAGTTCTTTTCCCAAGAGAATCTGTTCCAATATTTCGACGATCCTCAAGGCATCTAATTTATGAGAACCGAAGTCGCAAATTTCCAAAGCAGAACGAGGTCGATCTATTTTTATTAATTGGTCAAGTAAAAAATGTAGATTACCCGCATCATTATTCCATAAGTGTTCTTGCTTTATAGCAGACCAGAATGATTTTTCGATTTCACTACCGTAAGTTGCCACTTTATCCCAAGTAGTTTTCCATTGAGGCATAAGCAACATAAAGCGAGCAATTTTTTCAACGCTCCAGCCATCAACCTTACCAGCATTGACTACCTCTGTGGCTAGAGCCAAAGCTCGTGAAAGCTCCAGATTTTGTAGCAACCCCTGCATAGCGTAAACTAAAGGACTTGAGGCAGTAAATTCATCACTTTTATTAACTAACCATGCTATCAATATTTTATCATCATTTTCCAATCGAGCAAGGGTTGTTCCAACCCAATAACTATTTTCACAACTTAAGGCCAAGCCTTCAACACCATCCATACCAAGAATGCTCTTAATCTTAAGCAAGCTGTCAAACCGTAATTTTTGGATTCGTTCAATTTGCATTTTATAGTCATCAGAATCGTTATAATCAATATATTCTATACAGCCATTAGCAAATATCCAGCGATAACGAATGAGTAAATTCACGGGTTCAAGCATGTGATAAAGTTGTTTCATGGTATCCAAATCAATATTCAATTCTTTTCCTTGTATTTTCCTACTATTGTGAGACCGGCGAATAATTTTCCTCAAAACGGCTCGAATAATTTCCCTATCTTCGTCAGAAGCAGAAGGTTGGGTATATGGGTTAATTAAGGACAATATTTTATTGGTTCGATCTGTATCGAAGATGGAAAGCTTTTCAAGTAGACGGACTAGGCGTAACGGTCTTTTTTCCGCTAGAACGATCAGACGGTCAGCAGCGACGATTAACATTTTCATGCGCTCTTCACCATTAACACCTCGCCCAAATCCTGCGTCATCGCTACGCCATTTTGGTCGTTGAGCAGGAGATGCTACGTCAGATCCAAGCAATAACAAATGATCAAGTAGGTCAAAGGCTACATCCTGTTCTTGAGCAATCAATACATCAAGTGTAGCAATTCTTTGTTGAATATTAGTGGAAGTTTGCGGATACCAAGAACGAAACAATCTAACCAAACTCGCCATGGGAGTATTTCCCCACTTATTTCGATAAGGGACTCCAACAAGTCGTGCCAGAATTAAGGCCACACGGGTGAATAGCTTCGGCGACCAAGCCAGCGTTTCTAATGCCCATAACAAACTAGCGTGCCAGCACCTTCCATTTGCTGAAGAATTGCCAGTTTCGGTAATCAATCGGCCTACAGGCGCATCTGGTTGGTTTAAATTATTCTCTATGGCTTTAAGAAATGAATTTGGGGCGGCTTCAGCCAATGCTGGCAAAAACGAGGAAAGCGATAGCCAACGTGTTCCATCCGCTTCATTCAATAATTCGCTCACCAACCTAGCCACTCGGTCTTCAATGTTTGCATCCGCCAAAGTTGGTATGTTTATACCTACCACAGCAAGTTTAATTAAGGTATCACATAAAGAATGAATCAAAAGTCCAGATTCAGGACGGGATTTCCCATAAATTTGCGCAGCATAACGTTTTTCATCTGGCAGTTCCAATTCAGGATCAGGTACGCTAAGAATTTCAAGCGACTTATTAAAAAATCTATCCAATTCTTGTTGAGTGATTCGATGACCAAAAAGGTTGAGCAATTCGAGTGCTGATTTGGCTTTCCACACTTTACCAATTGTCAGTACCGGAGCATCGTCCAAATGCGACAGAGAACGCAAATTCTTTTCCACCTCCTCATAAGCACAATCAGCCAGAGCAGAAACTATATCTTGGTCTGCACCGTTATCCCCAGACCAAGCGCCTAATAGACAGACTGTACTAAGTACTGCTGCTTGGGATGTATCCAACCAAGCGGGTTTGCAGATTGCCCGATTTTCCGCAAAACTTCGACGGTACACCGACCATGATCGGCCTGTGTTGGCCGCAATACGATGGGCATCGCCTTCGTTATGCCCCATAGCGGTTAACGCTTTTTCAAACTTGTAAATATCTGGCCTTTCGATAATCAATTCTGCTTCGTTGTCAAGATTGGCAGAACCTTGAAAATATCCACACATATCTCCAGCAGCATACGGAATGACTACAACCAAATCCGAGCGTTTCGATGGTCGCTCAGCGATTTCGGGCTGGGCTGCAATAGCCACTTTTAGTGATGGATGCATGTCTACAAAACGCCAACCTGCTGAATCAGTAACAACTAGGCTAGATGAACGCAAATCTGGTTGGGTAAGTAATGTGGAACAAGTAAAGGCTACGGCTTCGTCAACGCTATCCGCCTTAACACTGTAAATGCCCGCTTGACCAGATTCAAGCCGTTTTCTGATGTCATTAATCAAACGTTGACAGGAATGTTCCCGGCTGGTATGAAATGAATCTGGAGTAATTACGGGTAGTGCTTGCCTTGACCAAATATTCCAATACTTTTCTATGCTTTCAACTTCTGGGCCACTGATACCAAGTTCATCGGCAAATTGCAAGGCAACTGATGGGCATTGCTCCATCCATTGCTCAAGATTGTCAGCATCAAAGGCACGAATAGATTTCCATTCGCCGACTTCATACTTACTCTTTAGCCATTTCTTTTTTTGTCTCCATTTTCGAGCGGTTACGATGACCAAAGTTGCTAAGCGGCGGCTTATTTCATCCGTTTGCTTGGTGCGTTTGGCGTAATCTCGATTGGCCTTAGCCGTTGGATTGTCTTCGCAGCTTAACTCCCAATAGCTTTGTTGTTCAGGAGTCCACGGAGTTTCTAGCCTACAAACCAATTCGCCATCCCAACCTGGCAAACTAGTGGAGTCCCCGGCTGGAAAATCGCAACTCTTAGGGTTAGTTGTGGCGTGAATAAGCCGACGTATCAGCCTAGGTAAGTTAGCTTGGGCTTGCTTGGTTTTTGACCAATGCTCAATTTGAGTGCTTGTGATGTGGAAGTAGTTATGCATGTGATTTCCTGATACACCTAAAATTTTACTTTTTAGCTCATTGTCGGGTAAGGGAACAACTTTCCCTTTGTTCCCTTACCCGACAATGAGAGGATAAGTGCGCCAAATGGGAATCAACATGGGCTTCGGTCAAGCGCCGAATGCCCTCCAACCAAAACTCCGCATTTTGGCAAGGGTCGGTTTGGCTTTCCCGCGCCAGCACCGCACCGGCCAGATAACACAGGAAAATATGGAAAGCGTCCTCTTGGTGGCGTTGCAAACCGGGCAGGGATTCCACCCGGTCTAGCCCCAACGCCTCCAACAATTGCGGCAGGCTCAGGCGTTCTTGGCCGTCAGGGGTTTCGACGCGGAAAACAGGGTCAGTCAGTAGGTTCATCATTTTTCTCCAATCCGTAGCGGGAATACTTATAAACTCTTTCGCCTTCACACCAACGCCCCTGATCTAAGGCTAAGGCGAACTATTGTGTTGGTTCCTTCAAGTGTTTATCTTGCCTACAACTCGATAGGGGCTTTGAGTCTGCTTGAAATATTTCCACGACTTCTTCCGACTCAGGATTGACTGTCACTTTCATACAAGCACAACCATATCCATAGCTCCCAACACCGGTTTTTATCCATTGATTTTTCTTAAATCTAGGCCAGTCTCCCTTGGCTATGTGTCCGCCCTGCATTGCAATAGTCCACTCTCCATCTTTGTCGGTCAGTGAGGCATTATTTGGTGAGGAGTTTTCAAACCATCCACAACGTAATTCAATAGTGGGTACGGCGAAAGCTGTATTATTGTTACATAGAAAAAACAAAGCCAATAAACAAACTTTTACATTTATTTTTGGATTGCATATCATTTTCACAGTCAGCCACCTCAAGCGATAAATATTCATTTATTGGTAACTTTTGAGTTAATTAGTATGGACTCAAACTTTTTTGCTATTGCGGCAATATCATCAGCATGGTCTATGCCGTTTACCATGGCTCTGGCCCCCTTGTAATCAGTCAAACTGCCAAAATAATCACTAAAAGAATGCCCATTGGCAAAAAGTTTACCGGTACACATGCCATAAGACATCAATTTATAGGCTATGTCTGGCTCTAGAACCAAATCGGGTTTTAGCAACAGATCAAAATTCTTGCCGAGTGCGATGCTGGCTTGAGCATAGTTTGACCACCAAGTCAATTGGACATAACCACGTCCAAAATAGTATCCTTCCACACCGTCATCTTTCGTATAAACTGACGATTCGCTGCCACCGTCTTTCGCGCCTAATTTTGCCCCTTTGGATAATTTAGAAATTCTTCCACTTGAATTAACCTCGAACTGGTCGCCATCATGCTCAGTGACACGGACGCTTCCGGTAGGCAACTGTTTAACTTTAACAGGTTCATGATATTTTCTGCCCTTGCCGTGGCCTACTTCTTCGACTGGGGACATCGTATACACCCAGCTTTTGATTTTCTTCTTTTTGCCTTTGACAGTGATTTCCTCCGATCTTAGTGTTGTTGTTTCCCACAGCGTGGTGGCAAGCATATAAGCAGCCCAGCGGACATCGGTGACTGTAATATCCTTACCGATGAATTCTAATACTTGGGTTAAATCCGATTGCATGGATTTTCTATAGTGAGGATTTTTTCCAAACTGGTTTTCAAACTCTATAATGAAAATATTTTTATCATACAGTCCTACATAAGAATAATTTTTGGTGGTGGTCATATCACTTTACTCCCGGTTAATTTATTTCGAGCCATTCGACAGTTTTAACTTGGAAAATTTACTTGCAATCGACAGTGTAGCCTGTTGCCTGATCGCACTACCGCAACATTCATCGAGGAAAACAGGGTCAGTCAGTAGGTTCATCATTTTTCTCCAATCCGTAGCGGGTATAGTTATAAACCATTTCCCCATAACGCAAGACGATTTGCTCGTGGTCGTGGCGCAAAATTTTTGCAAATTCTGCCGATTTGTCTTTAGGGGCGAGATGGCCGGGAATGGTGATTTCGGTGATTTCCTGCCCAAACGGGCCGGTGACGGGCATGTTAAGCGGAATCCGCAGCGTGTTCAAACCTAGGCGAGTCCGGGCATTTTCGTTTAAATCGCTATAACTGAAATCCCCAAAGGGTTTGTCATAAATCGCAGCGACCAGAGAAGCAGCGATGCCGTCCGCAATGGTTCTCCCTTCCATGATCTGCCCATGCTTCTCCCATCGCTCCCCGGTCAGGCTGGCTAGGCGGTCAGGATGCGTCGCGCCCTCGACAATGCAGCGATTATCGAGGGGAATCTCAACGCCGGGATTATCCCGCAACATTTGCCCGGTCAATTCCAAGGTCCGCATGTCTTCATACACGCTGCCCAATCCGCATTTCTTGGCATCCCCGCTGGCCTCGCCTTTGGCATCAATCCATTCTGCCAAGCTGGCGCAAGCAGGAACCAGCACCGTGCAGCGGGCCAATCCAAAGCCTTCAGGCCGGATTCTGTCGTGGCGGTGCAAGCGCCCAACCCGTTGCAATAAAACATCCGCCGGGCAAAGGTCGGTGATGAGCCAGTCGGCATCAATATCCAAACTTTGCTCCAAAGTTTGCGTACCCGCCAGCACGAGCGGCCCGGCGGGCGTGCCTTTGCCCCAGCGGTCGCTGACGGCTTGATCCAGCATTTCGCGGTCACTCGCGGCGTAGCGTCCATGATGCGGGCATATGATGGCTTGGCATTGAAACAGCCATTCCTTGTCAATGGCGGGATGATGCTCCATGGCCCGTTGCATGGCGACGGCCCGCGCCACGGTGTTGAACATCAGCAACACTCTTGCCCCGGCTTGCAAGGCGGCAGCCAGCCCTTCCAACGTCCTTTCTGGTTCTTTCATCCAAGGCCGTAGCTCGAAATGAATGGGCTTGTTTTTACCTTCATCGGTGCGGCGCAAGGGTTTGTTGATCCTTTTCAAATCAGTGCATGTTGGATAAGGCACGGCGCAGGCAGAAGCAAAATCTTGCGTAAACGGCACTTGACAACCACAGGCTCGCAGGAATTCATCCCTGGACACCGAGCCCAAGGTGGCGGAAAGCAGCATCGCATGACCATGCAGATTTTTCACATGATGGGTCAGCAACCCTCTCAATAAATAGCGCATATAGGCATCGGAAGCATGAACTTCATCCACCACCAGTAAGGCGCGGTCTAGGCAAACCGAGCGCAGATGGGCATGTTTGGTTTGCAGCACGGACAGTAAGGCTTGATCTATGGTGCCGACGGCAACCGTGGCGGCAAGGAAACGCTTGGGATGCTCCGCCGCCCATTGCCGCTCTTGTTTGTGTTGGTCTTGGTCATCATGCCAGCGCACTTGCTCATCGGGCAAAATTGTATTGGGAGGTTCATTATCAACCAGGGCATAACCGGGAACGGCCAGCAGACAGATGGGGCGATTTTTTGCTTCGGGGAAGGCTTTTTCCAGATAGTGGAACACTCGCCGATAAAGTTCCCTTGCCGCCACCCGGGTTGGCAAAGCGAAATACAGGCTATCGACTAGACCGTCGGCAAACAATCGGAAAAACCGCGCCAAGGCCGCTTCGGTCTTGCCAGACCCGGTTTCCGCCTCGGCTATTAAAAGCCTGTTGCCTGGGTGATCCAATGACAGCCGGTCAATGGCTTTTTGCAAAGGCCGTGGCTCAAAGCCGAACCGTTGGGCAAAACGGGCAGGGCGTGAGGCAAGGTCGGCTTGTGAACGCCTGGCATCCAAGCCGACAAATTTTATGGCTCGTATCGCCGATCTGCGCGTATTGCTTAAATCCACCGGCCTGCCTAGCGGGAAAAATCGCTGATGCGAGCCGAGCCAGTCCGCCAACATCAGCAAGCCGGCAAAGCGATGCTGCAAGGCAGGTGTGTTGGGGATGGGGGCGGATGCTGCCGTTTCGTCAAATGCAGCGGGATAAGCTTGTCTGGCGATTTGGATTAATTCGGCAATCGCTTGCATCGGGTCGCGGCTTTCATTGGCGGGCCACCATTTGGTTTTGGCTAGATAGTAATGGCCGGTTTTGTCGCCTTCGTCAAATTTGACGGGCGAGCCGTGATGCGACCAGGAAGCCAGCAAAAAACTTTCCATGGTTTCGGGAGAATCGAACCAATCGCCAAGAATGTCGATTTGCAGCGCGTCGGCAAATGCCGCACATAAACGGCTTTCAAAAAACAGCGGGGCCAATTCCCTCACATGCCCGGCACGGGGGGCTTCGGGATCGAACACTTTGTCTTGAAAGCCCAGATTTGCCTTCCCGACGTCGTGCAAGAATGCGATGACAGCCAGTCTTTGGCATTGGACTTCGCCAAGGGTGAAACCCGCGCTGGCATTCAGCTTTCGTTTAATGCCGGGCAGTTCAATCAAAGCGGCAAAGACCGATGCCACATCCAAACAATGCTGCGTCAGCGATAGCCATCGCAAGGGCTGGCCATTCTCGGCGATGCTGATTTTCCCCCAAAACCCGATATTTTCTTGATACTGCATTTTTCAATACTCTTATGAAAAGCTTTTAAGAATCGCTATATGCGGGCCAAGCATCTTGCGCCAACTGCGTTCGATTTCAGGATGCCACTCGGTGTGGCATTCCCTGACCGCCCGGAGTAGGCAAACAAGCCACAAATCGTACAGGTAAGCCGGAATTTTCATTCCCTGTACTCCGTGGCTATTGCCAAGCCGGATGAGTTCGTTGCGGGACTCATCCGTCCCCACAGCGGGTGTTTCCGGCGAAGTAAGCCGCACTTGCCTGAGTGCTTATGCCGGAAACGCCCGTGAACGGGCTTATTCCGGCCTACGGTGCGTAAAATCAGTCATTCAATGCGGAACTCGGGCCGGGGAACCTCACCGCAGGAACGTCAATCCTCCTCTTTGCTGTGATGCCAGGCGATACCCAGTTGCTTGACGAAACTGTGCATCAGGTTGATCACGATATCCGGGGGGGAAAACGGACTCTTGAACAGGAACATGGCTTCGGAGCGCGCAGGCGTCCTAGCGACTTGGATAAGTTGGTAGCCGTCTTCGTTTCTCACATACCGGTCACCGGCGGGATCTAGCGGAATGCCATCCTGATTGCGGAATTGTTCAAGCAACCTAACCGCCTCATCCGCATCGACTTCATCCGAGAACAATATTTGGTCATCGACGATCAGCCAGCGGGGCGTGTCGGCCTGCTCCGGGCTTATGATGCCCACCGGGGAAAGTGCGTAAAGAATCTTCCTGCGTGAGGCTCCGGCAGCCATCAGGTTATTGGACAAGTCGATGGTGGCCAGCGCCATGCCATAGCTGAGATACTGGCGGACGCTACTTTTGACTAGGGAATATAATTTGTCCTCGGTCGCCTCCACTTTGCTGAAATAGCCGTTTATATCGTATTTGTCGATGACCTCCCGCTCCGGTGCCAAGCCAGGCTGTCCGGTGCGTATGAATATCTGGGTGAGCTTGTTGCCCATGTCGTTGCGGATATAGTCGCAGAGTTCCAAGCCCGCAGTGTCGGTTTCCATGACCACGTCCAGAAAGGCCACAGCCAAGGAACAGCCCACTTCCACGTTGTCATTCATGAGATCAATGGCTTCGGCTTTGCTCGCCGCCGTATAGATCTTCAACGGCAAGCCGTAAACATCGAAATGTTTCATGGCGAGCCTCGATATTGTGAGCACGTCGGGCTCGTCATCCACCAAAAGCACAGGCCAGTTTTTGAAAAACATGGGGGTATCTCCTCTTAGTAAGCCAAAGGTTGCCGCAGTTCGTTGAATCTCGCCATGTCCAAACGCATGTGTTTGGCCAGGTATGCGGCGGTTTCCTTGGGCCTGATCTTATGCACGAAGTTGTAGCGGGCTTCGTGATAATTGACCTCGCCGCCGTAAAATTTGCCAGCAAAATTCATTTTCATATGCTGAAGTTCAGCCGCCCGGTAAGCTGACAAAGGTCTGGCTTTCTCGTCCCGCTGCCGGTGTTCGCGCTTCCCGTCCAGCAACCGTTCATAATCCGGGCTGGTGGCCAAGGCCTCGGCTTTCTGCCGGAGTTGCGCCATGTATTCCGCAAAGGCATCGGGAAGAATCTCGTCGATGTAGCCAATGGCTTTGGCCTTTTTCATACCGAGGGGCAAAGGGGTTTCGGTAAGTTCCAAGGCTTTCACCGGGCCGACCCGTTTCGGCAGCAGATAGGTCCAATATTCGGAACCGTACAGCCCCATGGTCTTGTAGTGGGGATTGAAAATCGCGCCTTCGCGTGCCCAAACCTTGTCGGCTGCAAGGAGTGCCATGGCACCGCCGGCACCGGCACCGCCCCATACCGAAGATATGGTGAGCTTGTTTTCGGTGGTGATGATTTCCCTCACGACATCGTCGATGGCATTGATATTCCGCCAAGATTCATTGGGTGGGTTGTCCGATGCCTCAATGATATTAAGGTGTACGCCGTTGGACCAGAAATCGGTGCCGCCCATGAGCACCAGTACCTTGCAGGGCCGCTGCACGGCGAGACGATAGGCATCCAAAAGGCGACGGCATTGCTCTGTGTCCATGGCCCCGTTGTGGAAATCGAAATGCAGATAACCGACTTGGTTTTTTTCCTCGTACCAGATTTCCTTGAAAGTCTCGCCATCTCCCATATAAAGCGGGTCGATGAGAGATTCGGGTACGTCGCCCAAGGCATCCCGCAAAACCATTGTCGCCGGGAGTTTGAAATCGAGTTGCTTTTGGCGGCCCAACAGGCGTTTGTAGAAGGGGCTCTTTTAAATATTTTTCTTTTTTAGATGGGTTATCCATACCGCCCCGTCGATGGCGGCCCGGCAAATTGCCCCGTGTCGATGCGCGATGATCGCACCAGGCTGCCAACCCCTCAGTCTGCCCTCTTCGTGGATGCCAAACAAATAATATTCTTCGCCGTTGATGGTATCCAAGACACCCGGGGCGCTGTCACCGGCATGGACTTTTTTGAGTATGGTCTCCACATTATCGACTTCCCAGTCGATTTTCCGATCCACTTGCTTCATCACCGGACGAAGCTGCCCACGCACATCGGGCTGCGAATAATCCAACGGTTCGGGTACGAAGCTCCGACTCTCAACACGTTCCACCGTTTCCACGATGGCCCTTGTCGCGGCACGGGTGACTTCACGGCGGTAAATACTGGCCTTGCTGCCCGGCCTCATTTCGAATGTGGCGGTGGCCCATATGTCACCGGCATCCATCTCCTCCACTGCGGCCAATGCGGTGACGCCCCATTCCCCCTCTCCGTTCATGATGGCCCAGTCTAGCGAGGAAGGGCCACGATCCCCTTTGATGCCCGGATGCACAATGATGCATAAATGCCGACTCCAGACATCCTCGGGTATTTTCTCTTTCAGAAAAGGGCAGATAATCAGATCCGGCTGAAACAGGGCTACGGCCCTTCTGACATCGTCGGGGCTTAATGCCAAGGTTATGGAAATGTCATGTCCCAAACCATCCAGTTCCACATGGGCACGCTGGCATAGGCCATTGTAGGATGATGAAATAAGTAAAATCCGCACGAAAGCTCTCCTCCGGCTGTTCAAGCAGCCGATTGTTATTTTATGCTGGATATTTCGACACCCAGTCCTCCTTAATTTTACGCCTAGGCAGTATAAATGCCTAGTGTTATGGTCAAGAACATCAGAACACCTGATCCTTATGGTTTAGCCCCTCGCCGGGTATTTACGGATGAACCGTTTTCAAAAAATGGAATCACGCCCCACTCGATAACACCGCATCGACTTTCACCAAGGCCGGATCGAGGGCGGTTGGGGTAAGCAGGACACCGGTCGAGACCGCTGTCAGCGAAAGGCGCTGGTCGCCGACACGGAAAATACGACATAAGGTCACTGTGTTGGATTCGTCATGCACCATTAGGGATAAAGGGGCGGGGGACTTGTCGCGGGCGATGCGGTCGGCAAGCAGCAGCAGCAGGGAGGCGGTTGCGCCCAGCCGGTCTGGATCCCTGGCATTGCCGCTCGTGGCTAATGGCCAGCCTTCTTCGTCACTGAGCAACACGGCGGAAAAATTGCCCTTTTCCGCTATCTGATCGAGCAGGGCCGTCAGGTCGCTACGACGGCCCGATACTGCCTGTAAATGGGAAAGCTCGAAGGAAAGCTTTTCACGTTGAATGAGCGGATTGAGCACCCGCCGAATCGTCGTCCGCAAACTTTCGTCTTCGCCTTGGTCGGACTGCGGGTAATCTTGATGGAGCAGCGCCAATTCCTCCTGTTGCCCCTGATGTTGCTTGCGCAGTTGCTCCCGCGCCTTGTAGCCGCGTTTCACGCCGAACAGATAGCCGGCGGTCAGCAGCAGCAAGGCTGCCCCGATTCCAATGATTGCCGCAATTAATATGATGCTCATGGCGCACGACCGGTCGAAGGGTTTTGGCAGTTTTCACTGCCCTCAATCTGTAGATAAGCCTGCCGGTAGTCGGCGGCGTTAGCTGGCAGTCCTGGTATTGGCGGATGTTCCCCGGCGGCACGGATGGACAATTGCTCCGGGGGAATGCCCATTTTTTTCAGCAAAGCGGCTACCGCCTTGGCCCGCTGATAGCTTAGAATGAGGTTTGATTGCTCTTCCCCGACAGAATCGGCATAGCCATCGACCAACAGCCTAGCCTTCGGGTGCTTGCCCAGCCATTGCCGGAGCGGCTCAAGCTTCCCTTCCTCATCGGCAATAAGCCTGGCTTTACCCGACTTGAACAGGATCGTAACGTCGGGCGGGCAATTATCGACGGGCATGGCTGGGATTTCGTTCCTTCCAAGCACTTTTGGCGATGATCCTTCCCCTTGTCCCTTGACACCCGCTGGCGTGGCCTGGGAATTATTGACATCGGCAAGGGATGGGGCGGGTTGCTCTCCGATCCAGTTTCGGCAGTGTTCACGGGCAGGGATTGCGCAGAAGTTTGGATAGGCTCGGCTGGCGAAACCGACTTGACTGGTTTTGGCGAAGCATAGTGCGCCTCCTCTGTTGCCAATGGCTTTTCCTGCCAGGGAACTTGCCCGGTTAACAACCAAGCCGTTGCCACGGCCATGAAAATTCCAATCAAGGTGAATGCCAAAATCAACCAGTTCGGCGCATCTTCACCGGCCAAGCGATATTGTTCGAGCGTGCTGCTTTGTCCTAGGCCAGTCATATCTGATCAATCATCCTAAATCCGGCAGTTGGAATACCTGAAGAAAATCAACTTTACGATCATGCAGCGGTTAGGCCACTGGAAGTTTGAACACAGGGCAAATCAAATCGACACCACATTCCAGTTCAGCGCACCAATCAATGAACCGCGTAACCATGGCCTGTCCTTTGAAATAGGCTCCATGCTGGGGGGCGATGATTTCAATATCGAGCCCTCGAATCATATCCGCCCATGCTTTCATGACTTTGTTCGATGCCATGTAGCGCTGGTGGAAGCCTTTCATGTGCGGAATGTGGGCATCGAAATCGGTCACCTCCGTATATTCCATGCCTAGGGATGCACCTAAATCGCCACTATATAGAATCTTGGACACGGGATCGTAAAGCTGAAAGTTGCCTTCGCTGTGCAGAAAATGCGCGGGCAGGGCAGTCAGCAGCACGCCGTCAAGGTTGAAAAACATCCCTTCATCGGGTATGGGGTGGAGGCGATCCTTGACCAGATGGTCAAACCCGAAATGAGGCACAAAGCGCATCCAAAGTTTGGACACATAAGCCTCCGCATCGGTGGTCATCAACCAGCCATTGAGCGCGGCGACAATGTCGGGGTCTTGATGCGAGAGGAAAATGTACACCAGATTCGCATCGCCTAGGATGGAGTAAGTTTCCACTAGAACCTTGCTGTAGACTTTGTGTCCGCCGGGGTCAAGGATCATCCCGGCACCGCCATGGACGATAATATGTTGGTTGGCCTGAATTGCCAGCCCGCCCAGACCGAAATCCTCGATCAACACATTCTTGTGGGTGCCATTGTCAAAGAGCACAGTATTTGGCATTTATCATCTCCAAACTAACAGGTGGGCCGGCCAATGCCTGAGAGGCCAGGCGAAAACTAAAGTATGTTCTTGATGCCTTTGATCGCTTCGCGCATGTCGAAGAAGATCAGCCCCAACTTCGCAGTTTCGTTGGCCAGCACCAACAGCAACACACCCCGGCCTGCGCTGATCATGACGGCGTAGCCCTGCTCGCCGCGCACGATGACTTCTTGGACTTCACCCCGGCGCAACTCGCTCGCCGCCCGGGTGCCAAGATTGAGCAAGGTCGCGGTCATGCCGGCCACACGGGTTTCTTCGAGGTCTTGCGGCAGGGAACTCGCCAGCATCAGGCCATCTTCGGAAATCAGGGCGCTTGCCTCGACGCCGGGTGATTCACTTTGCAGATTCCTAAGAATCTTGTTGAGGTTATCTAATCGGGACATGGTGTATTCCTGCCTTTTGCCTGGGTCAACTAAACGGACGATTCACGCCTTGGTTTCAGGTTTCGATGTTGGATCATTTGACACACTCCTAACAGTTTGTCCATTATATGGAAGATTTGGTTTCTAGCTGGCGGATATTTCCCTTCGGCTCTGTCGTCAATTCCTCGTGGGAATTTACCAGAACGCCCCAAAACAAGCAACGGCCCCGGAACTCCTTTTCCATTCAAAGTGTGATCATTTGAATATAAAAGTCGGCCGAATAGACCGTGTGCTGGAAAGACTCACGGAAAATTTTTTTGAAGCCTTGGGTTTCAAGCATTACCAAGGCAGCCCCCATGTGGACGACAAGAAACTGAACGTTAGCAACGGGGTTGCAAACCCCGTCGCGCTTCGCCTGGGGTCCGCACCTGAATTCCGCATGCTCTCCCACGGGTGTTGCAACCGTTAGGTGACCGCGCCCCTTCTACAAAAACGACTTGCAAATTGCGAATGAATTCGCATATGCATTGCAATTTGCGAGACAATACCTTCGCCAAAAATCATGCTGCTTTTGCATGAATCCTGCCGATTTCCGCAGCTTGGAAAATCCTCTCGTCGATTAAAAACGCCTCGCCCGTTTTGCCGAGTGAATTTATAATCCGCCGCGTG
>Ga0194062_1000284_pt1 | contig 20889 bp, 12 predicted proteins | sample SepL2225m_MetaG_FD_155481 | JGI IMG/M metagenome (GOLD analysis project Ga0194062, IMG submission 155481) | Anoxic zone freshwater microbial communities from boreal shield lake in IISD Experimental Lakes Area, Ontario, Canada - Sep2016-L224-25m | ecosystem: Environmental > Aquatic > Freshwater >... | reverse complement strand
GGGGTTGCAGGCGGGATTTTTTTGACCTGCAACCGAAACCTTTGGCAGACATCCTGTCTGTTTATATTACGCAACTTACGCAAAGACGGCAAGTTAGGTGATGCATTACACCTAAAAAAGAAATTTTGTTGGATTGAACGTAAGGTGGGACGCGTGGGGGATTTTCAAGAAAAATAAATATTAATATTTTTCGCTAGGCAATCACAAGTCCATCGGTTACCATAATCCTCTGTTGGTATGGCTGCCGGAACGAATCGGTTGCGTGCACTGTTAGTGTCCCGCTCTTGTTCTTCAGAAGCCTTCCGCTTCTCGGGTCGGAATGTAGGGCCCCTTTCACATAGACCGTGAAAGTAAAAGAACAGGTCGTGCCCCGATTCATTAAGGAGTCAACCATGGGCAAGAAGTTGTATGTCGGAAATTTGAGCTATAACGTAAATAGCTCGCAGCTCGAGACGATGTTTGGCGAGCATGGCACCGTGGTCAGCGCGCAGGTCATCCAAGACCGCGACACTGGCCGTTCCAAGGGTTTTGGTTTTGTCGAGATGGGCACCGATTCGGAAGCCCAGAACGCCATTGCCGCCCTGCATGGCCAGCAGAATGACGGTCGTCCTCTGACCGTTAACGAAGCCAAGCCCCGCGAAGAACGCCCCCGTGGCGGTTTTGGCGGTGGCGGTGGTGGTGGTGGTGGCCGCGGTGGCAGCAAGCGGTATTAATATCCGCTTCGTCTCCATGACGTAAAATGAGCGGGGCAGGTCTGCAAAGACCTGCCCCGTTTTATTTTTGCGCTGGGTACGCCAGTGGGGTGGATTTCGTCTGGCGCGGCGCTGGGGAGGGGGCCATAAATTTTTACGTATGGGACTGTGAATCGGGGCAGTCAGCGGACACGGTGGCGAAGGGACTTACGCACGGTGCCAATGAAAAAGGTCCACGAGTGTGTTACTCGTGGACCTTCAAATTCGACCGGGCCCGACGGGGCTCGAACCCGCAACCACCGGCGTGACAAGCCGGTGCTCTAACCAATTGAGCTACGGACCCTGCGAAGTCCAAGAGGATACTAAAAATCCCAAATAAGTCAATCAAAACGCAGTGGTAAGGCGCAGAAAAATGCCCATCACGAGGATGGGCATGGGTTAAATGGGCTAAAAGCGGTGAATCTTACTTATTCGAATTCGGGAAAATTTCCGTGTCGCCCGGACGCATGGGAGTATGCGTGGCGGGATTACTCGGCTTGACCCCGGGCTTGGTCGTGGTGATCTTGGGGGTCTTGGGGGTTTCCTTGCCCAGATTCGCCGGCGGTACGACCGGAGTCAGTACGGGTGTTTCGCTGAACTGGCCCGACTTGAGGAACAGATAGTACAGATGGCCCTTGTTGTAGACCTTGCCGGCATCCAGCCCGGCCTTTTCGCCGATTCCCAAATAGATGTCAGCCCGGCCGGCCGCCCGAATAGCGCCGCCGGTATCCTGATCAAGCAGGAAGCCACGATACGGGGTCACGGCACCCGTTTGATCGGGTTTCTCCGCCGTGATGAAGGTTAGCGCGGCCCGCGGGAAAATACTCTTGTCCGTGGCCAAACTGCGTTGCGGTGTCACTTGCACGCCCAGGGAACCACTGGGCCATTCCTTGGGATCGTATTCCTTGAGGAACGCGAACGAATCATTACGCATCACGTAGTCGTTGAGTTCGGCGGGATGCTGCTTGAAGTAGTTGATGACGGCGGGGAAGGAAAGTTTCTTCTTTTCAATCTTGCCATCTTTGACCAACTCCGCGCCCAGACCGCGATACTCGCCGCCGTTCTTACCGGCGTAGCCGATAAACAATTCTTTACCATCGGGCTGGATCACTTTGGCGGAACCTTGGACCTGGATGATGTAGGGCTCCAGCGGATCTTTGAAGTAAGCGAGTTCGAGGCCGCGCAACAGATTGCCGGCGACGATTTCTTTACGGGTGGGATACGGCCGCATACTGCCATCGGGCAGGCGTTGGCCTTTGATTTCACCAGTGACCGAATCGCTGATCAGATCATTGGGACGACTGTAAACCGGATAACGATATTCCGGCGTTGGCACTTTGCTGCCGTAGTAGATGGGTGTGTAGTACGCGGTGAACCAAACGTCGCCCTTGCGGTTGTAGCCCTTGGATTCGTAGACATCATACCGCGCCAACAATTGCTGTTGAAACGCATCACCATTGGGCAGCGTGTTCAGCAGCTTCTTGATATCTTCCAACGAGGCGACCACCTGGCTGTGGGTGATCGGGCCGCTGGGGAAGAAACGATGACTGGACGGCGCGTGCATGTATTGCAGCGATTTATCCACCGCACGTTCCAGACCTTCCTTGTCATTGAAGGCCGAGCGCATGTCGGGATAATCCTTGGGATCAAGTTTTACCAGACCCCACTCGCCGGGGGCCAAAGGCCGATCCACATCTTCGTCCGTCAAACCATCAATGATGGTGGCCTGATCTGATTTGCATCCGAGCATCTGCATCCCGGCGCAGGTCATTAAACCCAACGCCAACCACGTCAAGAATCCACGTCGCATGAGCATCCCTTTCGGAAAAGTCCCTTTTTACCGCAGGGTAGTGAGGGTGTCAGAATCCTGACACGTCAGATATTATCGGGCAAAAATGCACGTAAGCAAGAAGAAACACGCCGTGGTAAAAAATTTTGTCCTATCCACGATCAGGGATTGGGCTGGTTCAGACGGCTAAAGTACGCTTTAACGGCATCCGAAAACCCCTTGGGCATCGGACCGCTAAGGGTGCTGTCCTGGTCGCGTGTCTGCTTTTCCGGGCCCTGGGGCCGGGTGTCCAGCACCACGTGCATGTATCCCCCGGCGAGGACCTTAGCGGTATTGAGGCTTTCCACGGCTTCCTGCTGGTAACGCAGCGCGTTCTGGTATTGGTTCTGTTTGAGCGAGCCTTCGGCTTTTTGCATGTATACCGCGGATTCGATGAGTTTGAAGTTATTAAAGCCCACGGCCCGGCTCTTGAGGGCCAGACGTTCGGCTTCATTCCGCAGGGCAGCCTGCTTGCCAGCCATACGCTGGAGTTCCTGTTGCTGGCCTTCGGGGGCGGGCCCTTCCAGGCCTTCACCGCTGAAGCCACCGCGTTTACCGCCGCCGGTGGCCCCGCCAGCGGGTTCTTTGCTCTTGTCCTGAACGGTCCCGGGGGCGAAGGGTTCATTGGTCATCCGGGTGGGGGTCCGGCGTCCGCCTTTGCCTTCGGCTTCGGCGCCGACCATTTCCCCGCTGGCCCGGCCTTCGCGGCCTTCTCCGCTGCGGCCTTGAATTTCATTGTTATTGGGCAATTGGTTGCCGGTGACCCCCTGGGCGGACATATTGCTCATCGGACCATCGGCGGCATCCCAGCCGGCACCTTTGTTGAGCGAGTCGGCGAATTTGCTGCCCATGTCTTCCATGGCCTCGGTGACGTCTTCTTCATTGTCCATCAGGTCGCTGACCATATCCTGCAACTGCTTGGGCAGTTCGGCCATATTCTGGTCGTTCTGGCCGACGGGTTCTTCCATCTGCCATTGGGTACGGTCGGGGGCATGTTGCAGCCAGCGTTCGATATGCTCGGTCAGTTTTTCGGCGGACTCCAGCCCATTGGCTTCCATGGGCGTGGCGATTTCCTGGGCTTTTTTGGCCAGAGCATCTTTGGACATGGCCAGTTCCACCTTCATCTGGATGAGTTCTTCCAGCAGGGCGGCATTGGACTGGTCCTGTTCGGCGATTTTACTCAGATCCACCATGGCCTGATTGAGGAATTTTTCCCATTTGTCTTCGATGGCCAGGATATTCTCGAGTTTTTTCGCGTCCAGGTTGTCGTATTGATCTTTGGGCTTTTTGGCCAGGTCGGCGGTGACCTCCATGACCATCTTTTGTTCTTTTTTGAACTCCTGCAGTTGTTCGGCGAGTTTCTTCCAGGCTTCTTTGGCGCTGTTGGGAATATCACCGCCGGTGGTGGTGTCGGGTGCGACGGTGGTCTTGGAGGCGCTGGTCGCGATGGCGAGGAGGCTTTCGAGCACATCAATGATGCGGCGCTGATGGGTGAACAGCCGGTTGCCCACTGCCGGGAGGGTACGGATATCGCCCACTTGAGTGAGGTCGGTGGCGACCTCGTTGGCCTTGAGGGCATCATCCTGTAAGAGTATCTGCAATGAGCGTTGCACCATTTTCATGGAGCCATCGAAGGCGGTGGTGGTGACGATTTTGTCGAGTTGTTTGTAGATGCCGCGCTGCTGGGCCAAGACGTCCAGGGCCAACGGTTTCAAGGTGTCGATTTTGGTCACTTTCTGCATGGTTAAGGCCTGTTGATGAGTGGTGACCTGACGCTGGAGCAGGGCGGTGAGTTGCTTGCGCAGTTCATCCCACGCCTGGGTGGCAATCTGTTTTTGTTGTTGGGAATCGGCGACGGTGACGGTGAAAATCGTACTGGTGCCTTCCTGTGCACCCAAGGGTGGCGTGGCCTGAGGGATATTGCGTTGATCCGAGACCACGATGCGATAACGCAGCGTATCGCCCACGCGATAGGACTTGGCGGGCAGATCGAGAGTGTAGCGCAACTGCGCGGTTTTGGGCGCTTTGGCTTGATCCGAGGTCAGTGGCCAGTTATGAATCACACGAAATGGCCCATCGCTACCCGACGCAATTTCCAGACGGGCGCCAGCCAGTCCAAAGTCATCCTGGGCATGGGCCAGTAACTCCAACCGGCTATCCGGGGGCACCGTGACATCGCGGCCCGGCTGGGCAATCAGCACCCCGGGAGCCCGATCGGGATTGGCGATGAATTGGTAGCCGGGACTGGTGGCGGGGTCGGGACTGCGTTTGAGGGGCCGGCCACTGGTATCCACCATCAACAAGGCCCCGACAGTGTCTTGCAGGATATTGAGCTGGCCCGAGAACGAGCGCTGTTCGGTATTCTGTAAGGGCAGCGGGGAATCGTTTTGAATCCAAAGCATCTTGGCCACATGCTGATCCAGTGTGGCTGTAATTCCGATCTGGCTGCCCAAGGGCACCGTGATGGACTTGGGTGGGAGCGTGGCTTCGGCATCAGTCCAGGTCAGCGTTTGTGCCGGCAGTTGGGTATACGCGGGGGGGGTGAGTTGCCACACTAATGAGTCGAATTTGATCTGCGTCAGCGCTGTGATGGAATATTTCGTGGTATAGCTGTCGCCCACCACCACATAGTATTCGAGACTCTCGGCAACCGCAGGCAACTGGTAACGGTACTCACTGGCGGCATCGCCATAAATTGCCATGGGTTCCGCCACTTCTTTGCCGGACGGATAGCGCAGATGCAAGGTGGCGGTGGGGAGCTCGTCATCGGCGCGGCGCACCCGTACCGAGAAATGAACACTTTGACCGAGGTAGACGCTGTCGTTGCCGGGGCGAACGGATTCGATCACGATATGGCCCGTACGGGGTATAAAGGACCAGGGTTGTAGTAGGACCAATAAGCCATGGCGCAGCGCGTACGGGGCCGACCAGCCCACGGCCAACAGGACCATGAGCAGAACTCCGCACCAGCGCCACGGACGCAGGTAATGACGCCAGCGGATATTGGCCGCCAAATCCACCCGTCCAAGCAGCAGGGCGATCTGTTCCAGTGACGCTGCGATCCAGCGTTGCGCGGTGGGGTTGTCTGTGGGGGCGTCGTTGCGGGAGAGCAGGACGGTATTGATCATCACATTGTCGAGCGCGAAATTGTTGCGGGTACATTCCAACTCGATCCAACGGGCAATTTCGGTGGTGGGTAGACTGCGGAACAGCGGACCATGCAGATAGCGTAGATAACTTATGGCCCACAGACTAAGGACCACGACCAAGGCCGTAAGTCGTGCGGCAATCGGGAGGGGGAACATTCCACAAACCAGAACAACCGGCAGGCTACCCCCGACGGCTAATAGTATGAATTTGGCCAATCCCCGGGCGATCAGTGCCCGGCGATAAAGACCACCGAGAACATCCAATTGACGGTAAACAACCGTGGTCGCATCGGTGAGATTTTCGATTTGGGTCGTCAAGCGTACTCCATCGTTTGCGGGACCATAAGCTTAACGATCATACCCATTGTATGTTGCGACGATGTACTGATTTACGAAAAAGCCCCCGGCGTTCGGGGGCTGACGTAGACTAAGGAATATCGTAAATACGAATCAAGTCTGGGTTGCCACCTGTATTTCGACTGGTTGGCCCTGTTTGATGATCCGGGCCGGGGTCCCAACTACGGTGGCATATGAGGGAACGTCACGGATGACGGTGGCACCCGCACCGACAATAGCACCCACACCGATACATACCTGTTGGACCAGAATCGCACCCGCACCGATAAAAACATCGTCACTCACGCAGACCCCGCCGGTGAGTATGGCGCCGGGTGCAATATGGACATAATCGCCCAGTTGGCAGTCATGGTCCACAATAGCGCCGGTATTGATGATGGCCCCCATGCCGGTATGGACGCCAGGGCCAACGACGGCGCCCGCCATGACTACCGAGGCATCACCAATTTTCGCTTCCGGTGACACAATCGCGGTTGGGTGGATCAAAATAGGGAGGCGGAGGTTCGCTTGATGGGCGGATTCGGTAAACTCCCGGCGTTTACGGTTGTCGGTGATGGCCACGATGGCGCGGTGAAGGTGGTAAGTCTTGGCATAAGTTAACGCCCGACTGGTGGGTCCCATAACTTGGAAACCGCCAACTTTTTTACCTTGGAGGTCGGGATTATCGTCCACAAAGCCCGCAACAGGGCCCATTCCAGCCCGTTCGAGCAGTTCCAAGAGCACCCGCGCGTGCCCACCGGCACAATAAACAAGAATGGACATGGCCACCTCCGGAGGAATATGAAATTATAAAAAAACCTCTTCACCAACGTTCGAGGCAGAAAACGACTTGATATACGCAATATAACTGCCCGGGTGGTGTGAACCAAGACAAATCAGCCTATTTTTTGGTCGGCAGGGCAGGTTGGGCTGATAAACCTGCCAGGTTAAGGTTGCATGTTGGGCATGATAGGGTTAAAACATGGCAGCTTATCGAGGCGCCAGCAGGGGAGATTTATGGCTCATCTCCGCTGGACGTAGTGCTAACAGACGGTAGAATAGACAACTTATGGACGCAAGTTTATTCGTCCGCGTAATTTATCAGGGCCTATTTTGGAGCAACGTAATGACGAAGCAGAATCATGACCAGACTCATACTCGGTCGCAAGGCATGGCCCGTCGGGTATTGGTGGGATTAACGCTGGCAATCAGTATGGCAGGTTTGGCGGGTTGCGAGACCATCGGCGACTATCTGAATCTGCGTAATTCGCTGCTGTCGCCCAATGAAGTGGGGCGTTTTGATAAAGACAATCCGTTCGGGGCCGGTGAAGTCAAGCCGGTGCGTTGGCCGATTCTGGATCAGATTGATGCAGTGGATGAGCCTATGGCAAAGTGGTCCATGGCGGCGGATCCCACGGCGGCAGACTTGGTGGTGGAATCCAAGGAATATCCCTTGGGTAGCGGGGATGTGATTCGCATTTCGGTGTATGAATTGTTGGCTCCGGGCATGGAATTTCTGGTGGAACGCCAGATTAACGACTTGGGCTTTATCACCATGCAGAACATGGGTTCGGTGAAAGCCGCGGGTTTAACTCCCACGGAATTGGAGCAGAAGTTGGCGCAGGATTTGGTGGAGCGGCGGATTTTGCCCCCGGCCGGTAACGGTCAGATGGGGCCGCAGATTGCGGTGACGGTCACTAACAGTCGCCAGCGTGTCTACAGCATTATTGGTGCGGTGAATCGGCCCGGAACGTACTCCATCCCCGGCGGTGAGTTCCGTCTGTTGGATGCGATTGCTTTGCCCGGCGATTTGAATGTACTGTCGAATTCTACCGCCGAGTATGTATATATCATTCGGGCACCCAAGAATGCGGCAGTGGCCACGGGTCCAGCCAAGGTGGGTGTGATTCCCAATGCCGACCCCGTGACGCCGACCAATCCGAAAAATTCAACCACGCCGGAAACCAGCCCATCGCTGAAGGCGTTGGAAGATCTCGAAAAGAGTCTGGAAGCACCCAAGCCCGCTACCGAGCCCGGCACCAAGCCCAGCACGAACCCGAGCACCACACCCGGGGCGCTCTTGCCGAGTTCGGATAAGCAGGTTGTGCAGGCGACGAACATGAATACCGGTGCGGCGCTGGCTTTGGCCACGAGTCCGGATTTGGAACGCGAACTTAATGCCATTGCCGAACAAGGTAAAGGCACCGCCAAGCCGACAACTCCCGAAACCCCGGTCACCACGACTGTGGTGCCGGAGGCTGCCGCGACCCAGCCGGTGGTACCGGCCACGCTGCCCGCCATTGATGTCAACAAAGAATTGGAAGCCATTGCCGCGGGAACCCAACCCAACACCAACCATGTATTTGTGGATGGCAAGTGGACTGCGGTCAAGACCAGCAACGGACAAACCCAGGTTGTGGCGGCGGCCCCCAGTGAAGAAAATGCCCGCGTGATTCGGATTCCGATTATGAAGCTGCGTGAAGGGCAGACCAAATACAACATCGTGATCAAACCGGGCGACATCATCCATTATCCGAGCATTGAAGCAGCGGAATTTTACATCATGGGCCACGTCACCCGGCCGGGTGTTTATACGCTGACCGGACGCAAAGTAACCCTGCGGCAGGCGATTGCGGCAGCGGGTAATCTGGATGGTTTGGCAATCCCGCGGCGCTGCGAATTGGTCCGCCGGATCGGCAACGATCAGGAAGCCATTGTGCAGGTTAATCTGCAGAAAATCTTCAACGGCGAACAGCCGGACATCTTCCTGAAGGCGAATGACACCATCAATGTGGGAACCGATATGTTGGCACCATTCCTGGCCGTTACACGGAACGCGTATCGGGCCACGTATGGCTGGGGTACTGTGTATGACCGCAACTATTCGGGGAAATAAGTTGCTTTGGTGCGTTTAAAATATAGTCCAGTCCACATGCTAGGATAATGGGAGTAATATCCCAGCATGTGCGGTTGGGGTGTTGAGTTGGCGGCTGATGTTGAGCGTTCTCACTTACGAAAGCTGCATTGACTATGTCTGAGGCCACACAAATCTCCCCCCCAGAGCTCAATCCGATACGGGCTGCGCGCGGGTGTAAAGATTTGGTATGGGTTGGTGTGGTCGCGGTCTTGTGGTTGCTGTTTTACCGCGTGGACATTCTGACGCTGATCGCGCAATGGCAGGGGGACTCAGGGTGGAGTCACGGCTTTGCGATTCCCGTGGTCAGTTTGTGGATGGTATGGCTGAAATGGGATGTGCTCAAGAAACTGCCAGTAAACGGATCATGGGTGGGGTTGCCGGTGCTGCTGCTGGGGGCCTTGGTTCATATTCTCTTTTTAACCTTTGCCCAGCATATGGGGTTGTTTCACGTTTCTCAGTTAAGCATGCCGGTGACGCTGTTGGGCCTGGTCTTATTCCTGTTGGGCTGGGACTTTTTGCGGATTTTGTGGTTACCAATCTGCTTTCTTCCGTTTATGATCGTCCCACCGCATGTATTTTACGCGCAGATGACCACGCCACTGCAGAATCTGTCTGCGATTACCGCTTCCAATTTGTTGCCGCTGGTCGGGATTGGCTCGGTGCATTCTTCAACCCAGATTTTGATCGAGACGGCCAACGGAAAAATGGAATCGCTGAATGTGGCCGAGGCGTGTTCGGGGATGCGGTTGTTGCTGGCCTTTGTGGCGTTGTCGGTGGCGATGGCGTATACCAGCGATCGGCCGATGTGGCAAAAAGTGATCGTGGTCTTGATGGCCGTACCGGTGGCGATTATCTGTAATGTACTGCGGGTATTTATCATCGCGTTACTGTTTGTGTGGGTGGATCCCAAATATGCCCGTGGCTCGACGCACGAGAATATTGGATTGTTGATGCTGCCGGTGGCAGCGTTACTGCTCTGGGGGGTGAGTTGGATTCTGAATCAACTGTTTATCGAAGAGCCCGTCGCGGAGGTAAAACCACGATGAGTAAAACCGCGACCGGCGCGTCCGTTATCACCCGTATCGCGATTGTACTGGCGATTTTGCTGGTCGGAGCGGTGCTCATTGAGTTGTCGCCCCGGCTGTTTGGGATTGTGGTGGTGCGGGAACCGATCGCCCCGGCCCGGGGATTGAAAAGTATCCCGCGGACGCTGGGCGAACTGCCCAATTTATACGTGGCCGACAGCGTGGATGAGATACTGCCCAAAGAGGTCCGGGCCCAATTGGGCACGGATGAATATCTGTTGCGCAACTACAACAACAGCCGCCTGCAGGCCCGGGAGCCCGGGGCCAAACTGGCGGTGAATATCAACTATTACGGCCAGGGCGATCGCAGTTCACCACACGTGCCGGACATCTGCTGGGCCGGGCAGGGCATGGAACGGGTGGCGGATGATCCGATGCTGGTGAATGATGTGGAATTGGCCGATGGCAGCAAAGTTGATGTGCCGATGCGGATACTGCAATTCAAGCCGGGCAGTACCGGGGAGGCAATGCCCGGGGCGCGGCGGGAATCGGACAAACCCATTGTGGTGGCCTACACTTTTTTGGTCAATGGTGATTTCGTGGATCATCGTAATAAAGTGACCGGGAAAATCTGGCGTTCCGGGCGATTTGCCTATCATACCAAGATCGAAGTCACGCTTATGGAACCGACCACGCGCGACGAGGCGAAGCCGGTATTGGATGCTTTTGTACGTAAATTAATCAAACAGGTCGTTTTGTGTATGCCCACGACCGCAACACTGAAGAGTTGAAACGAGAACCGGGCCCACAAACTGAGGACGCAAGCACGCAAGGTGGAGTGAAAACATGCAGAAACGTTTGAATAAAAAATTTCTCGTCGGTCTGGTGGCCACGGTCGCCGTGGTGGTGCTGGTGGTGGTGGTGACCATTTTGATGTTGACCAACATGGGTAAAAATCCCACGGCGCTGCGCGATCAGGCCCGAGCCATGGTCAAGGCCAATGACATTACTTCGGCGCTGGATATGATGCGCCGGGCCGCGATGTTGGCCCGGAAGTCCGGCAAGCCGGTGGCAGCGGATATTTGCATTGAACTGGGTGATTTGCTCATTGCCAATGCCGCCGGGGACATGCGCCGTTATGAAGAGGCCCAGAACTGGTGGCAGCAGGCCAGTGCCCTTCGTCCCGATCAACCCGAAGCGTTTGAGCGGATGCTGAATGAAACGTATAAAATCGCCACGGAACGGCGCAATGCCAAAGATTGGGAACGAGTGGAGGAATTGGCGGGTCAATTGATTCGGATCCGGCCCAATGATGTGCTGGGTTATCACAAACGGGCGGAATCGCTCATGGGGCGCGGCCGGCTGGCCGATCTGATCCCGGAACGGCGTACACTGTTGGAAAATGATCTGAAACAGGCCCGGGAATTGGCTCCCGATGATGTGCTGGTGCTGATCACATACAAGAATTATTGCATGCTGGCCGCCGAGGACGCTATCCGGCGTAATGCCGGGGAAGAGCGAACCAAATGGGAAACCAAAGCCCGCGATTTGCTGGAACAGTATATTGACCGCTATCCGGACAAGCCTAAAGCCAAAGTGGCGATGGTGCGTTATTTGTTGGAAACCCAGCGGCTTTCCGAAGCCGAAAAAGTACTGAAAGCCGCTATGGAGGCCCATCCGAAAAACAGCGATGTGCTGGAAATTGCGGTGGATGTGACCTCGGCGAGACGCAATCCCGAAGGGATGCGCCAGGCTTTGGAAGCGTTGGTCGCCAATGATCCCGTGAAGCTTATCTACAAGTATCGGCTGGCGGAATTTTATCGTATTAGCCGCGAACCCGAGAAGGCGATTATTTCGTTGCGTGCGGTGGTGGATGACGAACAGAAGTTGGTGGGGGTCGAGTATGTGCGACGCGAGAATATCCAGCGTGAAGCCATGTTCTGGATCAGCCAGGCCTACATGGATTTGGCTGATTCCAAAGGACCGGATACTGCGGCCGGTAAAGAAGCCATCAAGCAGGTCAAGCGCTACATCGAGCGGTTCCGCGATATGCAGCCCACCGAGGCCGGCATGGCCTTTCTGGATGGACGCTACAAGTTTTTGACCGGGGATTATCAGGGTGCGGTCAGTAATTTGAAAAAGGCGGATTTGGTATTCTCCGCCGGTCCGGCCACCAATCCGCTCTGGGCGCAGAGCAAGGTCCTGCTGGCGGAATGTTATGCCCGGGTCGGCGAGACGGGGCTGACCATCAAGCTCCTCGATGATATCATCAGCCAGCACACCAAGGTGCCGGCGTTCCGTATCCGGCGGGCGGAATTGTACCTGCGGGTGGCCCGTTATAACGAAGCAATTCATTCGATTGACCCGGTGATTTTGGATTTGCAGGGGGATCCGGCCAATCGTCCGATGTATGAAGAATCCATCCGCCTGAAGGCCACCGCCCTATTGGCCATGAACCAGACCGCCGAAGCGGAGGAACTGCTCAAGCAGGTGGACGCGCCGTCCACGCGCTTGTTGTTGGCCCGCGTGTATTTGAATACTTCAGCCTACCAGAAGGCCTTGGATACGGTTAATCCGCTCCTGCAGAAAGATGCCACCGACGAGAATGTGGTCAGTCTGGCGTGTATCGCGCTGCTCCGGCTGCAGCGCACTCCGGAAGCCATGCAGCTGTTGGAGGTGGCCCAGAAAGCCAATCCCAAAAGCACCCAATTACAAGTACTGGCCGAGCGGGCCAAAAATCCCAATGTGTCGGAACTGGAATTGCAGAAACTGATTATTGATCGCATTGATGACCCGTTTGAACGGGCCCGGACCTATGCGGATTATTGGGCGGGTCAGCGTAATGTGACCGAAGAACTGCAGGCTTTATTGGAAGCGGAACGCATTAAACCCGACTCCGATGTGGTGGTCGAGCGGATTTTTATCGCGGCCCTGCGCAAGAATGATCTACCCATGGTTGAAAAATATGCCAAACGCGCGGAAGCGATGAATGCCGACGGGGTGAGTGGTAAATTTTTCCTGGGCCGGTGGGAACTGGCCAAGGGTAACCGTACGATGGCCATTCAGTTATTCCGCGAGGGCTTGGTCATTCGCCCCGAATACTCGCCGGGTTGGACCTATCTGGGCCAGGCGCAATTTGAAGCCGAACAAACCGGGGAAGCCATTGCCTCGCTGACCCGGGCGGTGGAACAGCGTCCCGACAATTTGGCGGCCATGCGTCTGCTGATTCAGTTGTATGCCAGCAGCCCCGAATCGGCCAAATTGCAATACGCCCAGAATTACCTGCGGCAGGCGCAGATTATCGCGCCCAACGATCCGCAGTTGCGTTCCTTTGAAGACCTGCTGGGGGATCCGCGGGCGGCGATTGAACGGCGCGAGGCCGTGATGGGCAAGACCCCCAATGATATGGATAATATACAGCGCCTGGCGTTGCTGTATGTCCGGCAAAAAGAACCGACCAAAGCGCTTACGCTGTTGCGCCGGGTGGCGCAGAGCCGGCCCGAAGATCTGGAAGTCGCCAATGCCGTGGCGCGCTTGTTGCGTGATGATGGCAAGATCAACGATGCCTTCAAGATTTACGAACCGTTCTCCGGTAATCCCGATAAGAAAATCCGGGTCCGGGCGCTGCTCTATACCGGCGATATGCATCGTTCGCTGAGTCAGGTGAATGAAGCGGTGTCGGTGTACAAGTCGGCGATTCAACTCCAAGGCACAGATGGAACCGAGGCCATGCGTCGTCTGGGGGATTTGTATTTCGAAACGGAAGATATGCCCCAGGCGGAAGCGGTGTATTTTGGAATTTACAACCAGGAACCCCAGAAGGATATCCGGATTACCCGTCGGTATATTGAAACCCTGATTCGGCAGAACAAAATTGATACGGCAGATATCTGGCTGACCGAGAAAGTGTTGCGCGACCGCCCCCGCGATCCCGAAGGCTTGGTGTTGCGTGGCTTTGCGTTCCTGCAACAGAAAAAGCCGCAGGAGGCCATCAAGGCCTTTGAAACCGTGATTGAAGACAATCCCAGCAATACCGATGCCCTGTTCTATCGGGCCTTGACCAACTACAGCATGCTGCGCGATCCGGAAAAAGCCATCGGCGATTTGCAGCGGATCCGGATGGTTCGTCCCGAGGCGCTGCGGGCGCGATTGACGCTGGCCCGGGCCTATCGGACCACCCGTCAATTCTCGGAAGCGATTCTGGAATATCAGGCGGTCCTGGGTTTCCAACCCGATTTGCAGGTCGCCCGGTCAGAACTCTCCGAGTATTTATTCATGTTGGCCGGTTTTGTGAATCGGTTCCCACCAGATTCGACCGAACCCACGGCTATCCGCGTCCGCGCTGTGCGGCCGTTTGATGCCTTGCAGAATCTACTCGCCGATTCGATCCGGCGCTATCCCAACCAGGCGGTATGGCGGATTATTCTGGGCAATTTGTTGGCCCAGCAGGGACGCATCAGCCAGGCTGTGGAGGTTCACAAAAAGCTCTACGCCGAAAGCCAGCAAAATGTTCCCATTGGCATGGTGTACACCAATACGTTGTTGCAGGCCAAAGAGTATCAATTGGTGGTGGACATTACCACAGAACTTTTAGCCCAAAACAAAATGGCGGATTTGTATCTGCGGCGGGGCAGTGCGCAGGCGGCCTTAAAAAAGGTGGACGCGGCTTTGGCCGATTTTGCCCAGTCCATGGATTTGATGGAAAAAGATCCCAACGGCCAACTGGGCAGTGCCCGGGCGCTGATGGCCGCAGTGGAACCCAATAAAGCTTTGGCATTCCTGCGCGAGCGCATCAAGACGCATCCCGATGCACTACTGCGTTTGGCATATGCCCAGTCGCTGATGACGGCCGGACAGATGAAGGATGCGGTTGCCATTGCGGAACCGCTGCTTAAAGAACCGACCCTGATTGCGTCCAAGGCGCAGATCCTGCGGGTTCTGGCTTCGGGTTACTATCAGGCCAAGGATTATGGCCGGGCGATGGATTATTATCAGGAACTGCTGATTCTGGAGCCCAATGATGTGGAGTCTTTGAACAATGCCGCCTACCTGCTGGCGGATGATCTCAAACGGCCGCGTGACGCCAAGGAATTGGTGGATCGGGCCGAACGTCTGGCTGTCGAACGCTCCGGTCAGGTGATGGGGACCAGCGAAGCCAACGTCTGGGATACCATTGGCTGGGTGCGTTTCCTGATGGGCGACAGTCGTGCGGCACTGACGGCACTGGCTCAGGCGGTGGACGGCGAACCGCTGCCCATTGCCTACTATCATATCGCTCAGGTTCACCGCAAGGCGAGCCGGTTGGTCGAAGCCAAAGGGGCGGTGGAACGCGCGATCCAATTGGCCCGCGAAAAGCAAGATCCAATTTTGAAGGCTGCGGAGCAACTGCGCGAAGAATTGCGTTAAACACCAACCAAGACGGCAGGAACTGCGGGTATGCAACTATGTTTTTGTAGTATCGCCTTCCAACGCGACAAGTGGGGGGCGCAACGTGTGGTTGAACGCGCCATCGAAACCATCATACCGCTGTTGCCGACAGCGGGATTTGATGGTGTGGAATTGTGGTACACACATATCGAAAAACACGATTTCGCCCAACGGGCGGCCTTGGTGGCGCAACTCCGTCAATTGCGGCTGACCGTGCCGATGGTGTCGAGTTATTACGACTTCACCGGCAGTGCAGCAACGGCCCGGGAGAGTCTGGCCCACGGCCGGCAGGTGTTGTCGGTCGCCCGGGAAATGGGCGCCGGTGCGTTGCGTATCTTTACCGGCAAGGTGGGATCGTTAGAGGCGACTGCAGAGCAGTGGCAGACAACCGTGGCTGCGCTGCAGGAGTTGGCGGATGAAGCCCGGGTCTGGGGTATCAAACTGGCGGCCGAAACCCATCCCCGCAATCTCATGGATACCGTGCCCGCCAGTCTGGAACTGGTCACACGGGTGAACCGTCCCAATTTCGCATTGATTTACCAGCCCTCGACTTTTCGCACCGATTATCTGGGCGCCTTGGCCCGGCTGTGGCCCCATATTATGCACGTTCACGCCACGAATTTGGGGGTGGATGGCAAGATCGCCGCTTTGGCCGATGGGGTGATGAAATACCACGAGATTTTGGCCCAGTTGCAGCGCTGTGGATTCAAGGATTACCTCAGTGTGGAGTGGATGGGCACGGAACCGGAAACGGCGGTGACGCGCGAGGGGGGATATCTGCGGCGCCTGCTTGCGTCGGGGGCCACTTAACCAGTCTTGGGATGGGCCAGCGCTTTACGCATGTGCTCCAGCAGATGATCCACTTTGAAGGGCTTGAATAGCACCGCGGACAAACCTTGTTGGGTGGCCCGCACAATACTGTGATGGGGGTCGTAACCAAAACCGGTCATCAGAATCACCGGTAGTTTGGGGTGTTTCTTCCGCACATAGGCAAAGATGTCATAACCGGTTTTATGCGGCATCTTGATATCCGAGAGGATCAGATCGAACGGGCCGTCCGCGTCAAAAATCCGCACGGCATCGGCTCCGTCAATGGCACTTTGCACGACACACCCATAGCGCCGCAACACATCGGAAATGGTTTGGCGGATCGCCGGTTCGTCATCCGCCACCAGAATCCGTTTGCCGTTGAGGACCGGATCGGTCACGGTGGGATTCATCCCCAGCGAGCCGGACAAGGCGCGGGGGTTACCCACTTCGCGCACCGAGGTGCGGATTTTTTCGATATTGTCCAGAATGGATTGCAGCCGGCGGCGCATTTCATCATTGCCGATGTAATCGTCCATCAGCAAAGAGGTTTCCGATACGATGTCGTTGAGCGGTCCGGAGAGTTCTCCCGACACATCCTGGGCGACCTGCCCGGTGGTGGTGTAACGCTCGGTGGCCAGCAGTTTGAGCACGTTGATAGCCAGGGCGACATACCGGCCAAATATCTCGGCGAACTGGCGGTCGTTTTCCGAAAACTCCAAGGGGCGTTGGGATTCCACATTGAAGATGCCGATCACTTTATCATGCAGCCAGAGCGGTACCGTCAGACTGCTGCGGGCTTCGGACAGGCCGGTTACATAGAGTGGGTCCCGGGACACATCCGGACAGATATAACTGCGTCCGGTGCTGGCCACATAGCCGCTGATGCCATTGCCTTCCGGGCGGGCATACAGGTCCAATTCGATGGCCGCACTGGGCAGGCCGACGGCGATCAAAACTTCGAGTTTCTGATTTTGGGGATTGAGCGTGCGGATGGCGAAGTGGTCGAAATTGAATAGATGGCGGATGTACTGGACGATTTTGTCTTCCAGCAACTTGAGACGCTGGCCCACATCGAGTTTGGCCAGCGCTTCACCCTCCAGCCGGACCAGTTCCCGCCCGGCCATATCAATGGCGTCAATTTTATTCTGGAGCTGGCGTCCCTGCGTGGCATCCCAGGCAATGATCACTACCTGCTTGGGGGTACGATGATGATCGAGTATGGGATTACAGATCGCCTCGTAGTGTTTGGCGTTGACCGAAAAGGTAATTTTCTGGGTTTTGGATCCGTTGGGATCGGGCGGTGTGTTGCCGACGAGATTAGACTTATGGCCCTCGGTGGCCTGCATGCTGCGGAAGTATTCCAGGGTTTGTACCGCCACATGTTGCAGTTCCGCGCGGACTTCCGGCGGCCAGGATTCCACCCGCTGATTGTTCCATAAGATGTGCCCATGCCGGTCGGCCAGACATATACCCTCGGCAATGGTATTCAGCAACAGGCCCGACTGGGTATTGGTCAGCACGCGTTCAATGGGCAGGAAATCACCCGCACCGGTTATGACGGCATCAAAATGATCGTTACGCAACCGGACCAGAGCGTCATCCAATGAAGCAACCAGTTCCACGTGTCCGAGGGCGGCCAGGGTCTGGTGTAATGGGGTCAGTGAACCCACCCCGGCACTGAGGCAGAGGATACGCAGGGGTTGAAGGGCGGTAGTCATGTGACTCATCATATTGGCCACGGTGGCGGGGTCAACTGTCTCATCTGCGAATTTATCGGACTTGTATGCCGGGCTGAGGGATGGATTATTGCTGGTTTTTGATTACAACTGAAAATCTAGTCAATATGAAATAATTGAATTGTCGCGAATGCGTTGTTAGGTGGTTATGTCGAGTACATGGGAAAGAAAACTGCTCGTCCCCTGCCCCCACCCCTGAGTCATTACCGCCCAATAATATTTTCTTTCAGTGGTTTTAGCGTTTTTTTGCTTCCTGTGCGTATAATTCCGTCAATCTTCACATTGGAGCTGCCGCTGTTTGACCACTGGACTATCAACCGACGAGGACGCTTGAAACGTCAGGCGCTCTGGGGCCTGGGAATACTGGCCGTGGGTATCGTTGCGTATTTCATCGGGTACGTCTGGCATCGTATTCCCCACGGGCACTTCGGTGACTTCCGCCACTTTTACCCCGCCGCCAAAGCCATGGTCACCGGCGAAAACCCCTACTCGGTTCGCGCCCCAGACTCCGACCGCCCCGGCTACATCTACCCACCGCTACTGGCCTTCCTGTATTCACCTTTGAGCTACCTGAGCCTTTTCACCGCCGCACGCATTTCGTTGCTGGTCAATGTTGCGGCCATTTGCGGTGCCCTGGGTCTGGGCGCTAAGACCATGCTTGAACGCTTGGTCGGCCGCAGGGTCGAAGCCTGGCAGGTCATGCTCGTGGCCGTACTCGGTGGCGTGCTGACTTTCGACAAGATCAAGGGCGAACTGCAGATGCTCCAGAGCAACGCGCTGATCCTGCTGGCCCTGGTGATGGCGCTGTATTTGCTGGATCGCGCACCCATCTGGGCGGGGGTGGCCTTGGGCTTTGCTATGAATATCAAGTATCAGGCGATCATCCTGCTGCCGTACCTGCTGCTGCGGCGACGTTGGAAGGCCGCCGGAGCCATGGTGGTAGGGACCGCTTTTTGGGCGCTGTTGCCCGCCGTGCTGGTGGGTCCCCGAACTGAATTGGGTTATCTGGCATCGGCCAGTGGCGGTGTGCTTCGACTGTTGGGTATGGACGTTGGCAACGGCACCGTAGCCGACGTCGAAGACATCAAGAGCAGCTTTAACATCTCGATCACTGCCGCCGTGGCGCGCTGGGAGGGAACTTCGCCTATCAACCCCATGTTCATCGGCGCGGCCATAGGACTGATATGGCTGGGGTTGATGGTCCTCGTACTACGGCGACGCGGCATCCCGGTACTGGCCTGGCCGAAGGCATCCGAGCAGGCCCGAACGCCCTGGGCGCGCTGGGTCGGACTCGAATGGATGACGGTCATCGCCGCCACGCTCGCCTTTAGCCCCCAGACCAACTCCCGGCATCTGGTGCTTGCGTCATTGGTCAATCTGGCGGCTGCGGCCATCTGGGTCAGCGGACGAGGACATCGCTGGCTGGCGACGCTGGGGGTGGTGGTGATGGTGCTGGCGGTGACCCTCCCGCCCAGCCAGCGCGGCGACAACGCGAATCTCCCCATGCTCTGGTGGCACAGTTACGGTGGCCCAGCCTGGGGGGTGCTCCTAGGCGCCACGCTGGTGGCCTGGGCGGGTGCCAGAGATGCCACCTCCCGGCTGCAACTCGAAGACCGAGTGGCTGGGGTTTGATGTAACAGGGGAACCGTCTTGTCTGCGAATTTATCGGGCGATTCGGGCTGGGCAACTGATTGAATATTGCTGATTTTAGATTATAATCAAGGGTCTGGTCAAAAAATGTGGAACAAGTGTCGTGAATTCGTTGTCAGATAGTTCTGGAGTGCACATGGCAAAGAAAAAGAGTGTCCCGAGCAAGCAGGCTTCCGTAAAGACCAAGGTCGTGGCCAAGGCCGCAGCCTCCCAATCCCGGAAAGCCCCCACACTCCGACGCACCGCCAAGGTTGCCCCCAAGGCAAAAAATAAAGTTAAAGCCAAAGTCGCGGTGAAAGTCGTCGCGCCCAAGGTGAAAAAGACCCCGGTTAAAGCCGTCAAGACCGTCAAAGCGGTCAAGCCCGCAGCCATCAAGGTGACCAAACCGGTCGTGGTTAAAGCGGCCAAACCCGCGCCCCTCAGTGCGCCCAAGGTCGGGAAAACCAAAGTGACCCCCGTGGAAACCAAGTCCGGTAAAGCCCACGCCGTGGAATTGACCGGCCCGTTTGTGATTCAAACCGAAACCGGGGCAGTGGATCTGACCAAATGCAAGAGTGGTCTGTTGAAATCCGACCTCAATGCCTTCCGCAAATCTCTGCTGGAAAAACGCCAGGAAATCCTCGGCGATGTCGGCTCCATGGAAAGCGAAGCCTTCAAGGGTGGCGATAATCTGTCCAATGCCCCGATCCACATGGCCGATGTGGGCAGCGACAGCTTCGAACAGGAATTCACACTGGGCTTGATCGAGTCCGAACGCCAGTTGCTGCGTGATATCCACGACGCGCTCAAGCGTATCGAAGATGGCATTTACGGCATCTGTCTGGGCACCGGCAAGCCCATCGGCAAGGTCCGGCTGGAAGCCACTCCCTGGGCCAAATTTTGTATCGAGCATGCCCAGAATATTGAAAAACGCAGTTCCGGCATTCCGAAAATCACCCGGACGGCGTATCGTTCCATCAGCGAAGAATAAGCCACCAGAGGCCCAATGATGTCGCAGGATACCCCGATGGTTCGGCCCGCGCGGGCTTGGCACAGCCCGCTATGCTGGGTGCTGTTTGTCGTGCCAGCCATGGTGGGGATGGGGTTGGATTTATACCTCAAACACGATGCCTTTCCGGACGGAGTGGGCCGCCAGCCGCAGGTGATGACCACGCTGGTGCCGGGGGTGCTGGGGTTCCAAACGACAACCAATCGGGGAGCGGTCTTTGGCATGGCTCAGGGGCAGGTGCCGGTATTGATTGCCATCAGTTTTGTCGCGTTGGCCGTGATCAGTTATTTAT
>Ga0194062_1000283_pt1 | contig 20967 bp, 24 predicted proteins | sample SepL2225m_MetaG_FD_155481 | JGI IMG/M metagenome (GOLD analysis project Ga0194062, IMG submission 155481) | Anoxic zone freshwater microbial communities from boreal shield lake in IISD Experimental Lakes Area, Ontario, Canada - Sep2016-L224-25m | ecosystem: Environmental > Aquatic > Freshwater >... | reverse complement strand
TACCTGCACTTCGATTTATCGCTGGGAAGGCAAAATTGAACACGCAAACGAAGTCCCGCTGTTGATTAAAACCACGCTAACGGCTTACCCGAAAATGGAAAACGCTTTACGTGAGCTGCACCCTTATGAACTTCCCGAAATTATCGCTGTCCCTGTTGCTGCTGGGTTGCCCGCTTATTTAAACTGGGTAACGCAAGAAACCCAAACCAAGGATTAAATGAAGATGCGTTTTTTATTGCTGATGAAACAACTAGCCATTCGACTAAGCCCAGCAAAAACGCTGGGCAAGTCGCTGGTTATGATGCTGTTGCTGACCTCTCCACTCTCTCAGGCGAGTGGATTTCTGGATAGTCTGAATGGTTCGAAACAGCCCACCTTCTTACCGCCCGACCAAGCTTTCGTTTTAAGCATTGATGCGTGTGATAGCAAGCGACTCATTGCCAGCTTTAAAGTTACGCCGGGCTATTATTTATATAAAGACAAAGTTTCGTTCGCCACGACAGATAACAAAACGAGCATTGGCAAGATCAATCTGCCGCAGGGCGAATCAAAAGATGATCCCAATTTTGGTGTGATCGAGGTGTATCACCACTCGTTTCAAGCGGAAATTTTGCTAACAAAATCCAATCCAACTCAGCCGCTCATACTAGGTGCCGGTTACCAAGGGTGCAGTGACAAAGGTCTGTGCTATCCACCAATCGAAAAAATGCTCACGGTAAACTTGGCACAATTTGTCTGCGCCGATCCCTCGCTAGGGACAAGCTCTTCTGTGCAAAATGAGAATACACAAATTGCCAATGTATTAGGAAAAGGCAGTTTCTGGCTTGTTGTTTCGTTCTTTTTTGGCGCGGGATTGTTGCTGGCGTTCACACCCTGCGTTTTTCCAATGATTCCGATTTTGTCCGGCATTATTGTTGGACACGGTAACAAGATCACTCACTTACATGCCTTCTTTTTGTCGCTAGCTTATGTGTTAGGGATGGCACTTACTTACGCTGGAGCGGGCATTACCGCAGGTTTTTCTGGTGAGTTACTTTCTAATGCACTGCAAACCCCGTGGGTATTGGGTAGTTTTGCTGCAGTTTTCGTCGTGCTATCTCTATCGATGTTTGGTTTCTACGAACTGCAATTGCCAAGCGCCTTACAAAGCCGCCTCACCGATAGCAGTAACAAATTGCATGGTGGTCATCTCACAGGCGTATTCGCGATGGGGGCACTCTCCGCCATCATCATGAGCCCTTGCGTCGCAGCACCGATGGCAGGCGCACTGCTTTATATCGGCAAGACTCACGATGCAGTATTGGGTGGCACGGCTTTGTTCGCTTTGGCCTTGGGAATGGGCGCGCCACTACTTTTGATTGGCACTTCAGCTGGCGCCTTAATGCCCAAGGCGGGTGCGTGGATGGACGCCGTGAAGCGGATCTTTGGGGTGGTGATGTTGGCTCTGGCGATCTGGGTAATCACCCCCATCATTCCCGTTGCGGCACAAATGCTGCTGTGGGCCGCGCTCTTGATTCTATCTGCAATCTTCCTGCACGCGCTTGACGCGATGCCGATCAATGCGAGTGGCTGGAAAAAACTCTGGAAAGGCGTAGGTGTAATGGCTTTAGTGCTCGGGGCGATTTACCTGATCGGCGCGTTTTCTGGCGCACAGGATGTATTGCGTCCACTTGCCAATATTGGCCGCGCCTCGGCTGAGCCCACAAAAACCTTACGTTTCGAGCGAATAAAAAATCTTGCCGAACTAGAATCTCGCGTTGCACAAGCCGCCGGCAAAAAAGTCATGCTCGATTTTTATGCTGACTGGTGCGTGTCGTGCAAAGAGATGGAGCGCTACACGTTTAGTGACGCGAATGTGCAATCCAAACTTAAAGATGTTCTTTTGCTACAGGCAGACGTCACCGCCAACAACGCAGATGACAAGGCTTTGTTGCAACGCTTTCAACTTTTTGGCCCACCAGCTATTTTATTTTTCGGTGATGCGGGCAAAGAACTGACCGATTTTCGGGTAACGGGCTATCAAGATCCGACTCAATTTATGGTGTCCTTGAAAAACATTGGGTTATAGCCCTTTTTCGACAATTTCATCCAAAAGATAGACAAACACACCTATTTTCGGCAAACTTCGTCCGTGAAAAAAATTCTTGTCCTCCACGGCCCAAACTTAAATCTGCTCGGCACACGCGAGCCGGATGTTTATGGCCGCGTCACGTTGGATGAAATTAACGCCAAGTTATCCGCACAAGCAATGGCGAACGATGCAAATCTGACTTACATGCAAAGTAACGCCGAAGTCGACTTGATTACGCGCGTACAACAAGCCAGAGAAGATGGCACGGACTTCATTATCATCAATCCGGCGGCGTTCACGCATACCAGCGTGGCGATTCGTGATGCGTTAGCCGCCGTGGCAATTCCGTTTGTAGAAGTACACCTCTCTAATGTGTTTGCACGTGAGGCGTTTCGCAAAGAATCATATTTTTCCGACATTGCTGTCGGCGTTATTAGCGGTCTGGGAGCGACGGGTTACGAACTCGCGTTGCAATTTGCACTACAACATTCTGTAAGGAGCTAAAAAATGGATCTACGTAAACTAAAAACACTAATTGAACTAGTTGAAAATTCTGGCATCGCCGAATTGGAGCTTACAGAAGGTGAAGAGCATGTGCGGATCTCTCGCAATGTAGCGCCTAGCCAACAGATGTATGCGCCGGCACCTCAGCAGCACATCATTTCAGCACCAGCGCCTCAAGCCGCAGCAGCTGTTGCGGTTGAGCCTGCAGCACCCGAAGGCCATGTAGTGAAGTCTCCAATGGTCGGTAGCTTCTATCGCGCGGCCTCTCCAGGCGCTAAATCTTTCGTCGATATTGGCCAAACTGTTAATGCAGGCGACACGCTTTGCATCATTGAAGCAATGAAACTGCTGAACGAAATCGAGACGGATAAAGGCGGTGTGGTTAAAGCCATCCTCGTGGAAAATGGTCAGGCAGTTGAGTTCGGCCAACCGTTGTTCATTATCGGGTAATCCATCATGGCTATGTTTCCACGCAAAACTGTGGCTCCCGCTAAAAAAGCGGACAAGCCCGCAATGTTTGAAAAAATACTGATTGCCAACCGCGGGGAGATTGCCTTGCGCATTCAGCGCGCTTGCCGCGAAATGGGCATCAAGACGGTTGCCGTTCACTCTGAAGCTGACGCCGAAGCGAAATATGTCAAGCTGGCGGATGAATCAGTTTGTATTGGCCCTGCGCCCTCTAATCAAAGTTACCTGCACGTTCCAGCGATCATCAGCGCGGCCGAAGTAACCGATGCTCAGGCGATTCACCCTGGCTATGGATTCTTGTCTGAGAACGCTGACTTCGCAGAACGCGTAGAAAAAAGTGGCTTCGTATTTATTGGTCCTCGTGCCGAAACAATTCGCCTGATGGGCGATAAAGTTTCTGCAAAAATTGCCATGAACAAAGCCGGCGTACCTTGCGTCCCCGGCGTTGAAGGTTCATTGCCAGATGATCCAAAAGAGATCATGCGCATTGCCAAATTCATTGGCTATCCAGTGATCATCAAGGCAGCAGGCGGTGGCGGCGGACGCGGCATGCGTGTTGTGCACACTGAAGCAGCCTTGCTCAATGCGGTAACCATGACCAAAACCGAAGCACAGGCCGCTTTTAACAATCCCATGGTTTACATGGAAAAGTTTTTGGAAAACCCGCGCCACATTGAAATTCAGGTGTTAGCCGACCAGCACGGCAATGCGGTTTATCTAGGTGAACGCGATTGCTCAATGCAACGCCGCCACCAAAAAATCATTGAAGAAGCACCGGCTCCACACCTCAACGCCAAGTTGCGTGACAAGATTGGCGAGCGCTGTGCCGAAGCTTGCCGCAAGATTGGTTATCGCGGTGCGGGAACATTTGAATTCCTCTATGAAAACGGTGAGTTCTATTTCATCGAGATGAATACTCGCGTGCAAGTTGAACACCCTGTTACTGAGATGATTACCGGCGTGGACATCGTACAACAGCAAATTCGCATCGCCGCTGGCGAAGAGCTGCCGTTCCGTCAACGTGACATTCAGTTTCGTGGTCACGCAGTTGAGTGTCGTATTAACGCCGAGCATCCTTACACCTTTGTACCTTCACCAGGCCGCATCAATACTTGGCACGTACCTGGTGGTCCTGGCATTCGCGTTGATTCGCATGTTTATGCCAATTACTTCATTCCGCCCCATTACGATTCCATGATCGGCAAAATCATTGCTTACGGTGACACACGTGATCAGGCGATTGCTCGCATGCGTACGGCACTTTCTGAAATGGCAGTCGAAGGTATTCAAACCAACATCGCGTTGCATCAAGAGTTAATGCTAGATGCCGCGTTTGTGCAAGGTGGAACCAACATCCATTATCTGGAACACAAGTTGGCAGAAAAAGCGAAGAGCAAGTAACGTCATTTTGTTATGAGCTGGCTCAATTTATCTATTCAAGCTGACGCAAGCTATGCTGAAGCACTCAGTGAAGCGCTCCTAGAACAAGGGGCGCTTTCTGTTGATATGCTGGACGCCGACGCCGATACGCCCGATGAGCAAGCCATTTTTGGTGAGCCGGGCGAACCTACCAGCGCAGTATGGCAACACAACCTCGTCAACGCCTTGTTTGAAAGCGACAGTCCTGTCGCTGATATCTTGCAAGCCTGCTGCACCAATCTTGGCATTCTGCAAGTTCCACCATACAAAATAGCTTTGCTGGAAGAAAGCGATTGGGTGCGCCAAACGCAGGCGCAATTTGATCCAATTCGCATTTCGCAACGGCTTTGGATCGTGCCAACGTGGCACACCGCAGTGGATGCCTCTGCAATCAACATCGCGCTTGATCCCGGCTTAGCTTTTGGCACCGGCAGTCATCCCACCACGCGTTTATGCCTACGCTGGCTCGATGAAAATCTCCAAGGTGGTGAAAGCGTTCTCGATTACGGTTGTGGCTCTGGTATTTTAGCGATCGCCGCGATGAAGCTGGGGGCAGGGAGCGCAATTGGTGTGGATGTCGACGCGCAAGCGGTGCAAGCTAGCATTGATAATGCTCAATTAAATCAGGTGGATGCAAAATTTTATCTGCCAGAACAAACCACGTTAACGCAGTACAGCATTGTCGTCGCTAATATTTTAACCAACCCTTTGCGCGCGCTTGCACCGCTCTTAGCAAGCACAACCCAAGCAGGCGGGCGCATCGTATTGTCTGGTGTTCTCGGAGAGCAAGCAGAAGAGGTAGCAAAGATTTATGGACAATGGTTTGCGATGTCCCCCACCGTTGTCGAAGAGGGATGGGCGTGTCTTTCAGGAACAAAGAAGTGAATTTCTCCGTTACTCAATGCCCAGAATGCAGCACTCGCTTTAAAGTCAGCGAGGAACAATTATCCGCATCGGAGGGGATGGTACGTTGCGGCCGTTGTAACGCCGTATTCAACGCGACTGATCATTTTTATAGTGAGGAGCCTAGCCCGCAGCTCGCACTTCCTATCGAACAAGACACGTCACTTGAAAATTCAACGAGTGATGTTCGTGAAAGTAGTGAGCCAACAGTCGAAATCGTTGAGCCTGATGCGATTGAGCATCAGTTCAATTTCGAAGAAAACTCAATCGTCGAAGAGGTCGTGCAGCGTCTGCCAAAAAATACCCGCCGTTGGCCTTGGGTAGTGGGAACAGCTTTTTTCCTTCCTCTCTTAATCGCTCAACTGGCTTATTTTTTCCGCATTGAATTTGCGGCCCAACTACCCGGCACCAAGCCGGCATTGATGAGCTACTGTCTCTTACTCAAGTGCACAATCCCGCTGCCTAAAAAACCTGAACTATTAAGCATCGAATCTTCTGATCTTGAAGCGGACCCAGCTCGTGCCAACGCCATTACGTTAAGTGCACTACTTCATAATCGTGCCAGCCATGCTTTAACTTATCCAAATCTAGAGCTTAGCTTGACCGATATGCAAGACAAATTGGTGGCTAGACGCACTTTTACTCCGGTTGAATACCTAAAGGCTGGAGAAGATGAAAAAACTGGGCTCGCAGCCAATCGCGAACTCATCGTTAGGCTCCATCTCGATACTGCCGATTTAAAGCCCACGGGTTATAAATTATTTCTGTTTTACCCCTAGCTGGTTTCGGTATAATTTGTCTGCCGTTTATACCGATTGGGAGAGCGTGCTAACAATTAGCACCGCCGAAGGCGCAACACCCGTAACCGCTCAGGCTCATGAACCAATCGGAACAGGCAAATCTGGAGAGTGCTGCTAAGCAGCCACCGAAGGGGCAGGCGGATAACTCCGTAATCTCTCAGGTACCAAGGACAGATGGGGCGCAGCACGATTTCGTGCTGCGCCTTTTTTATTACTTGAAAGAAAACATGACGCTCAAAACAACTCCTTTAAATCAAACGCACCGCGACATGGGCGCCAAGATGGTCGATTTCGGCGGCTGGGATATGCCGGTGAATTACGGCTCGCAAATTGACGAGCATCACCAAGTACGTAACGACTGCGGCATGTTCGACGTGTGCCACATGCGTGTAGTAGACATAAAAGGAAATGGCGTCCGTGCCTTCTTGCGCTATCTATTAGCCAACAACGTGGACAAGCTCACCCTGCCAGGCAAAGCGTTGTATTCAGCGATGCTGCTTGAAAACGGCGGCGTCATTGACGACCTGATAGTGTACTTCATGACTGAAGACTGGTTCCGCATCGTCGTGAATGCAGGCACCGCAGACAAAGACATCGCATGGATGAAGCAACAAGCTGCCAAACATGCACTGCAACTCAACATCGCAGACCATCCTGAATTAGCGATGATCGCAGTGCAGGGACCGAATGCACGCGCCAAAGTTTGGGACGCACTACCCGGCAGCCAAGAGCTCACCGAAAAACTCATTCCTTTTAGCGCAGTTGAGATGGGCACCATGTTCATCGCGCGCACGGGTTACACCGGCGAAGATGGTTTTGAAATCATGATCCCCGCCAAAGCCGCACCGTTCTTCTGGCAAACCTTGGCCGAAAAAGGCGTTAAGCCGATTGGACTTGGCGCACGCGACACCTTGCGCCTAGAGGCTGGCATGAATCTCTACGGGCAAGACATGGACGAAACTGTTGGCCCATTAGAGTCTGGCCTTGCATGGACAGTTGATCTAAAGAGCGAACGCGACTTCATCGGCAAAGCGGCGTTGCTGGCAAACCCTCCAAGCAGCAAATTAGTTGGACTATTACTTTTAGATCGTGGCGTATTGCGCGGCCACCAAAAAGTTCGCACGCCTCACGGCGACGGCGAAATCACCAGCGGTAGCTTTGCTCCGACATTAGAAAAATCAATTGCCTTGGCACGTGTGCCGAATGGCGTGGCGATCGGTGACACTGTGCGGGTCGAAATTCGCGACAAACTGTTAAATGCAAAAGTTGTTAAGTATCCGTTTGCCCGGAATGGCAAAGCCCTCGTTTAATTTTATAAGGACAAAATCATGAGCAATCCAAGCAACCTGAAATACACACCTTCCCACGAGTGGATCAAAACTGAAGCCGACGGCACCATTACCATTGGCATTACCCAGCACGCGCAAGAGCTTTTGGGTGATATGGTTTTTGTTGAAGCGCCTGCGATCGGCCGTAAGCTGAACGCAAAAGAAGAATGCGCCGTTGTGGAATCAGTTAAAGCTGCGGCAGACGTATATGCGCCCGTGTCCGGCGAAGTGATTGATTCAAATGGTGCACTAGATGCCTCACCTGAAAGCATCAATAGTGATCCGTATGGCGCTTGGATTTTCAAAATGAAGCCTGACAATGCGGCGGATGTTGAGGCACTGTTAGATGCAACCGCGTATCAAGCAGCCGTTGATAGCGAAGCGCACTAAACAAGATAAGCGGAGCAATCGTTAATACTTGACTCGCTCAAAGATATTAACGAAGTTAAGCACCGCATTTGCAAGACAAAGGATTTGCCATGAAAACTGCGAGCATGCCGCCGCTACGCGTACAGCCTGCGGAAGCCACTTTGCGCTTGGGTAAAAACTTTTTCTGCGTTTGCCATGCAAAGGATGATTTATTGAACCTGTTCGACGTCTTGCTCAAGAATAAAGGCTACTTTCAATCAAAAATACCCTTATTAAGCTTTGGTTGAATTTATCCGCTCATTGTACTATTATTTGTACAATAAATTTGAGGAGTAAACATGGAAGCAGTTACCTATAGTCACACTCGCCAACATTTAGCCGAGATCATGAACAAGGTCAGCGATGACCGTGCTCCCGTGCTTATTACCCGCCAAAGTGGGAATCCGGTTGTCATGATGTCCCTCCAAGATTTTAATGCGCTTGAAGAAACCGCATACCTGTTAAGAAGCCCAAAGAATGCGAAGTATCTAATGGAATCCATCGAACAATTGGTTGCGCAAGGCGGTACAAAAAGAGAGCTAATAACTGATGTCGATTAAGTTTGCCGACCAAGCTTGGGATGACTACTTGTTCTGGCAAGCGAACGATAGAACAGCGCTCAAAAGAATAAACGCATTATTAAAAGATATTCAACGTTCCCCATTTGAAGGCATTGGCAAGCCAGAGCCTTTAAAGCACAACTTGGCAGGCTTCTGGTCACGGCGCATCGATGAGGAGCACCGTCTAGTTTATACAGTACAGGACAACACCATATTGGTTGCTCAATGCCGTTACCATTATTAATTAGCGATAATTTAAACTTCCTTATATCCCATTGCAATCTTAAACCAACCCTCTGAATGATTTCCATGACCTATTCTGACCAATTTGTTTCTCGCTATAGCGGTTCGAACACACAAGACGTTCAAACCATTCAGAATAAGATTAATGCGCCAACGCTGGATGCGTTAATCGGGCAAACTGTGCCTGCGTCCATTCGCTCAAAGCAACCACTCAACCTGCCAGAGGGCATGAGCACGAACGTTTCACAACGCTTACGCGGCATCGCCAAGAAAAAATCATTCAAATATTCATAGGATTAGATTATTACAACACCATCCTGGCGACGACAATATCTAAGAGGGCTGTTTTAAACAAACCTAAAAAGGAAACCAAATGAATACCGAAACGCTTGAAGAAACCATATTCCATTTACCCAAAGAAGCGCGAGCACAATTGGCACACAAATTATTACTCAGCTTAGAGGCTCAAACCGAAGCCGAGATCGCCGAAGAGTGGCGGATTGAGGCACAGCAGCGAGCGAATGATTTAGATCAGGGTACAACATTACTGTCCGCAGACTCGGTGCGCGTAGCAGCACAAGCTTTGTTAAAGTGAACTATTACTTTCACCCAGCTGCGTCAGAGGAATATCTTGATAGCGTTGCATTTTATGAAAGCCGCCTTGCGGGTTTGGGCGCCGACTATATTGCTGAATTTGAAGCTACGCTCAAACGCATTTGCGGTGCACCGATGAGTTATCCGTTAGATTGCCAGCCTAATAATTCGAAAAGCTGGCTTTCAACGATTTCCATTCAGCGTGTTGTATCGTGTTGCGGTAGACGCAGTTCAGGTGCTAGCCGTTGCTCATCATCGTCGTAGCCCGAGATATTGGTTAAATAGAGCCAATCCTCGAAATCGATAACTATTTTTTTACACTTAATCTTTAGACACCCATGAACAACACCGACCAATTTGTTTCTCGCCACAACGGTTCCAACACGCAAGACGTTCAAGCCATGCTGAATAAGATCAATGCGCCCACGCTGGATGCATTGATTGATCAAACTGTGCCCGCGTCCATTCGCTTAAATCAAGCACTCAACCTGCCAGATGGCATAAGCGAACACGCTTTTTTGCAGCACCTGCGCGGCATCGCGAAGAAAAACAAATTATTCAAAACGTATATCGGCTTGGGTTATTACGACACTATCTTGCCGCCGGTTATTCAGCGCAATGTTTTAGAAAATCCCAGCTGGTACACCGCGTACACGCCTTACCAAGCTGAGATTGCGCAAGGCCGCCTCGAAGCGCTACTAAATTTCCAAACCATGGTGACTGACTTAACTGGCATGGAAATCGCCAACGCATCATTACTCGATGAGGCCACTGCCGCTGCTGAGGCGATGACCATGTTGCATGGACTGCGTTCACGCGAAGATGCTGGAAAAAATAGTTTCTTCGTGTCACACGAATGCTTTCCTCAAACCATCGAATTGCTCAAAACACGTGCCAAACCGCTTGGCATTGAACTGGTGATCGGCGACTTCAAAACCGTCACCTTAAACGACAAGTTATATGGCGCATTGTTGCAATATCCCGCCGCCAACGGTGTAGTGCATGACTACGCTGATTTCGTAAAGCGCGCTAAAGCCAACGGCATGACCATCGCTGTCGCGGCCGACATTTTAAGTTTGGTGTTGCTTACACCACCAAGCGAATGGGGTGCAGATGTGGTGCTTGGTTCCACACAGCGCTTCGGCGTGCCGATGGGCTACGGCGGCCCACACGCTGCATTCTTTGCTTGCCACGATGCGCACAAGCGCTCGATGCCGGGTCGCATCATCGGAGTATCAGTCGATGCTGACGGCAACTCCGCGTTGCGCATGGCGCTGCAAACCCGCGAGCAACACATTCGCCGCGAAAAAGCCACTTCAAATATCTGCACAGCGCAAGCATTGCTCGCCATCATGGCTTCAATGTATGCGGTATATCACGGTGCCGAAGGACTACGTGGTATTGCCACACACGTTCACCAATCTGCCGCACTGCTAGCGAATGAGCTAAGGAAACTCGGTTATACCGTTGCCTACGACACCTTCTTCGACACGCTAAAATTAACGCACACCGACAATGTGAAAATTCACGCGCTAGCGGAAGCCACACAGATCAACTTCCGTTACAGCACTGAAGGCATTGGTATTGCACTCGACCAAACAACATCAGTCGATGATCTCAACGCAATCCTCTCCGTGTTCGCACAGGCGGCGGGCAAAGCAACTCCAACTGTTTCTGCTGCACAAATTTCTGCACAAGCACTACTCATCAAGCTGCGCCAATCCACGATTTTGAGCCATCCGGTATTCAACATCTATCATTCTGAAACCGAGATGATGCGTTACATCAAGCGATTGGAAAACAAAGATTTGTCATTGACGCATTCGATGATTTCTTTGGGCTCTTGCACCATGAAGCTGAATGCCGCCTCTGAAATGCTGGGACTCACTTGGCCGGAGTTCGCCAACTTGCACCCCTTCGTGCCGATGGAACAAGCTGAAGGCTATCAAGAGGTGATCGCTGGCTTGGATGCGGCACTATCGGAAATTACTGGCTTTGCACAAATGAGTTTTCAACCGAATAGCGGAGCCTCTGGTGAGTACGCTGGCCTGTTGGTGATTCAGGCTTACCACCGTTCACGCGGCGAAAGTCAGCGCAACGTGGCGCTGATTCCCTCTTCTGCTCACGGCACCAACCCCGCAAGTGCAGCGATGTGCGGCATGCACATCGTGGTAGTGAAGTGTGACACCAAGGGCAACATCGACGTAGATGATTTACGCAGCAAAGCAGAAGAGCACAAAGCAGATCTATCCTGCTTGATGGTGACTTACCCCAGCACGCATGGCGTGTACGAAGAAAGCATTAAAGATATTACTGCGATCATCCATGCTAACGGTGGTCAAGTGTATATGGACGGTGCGAATATGAACGCGCAAGTGGGATTAACCAGCCCCGGCAACATCGGTGCGGATGTGTGCCACCTCAATCTGCACAAAACTTTCGCCATCCCGCACGGTGGCGGCGGACCCGGTGCCGGCCCCATTGGCGTGGCTGAACACCTCACGCCATTCTTACCATCACACCCAGTGGTAAAAGTCGGTGGTGCACAAGGCATTCACGCCGTCTCTGCTGCCCCATACGGCAGTGCTTTGATTTTATTGATTTCTTATGGCTACATCAAAATGATGGGTGGCATAGGACTCACCGAAGCAACCAAGATGGCAATTCTCAATGCCAACTACATTAAGGAGATGCTGAAGGAGCATTACGCTACGCTGTACAGTGGCTCCAATGGTCGTTGCGCACACGAAATGATTTTGGATTGCCGTGAGTGGAAAAAAGAAGGCGTAGAGGTAGCAGATATTGCCAAGCGCTTGATGGACTTCGGTTTCCATGCTCCAACAACTTCATTCCCCGTGGTCGATACGCTGATGGTGGAACCAACCGAAAGTGAATCAAAAGCTGAACTGGATCGCTTCTGCGCAGCGATGATTGCTATTCGTGGCGAAATCGAAGAAGTAATCACAGGCCGCGTGGACAAGAAGAACAACATCCTCAAGCATGCACCCCACACAGCAAAGGCAGTGGTGGCGAACGATTGGTCGCGCCCGTATTCTCGCGAGCAAGCCGCTTTCCCGCTACCTTACGTTCGCGATAATAAATTTTGGCCAAGCGTGGCTCGCGTAGACAATGTGTACGGTGACAAGAACCTGATTTGTTCCTGCCCACCTATTTCTTCTTACTCTTAAGGCCACCATGAAAAGTCCGCATAAAGGCAAGACCGGTCTGACCCGATTGATCAATGCACTCGGCTATTCCATGGAAGGTTTTCAGGCAGCGTATAAGCACGAAGACGCATTTCGTATGGAATTGGTGGTGGCAGCCATCGCCATTCCTGTCGCACTGTGGCTACCCGTGGGTAACTTCGGCAAAGCACTCATGGTGGGGAGCATCTTGCTGGTACTCCTCGTCGAGCTGATTAACTCCGCCATTGAAGCAACAGTTGATCGTGTTTCATTGGAAGACCACGACCTTGCCAAGCGCGCCAAAGACATCGGCAGTGCTGCTGTGTTAGTCAGCTTAATCAACGCGGCCGCTATTTGGAGCTTGGTGCTTTTTGCTTAAACTGATAAATCGCGACTTTTTTGAACAGTAAATAAAAATAGTCGCGACTTTTTTGCAATTGTAGAGGCCAAGTCAGTGGTACTGACTGGCCCTCGTCAAGTTGGCAAAACCACCCTCAGCAGGCAGTTGATGCAAACCTTTGGCAATTCTCAATACCTCAATTGGGATGTGCAAGCTGACCGCGCCGTACTTCAACGGCAATCTTGGAATCCTCGCAGCGAACTCTTAGTTCTCGATGAAATACACAAGATGCCAAATTGGAAGAGCTGGCTCAAAGGCGTTACTAAACCTCCCCATGCCTAAAGGCAGGGGGTTCTAAAAGCAGATTCGATGGGGCGTCCCTGCTCTCGCCTTGCGGCTACAACATCAGGGTTATGACCAACGACAAGCTTTCTTTTGCAAACGACCCGCTCTAACGGTGCTGCCACCGTGATTTTGCCCAAAGGCTCTATCTTCGCAGGTTCATTTCGCAGCCACCCCGTTTGCAGCAGCACAGGTTTCTGAGCCGCCCATATTTTTTTTATATAGGATGAGTGGTGCGCGTTTTCTACTACGCAGCGAGCTAGAAATGCAGAATACACATCTCGTTGCACAAAACCAGTTCCGTCACCTAGTTCATGCCACCGCTGACTTAGTGGTTTCTTGGTATAGGTTTGGGTAGTGTGGTCGTACTGCGACATCTTCAGCGACCAAGTGTGTAAATCAATCAACTTGCCGCCAGCACTTTCAGCCTTGCGACGCAATTGTTCAACAAACATTCCTGGCGCTCTAACCTTAACGCTCTTTCCATAATTCTTTTGGAAAGCAACGTAAGATAACGTTTCGGACTGGATAACATTACCCAATCCAAGAATCTGATTAACTAATTCACCGTGCGAGCGTTTACGCTCTGCGGCCAACTTACGCTCAACTTCCGCATACTCGGTACGGATTGCCGTGTATCGCTTGGATGGTGTGAATTTATTACCTTTTTTCCATGTGCCATTTGCATTAAAGCATTGTGGGTTGGTAGCGCGCTTAGATCTATCCATAGCGCGTTGCAAACGGCGTGTTTCTTTCCACGGCTGCGTAACGGTATCGCAGAATTTCACTAGCGAAGCAGAATTATCTCCTACGACCGCAATCGTACTCGGGCCAATATCTAAACCGACAATCTCACCGCAAGCTTGTTCGTGTTTTTGCGGAGCAACACCTTCTTGCATGAGTTGCACGAACCAGAGGCGGACGCCATTTACGTTACGCCATAACACGCGGCAATATTTCGTTCTACTGTCCAATGCCTGATGTAGATATGGGTCTTGTGTTTTGGTTGGTAGGAACACAGGGAGAGTGAGGTTGCCAAACTCAATACAACCCGTTTTGGGTTTCCAGGTAATATTTGCGGCGTTAGTTGTTGCCTCAAGAGAATGCAAGGGACGATTTACGCCCTTAAATCGAGGTTGCCCACGCTTACCAAACGAATACTCTTGCATCGCAGCAAAGACTCGTTCTGCAATACGCTGGGTAACATTAGACCCTAGCCTATCCTTCCATCCGGCCTCGTTTTTACACGTCCGCGCAAATGTAATCATTGCAGCGGGTGTAAATCCAGCGTCTTTCGAAAGGCGTTTAAACTCGTCTGAGCGCTCTTTCTTATTGCAGATGGTTCGTGCCGCCTGCCACGCCCTGGACTGTTTTAGCAAGCCATGACGACGCAAAGCCTCACCAAATGTGGCGTTATACAAACGTCTTCCGGCCTCCATTCGTCCAATCATTATCCTGTCTTCATTTGGTTTTACAACCAAAGGAATAGTGAGAACGAAAGTGGATGTGCCGGTGCGTTTCATACGTATTTTTGCTGCTCAATGTATTGTTTAACTACCTCAAGAGGCGCGCCGCCTATCGTCGATACAAAATAACTATTCGTCCACAAAGTCGGAAGACGAGACTTTATCCATGCAAATTCAGCCCTTATTAGCTTAGACGATCTACCTTTCATTAACTTAATCAGCCGATGGATGCCAAACTGAGGATCAACTTCCACCAAAAGGTGTACGTGGTCTGACATAACCTCAAGCTCCAATATCTCTGACTTACATTCATTAGCTACGTCTTGTATAATTTCTTTCAACCGAACATCAACACCGTTTACCAATACCGAACGACGATACTTAGGACACCATATAATGTGGTATTTACAGGAGTAAACCACATTCAGGTTGCTTTTGTATTTTATGGTGTAATCGCTCATTCTGACAATATATAGAAGTTAGATATATAACTCAAGTCAAATCTACGTCAAAAGCAAATTCCCGCTTTCCTCCCCATAGCTAAAGCAAGGGGATTCTCGCGGTGATAGGTTGACGGGAAAGCTGAGAATCAACGCTTATTGGTAACGGGTAGTGCGCGGATGGAAACCTTTCGCCAAAGCGGAGACTCTTTGGCGGGACGCTATTTTGCCTTCAGATTACATCCTATTTCAGTTAAGGAATGGTGTGCGCAGCAAAATGTCAGCCCAGCTATTGCGCTAGATCACCTTTTAGAACGAGGTGGCTTTCCCGAGCCTTGCCTCGCGAATGACGCGATTCAAGCTGACCGTTGGCGCGCACAATATTTCACTGATTTGATTCGCGAAGATGTATTGGAATATTCGCGCTTACACGAAATTAACACCATGCGCTTATTTGTCGAACTCTTGCGTGAGCGCGTGGGCTCTCCCTTGTCTTTGGCTTCAATTGCTCGCGATCTGGCAGTGTCTCCGGCAACCTTGAAGCGCTATTTAGAAATACTCAAGGCTCTGTACATTGTGTTCACAGTTCATCCGTGGCATCACAATATCGCCCGCTCTATTCTGCAAACACCTAAGGTTTATTTCTTTGATACGGGGCTAGTACGAGGAGATCAGGGTATTAGATTAGAGAATGCGGTTGCAGGAATGCTACTTAAACAGACGCATTTTTTTCAGGATAGTCGGGGTGTTGAAGCGGAGTTGAACTATATCCGTACGAAAGATGGCGCGGAGGTAGATTTTGCACTCAGTGCGTCAGGGCAAGTAACTCAACTAATCGAATGCAAATTAGGTGACAACAAACCTCATCGAGCTTTAACTAGATTTGCTAAGCATTTCCCCGATTCGACTGCAGTACAAATTGTCTATCACTTACACCAAGAAGAGTTTCGTAATGGCATTACGATTACAGATGCCGCCAATTGGCTAGAGCAGTTAGAGGCTTAATTAATTTTTTGAGGGTGCTCTTGTGGAGTAACATTTTGGTTAAATTTTAAGTCTTGCAAGATTCAATTTAATCAACGCGTCGATATTTTTTACAGTGACTCTCCTTATTTCCAAGGCATTAGCCTTTTTCACAAACCCTTCTGCCACCGCACCTACCGTTTCCATAGCATTTATTGCGAACGCCGATTCCACCTCAGCCTCTTTAGCCAAGCGCAGCAAATCGGTCATGCCGGGTTGATTACCTTCCCCACACACATCCATTTGATGTTCGCCGCCCGGTCCAGATGAAAACGTAAGATCATAGCCGGGCGACAACTTCCACTGACGATCTTGTGACAGGCAATACGAGATATTTTTTGCATGGTCGTCGCGGTTGTGCATCACCACATTAAACACACAGCGCAAGTATGCCTTTTTAACTTCCCGTTCATCACGGGTCAAAAAACGAGTCGCCCGCAAGAAAGTCGTGTAGTCCAGTGATGGAATTCTAAAATCTGTATGTAACAACCCCGCCAAAGTGTGTATCGGAATTCGTATCCCTGCCTGCCGATCAAACCGCGCAATACCAAATGCAGAAAGCGAAGCATTGATGTCGAAATATCGCGTCTGCGGCATTTCAATTCCGCATTCACCTGCCAATTTCGCATATAACGCCTCAATTGCGCACACCTCTTTATGATCATTCTGCGCAGGAAACTTAATCAACCAAGGCGCACCCGCTGCATTGCAATCAGAAGATAACTTGCCCGATTCAACCTCGTAATTCACCAACACTTTAGGGCGAGCACCGTGGGGAGAGCCCCCCATCAAGGCCAATTGCGCAAGCGCTTCAACTTCACCGCCCGTCTCTACCTGCCTTATTTCTTTTGCTAGGTCGAGCAACAACAAATCCTGTGGCTGAATTTCACCCTCGTCGGCGGGTTCAAATAACAACGCACCCATCGCACGATTTCCAATGAACGCCAATCTATCCAACACAGAAATTGAAGCTGACGCACGCCCCGCGCGACGAAACTGCTTATCCATTAACAACAAGCCCCAGCCATCGGGCAACGCATCGGCAATCAGCCCCGGCAAGCGTTGAAGGTGAACAGGAAAATCACCATATGCCCCCGCTTTCAACTTTAAGTGCCTAGGTGAAAGCTCTAACCCTTGCGTCAAAGCTTGCGGAGAGTATTCAAACAGCAAGTCACTACCATTATCAGCTAGCGTACCTAGTGGCCATTTTTCTCCCCAGCCCGCATAAAAAACAGTCAGCTTTTTCACGCCAAGCGCTTTCTGCGCGAAGAAGCCCGAACTCTTTTCGTCGCAACATCAGCTGCTTCCATCATTGCAATTGATTTAGCCTGCAACTCGAATAAATCCGACAAATCATCCAGCAAACCCAAAGCACGCACCACTTGAATGAACGATAAGAACGTCACCGTCCCTTTCTTTTCAAGATTGATGATCGTCAACTTAGAAACCCCCGCCTTTGCCGCCAACTCAGACTGTTGCATGTTTTGAGCCAAACGATGGGCGCGCAACCTCACACCAATTTCTTGGCAAACCTGCAAGGCCGAGGAGAAATTAAAATCTATATTCATATACTTAATTTATATTTAATTAGATTAGAATATAAGAAATTATACTTAATTCAATCAATCATGGCAATATTTACATCGCTAGATCCCTGACGAAAATTGCTGTCTATTTGCGTATTTCGGTCCAAACTGGACAACCGCGACGTGAACGCTGCAAAGTACGTTCTTGCCCTCGGATATGAGCGTCCAGATTTTTGTATACCTTTTACAGCCAATCACTTGCCGCGTAGCGGCTTAGTGAGTTAACAAGTTTTTTTATTTGCCAGATTTGAAAGTTTGCAGAAACATTAAGAATCTAGATACTTCAAGTTTGCTACGGAAGTTAGCCGAATAGCGCTACCTGATATAATTCTCCCAACTACCTAAATTCCTTAATACAATTTTCCAATATATTATGAACACACTAATCTGCGGCTCCCTTGCTTACGACACCATCATGGTGTTCAAAGACCAATTCAAAAAACACATTCTTCCTGAGCAAATTCACATTCTAAATGTTGCATTTTTAGTACCTGAAATGCGCCGCGAATACGGCGGCTGTGCTGGCAACATCGCTTACAACTTGCAGCTATTAGGTGGCCGTCCGCTCATCATGGCAACGGTGGGTGACGATTTTGGCCCTTACGCCACTCGTTTAGAAAAATTAGGCTTGCCACAAACTCATATCAAAACCGTGCCCGGCAATTTTACTGGCCAAGCATTCATCACCACCGATCTCGATGACAATCAAATCACCGCGTTTCACCCCGGGGCGATGGGCATGTCACATTTGAATCATGTGAATGCTGCCAAAGAAGTCACGCTTGGCATCATTTCTCCAGATGGACGCGAAGGCATGATGAACCACGCACAAGAATTCGTGGACGCGAACATTCCATTTGTATTTGATCCAGGCCAAGGCATGCCGATGTTTACGGGCAATGAGTTACTCGACTTTATCGAACAAGCTGCGTACATCACCGTGAATGATTACGAAGCCAAGCTACTACAAGACAAAACCGGCAAGACACTCGCCGACATAGCACAGCGCGTATCCGCACTTATCGTCACACTAGGTGGCGACGGCTCGTTGATTTATGCCGATGGCAAACAAATCGCTATTCCAACTCCAAAGCCAACTGCTATTGTTGACCCAACGGGTTGCGGCGATGCCTATCGCGCAGGCCTGCTGTATGGCATTCAACGTGGCTGGGATTGGGAGACAACAGGCCGTTTGGCTTCGCTGATGGGCTCACTCAAAATCGCTAGCCGTGGTGGACAGAATCACCGCTACTCACATAGCGAAATTGTCGAGCTATTCAAGAAAAACTTTGGTTTCTCGATTACCTTGTAATTATGAATTGGTAGGCGTGCTCAACGCCTACCAGTTTTTTGCCACTGGCTTAGTACAAGCCACCTGAAACACCTGACGATCTTCCAAGCGAATCGCTGTCATCGGCCCACCCCACAAACACCCGGTATCTAGCGCAATGACATTGGGTTCAGCTTTCAGCCCAAGTGCCGACCAATGGCCAAAGATCACTGTTGCCTCTTTGCTCTTACGCTTAGGCACATCAAACCAAGTTACATAACCCTCAGGGATAGCCTCTACTTCGCCTTTAAACTTAAACTCCATTTCACCTTGTTGCGTACAGATGCGCATACGAGTGAAAGCATTGGTGCTGACACGTAAGCGTTTGTAACCCGTAAGATCATCATCCCAACTATTCGGCGTGTTGCCATACATCTTTTCTAAAAAGGTAACGTAGTCGTCACCCCGCAATGCAATCTCTACTTCGTTTGCGAGCGCGAGCGCTTTCTTAACAGTCCACTGCGGGAGCAATCCAGCGTGTACCAAGACATAATCATCTTCCACATGTAGCAAGCGCTGCTGGCGCAACCATGTAAGCAATTCATCGCGGTCCGGCGCATTCAGCACTTCATCTAAAGTATCGCTACGATGCAGCTCTGCTTTACCTTCAGCCACCGCCAGCAAATGCAGATCATGATTACCCAACACAGTAATCGCACTATCGCCAAGCGCTTTAACCGCACGCAAAACTGATAGCGAATCCGGGCCTCGGTTAACCAAATCACCTACCAACCAAAGTTTATCGTGTGAGGAATTAAATTTAATTTCTCCCAGCAGCTGCTGAAATTCAGCGTGACAACCTTGAATATCACCTATCGCATAAATTGCCATTATTAAACCGCCCTATCCCATCAAATCAATATGGTGAATATCGTACAATGTCGCCGTTAAATATAGTGACTTCGTATGCTGCAAATAAAAAATTTCTTCACGATATTGAAGAATACCTCTCTCTTCAGCGGCATCACGGTATTAGTTTTGCTGAGCTATCCAGCCCTGTTACTCACCATAAGAGGCAGCATGGGTATTTTGTTCGGCATCATGCTCATCGCCTCGCTCGCCTATCTATTCAGCATTCGCAATAAAAAATTAGCGCCGCATTGGGATAAAACTAGCATTGCCTTTGCGTTGGCCATGGCATCACCTGTGGTGGCGATCTTTTTAAGCCAAGCGTACCACGGAGATTTCAAAGCCCCCTCTTATGACTGGGCCTCACGATTTTTACTTGCTGTGCCAATTTACATGGCGCTACGCCAAACTAATATTCGCACAATTACCGTACTGCAATATGGTTTCCCCATAGGTGCGCTTGTCGGATTAGTGATGCTAAAGCTACACCCATTCGATTGGGGAGGACGTTACACCACCGCAGAATTTTTTAATTTAATTCACTTTAGCGATAGCGCCTTAATGCTCGGTTTTCTTTCGCTTTTTAGCATCCACTGGGAGCGCAAAGATCATCCTGTCATTATCGTTTTCAAACTCTGTGGCTTTGCTGCTGGCATTTACATGTCGATTCAATCCGGTGAACGAGGCGGCTGGGTCGCCATGCCTGTTTTGTTGTTGCTCTGGGTGATCGCACACAGCAAAGAAAAGCTATGGCTCAAACTAGGTGTTGCGACCGTACTCGTTGCCACCATCGCATGGCTCAGTTACACAAAAATCGACGTTATGCACACTCGGATCGATTCAATTTTTTCTGATCTCACTTTATATGCGCAAGGCAACAAAGACACCTCCGTTGGCATTCGCTTTCAGCTCTATCTTGCGGCCATTCATTTATTCACCGAAAACCCCCTCTTCGGTGTCGGCCCAGGTGGGTTTCCACAAGCCATGTCTGCACTAACGGCGAATGGCATGGTCACTCCACTTGGTGGAATATTGGGCACCTCCGAGGTCCACAATGAGATATTGCATAAATGTGCGGAGACAGGAATTTTCGGCCTCGTTTAGATTC
>Ga0194062_1000282_pt1 | contig 21020 bp, 31 predicted proteins | sample SepL2225m_MetaG_FD_155481 | JGI IMG/M metagenome (GOLD analysis project Ga0194062, IMG submission 155481) | Anoxic zone freshwater microbial communities from boreal shield lake in IISD Experimental Lakes Area, Ontario, Canada - Sep2016-L224-25m | ecosystem: Environmental > Aquatic > Freshwater >... | reverse complement strand
AAATGGAATTAGGCCAGCGGGTGCAGGGGAAGCCGCCCGACGCCAGGGTAGATGATTTGTACTCAGTTTACAATGCGGCGTTGAATGCTATTCATCCTGGTTATTATATGTTTTTATATCAGCAGATCGTGGGCGGTTTTAATCAGCAGATGTGGAATTTTTCAATTAATATGGAGGGAGCGTCTTCATGGAATACGGGAAAGAGGAATTGGTAGCATTGGTTAGCACTACGCGGCCGAGCATAACGATGGCAGCTAAACTTACGTTAAATGGTTTAATGCGGTTCAGCGGCAACCAATGGCACGAGGATTGGGAATGGGTGTTGGAGAAGCTGGAGGTATTGCCGGTGGAGGAGTTGGAGAGGATGTATTATGCTTTCAGGAAGGTTATAGTATGAGAATCCTGGATTATGTATGCTCTCCTGGTCACCAGAGGGGAGCCAACGATAAGATGGTGCAGAGGTTAAAGGATAATACTTGTTGGGAGCCGGGGAGAGAAACGGAGTTTTGGTTGGTTATGGAGCATAGTAGCCAAGTGGTTGTGGCTATGGATCGGAAGAATTTTCCTAGTAGTAGGCCCGGGGGGAGTCCATTAACTCGTGCGCTGGTAGATGACCTCAAGGTCAGACGTAGAGATTTTGTGTTTTATTATTTGGGGATGAAAGGAGATTTGGGATGGTACGCAAACCAAGGTCCGGTTTCGGCAAGGTGGGAATGAGCAAAAGGCGCCAGCGGCTAATCAAGAGGGAGTGGCTGGCGGATCAGCAAGCTTTATTAAAAGCATTAATGGGAATGGATTTTAACGTGAGAAATAATCCTCCATATAGTGTGGGGGGAATTCAGCAATATATTAAAGGAGAAATTATGCCACAGGAATCATTAATTAAAGGTATCGCAGCAGGCGAATCTTTCAGAGAGGTTTTGGATAATCGCATTAAGCGGTTGGAGTTAGAGATAATTAGAACGATTAACGAGTTCGAGTTAGACACTGGTCTGGTTATGCAGTCAGGTGTTTATCCGAGGCGTTCCGGTACGGCAGAGAATGTTGTGGTAGTGATAGAGGGTATGCACTTTAATCGGTTTAGCGAGAGAGATTATGTCTCGGCACCGGGATTATCGGCAGTCCCCGATGTTCTACGATAAGGCAGTTGTAGAGACCCAGCCCGAATGGTGGGAAGAGGTAACACTGGTAATGCTAACTAAAATACAAATGGATAAGTTGTTTAATTTATTAAGCGGGAAGGAATAATTTATGTGGATAAATAAAGAAGAATACGAAAAGCTTCAATGCTGTAAAACCAAAATGCAGGAGATAGATGCTATTGAGGAAGCAGTTAAAGGAGCGATATGGGATAATATCGAAGTCGGGAAACGATACGTAGGTATGTTTATAGATAGGGGAATGTTCCATCGTACTGTAGGCGTTAGGGTTATAGAGCTGTCGCCTAATAAGGAAATGGTGAAAATTAGCTATCGCGGCTGGATTACGCCAAAGGAGTTTATGGATAAAGTTATATGCGAACTGGAGAGGAATCATGCGGCCCAAGTATAGAGTCGACCTCCGGCTGGATAAGAAGTCGTCCTTTGGTGGGAAAACTAATAAGGCAGAACTCCAGGCAACAAAGAAAGCTTTCGAGGATGAACATGCCAGAAGAATTGCGGAATGGAAAGCTCAAGGCGAACGGGATGCTATAGCAGCTATTGACTTAGAGAAAGAACGGGATAAAGCCAGGAGGGAACAAGAACAGTTCGTCCGCAATGAAGAAATGCGCCGTATTAATGCTAACTCAGATCGGCGGAGTTTCGATGGTGGTAGAACCGGTTACACATGTGGCTCCGGTATCGCAGGCGTTAGCGGTTCCTGGCAGGGTTGGGTTGATCCCGAAGAAGAAAAAAGAAAAGAACAAGAACGATTGTATGAGAAATGGGTCAGGCGAGGAGGAGGCATAAGTGGCTAATATGGGATTAATATCAGGGCGAATACCGGACGCCGGCGGGATAGATGAATATATCTTTGTCCAGAAGTTTGGGCCGCATCTCTGGCCGATAGCGCACATGGAAAGAGATGGTGTATTCGGGTTTCTAAAATTAATGAACTTTCAAGGTGACTATTTCCCCAATCGCGCCCCTTACGCTGCAAGAGCAGAACTGGAACAGCAAATAGAGGAGGATATTAAAAATGCGTTTAGCTAAAAGGAAATCGATCGATGTAAGGCTGCGAAAAATATATGGTGGGCCTGATTGGCTGTGGCGCACTATCCCGCATGAGCGGTCGGCTAGCGGTATAATAACCTGGAAGTCCCTTATATTTTGGGGTGGTATGAAAAGCCGGTTCGGCGCAAGCCGCCAATTAGATATGGTAATAGCAGATAGAATTCTTAACGAACAACTTACATTAGACTTAGGCAAACTTGCCTGGAGGTTACAATCATGGTAACAGTACATGTAGAGCGAGATATAAAGAGCTTCTTTAACTTCGTCAGCCAACCCCCAATAATGGTCCGGATTCGAGATGTAACAGATGACCTGAAATGGGATTTGATTAAACTTGTTGGGAAGAATTTTCCCGGGCAAGTCCAGTATATGAACAACCCACGGCTAGCTGCGATAACCATAAGTGAAGAGATGAAAGATTTAAGAGGTACATTCAGCGGTATTTTATTAAGAGATATTCATAACCAATTATCAAAGGCAATAGATGAAAATCGTAGCGAACATAATCATGAAGGACGAATCTCGACATATTGGTGATTGCATCAGGTCGCTGAGGGAGTCCAATGTAGATGAGATTTGGTGTCTCGATACCGGGTCCAAAGATGACTCACGGGAAATAGCAATTACGGAAGGCGCGAAATTGTACCAGTCAAAATGGCAGGATTTTAGTACCGCTAGAAACTTCCTCTTGCGATTAATGGAACGGGGAGATTGGGTTGTCCAAATTGATGCCGATGAAAGATGCAGAGGTGACCTGAAAAAAGAAATCGATAAGGCAATGACCAAATATATCGGGTCTATTGTCGTGCAAGTTATTGGACCCCTCACAGAACAAGGACTACAGCGGGGTTTCATAAAAAGCCCCATAAATCGATTGTACAGGGCGTTTAGAGGCTTAGCCTATACTAACTTAGCCCACGAAGAGGTGATTTCCGGGCTGGAAAAGGCAAATATTAGATTTGGGGATGCTGAGGAAGTTTTCTTCATCCATCATGGCTACGATATCCCGTTCGAGGATATGGTTGCGAAAATGCAGAGGAATAAAGTTCTTTTACTCCAAGATATTAAGGAAGGGCGAGATACCGCATCCCAAAGATATCACCTCGCCCAATGTTATCAAACCGAAGGCAATTATGCCGAGTGTATAGATAACTATAAAGCTGCCATTTTGCTGGGATTGAAAAATCCTCTAATGATAGCCAGATGTTTTAAACATGGATATAAATGGGCAATCCAAAATAAAGAAATAAAAGATAGCCAGTGGTTCCTTGATGCCGCTACGCTTTATGAACTAAAGGAAGATTGGGTGAAACAATGAAAGATGTGGGTGGTTTATGGCACGAAGAAATGAAAAATGATATGCACCGGAGGTTCAATGAAGATTGGGCCTAACATTAACACAAAGCTCCTTACAGCCTACATGGCGCTATCTAACTGGAAAATGGGTTTTAATAAGATGGATTTGTATGAATACTTAAATGGCCAGTTTACCCAGGATTTAGACTTTGCTCTCAGAGAATCCTGTTACGGAATTTCAGATGATTTAAAATTAACTAATGAAAGTTTACAATGAGTCGCTCATATAACAAGAAAAAATATCGCTACATAGCGAACGAATTTTGGAATGATAAATATATCCAAAGTTTAGAACCAATAGAAAAATACGCCTTCCTGTATTTTCTAACTTGCCCTAATTTCCATATCTCTGGTATATACAATATATCGCTGAAGAGGGCGGCAATCGAAACCGATTTAAGCGACGAATTGCTTATCGGATGCCTGGATAAGTTCGCTTTAGATGGCAGGATATTCTTTGTGTCAAACGCATGGATAATCATACCTAGGTCGTTGGCACATAAACCACTTAACTCATCCATCATGACAAACGTCCTGAAGGTGATAAGTGAACTGGGTCAATCGGTTATAAATTCAAATGGTTACAAGCTGTGGCTTAAAAGTATTTCAGCTATACTCGATGCAAGCGAAATTAACCTAAACGAGATAAAGGCAATTAAAAAACTATTAAATATTTTACAATAACTTGACTTTCGATGTTTGATCTTGTATATTGCAATTGTCAAAATACTAATTATCGAAAGTACAAATCATGAAATTAATCAATCACAAGGTAGGTGGTAGCAGTAATGCCCACAAAAATCCTCACCTAGTTGGTATTTTGACACTGCCTTGTGATGAATTTTGGAGCCATTATGAAAGACGCATTTTATTTTTCTCACGATTCTAATGCCAGGCATGACCCAAAAATAGTAAAAATGCTCACAAAGTACCCAATGGGGTATCAATGGTATTTTATGATAATAGAAATCCTCAGAGAACAGGATGGGTACCGTTATCCATTAGATGAATATAGTGAAAATGCAATTGCATACGAATTACATATAGAATCCGAAAAAGTTAAACAATTTTTGCATGACTGTATTTTTTCTTTCGGTCTCTTATCTCAAGATGAAAATTATTTTTGGAGTGAAAGTTTGCTTTCAAGGATGGAAGCGCTTGATTCAAAACGTCGCAAAATGAGTGACAATGCGAAGGTAAGGTGGTCATCCAAAAGCAATGCAATTGCATTACAAAAGGATAACCAATTGCAATCCAAAAGCAATGCAAGTAAAGTAAAGGAAAGTAAAGTAAATCTTAAAGAAAAAGTAAAAAAAGAAAGTATTGATTTACATAGGCCAAATAATGCACAAGAAGTAATACAACTATTTACCGAACGAGAATATATTAATCCTCCTGTACAGGCAGAAAAATTTTATAACTATTACGAATCCAACGGATGGAAAGTTGGGAAAAACCCAATGAGAAATTGGAAGGCAGCAGCCGCCACCTGGAATTCAAACAAATTTACAACCAATGGAACGGTCGTAGCCCCTACACCTAGAGGCACATCTGTCCCACTTGAAAGGCTACCTTACGATGAACCAGCACACTAACGAAATTCTTGAAAACCAGATCATCGGGACATTGTTATTCAACAATCACCATATACCTATCTTCTTGGAATACAAGGGAGATAAGAACATCTTCTACCTGGATAATACAAACCTGGTGGTGAGCATGATGCTCGAGGTCTATGACGAAGCCGGGTCGGTGAATACCATCAACCTGGTAACAGAATTGGCTAACCGCGGACTGCTCGAAGCCTGCGGTGGCACACACGCAATCCTCTCCTACACAGCTGACGTAATGGTTACGCATAATTTTGAACACTACTTACGGCAACTGATGGAGTTCTACTACAAGCGCGAAGCTGTAAAGCAAGGGAAAGCGCTGATACACAAGATCGATTCTAGCGAAGATGTGTTTGACACTATCGATAACCATCTTACCCAGATGGAGAAATTGGTCGATAGGGGTATGAAACGCCAGGACAAAGATGCCCACACCAGCGATGTTGTGGACCTGATCGAGAAACGTAAATCTGGTTTAATTAAGCCCTACTACACCTACATCCGCGAATTGGATGCAGTAACCAGTGGATTCGCCAAACAAGACCTGGTGCTGATAGCTGGCAGGCCATCTATGGGTAAGACAGGGTTGGGGCTAACAATCGCTAATAATATGGCCAGACACAAAGTGCCAGTGGCGTTCTTCACTATGGAAATGAGCGCAACCGCAATATACGACAGGCTTATCGGCTTCAATAACGGGATAGATTCCAAACGTTTGCGTACCGGGCAGATCAGCGATTATGAGACAAGCGAGATCTTCAAGTATCTGGGTGAGCTAAAAGAGCTACCATTGTACATCAACGATAGGAGTGGAATGACAGTCGGTGAAATAAAGGCGCTTTGCAGGGATTACATCCGGAGACACAAGGTAGAAATCGTGTTCATCGACCAACTCTCACACATCAAACCCGTGAAATCTCTGGACAAAAAAGAGAGGGAAGTGGGTATAATTTCAACGAGTTTGAAGGCTATGGCAAAGGATTTAGACATCCCCGTGGTTCTCCTTACCCAGCTCAACCGGGGAACAGAAACCCGGGCTTCTAACCGACCAATGCTTTCAGATTTAAGAGATTCGGGATCGCTAGAGAATGACGCAGACACGGTCGTATTGATTTACCGCCCAGAATACTACGGTACTGCAACATTTGAGGATGGGGAATTGACGCAGAATAAGGCAGAGCTTAATGTTGCGAAGGGAAGAAATACAGGGACAGGGAAAGTGGTCGTTGAGTACAATACCCAGCTGGCTCATTTCCAATCTAGAAAATACTCAGAAGACCCGTTTTAAGCAACGGAAATCCCCTTACCCTAACCAAACTATGGACTAGGGGGTAAAAATTGAATGGCGGGCAAGCCAGGTGGCAAAAACAATGTTTATAAACTCAGGAGAGAACATGGAAATCGAAAGAAAACTTTACAAGGAAAATTTGGGGGAGATCCACAACGAACTCCCAATCGAGCAGAAATTCGACTATGACGACATAGAACTGTACTTTAACGCCAAGAAATTGTTAATACTTACGGAAGAAGGCTTACATGATATCTTAACTAGATTCATTAACCTATTCATTCTAAATGAATTAAGTGGTATAAACAATAGAGATGGCACTAGGACGTTGTACCGACACCGGAGAGAACTAATGGAAAAATTCGTGGAGGCGAAAACGATGCTGGAATTACCGCCGGAAATCCAGCCGATAATCCGGCACGAAGGATTAAAATTAGCGAACTACCTCTTGCATAATACGCTGGAGTAGGAACATAAATTAACTAACTATTAGGAGCACGCATGGCATTGAAAAAATTAACGGGTATGTATGAAAGTAAAACCAAAAATGGTGATATGTACCTCAGTGGAAAAACACAGGAAGGAGTTAAATATTTTGTATTTAAAAATAATGACAAAAAAAGTGACAAGCATCCCGATTGGACGCTTAGTGTGGAAGAGAAAGATAACAACGATTACCCAGAACCAGCTGATATTCCATTTTAAAGTGGAGCGGGTCAAATGGTAGAATTATATCTTGGGAACTGTCTCGACAAGATGGAGACGATACCCGATAAGTATGTCAATATGATTTTAACCGATCCGCCATTTGGGCAAAATCTGGAATACGGACGAGGACAACTCGGGACACGGGTTATTAAGAATGATGATAACCTGGATTGGTTAGATGAGTGGGCCCATGAAGCCTACCGTGTGCTAGCAGATAAAAGCCATTGCGTTATGTTCTGGCAATGGAGAACATATCCAATATTGGCAGAAGCAGTAATCCGGGCCGGATTTACAATCCGGACGGTTGGCGTTTGGGATAAGAAAAATGCAGGTCTATCCGGCGGTGGGCTTGCTGAACAATACGAGCAAATTGTGGTGCTCAAAAAGGGGGATGCGAAGCAGAATTTCTTTAGAGGTAATGTATTTAGATACGCGCGGGAAGCGGGACGCCCCATGCACCCGCATCAAAAACCAATACCGCTTTTAGGGATGCTGTTATCGCTATGCAGCAAAGAAGGGGATATCATACTGGATCCATTTATGGGTTCTGGCAGTACCGGAGTCGCAGCTGTAAAATTGCAACGGAGCTTTATAGGATGCGAGACAGAATTAATTTATTTTGATAATGCGAAAGATGTAGTAGGTAACGAAGAAAATAATCTGCAACTATTTGCTAATTAAAGAAAAGTTGATTAAGTTTGTATCGTTAAAAACTTGGTTGATTCTATACCGCTTCTGGGTAACTCGGTTACAATAAGGCCCAGCTCTTCCATTACTTCACCTAGACGAATAGGAGGTCTCCCTCCTGTTTTTTTTTATTGCAATCCCCAACAATCTTTCGTATCTTTGTATGTTAGCTAACACTTACATATAGGGGGTATTCTATGGCAAGATATGCCAAAAAAACAGTAGTAGTCGATGCCTATCAAACAGACCTGGCTGGGGACTATGGCGTACTAGGCTCTTTAGTTACAGACGATTGGATTCTTCATACGGCAGCAGGATTACTCCTGACTCTCGATAGTGCCAACTTCGCTATCAAGTACACCGCTACCAGCGACTCCGCGACGCTTACGGGAACTGACGTACTCTAAATCGTTGTAGAAGGTAGCACAGGGACGGCGCAATACATTAATCCTGTGGTGAATAGGATCCCTACGGTTAGAGTATTGTATATGAACATAATCGGCATATTCAACAAGATAAACGTTTATGCCGAGTTTTTCTAGCATGGTCTCTATGTATAGGTAACTTTCCTCTGCGTTATAACCCTCTATCAAGACATCAATGGCTCTGCCATAAGTATGAGCATCTTTCCAGAAGGTCTTATTCTCCCGGCCGGGAGCATCAAATAAATTAGCCAAATATAATACCACCTCTTTGCCATCGGCGTAAATAGAAGAGATCAAACGCTGCATTAACGCCTGGAACCCGACAAAGATAATAGCGTATGGAGCGCGCGGGTCGCTTATATCATTCGCGGTAAAGCCCCCGAACACTTCTTCAGCACCAACCTTTTGGAGATCGTATATCTTGTGGTGCGCACTCCTGAAACTCCGGGTAAGCCGCAATACCTTCTTGAGACGCCAAAGAGTTTTCTCGCCCTCTAAGCAATAATTCAGAAGCCTTTTTCTGCAATTATGTGCCCGTTTTTTATCATATTCTACTAACTCCTTGATCATTATATTACTTCGCAATGCGAATGTGATAAATTCATCTGTATCGATGTGAAGTCCCATACCATACCGCCCATATATTCAATAATTTATACAAAATTAAAAAGAATTTGCATAAAAACAAAATCATTCTTATTTTTAACATAACTTTTTTAGGAATAAGGGGTTAATATGCCTGATTTAATAAAAAGTATCAACAACCAGCGGCAACAACTCGCAGAATTGATACCAGAAAAAGCAGATTTGGCAGTGCTCGAGCACCATGCCGATATAGCTATCCTCCGTGGCATGAAAAAAATGACAAATATCATGGATACGGATGAATATGAGACTGAATCTGGCGTGAAGATTACGATATACCCATCGGACAAGATAAAGGCGTTTAATGCCATATTGAGCCTTGGGAAATTGGTAGATGTGCGGAAAGAGAGAGAGCGGTCTAAAGAAGACAACTCAATGCAGATACCAGATGATTTGAGGATATAATGCCTAGTATTAATGATTATTTTATACCGACGGAGAAACAGCGCGAAGCCTTCAAATATGTAGGCAAAGGGGGCAGAATCTTCTACGGTGGAGCGCGCGGTGGTGGTAAATCAGCCTTCGCCCTATATGCCGCAGTATCGGCATGCCTCCAATTCCCCAAACTAAAATGCGTGGCAATCCGTGAAACATACGGAGAGCTTGAAGAAGCCTTCATCTCCCCACTACAAACAAAGTACCCGGAAGAACCATTTGGTTATATCTACAAAGACAAGACAAAGACTGCTACCTTCAAAAATGGCTCTAAATTAATATTCAAAGCCTGCGACTCACCGAAAGCCGCCAAGAAAATTCAGGGTATTGAATACCAATTTATGATTATAGATGAAGCACCAAACTTTGACGTAATGACAATCCATAAGCTAACGGGTTCATTACGTTCAGCATTGGCGAATACCTTTATACCAACCGTTCTCCAAACAGGGAACCCGGGCGGTATATCGGATGTCTATTTCCAGACAAGATTCGTTAATCCGATATATAAAGAATGGGAAAGTTACGAACTCAAACACAAAGCGAAGTACATCTTTATACCTGCAAATGTCTACGATAATCCGCATGTTACAGCAGACTACAGGGAAACCCTCGAGGGCCTGCCCGAACACCTGCGCCTCGCCTGGTTAGAAGGGAGGTGGGGGATTTTCGAGGGTCAGTTTTTCGAGGAATGGAACCCCGATATACACGTGGTGGAACCATTTGATATCCCCTCCAATTGGGTTCGGAAATCTGGAATGGATTTGGGTTGGTCTACGAAACATCCGACAGTATGTGTTTGGACGGCGCAAAACCCGGAGACACTAGAGGTCTATGTCTATAGAGAATATACCTGCACAGGCAACACAGAGCAGTACGCCGATGAGATTAATATGCTGGAGGCAGAAGATGGGTACGTTGAGGCATACGCTGACCCCGCAATGTTCTATAAGCAAAAGCCACAAGATGGTTTTGCAGAAAGCGACAGCGATATATTTCTACGGAAAGGGAGATACCTGCAACCAGCTATAAACGATCGCGTGCAGGGATGGCGCGTTCTAAAGCAATGGATCCACCATAACAACAGGCGAGGCCCAAAACTCCGCGTATTCAACGAATGTAGGCTATTAATCCAAACAATGCCAATCTTACGGTACGATATTAACACTCGGATAAAGAAAAACGACATGGATACGAAAATGCAGGATGATGCTGCCGATGCACTCCGTTACGTTATGGTATCCGGGTATCAATACCCTACAACGGAAGATCAGATAGAGCAGGGCACATATGTACAAACAGAACGGCGTAGAGAAGAAAGAGAAAAGAGATACTCTGATTGGGGGATGCAAGCCCCATATAACGACTTCTTGGGATTAAACACATTTTCAGATAAAGCATTATATTAGGGAGCAACATGGCAAACCAAATTCTCGCGACGAGTGCCGGTACCATAAACCTAAGCTCAGATAAGAAAGAAGAAATCTTCGACAGGGTTACACAGAATCTAGATGATGTGTGGCCTATCTTTTACGAGAAAAATCTTATCGGGCTAAGAAATCTAGACTATTATATGGGCCGTCAGTGGACAGACGAAGAGCTAATCGCCCACAAAAGACAGTACCGGAAAGCCTACGTATTCAATGAAACATTCAGCAAGGTCGATCATCTTATCGGGACACAGACGCAGACACGTATGGATGCCAAGGTTATGCCCCGTGAAAAGAGCGATGATCAGAGGGTAGCATTAATTAATTTTATTATTAAATGGTATGAACAGGTAAATGCCATTGAGTACACAGAAACAGAGGTATTTACAGATGCAACAATCAGAGCCGCGGGAGCCTCAGTCATTAGATGGAAAGATGAAGAAATCCAGTACGGGTATCCTTCTATTGAGCCAGTTCCCATCAATGAACTATATTGGGATACTAATAGCCAAAAGATGGATCTCTCAGATGCCAGATGGATGGCTAGAGTCCAGTATAGAACCAGAAGAGAGTGCAAAGAAATGTTCCCGGAACATGAAGGGGCGATTGATAAGATTAGCGAAACGTGGGCCTCGAATAATTATGGGGCGCATGTGCAGAATGTTCTCGATCATAGGCTGGCGCAATCCCAAAGGTTAAGCCATAAATGGAACAAAGACGAAGACTTCATGCCTCTTGTCGAATACTATGAGTGGGAATTAAAACCTACCTATATAGTAGCCGACGAAGTAAGGGACGAAAAGAAGGAGTTTGAAGACCCCGAGGATGCCCTCAGCTACTACGAAGGGCTTATCGAAGGCTATACAGAAGGCGGGGAAATCCTTGTCAATCCTGATGCCTCCCCAAGGGTAGCAGTTGTTTCGGTCATGGAAAGAGATTACTACCAAACGATTATAGTAGGCGACCAGGTTATCACCCACGAGGAGATAGAAACGCCATTCTTCCCATGGGATGTGTGCTTCAGTTATTTCAATAAAGGGGATTACTGGGCTTTCGTAGATAACTTAATATCCCCACAGGATTTGGTAAACAGAGCCTTTTCCCAGTTAGATTACCAGTTAGGTGCCACAGTAAAAGGTGCAGTTACGGTTATACCCTCTTTACTCTATAAAGGCTATAGCATCGAGACCGCGCGTAATGAATGGTCGAAAACATCGCCATTTATACCGGTACTTGACCATAAAGCATTTAGCCCAATACCAGCGGGCAGGATACAGCCGGAGTTATTCACCGAGGTAAACTTCGGTATCCAAAGGATGACTGATTATGCGGGCGGACGTAATGTACTGGGGCAACAGGAAAACGCCGCAGAATCGGGGAGGGCTGTCATTGCCAGAGCCGAACAGGGCGGTGTCGCTCGCTTGCCCCTATTTGATAGGTTAAGATTCTGGAGGCAGAATACAACATATAAAGCCATCTGGTATATAAAGAATTACATGTCGCCGGGGCAAATACTCCGCATAATCGGCAAAGATGAAGATGTGCAGTACGTGGAACTCGATGATGGCATTTTGCAATCAATGAGAGAAATGAAACTTGATGTTATAGTAGACGAAGCAATGAAATCCGACACAGCTCAAGAGCGTTACTTCTTACAACTCAAGGAGTTGTTCGCGACAGTTCAGTATCCTCCAGAGATTACAATGCCACTTATGCTCGAGTATATGCCATTGCCTGAAAGCAAAAAGCAGAAGATACAAAGCATGCTCGGATTCTATACTCAATATAAGCAAGAGCAGGAAGATAAACAGCACCAAGAAACGCTCAAAGAACAAGCAAAGGACTCATACGCCCGCATGCAGATGCGCCAGCAATTGGAGACTTCCCAGCAGTTGGATGACCAGCAGAAAGAAGTTGATAAGAAAACAGGCAGCTTAAAAGTTAAATTAGATGATATCGAGAAGCTTCGTGCGGAGCTACAGAACCCGAATGTCACGATAGAAGAAAAAAATAAATTATACGGGAAACTCAATACTGCACAGGAGTTAGGGCAACGCGAAGCTGCTCAAGCACCAGTGAGTTAGAAAAAATCTTTAAGAAAGACTTGCAAGTCGATGGTATAATTTGTTATATTGTATATAGTTAATTATTTTTTTTAAAAGGAGCTACAATGAAAGTTCAGTTGACCCCCGAAGAAGATGATCTTCCCATCGAGGATTTGGACGATGAATTGATCGATGACGATGAATTAGAACTTCTCGATGACGACGAGGAAGAGTTAGAAGATGATGATGAATCAACCGAAGACGATGACTCGGATGATTTTGACGAAGAAGTTGAAATCAATTGGAAAACGCCCGAAGGCAAAGACTACGTAAAGAAAATGAAGTATGGCGAATTGGGCCGTACCATTTGGGAATCGGAGAATAGGAAAGACGTTGATGAGAACATGAACAAGTACGTGGAGAACACAGTACCTCTGGTCAATACCTTCAATGAATCCACAATCCTGCAACATATCCTCCACTACAAGGGGCAGGGGTATAGCGAAGACCAAATTAAAGAAGGTCTTGTAAAACTCTGGGGCGAAGAGTTATCGAGTAAAAATAATTACGGAAGTTACGATGACGAGATCCGCGACAAGGCGGCTAAGGAACTGGAATTCAGAACCAAGCCACTCGAAGCGAAACTCGCCAAATTAGAAGAAGAAAGGCAAATTGAGCAAACCCAACGCCATAACAACGTAGTGCTCCAAAAAGCATTAGCCGGTTCTGGCATTACAAGGAACCTCACTGAAGCCGAAACACAAAGATTAGTAAATAACTTAGCGACCATGTACCCTGGTCAGGATTTGAGGAAAAAGATGTTCGACGATAATTTGGCTAACATTCTAATATCGGCAACATTCAAATCCGAACCTATCAGGAAGAACTCGCAAGTGAAAGCTATAACCAAGGGCACGAGAATACCTAGAATCCTCAGCGGGAAGGGTGGCATACGAGCCACATCAGGTACCATGAAGGGGAAAGAGAAAACGGAAAACGTGTCTATGGAAGAAAGAATTCAAAAGAAAAATTCGTTTTTTAGTTAATTCACGTTCCATTTTATAAGGGAAAAAGATGAACAATTACAGAAACTCAAACAGACCGGGGCCACGTACCTCGCAGACAATCGATCCAAAATCGGTGATGCAGGATATCTCCTACAGCATTAAGACGTTGTCTCCAGAGTCCGCACCCCTCATGGCCATTAGTGGCAAGTTCGGTAAAGGAGCACCACCAAAAGGCCATAAGATTTGGGTCGTCCAAGAGCATCTATTCGATGATATCGACTACTGTTCAACAGTCGTATATTGCGAAGACCATGTCGCAGCTTGGAAGAGATACGCATTATTGACACTGGATCAAGCATCAAGACCAGATGTAAACGATGTTGTATATTATTCGCCACAGGATACCCTCTACCTGGAAAGCACAGGCCAGAACGTAGAAGTGGTAATGACTCCATCAGCCTCGATCCGCACCGGATTGGGAACCACTGATTTCTTCTCTATCAATGACAACATTTATGGTGGTGCAACTGGAACAGTATCCAGAACACCAGCCGGAACCATTTTGGTCCGCAATGTTGAGCCATACGCATTGAGAAGATTCACTACAACTTATACCGTATTCATGGGTAGAACAATCTTCGAGTCCCAGGATATCGAAGCAACACCAAAGCAACGCGACTTCATCTGGGATTGCAACTTTGTCGAGCACAAAGAAGCAGTTATTGAGATGACAGAAGATCAGAAGAGTCTAATCCAGACTTACCATAAAGTCCCAGATTGGAATCATCAGCAGACGAGAATGATCGAAGAGTTCAAACGCGAAATTGAAAGAAAGACAATCTTCGGCGTTCGCGAATTCGACGGCACTGTATCGGCTCGCCCGAAACACTTCATGGGCGGTGTGCTTAACTCCATTAAAACTAACGTATCCTTCTACGATCCAACTATGGCGCCAGGCGAAGCATTTGAAAAAATGATTCAGTGGTTCATGTATGAACAAGCCTTCCGCTATAACCCAGGTGGCTCACAGAAACTCGCAATTTGCGGCGGTAAGTTCTTAATGAAGTTTAACCAATCCTTCGCAGCCTATAGAAGAACAACCAGCTTGAAAGTATCTGGCGATGTTGGCTTCAATATCGATGCTTATGACTTCATGGGCAACACACTCGGCATGATCAACTATCAGGGCTTCCGTCAGGGAACCCCAATGGAAAATTGGTGTTTGGTGGTCGATCCAGGATTGATGGAATGGCGCGTTAAGAGAGAATTCAATACAAGAGAATACGATCTACCAAACCAGCGCATGTATAAACTCATGACTGAATGGCAGGGAACTATTGCCTTCCAATTGGAACAAGCACACGCATTATTGAGAACAGTGTAATTTTATAAAAATAAAGGAGTTTTAAAATGGCGCGTTATATAAGTCAACACGACAAACTCATGCTTCTAAATACCTTCAACGGGGATCTGATCCACTTGTTCGACCAAGGGATTTTGATTGTTGGAGATCCCACTACAAATGGGGGAGCAGCAAACGTGATAGACCCAACATCCTTGCCGCACTTATTCGCAACTGACTTAGATGGTAGCGGGACAGCCCACGACCTTGAGCATGTTGGTTTAGGTTCTTTAAACGGCAAAGATTATGGGGGAACATCGTTAGCCAAAATGGCATACGGCTATAGAGGAAAGTTCTTCATGGCTAACCCAGTAGTGGCAGGCACAGAGACCATTCTCGCTGGCCAGCGCTGGCAGGTAACATCCGGATCAGTAACCTATGGTGGTGTCGCATATTCCAGAGGGGATGTTGTTGAAACCACTTATGGCACTAACTTCGTGAATGTATCAAGCGGACGAGTTGCACCTTATCTACCATTAGATTTGGTCAACGCATGTAATGCTTTCAGAGAAGAAGAGTACAAGATTAAAAATCTTAAAGTCGGCGATGAAGTCAACGGTTATTGGGATTGGAATACTGGTTACACAGCACGCAATAGCGTAGATCCTAACAGCGATGATTTCATAGGTTATGTAAGAACCTAATCATAAACAAATAAGGGAAAAATTATGTCACAGAACAATCCAGCAAGGCCTTTCCCCGGCAAAAAACCGGCTCAGGCTATAGCACCTGGCACACTTGACGTGAAAAAAGAACTTGAAGGTAATGCGATTCCCGTAGTAGAAGTTGCTGTACCAGCTCCTCCTGCTGACGGGATTGCGCTACCAGATAGTACGCCAGTTGAAAAAATTACATTCTTATCACTACATAGGTCACCTATGTTCTTTACGGATCCATTAAAACCAACAGAGTATATCCGCTTTAATCAAAGCATGTATTCTACGGCAGACCCGAAAGAGATAGAGTATTTGCGTAAAAGCCCTCAGCTCGAACAGGAGTATTGGGAAGGCACATACCCCGAATGGGTGATACAGAAAAAGAAGAAAGACAAGGAATCCATTAGCTTGGTTAATGAAGAAGAACCAACAGATTCTAATTAAGAGGTTTTAAATGGGAAGCAATAAAAATAGCGACATCAAAACCAGCGATCTATCTAATGGCTTACCTACTAAAAAGAAGGCTGTCCAGAAAAGACAAGAGAAAGACTTCTTCTTTTTAGGGAAGACAGCCGCGTCTATGGAAGCAAAGGCAGCGGCCCTTGATGCCCGGACGCAAATCGTAGACCTGTACGATACTTTGGCAAAAACTCAATTCCGCCAAATGATCCAAGAATTTGTGTTACAGGCATCGAATAAGCTAACTGATGTAGAAGCCGCTACTTATAGAATGAATAGTATGTTGGGCTCAGGTATGGGTGGACCACCACCGCTAGGCGTTGGGGATCCAATGGCTATGGGCGGGCCTCCGCCATTACCAGTTGACCCACAAGGGTTACCCCCGGGAGTCGGCATGGGACCCGAAGGCGGGCCACCACCATTACCCGTAGGAGCAGACGCAGGACCACCGCCACCCGCACCAGCTGGGCCTGGAGGCGGTATACCCATGTTCGGTTAAGGAGGCGCTATGAATGGCGATTCCTTGATTACACGGGTACGGCGCGTATTAAAAGATGAAGCGACAAATGTGGCGCAGGGTAATTTCTGGAGCGATCGAGAGATTATCCTTGCCATTAATGCCGCACAGAGTATCTTTATTAAGCACGCACTTGAGCTGGAATTACACTATCTCCTCGCACAACTCGTGCGCAAAACCGTATATTCAACCAGCGCCACCAATTATGTCTTCAGCCCTGAATGTTTCAGCTATATATCCGCACAAGTAGGAGATATAGATAACCTGAAACCGGCAAGGATATACATGGGAGGCGATGGCATGTACTACGAAAATACACACCACAAAGCAGTTATCTTAATCGGCAAAGATGTATATTTCATCGATGGCGCATACACTGACCCCAAAAATGGTTGGGGCGTGCTTCATTATTATACTTACCCTAGTTATATAGGGGCAACAAGCCTGGGAGATAATCCAAGCGCACCAATACCGCCAATCGTACCTAAGACCGATTGGTACAGTATAGACTTTGAAGACTGGGTATATAACGACGTGATTGCTAATCATGCCGCTGTTATATGCGGATTGAAGGAGACTACAAACCAAAGGGACTTCAAGAAATACAAAAGGGTTATGGGCGAGATGATGATGAACCCTGGTATATACGCCAATCACATATTAGAAGCAGAATTTACCGGGATAAAAAATAAAGTAGGACGGCCGAAAGAAGTACAAGGAGAGCAACAGAACGCGTGACAGCTTATGAAACCATATCGCTTGTAAGAATGTGTCTGGACGATAGCCAGGATTGGTATTTCCCGGACATTATAAAAGCCATTAGTGAAGCCCAAATCCAAATCACAAGGAAATATTACGCCTTGCAGGATGAAAGTTGCATCGCTCCTTTATATAGGAAGGATTGGTTCCTCGGGTACAATGATACTATCTCAGCCAGAGATACAAACAATGTTAAAATAGGCCCGGCTAACGTGATGTACCCAAGAGCAGTGAGGGTTTATAACAAAGATACAGATGCTCAATATAAGTCCGTAACCGCGACTTATATGGACTATTACAAGTTCATCAATATGAATTATCCATCCTACGAAGCTTATAATACAGTAGCGAACGCACCATTATATCCAAAGACAGCGGTATATACATTGAGTAAGGCACAGGAACAGCTAGACCCATTGCCTTTTATATTAACGCCAGTAACTAAGTTGCTATGGAACGCCACGCCGTTATTTAGCAAAGCAGATATATGGTATATAAAAGAGCCAACTTTTAACTACGATGAAGCGAACGCTAATCTCGATGGCGCGCTGGAACTACCGCCGGAGTATCACCCTGAAGTTTGCTTTATGGCAGCGGAAATGCTTAACGATATTGATGTGGCTGAAATGGAGAGAGGCGAAGTAGCCTTCCAGAACCAGAAGCTAAATGCCAATATGACAGGAGGCGATAATGCCTAATAGATTGCCATATTCTCCAGATATGCCATTGGAGCAAGGGAATATAGACCCTAATACAAGACCGATTACATGGAACCCAGATGGATCGTATTCAACCTATAATACAATAACTACTAACGTTAATGGGACACCTGTTAATTATCCGGGGGTTTCTTTGAACGGAGATAGGCGATTAAGTAGAGAAGAAGCATTTAAGCAATATCTGGACACGGGGAAGCATTTCGGTAAATGGGCATCATCGGACCAAGCGGCTAGGCAAGCAGAGTTATTGCATGAGAGAGGCGCAGAATTCTATGATCCATATGTCCAGAAATGGGGGAACTTAACTAGGCCTAATTATCCAGGCTGGCTACAAAATCAAATCCAAGAAGGGCAAGAATATTATAAAGCAGGAGATTGGGGCGTCCCACCTCAACAAACTGCACCCCCGCTGCCCCCGCCAGCATTATTGCCACCGCAATCAGATGCGCCTGGGGATTATTACCAGTGGGATCCAAGGGCGAAGTATGTGGCAGAAATGTCAAAATACATACGCGAGAATAATGCCGGCGGAGTAGAGAACAATGGCTTCAGGTCAGCCGATCCCAAAGACCCCGTAGCCAATGCAAAGCTAGCGGAATGGAACAAGCAGATCCGAAAGAATGGCTATGGCTTATATGCAGCATGGTGCGCGCTTACAGGAAAGACCGCAAATGACGCAGCGCAGGGTAATTTAAGCCCAGCTGAATACGAGTCCTTCAAGAGTGTATTAACGGGGAATTCAGCCAAGACATTGTCCCTAATTAAAAAGAATAAAGACTTTACGACAACAAGGAATAAGATCCCAGAATTCGACCAAAGCAAGCCAAACTACTGGACGCTCTCAATGACACCAGATAAGACGCACGAAGCCGGGCATCAGGCAGCGGTACAATGGGATCCCTATAATAAGAAGTTCTATTACATGGGTGGTAATGAGGAAATGTATAATGCGCAGGGGCAGAAGATACCTAATCCACAGGCACAGGGGATGCGACAGCAGGGGATAAACGTATTGCCATTCTCTTATGAGGATATGCCGGTGAACCCACACGGTAGCAGGCCAATTACATGGTCGCAATACAAGCCGCCACCACCATTAGTGCCAGTAAATGGATTAGCGAATAAATGATAATATACCAAAATATAACCCTGAGACAACTGATCGACGAGGTCGCGCTAAGAGCGACTATGTTCATTAATCCAATGAACTTCGATTGGGATACTCTTGTTATTATGGCGAATAAATCTATAAAAGAGGTATTGGTTAAGACATTACCCTATAAAGATTGGGCTTATGTAGAAACACTATATGTCAGTAATGGCACTATTTTGCCTCGTAGGTTTTTAAAAGCTATACGCGTGTTAATATCGGAAACTGGCGGGTCACCGTTCAACGAAGCCCGTTATGTAGATGTGAAAGAATGGTATTCAGTCACTAATTGGCAAAGGAAAAGCGCATGGAACATGGCATCTTTAGAGCGGCCTATTTACACGTTGTGGGGGTACTTAGTAACGCCTGCGACACCTTCTCTCAATACAGCGCGAGTTTCGATCCATTTGGCCCCAAACTCGGGTGGACAGACAGGGACAGCACCGCCAGGGATAGAATATTATACCGGCGCGGACATGTCCGGGATAATGGAATGTTACACAGTCCCCGCAGATTTAGTAGGCGATGCAGATGTAATCCCTATACCAGCAGAATTCGAGGAATTGGTAGTTCTTAATACCTTATTGAGGTGGGTGAGCAAAGTAGCCGATACACAAACCCTATTAGGGATACAGAGGCAAATTGCCATTGAGCGCCAGAAAATAACAGAAAGATACATGGAAAAACAGAGGACAGAAGATAGAGAGCTAGCTAGCTTTACCGATCCGGTGCCACCGTTTTTCGACAGGAAACCAACAACAGGGGAATTGCCAGCTAATCTTATTGGGGGTCAGCAATGACATCGATAGAATATTTAGACGAGATTAAGATAAGACTAGAGCGAGAAGATGTAGCGGCTAATAGTAGCGACCAGCTAATCATGACTTATCTTAACAAGGCGCGCAAGCAGGTACAGGATATGACCCTGCCATTGTTCCCGGAACGGTATGCAAAAATACTCCGGATCACAACGGTAAATCAGGGGCCAGAGTTAAACTTATCCCCAGCGGTATCTTATTCGGGGAGCCCGATGTATGTATATAGAGTTGCCTTGCCGGATGATTTCATAGATGCTTACGAAGTTATCGTTATGTGGAAGGACGCGACTACGGATGTGACTTATCGGCAACAATGCCGGAGAGTCCCGAAGAGCGAATATTGGAACGTACAAATGAACGCGTTCGCTGTCCCTACACCAGATAGGCCAATATATACACTAGAGCAGGCGCATAATCCAATCAGTAAATCTATATTGGTCTCTGGCTTAAATTGGCTGGATGAGAACGATGCGAACCATACCCTATACCAGGACGCATGGGGGAACCAAGTCCATTTTGAGATATGGTACACAGCCGTGCTCCACGCCATAGAGTTGTACGATGAGACTCAGACAGTGGAAACAGAGGTAACGCTACCGCCGGATGTGGATGAACTTGTTATTAATTACACTATACAGTATATACTACAAAACACAGAAAAGACATATACTCTCGATTAGTTAAGGGT
>Ga0194062_1000279_pt1 | contig 21152 bp, 7 predicted proteins | sample SepL2225m_MetaG_FD_155481 | JGI IMG/M metagenome (GOLD analysis project Ga0194062, IMG submission 155481) | Anoxic zone freshwater microbial communities from boreal shield lake in IISD Experimental Lakes Area, Ontario, Canada - Sep2016-L224-25m | ecosystem: Environmental > Aquatic > Freshwater >... | reverse complement strand
GTTTTAGCCTGCTTCAGGACCGGATCGGAGGCATCACGCCGTTTCCCGTGGCCTTCATTGCCACCAACGTGGCCGGTGCGCAAACCGGCGGACTGCATTACAGTTGGAACTTCGGCGACGGCCAGACGACGAACGGGGCCACGCTCGCCGTCGTCACGAACAACTACGCCACGCCCGGCGTCTATCGGGCCTCGCTGATCCTGAGCAATGACCAGAGCGAGGCGGCGACCCAGTACTCGCTGCAGATCCTGGCGCCCGCATCCAAAGTCTACGTCGCCAAGGGCGGTTCCGCCACATCGCCGTACGACACGTGGGCCAAGGCGGCGAGCAACATCCAAGCGGCCATCGATGTCAGCTACGCGGATGCCGGCACAAACTCCGTAATCTGGGTCTCCAACGGGGTCTACAATCTCGCAAATCAAATCAGAGTCGACCGGCGGGTCGCGATCCAGAGCGTGAACGGATACTCCAATACGATCATCGCCGGATCGGACGCCGAGCGGTGTCTGAACGTGACCCCCGATGGAGCCGGGTTCGTGATCGACGGCTTTACCGTGACGAACGGTTATGGAGCAAACGCAGGGCCGGGCTACAAGTATGGTGGCGGCCTGTATGCGGCCGGCAGTTGTCTTGTGCGGAACTGCTGGTTCCAGAAGAACCGCAGTGTTTCCGATGGCGGGGGAGGGGCGGTGGGCGCAGACTACAGCGCAACACTCCGTCTTGAGAATTGCGTTCTCGCCGGAAACTGGGGGAAATACGCCGGCGCTGCAACGGCGCAGAACAGCAGCACGATACGGTTCGTCAACTGCACCATCACCGGCAACCAGTCGGATAACGTGCCGGCCGGGATCCATGTGAACCCCGGGGCCACCATGACCTTGACGAATAGCATCGTGTGGAACAACTACACCACCGGCGGTGCCCTGTCCAATTACATCCCAGGCACCGTGACGTTTGCGTACTCCTGCTCCGACCCTGTTCCCGCCGGCACGGGCAACACCAATGCGAATCCGCTGTTCGTGTCCGCCGGCGCTGGGTACGGACTCTCGCATAGCAATGGTAACTACCGCCTGGCGGACGGTTCACCTTGCATCGATAAGGGCAACAATGGCGGCGTGAGTGCGGCCACCGACCTGGACGGCAATCCGCGCATCCAGGGAAAGCAGGTCGATATGGGGGCATATGAGTCGCCGCCGCCGCCGCCGCGCGGCACCGTCTTTACCATTCGATGAGCCGGCAAAGACAAAGCAACCAAGGGAAACCTAATCCCATGTTCAGCAATAGCATGAAGAAAATAGCAGCCCTAAAGAAGAAGACGACCATGTTCAGCACGTTCATCAAGAAGCAGATTCCAGGATTCCTGGGGCTGCTCTGTCTCGCCGGCGTTTCCCCGCCGGCATTCGCCCAGCAGACCGACAATCACGCCCTCCACGCCGTGCCGCATTCAGGTAAGGTCGTCATCGACGGCAAACTCGACGACTGGGATCTGTCCGGACAGATCGACGTCTTCGCCAACTTCAAGACGCGCAACAACTACTCCACCAAGGTCGCCGCCATGTACGACAAGGAGAATTTCTATCTCCTCGTGACCTGGCGCGATCCGACGCCGATGTTCAACATGGTCGACTCCAACTTCGACATCGGCAGTGGTTGGAAGAGCGACTGCCTGCAATTGCGGCTGAAGACCGACATGGTGATCGTCGATGTCGCCTGCTGGTACTCCGCTGCCGCCAAGCACCCGGTGGTGTCCATTCAGTACGGGCGCTACACCGGCGAGAGCGACCCGGAGAGCAATAAGAATTTCCAGAACATCATGGACGCGCTGAAGGTCGGGGCGCTGGAAGCCTTCCAGATGGGCGAGGACGGCAAGAGCTACACCCAGGAGATCGCGCTGCCTTGGAAGCTCATCACCGGCCAGGGCGCCATCGTCAAGGCCACCGGCAAGCCGTACAAGGAACCGAAGACCTACGGCCCGGGCGACAGCTTCAATATGGGGATGGAATTTCTCTGGGGCCCGCCTGACGGCCGCACCTTCCCCATCCACCGCTATGCCGATCTGTTGAAGCCGGGCACGAGCAGCCGCGAGTTCTTCTGGACCGCGGAGAACGCCTGGGGGTCGGTGATCCTGGAGCCGAAGGGGAATCTGAAGTTGCCGGCGGTGGAGTATGCCGCCTCGACCGAGTACCTGCAGAAGACCGAGGGACCGGTGAAACTGAACTACACCATGCCGTTCGACGGCTTTGCCACGCTGGTAGTTGACGACGGGCAAGGGCGCCGCGTGAAGAATGTCATCGGCATGGCCCCGCGCGCCAAGGGCAAGCAGACCGATCTGTGGGACGGCACCGACGACCAGGGCAAGCTGATGCCGCCCGGCACGTATAAGATGCGCGGTTTGCTGCACGCGGGCATTGATCCGGTGTACGAGGCAAGCTATGGTACCCCGGGCGTGCCGCCGTGGGAGACCGGTGATGGTACCGGCGGCTGGATGAGCGATCACAACCCCGATGTGGCCGTGGCCGCGGGCAGTAAGATGATGCTCCTGGCCGCCAGTGGGTGCGAGAGTGGCAGGGCGCTGGTCGGCGCCGACCTCAACGGCCGGCGCAAATGGGGCGAGTCCAAGTTCCAGGGGATCGCCGCCGTCGCCGCCGATGACACCTACGCCTACGCCGGCATGAACCCAGCAGAACCGAGCATCGGCCGCCTGCTGCTGGCCGACGGGAAATACGCCCCGTTCGCCACCCAGCCGGAGCCGCAGTTGATGGTGAAGGTGGCCACAGCGGAAGAGAAGGCGACGGTGCGCGGCCTGGCGGTCGCCGCCGATCGGCTGGCGGTGGCGCTGGCCGGGCCGGATGTGGTGCGCTTCTATAACAAAGTGTCGATGCAGCCGCAGGGCGAAGTCAAACTGACGGCGCCGGGCGGCCTGGCCTACGACACAGCCGGCGCGCTCCTGGCCGTCTCCGGGCAGAGCGTGGTGAAGATCGTGGACGGCAAGGTCACGCCGGTGGTGACCGCCAACCTGGAAAAGCCCATGGGGCTGGCGCTGGATGCCCAGGGGCGGATCTATGTCGCCGACCGTGGCACGCAGCAGGTGAAGGTGTTCACCGCCGCTGGCGCTTTTGACCATGCCGTGGGCGTGGCCGGCGGCCGGCCGCTGCCCGGCAAGTGGGTGGCCGGGGGCATGCGCGAGCCCAACGGCATCGCCATCGACCCGCAGGGCCGCCTCTGGGTGGCGGAAGAGACAATGTATCCCAAGCGCTTCAGCGTCTGGGGCGCCGACGGCAAACCGGTGATGGACTTCAACGGCCCTCCCACCTACGGCGGCTTGGGCGCCTGCGTCGATTCGGACGACAAGACGCGGGTCTTCGGCAACGGCTGCGAGTTCAAACTCGATTACGCGGCTGACAAGGCCACGGTGACGGCGAACCTGCTCGATGGTAACATCAATGGCGAGCTCTTGAAGATCAACGGCCGCGAGTATTTCATAAACAAGCGCGGCGAGTTGTCTCAACGCCGCGGCGATGCCCTGGTCAAGGTCGCGGCGGTCGGGAGCGTGCAGCTGGCAAGAGGCGGCGTCATTCTGGACAACTGGGGGCAGAAATGCACGTTCCCGCTGACCGCACCGAAAGACACCAAGGATTGGTTCGGCTACGTCTGGAGCGACCTTAACGACGACGGCCAGATGCAGGCCGAGGAGTGCCAGACGACCACCGAGAAACTCGACGGCGGTTATTGGGGCGGATACTGGTTGGACGAAAAGTTCAACATCTATACCGGTCCCGGTGGCTACGGTTCCCAGACCGTCTGTACCATTCCGCTGGCGGGATGGACCAAGGCCGGGACGCCCACCTGGGATCTGACGAAACTACGAGTGATCGTCGCGAATCGCGAATCGGTTGGACCGAACAAGCTCTACTGCGTCGGCGAGGGCAAGGTGATCGTCGGCACCCCGCTGACCTGCCTGGCCGACGACGGCACCAAACTTTGGAGTTACGGAAAGGATCTGTTCAACGACGTGCACGGCTCGCACCTCGCGCCCATTCCCGAGCGCGACGACCAGCTTTACGGCACCCTGAACTGCATCGGCACGGCGCAGACGCCGGTGGGCAAGGCCTTCGCCATGGGCTCCAACATGGGCCGGCTCTTCGTCATGACCACCGACGGCCTCCTCGTGGGCAGCGTCTTCCAGGACTGCCGCATCGGCCCGGACGCCTGGCCCAACGACCCCAGGGCCGGCGCCCCACTCGGCGGCGTGACCATGGGTGGCGAATGGTTCGGCGGCTATTTCTTCAAGGCGAAGGCCACGAGTGAGTACTACCTCATCGCCGGCGGCTACACCCTGATTAAACTCAACGGCCTTGACAAGCTGCAGGCCATTCCGGCCTCGACAATCACGGTCACCGGCAAGGATCTCCTCGCCGCGGAGAAGCTGCAAAAGGAACAGGCGGCGGCGAAGGCGGTGGCAAACGAGCTGACCATCACCCGCATCGCGACCCCGGCCAAGCTCGACGGGAAGCTGGAGAAGTACGCCAAGGAGTCAATCGTTTCCTGGAAGGCCGGCAACGCCAGCGCCCGCAGCGCCGTGGCCACCGACGGCACCAGCCTCTATCTTGCCTACGACGTGAATGGCGACGCCAACCCGATGGTCAACGGCGGCAAGGATGTCACCCAGCTCTTCGTCACCGGCGACTCGGTGGACCTGCAGCTCGGCACCAATCCTGACGGTAATGCCAAGCGCGGGGAGGCCGTGCCGGGCGATCTGCGCCTGCTCATCTCGGTGCTGGACGGCAAGCCGGCGGTGGTGCTCTACCGCTGGAAGACCGCCGGCGCGAAACACCCACAGACCTTCACCTGCCCCTGGCGTAATTACACGGTGGAGGATGTGCAGGTGCTCACCGATGCCACAGTGACCATCAACCGCCGCGCCGACGGCTACACCGTCGAGGCCGCCGTGCCGCTGAAGACACTGGGCTTCGACCCGCAGCCGGGCAAGAGCTACAAGCTCGACCTGGGCGTGATCTTCTCCGATGCCACCGGCACGACGCGGTTGCTACGCATGTACTGGGCGAACAAGGCCACCGGCCTCGTCAACGATGTTCCCGGCGAGATCATGGGCAACCCCAATCTGTGGGGCACGGCGCGCGTGGCGCCGTGAGGAGACGGGCGGAAGGAAGATGACTGCAACACGGTTGTCTGCCGCGATGCTTGCCGTTCTGGGTCTCGTGCTTCGAGCCGCGGGGGCCGACGCCGATTTCACCCAGCCGGCGGCTGATCGAGACGCCTGGCGAGGGGTGAGGGCGCAGCTTGTGACGGACTCCGGCGCCGCCCCCCTGCCATCGACGGTGGTCGAGGCGATTGCCGGCTTCGCTCCCGCCGACCGTGCGGTGAGCGCACAGTGGGCTGCGGCCCTTTCCGTCGCGGGTGGAGATGGGGCAGGAAAGGCGGTACACCTCCTTTTCGCGTTTGCAACTCCGCTCCCGGCCGGAACGCTTGTCACCGATTGGGCGGCAGCCTTCAGCGCCGGTCCCGCGCCCGCCTCGCCCGACGACGCGGCCTGGAAGGCGATCGAGACGCCGCCCCGGCAGGCCGAGCCCCGGCTGTTGCCGCTGCCCGCGGACGCCCGCCTGAGCGGGCTGCGCCTGACGGCCCGGACGCCAGAGCAAGGTACGCTGGTCCTGCCCCTGTTGAAGGTGCTCGCGGGACGCCACTTCAACGCCACCCCCTTCGCCTTTGTGAACGCTGAAAGCGAGTACACGCTGGAGAACCCTGGGGGGCCGCCTGTCGTCTTTCGGGCGACCAGCCTGACGCAGGGCCAGGGCGAATGGCGCAACACGGGAGAGGACAGGGCGAAGCGCATCCCCCGCGCGCCGGTTTCCGATGTCCTCCCTTCGTGGGTGGTTCTTTCCTGGAACGAGCCGCATCTCTTCGAAGGCCTGATCATGCGGGGCAATCTCTCGAACGTGAAGGTGTATGCGTTCACCGGACCGGCGGGCATCAATCCCAGCCTGGCGCCCGATGCACAGTGGCGCCGCCTGTCTTTCCGGCAGGTGTTCGAGCGCGGCAACGGGGGCATGGGCGAGCGCTGGTTGGCTGTTGCGCCGGTGGAAACGCGAGGCGTGAAGGTGCTTATTGAGCGGACTGACGGCAGTCCCGTCGCCCGCTTGAACGCCCTTAGCGCGATTGCACGGCTGCGGACCGACACCATTCCGGCGCCGGTTGTCCGCCCGCCTTCCGGCATCGCCATCCCCTACGAGCTCAAGGAGGCGGGCGAAGTCACCATGGTGATTACGGATGCCGGAGGCCGGCCGATCCGCAACCTCATGGCCCGGCGCCAGCGGGACGCCGGCGCGAACCGGGAATTCTGGGATCTGAAGGATACCGGCGGCAAGCTGATGCCCCCCGGCCGCTACGGGTTCAAGGCGATCACCCATCCGCCGCTGACCTTGCGCTACCAGATGACCCCCTATCCGAACATCGGCAATCATGCCCCGGAGAATACGCCGTGGCCCACGTCGCTTTCGGGGCGCGGCGGCTGGCTGGCCGACCACTCGTCGGACGGCGCACTGGCGACGGCGGGGGACCGGGCGTGGCTCGGCTCGGGGACGGCGGAAGGCGGCCATGCCATGCTCGAGGCCGATCTGGATGGACGCAAGCGCTGGGGGCGCCACAATTTCATTGCCTGGACCGGTCCCCAGCTTCTCGCGGCCAATGAAAAATCCGTTTTCGCCTATGCCTGGTCGGCGCAAGCGAGCCAATGGCCCGGTGGCGCGGACTTTATCTGGCGCGTCGAAGCCGAGTCCCATGAGACGCGGACGCTGGCCACGCTGCCGCCCACGTCGGACCGGGCGCGCGGTGTACGGGGCATGGCCGCGCTGGACGACCAGTTGCTGTTGGCCGTGCGTGGCGATCTGCGCTGGCTCGTCAATGCCGTATCCGAGGCCGATATCGACCCTGCGAAGTGCCGTCCCATCCTGTCCGGCCCCGATCCGCGCGATCCCCTCGCTCCGGACCCCCGCCGCGATTTCCTGCGGCTCTTCCGGATCACGGGATCGCCCCCGGGACAACAGGGAAAGGGCCTGACGTACCTGGCCTCCGAGCGTGGTCCCGAGGTCCGCCAGCATATTCTCCTGGCCTTCAATCGCCCGGCCGAACTGGGCACCATGGTTTTCCCCATGCTTCCGCCCGGCGAGATCGCCGTGCGCTTCAGCACGCTCAAGAAAGGTCTGACGCTGCCCGCGGATCTGTATAACGAGGAACTCTGGCAGACGGTTCCTCTGCCGAAAAATCTCCAGGGGTGGAGCGCCGTGCCGTTCCTTCCCGACACCGTGACCCGGGCGCTGCGCATCACCTTCATCAAGGGGGTGGACGATGAGTTTGCCGACGCGCTCGCGATGCCCGGCGACAATCCGAAGCAGGGGGCATGGAGCGCCTCGATCGAGGGCATGAAACTGCTGCGGCGGCGCTACGAGAGCCTGCTTCCCGAGGCCTCGGTCATGGTCAACTCGGGCGTGATCAACGCTGCCGGCGAATGGGATGCCCGGCGCGACACGCCGCTGACTCCGGAAGAGCCCGCTGTCTATGCGCTGCACTGGAAACGGAGCCAACCGGTGCGCGGACTGGCCATCAAGGAGATTGACGCCAAGCGGGTCGAGATCGATGTCTTTACCGGTGGCGACGGACAAGCCATCGACATCAAGGACGATTCGCTCTGGCGGCAGGTTGCCGACTACACGCCGCCTCTGCGCGATTACTATGGGCAAAACTCCGACGCCCGCTACATCGACGGTTACGTCGACTTCGGCCCGGATGTCGTCACCCGTGCCGTGCGCCTTCGCATGGTCGAGCAATGGACGACCCGCGCCGACGGGGCTGCCGGCATGGTCGGTGTGAGACGCGACCGCGGCGGGATGGAGCTCTCGCCGTCGCGCTGCCATGTCTACGGCGTGGCGCCGCTGCGGCACCTGGGCGGCGCGCCCGAGGATCCGCTCGGAGCGCACCGACTGGAAGTGGTGAACACGACGACCGGCAAGATCGAGCGCGAACTGCCGTTGCCCGATGGCGGTGCCCTGGCCGTTGGGCCCGGTGGAACGGCCTATGGCCTGTCGGGCAACCGCATCCTGCGGCTCGATCTTAAAGACGGCAAGCACGAAGCGGTTGTCGAGGGGCTGCAGTCGCCGCGCGCCCTGGCGGTCGATGCCAAGGGCCGCTTCTATGTCTTCGAGGGAGCACCCGAACTGCAGGTGGTGCGCATCTACGACGGGAAGGGCCGCCTGGACGGGCAGTTTGGCACGCCGGGCGGATTCCGTGCCGGCCCCTGGGATCCGACCCGTTTCGGGAACGTCACGGCCCTGTCGATCGACAGCCGCGGCCAGATCTGGGTGGCCGAAAGCCAACAATTCCCCAAGCGGACAACCCTGTGGAATCCCGATGGCACGTTCCGGCGCGAATTGTTCGGGCGTACGGGGTACGGTGGCGGCGGTGTCGGCGATCCCGGCAATCCGAACCTTCTCTATTACGGTCCGCTTGAGTTCGAGATGGATCCCAAGACCGGACTGACCCGGTTGCGCAGCCTGACCTGGACCGGCCCCATGCCGGCCGGAGAGCAGCCGATCTATGTGAACGGCCGCAAATACATGGTGACCCGGCAGTGCTTCTTCCGTCAATCGGTGGGTATCGTCTACCTGTACGATGGCGGCGCGCTCAAACCCGTCGCGGCCATGGGGATGGCCGGCGGGTTCAGCCCCTTGACCGCGCCGCGGTTCCGCCCTCTGCTCGGCGGCAAACCGTTAGCCCACTACCAGTTCGTGTGGTCCGACCTGAACGGCAACGGCGAAGTCGATCCCGATGAAGTGCGGTTGATGCCTGCAACCATTGTGGACGTAACCAATTTCGATCCGTTCCTCGGCGTGACCGGCGGGCGGCAAGCGTACAAACAAGGCGACTTCCTGGCCTTCGAGGTGGAACGGTTCCTGCCCACGGGCGTGCCCGTCTACGCGGTGCGCGAGCTGCCATTCAAGGGCGACAACGCCTACCGGTTGCGTAACGGGAACTATTTCATGCTGGGCGAAGCCCGGGGCCGGGCTCCGGACGGAACCGAGCTCTGGCACTATCCGACTGAAGGCACGGGGGTCCATGCCTACTATAAGGCCGGTCCGTTCAGTCCCGAGCAGGTGGTGGCGGAGTTCAGCATTATCGGACACGGCATCGCGCCGAAGGGTGATCTGGGCGAATACCTGGTGACCAGCTCGAATCCCGGCGCCTGGCACCTCTGGACGGCGGACGGGCTGCTCGCCGCGTACATCTTCCTCGATCAGCGCGATCCGCGGGCGCGGCTCTGGAATATGCCGGAAGCCCGCCGCGGCATGATCGTCGAGAACGTCACGGCCGGCCAGGAACATTTCTGGGGTTCGGTGACCCAGGCTGACGATGGCCGGACACTGGGGGTTTACAATTCCACGCACGTGTTTGAAATCGAGGGGATGGACCGGTTCCGGCGGTTTTCGGGCACCCTCGACGTGACGGCGCAGGATGTCCGGACAGCGTTCGATGCCGTGCGCCAGGATGCCGCCGGGGAGGCGTATGGCGCCGCCCGGCTGGCCAGCCTTCAGCGTATCGAGGTGCCCGTCCGGATCGATGGCGACGGCGGGGATTGGGGCGGCATCGAGCCGATGCAACTCGAGCTTCCGTCGCCGTTCTCCGCCTCGCTGCGGATCGCCCATGACGGCACCCAGCTTTACGCCCTGTATGAGGTGTCCGGGATGGGTCCCTTCAAGAACAGCGGGGAGGACACCCGGCAACTGTTCAAGACCGGGGCCGCGGTTGACTTGATGCTGGGGGTCGATCCGGCTGCGCGTGCGGACCGACGCGTTCCTGTCGCCGGGGACCAGCGCCTCCTTTTCGCGATGCTGGGCGGCCAGCCGGTGGCGATGCTTTATGAGGCCGTGGTGCCCGGGTTGAGCGGGCACACGCCGGAGCGTTTCGCGACCCTGGTGTTCGCGACCAGCTTCGACCGCATCCGCCGGCTCGACAATGCCAGGATCGCGGTTCGCGGGCATGCCAACGGCTATACCCTCGAAGCGGCCGTGCCGCTGCGGGAGCTGGGACTCCCCCCAGAGCCCGGCGCGCTCATCAAGTTCGATTGGGGCGTCATGCGGGCTGATCCGGAAGGCCATGGCCTGCTTGGCCGATACTACTGGTCCAACCGGGCCACCAGTATCCTGTCGGATGTCGCTCTTGAGGCGTCCCTCGACCCCTACCTCTGGGGGCACATGCGGTTCCCCGTTGCCGGCGAGCAACGCACCGGGCATCCGCGGCAGCCGGTCCTTGGCGTGGAGCCCGCCGCGGGCGACCCGTTGATCGATGACATGCTTCACGAATTGACGGAAGAATCGCGCTGAACGGAAGGCATACATGCTCATGACTCAGCCAATCGGAAATCACACCCTGGAAGGAATCGATGCATGAAGCGTGTTTATGATCTCTCGGAATTGTCCTGGACGGTTGCCGGTTACACGCCCACGTCCTGGGCGATGGGCCGCAGCATGGAGCTTGGGTTTTTTGCAACCCCGGAAGTCGCCCCCGTCCCGGCAGCGGTTCCCGGCTCGGTGCAGCAGGCGCTGCGCCAGGCCGGGCTGCTGCCCGACTGGAACCACGGGCTCGACTTCCGCGCCTGCGAGTGGGTGGAGAATCGCGACTGGTGTTTCGCGACGGTGCTTCCGGCCGCGTGGCTCGAACAGGAAGGGCGGATCACCCTGCGCTGCCTGGGGCTGGACGCCTGTGGCTTCATCTATTTCAACGGCGACCGGATTCTCGAATTCCACAATGGTTTCCACCCCCACGAGGTCGAGCTGCCGCGCACGGCGGCGGGGAAGGGGGGCAACCGCCTGGAGATCATCTTTACGGTTCCGCCACGCTGGAACGGCACGCCGAATTTCAGCTCCCGGATCAAGGACTGGAAAGCCCGTTTCAACTATACCTGGGATTGGATTCCCCGCACGGTGCAGATCGGCATCTGGGATCGGATCGAACTGCGCGTCCGCGCGGGCGCTGAACTGGGCGAAATCCGCCCGCAGGCGTCGATTTTGTCCGATGGCTCCCGTCCGTGTCTGCGGATTTCCGGTGCCCCCGTGGATTCCGATGCATGCAAAATCCGGCTGCGGCTCGAGGCAGCGGACGGCACGTTGATCCGGGCGGAGGAACGCCCGGCGCATGATTTGAACGAGGGCATCCTTTGGCACGATCTAGCCGTCGAGCCCTGGCAGCCCAACGGAAATGGCCTGCAGCCGCTCTACACCCTCGCCTGCACGCTGGTCGATGCGGAAACCGACGCGGAACATGACCGCGACGTCCGGCGCGTGGGCTTCCGGAGCATCGCCTGGAAGCCCTGCAAGAACGCGCCGCCCAAGGCGGATCCCTGGATCTGCGAAATCAACGGGAGGCCGACGTTCCTGCGCGGCGTCAACTGGACGCCCATCCGACCGAACTATGCCGACGTTACCCCGGAGATGTACCGGGCGCGCCTGGAGCTTTATCGAGACGCCGGTTTCAACCTGCTGCGGGTCTGGGGCGGGGCGTTCCTGGAGAAGCGCTGGTTCTATGACCTCTGCGACGAATTCGGCCTGCTGGTCTGGCAGGAATTCCCGCTTTCCTCATCCGGGCCGGACAATTCCCCCCCGTCCGATGAAGACAGCCTGCGCGAGATGGAACGGATCGGACGCAGTTACGTCCGTCGCCGCCGCCATCACGCCTCGCTTCTGATGTGGTGCGGCGGCAACGAACTGCAAACCCAGGCCGACGGCGCCCCGGGCTGCGGGGTGCCGCTGACGAGCGCGCATCCCATGCTCGGCCTCCTGGAGCGAATCGTCGGGGAAGAGGACGGCGAACGCCGGTACATGGCCACCTCGGCTTCCGGCCCCACGTTCGTTGCCAATCCCGCCGACTTTGGCAAGGGGCTGAATTGGGATGTCCATGGACCCTGGCGCCGGCCGGACGAGAACCCGGACAAGGCCCGGGAATACTGGCGCAAGGATGACGCCCTCTTCCGCAGCGAGACGGGGCACCCCTCCGCCAGTTCGGCCGAACTGCTGCGCAAGTATCATGGGGAACTGGCTGACGGCCCGGTTTCCATGGAGAACCCCCTGTGGCAGGTGACCTTTCAGTGGCTGGAGCGGCGGCAGTTCGAAGCCGAGATGGGCCGCGCCCCTCGGGACTTGGAGGAATACGTCCAGTGGACGCAGAAGAACCAGGCGGAAGCCCTGGTGGCTGCCGCCGAGGCGTGCTTGAAGCGGTTTCCGGCCATTGGCGGATACCTCATCTGGATGGGACACGACTCCTGGCCCTGCGCCGCCAACACCTCGATCATCGACTTCGACGGCAACCCCAAGCCGGCGCTGGCCGCGCTGAAAGACATCATCTGGTGACGCCTATGAACATGATCCCGAGTAACGATGCCGAAGCCTTGGTGCCTCTGGGCGAGTCTGGTGAGAGGAAGGATGTGAAGCGATGAATTCAGCAACATGGAAGAAGCTGGAACATGCGGCGGATGCCCGTCTGAATCGCATGACATTGGACGAGAAGATCGGGCATTTGCTTTGCTGGGACGTGGTGGCGGCGCATTTGCGCCAGGATCCGGCCAAGGTCGTGGAGCTGACCGAGCGCTACCATCTCGGTTCGTTGTTCGTGTATGACTGGACGTCGGCGCAGATCAGCGCGCTGACCGCGGAACTGGATCGGCGTACGCCGGTGCCTGTCCTGATCTCGTCTGACCTCGAACACGGCGCCGGGCCGGCTATCCCGGACGGTGTCGAGTTCCCGTTCCAGATGGCGGTCGGTGCGGCGGATGACGAAGCGCTCGCCGAGACCATGGGGCGAGCGGCGGCGCGGCAGGGCGCGGCCGCGGGCGTGCAGTGGACCTACAGCCCGGTCGTGGACATCAACTACAACCGGCTGAATCCCATTGTCAACGTCCGGGCTTATGGCGATAACCATGAGCGTGTTGCGCGGCTGGCTGCGGCTGTGATTCGCGGCCTGCAGCGCGATGACCTGATGGCCGCCACGGCCAAGCACTTTCCGGGTGATGGCGTGGATGACCGTGACCAGCACATCTGCACCACGATCAATTCGTATTCGCTTGCCAAATGGCGGAAGACGTTCGGTAAGGTCTGGCAGCGCGTGATTCGCGAGGATGTCATGAGCATCATGGCAGGGCACATTGCGCTTCCTTGCGTGGACCCGGGTGAAGGTTTCGTTGGGGGTGTCCCGGCCACGCTGAGCCACAAGATCCAGGTGGAGTTCCTCAAGCAGGAATTGGGGTTCCGCGGCTGTCTGGTCTCCGACGCTATCCCGATGATCGGCATCAGTTCGCATGTGAAGGCGGACGAGTTGGCGGTGTGGAATGTCGCCACGGGGTCGGATGTGGTGCTCTTTTGCGAACCGGCGCGGGATTTCCCCGCCTTGAAGCGCGCGGTGGAGACGGGCGTGATCACCGAGGCGCGGCTGCATGACGCAGTCCGGCGTGTGCTGATCATGAAGGCGCGGCTTGGCTCGCTCGAGACCCGGCGCCAGGTGCCGGCTGTCAGTTCTGAGGAACTGGCCGTTTATCAGGGCGCCTCTCGTGCCATTGCGGACAAGGCGGTTACGTTGTCACGCAACATGGCCGGCATTGTGCCGCTGAGGTTAAACCCGGGCACCAAGGTCCTGACGATCACCCTGAAGTACAATAGCGGGACTGGCCTTGGGCAGGATCAGGGTGAGCGCTACCGCGACCTGACGGTGGTGGATGAGGAATTGCGCCGGCGGGGGCTGGTGGTGGACCATGCGTGTAACGACATGTCGCTCGCCCGCAAGGATGACTATGAGGCGGTCTTCGTGAATGTGAAGATCGTGCCGCACTGCCTGGCCGGTACGGTGCGGATGGTGGGGCATTTGGCGTTCCAGTTCTGGAACTCCGTGTTGCCGGGGGCCCGGAATCTGGTGATCACGGCATTTGGCAATCCGTATCTGGCCGACGAGATTCCGTCCGCAAAGACGATGTTACTTATGTATGACTGTGGTCCGGATGCCCAGCGCGCCGCCGTGGCGACTTGGCTGGGAGAGCAGAGGGCAACGGGCCGGAGTCCGGTGGAACTGGACTAGTTGTTGCCGACCGAATTACCAATCCACGGGGACAGGTTATATAAAATAAAACCCAAATCCTCGCCTAAGAGGCCGACGACAGTGCATTTTCACCGGAATACCCTGTATTGACGCGGCTCAGCCGGGCCTACTCCGCCGGAGGGGCTACGAAGGCTGGAAGGCTTCGCCCTACCTGGAAATCTATACAAATCATCGATGTCTTCGGGTAGGGCGAGGCGTCCCTGCCGAGCCGCGTGAATATTTGGTTTGTCTCATGCAGATAGACTGCCGTCTGCTCCTTAGGCGAGGATTTGGGGCTTGACGTAACCCATTATAATGTTCATACTATGCGTTCAATAACCCCTTATAAGGAACATTATGGACCGGAGCGCGTTTGCCCATCTCAAGGAATGGAAGCAGCGGCAGAAGAGGAAACCGCTGGTGTTGCGCGGTGCGCGCCAAGTCGGTAAATCGTATCTGGTTGAGGCGTTTGCGAAGCGCGAATTTGAGATCAGCCTGACCGTCAATGCTGATCGGGATAAAGAGTTTCTCGGGAGAATTGTTCACGAACCGCCCTCCCGGATGGTGCAACTGCTGGAGCTGGAGTACGGCCAGCGGATCATTCCCGGAAAAACACTGCTCTTCTTCGACGAAATTCAGGCGGTGCCTGAGTTTCTGGCACGGCTCAGATACTTTTATGAGGAGCTTCCCGAGCTCCATGTCATTGCCGCCGGCTCGCTGTTGGATTTTGTTCTGGAAGATCATTCATTCTCTATGCCCGTCGGGCGCATCGAGTACTTGCACTTAGGCCCCATGACGTTCGGCGAGTTTCTCGACGCGACCGGAAACGAGCGCTGGTCCGCGTTTCTCAGTGCTTTTGGATGCCGGGAGACGATGCCGGACACCGCACACCAGGCGCTCTTGCGGCTGTTCCGCACGTTCCTGGCGCTGGGCGGAATGCCCGAGGCAATCGAGACGTACGCCCGCACGCTTTCACTACTGGAGGCAGACCGCGTCAAGGAGTCAATCCTCGGGACACTTCGCGACGATTTCGCCAAGTATGGGCAGCGCGTAAACCATGATCGCCTTCTCAAGATGTTCGGGCGATTGCCGGGCATGGTCGGACAGCGCTTCAAGTTTGCGAACGTCTCGCGGGAGGACTCCTCACGGGAACTGGCCCGTTGTCTGCATCTTTTGGAACTCGCCCGGCTCGTCTATAGAGTCAGGCAATCTTCATGCTCGGGTCTGCCGATTGGGGCGGGGGTAAAGGAGGAGGCATTCAAAGTGCTATTTCTCGACTGCGGTCTCCTGCTTCACGCCTGCGGCTTAAGAGCCGCCGATGTGGAACGTGAACCGGATCTGATGCTGGTGAATGCCGGCGCCGCAGTCGAACAGGTTGTCGGGCAGCATCTGCTTCACGCGCGCCCCTTCTGGGAGGAGCCGGAACTGTTCTACTGGGCGCGTGAGAAGCCGACGTCTGCGGCAGAGGTGGACTATGTGATCGTCCGCAGTGGCCGTATCGTGCCGGTAGAGGTCAAAGCCGGGAAGACGGGGCGGTTACGCTCGTTGTGGCAGTTCGTGGCCGAGAAGGATGCGCGTCTGGCCCTTCGCTTCAACGGCGACAAACCTTCCTTGCTGGATGCCACCGACACGATGCATGACGGCACCCGCCTATCCTATCGCCTTCTCTCTTTGCCATTGTATTTGATCGACCACGCGAACCGGTTGGTCGACGAAGCGACATAGTCCATGAATGACGCGACCAAACCCGCCGCGTGGGCGGCAACTATTTGTCCCTAACCGCCGACCTCGATTACCATGTTCTACCACGGGGATTTCATCGGTATTTCGAAGAAGATGTTCAGCCGCTAGACAAGGAAAGCTTCGACCGGTAACGGGGCAAACCGGCCATTTTCGCCTTGACCAATTCCTCCAAAATTGCGATCTGAAACGTTTCAGATGACAAAAGGACGCATAAAAGGAGGGGCGCGGCTGCGTGATGTGGCGGCAGCGGCAGGGGTGTCAAACGCTACCGTTTCGGCGGTGGTCAATGGCCGGGCGGAGCAGTACGGCATCTGCCGGGCGACCCAGGAGAAAGTTCAGGCGGCAGTCCGCCAGCTGGGCTACACTCCGAGTCTCGCGGCCTTGGACATGGTCTCCGGGCGGAATTCCCTGGTAGGACTGGCGGTCTCTTCTGATTTCCCTGCGGCGGGTCGCCTCATTGCCGCATTGGAGCCTGCGCTTTCGCTGGCGGGCCATCGGCTCATCGTCATCTGTTTGCCAACCGACCCGCAGGTTGCCGCCGCCCGGATCAGCGAGCTGATTCGGTTTGGGATTGCCGGGCTGGTGCTATTTCCGGCCCGCGCCACGGCCCTGTCAGGGTTGAACTGTCCTAGCGTCATGATAGGCGGGCTACCCGCCGACACCGATCCGGCGGCCGTGGTCGAACTCGGACAGACAGCCGCCCGGCTACTTCAGCAGGCGATCCAGGGAGCGACAACCGAGACCATTCGGTTGGATCCGGTGATTGCCCCCCGTGTTCCGGTTACGCCCATAACTCCAGAACCGCCGGTTCCGGTCGTGGTGCCCGTTCCCGTGCCGGTACCAGTCTCGGTTCCGGCACCCCAGGCACCGACGGTAGCGGTCCCCGTCGTTCCGGTTCCGCCAGTGGAAAATCCGGTCGTCAAAATTCAGCCGGACCCCCCGTTTCAGTCATCTGAAACGTTTCAGATGCCCGAAACGCCGGTTTTGGAGACAACCGAACCAGCCTCCCCTGTAGTAGCCGCCGTCCCCGGCGGCACCGAATCTGAAGGGTCGATTCCGGTCACCGAACCGGCCATTGAACCCATTCCGGTCGTGGACCCGGTGCCGGTGCCTGACCCGGTGCCCGTCGTCACCGAACCCCCGTCCGTCGCCGAGCCAGTTCCGGTGCCGACGCCGGAGACGCCACCGGTGGTTGAGGTGCCCGTGGTACCTGATCCGCTCCCTGAACCTGTTCCCGTTCCCGAACCTGAACCGGTTCCTGAGGTGGAGCCGCCCGCCGTGGTTGTGCCAGTGGATGAGCAGAAGCCGGACAACGGCGATGAAGCCTAGGTGGACGCCGACCGCGCCCGGAGGCCGCGGTCCACCTGAGGATGGTTAAACTACTTCAGATAAGGATGAATCAATCGTTCCCAGCATCATCGGTAGTGAGGGATTCGTTTAAGGCGTCAGCATTGCCGCGGCCAGGATGCCGGCTGCTTCGGTGGCGGGGCAATGAAGTTTGAGGGCGACGGTTCGGTCGTCGCGGGAGATTTCGCTTAAGCTGGCCAATTTGGCGAGGGGGTTGTCGCTGTCACTCAGGGTTGCGGCGACCATGAGGCCGTTCAGGACTTGATGGATCTGGAGCGCGGCGTCCGGGGAAATGGCCTTGAGCAGGATCGTGCCGTCCACCATGCCCGACTTTTCAAAAAGTTGCAGGGTCGCGGTGTCGGTGCTTTTCAGGATCATGGCCTTGATGGGGTCTGTGTTGGAGCCTGCATAGCCCTTGGTTACCGCCGTAAAGAAGGCGCCATCCCGGACGGTTTGCATGGGGAGGACAACCGCCCGGCCTGTTGCGAGGTTTGGCTTGGCACCACCGAGCGTGGCGGTGGCGTCGAGAATTGAGCTTTCATCCGAGGCCAGGATTAACAGACGCGTGGTGTAGAAGCAGGCCCAGAGCGGGCGTCCTGTGGATTTGTCCATCCATGTTTGAAGATTCAGTTTTCCGTAGGTTTTGGTTGCGTACTGCGGATAGGTGCTGAACTGCTGGGTGATGGTTTTGGAATTGAGCGACCCGCTGATCAAGGCGGTTCCCCGGTTGCCTGTGACCTCACGACCATACAGGGTAATGGCGGACAAGTCTTTCAGGGGATCCACGCCCAGCAGGGTGCGGTAATGATTCAGCATGGATTGGAACGACTTGGCTCCGTTCCGGCCGTTCAGCAAGAGTCGACAGGTTTGTGACGGAGCAAACTGTTCCATGTCCAGGTGGATTACCCATTTGGAATCCCCTGCAACCTGAGTCCTCGGCAGGGGAGCCGCCTGGAGGCTCAAGCCCGCTGCCAGAATCAGGGTGATGAGGGCCGTTTTCATGATTACATCCCGGGATTCATGATCGGGAAATCGCCCATGGCTGATTTTTTTGCCGGGGGGACGAGTGCCTTGAAGGGCTCGGCCTCGCGCAGGGGCGCGAACCGGGGGTCTTCGCGAAGCAGGCTTCGGGCGACTTCGCCACCCACTTCAATGGCCCGTTTCATCGAGGCAAAAGCTTCCTGCGGCTTGTTGAGGATCAACTGGGTGTAGGCAAGGTCAATCCAGCTTTTGAAGGCGTTGGGGTCGCGGGTCAGGTATTTTTGAAGAGCATACACGCGCAGATCCCATCGTTTGTTGGCCTCGAAAAACTTTGAGACAGCCAGGCAGGCTTCCGGGGGCAGAGTTGGGCTATCGACCAGGCTACGGGTCAGACCCTGGAACTGTCCTTCCATTCCCAGCTTCAAGTAGACTCCAGCGAGTTCCATGGCGCGTCCGAAATCGAGTTTCCCCTTGCCCATTTCCGCTTCAAGTTCCTTGCGATGGGCATTGTCCTGGGTGGAGCCCCGGATGGCGGACAGGAAGTTTGCCGCATTCCGATTGTAGGGATCCAGCACCAGATATTCCTCCATGACTTTTCCCGCCTCTTCAAACCGCTGCTGACGCATGTAAAGATCGGAAAGGCGGAAACAGGCTTCCGGACTTTCGGGGCAGAGTTCGCGCGATTGCTTGAACGCGTATTCAGCCTCGCCGATCATCCCCCGCGCGGCGTAAAGCCCGGCAATGGCGGAACGCATCTTGGAGAAGGATTTTTTAGCGTCGGAGTTACGGCGGAATTCCTCGCGGGCCAGGAAATCCTTGGTCAGTTTATCCCAGTAGGTCCGGTCGCGCGCCACAATCTCGTTCCAGAGTTTCGGGTTTTCCTGAGGTGAAGGGACGGGATCCTTCTCGATTTTCATGATCACGCCGAAGGGGGTCAGGAAGGCGTACATCCAGGGGATAACATAGCTTTCCTCGATGTAGAACGAATGCTTGTCCTTGTTTTTGTCAAAGATCCAGCGGGCCAGGATGCCGTTGATAGTCATCACGCCGCCGACGCCCTGAACGCTGACGCGGCCGTTCTCAATCTTGATATCGGCGCTGGCGGGGATCTTGCCGGTCTGCACATCGCGCACGTATTCTTGGAACGCCCGGTTGTTATCCTCGCCGCTGGGGATATAGATTGGCTGGATCGGGTAGGTGTGGTCGCGATGCAACAATTTCTGGAGCGGGCCGTCATTCTTGGGCCGCGAATAGTCGTAATGATCGCGGATATAACTCATGTAGGTGTTGTCGGCCAGGGCATTCTGCGTGATGATGTAGACATCCGACCGGTCGAAATCCTTGTCGCGGAAGCGATCCTTGGGTGCCACGCGGCTTTCGCAAAAGATCATGTAGGTGGGTACAAAACGGCCCGGATCGGTGCCGCCATAGAGCACGGCGTCCTTCTCCATGTCGGCATATCCGTTGCCCGGCTTGAACATCAGGTAGCCGAAGAGATAGCCGAAGTCGTGTCCGCGCAGGTTGCAGAGCGAGAGGTTCTGTTTCCAGGTGACCAGGGGGATGGCCAGAAGGGCGATGCAGGCGAGGCGGACAATCCAGCCGCCCAGGACTTTCTTTTTCCAGGCCAGGATGCTGAAGAGCACCGCGATGCCGTAGCTGATGAGCATGGCGTAGAATCCGTGGGCAGGGGCGAAGAACTTGATGTTGATTTCCTGGTCCTGCCTATCCAATTTCGGGTTGATGATCGACAGGAGGCCCAGGCTGGAGATCAGAAAGGCGACCCAGACGAACATCATCCAGGATCGGCCGCGGGGCTTGACCCGTGTCCAGAAGTACAGGATGACAACGGGGGTGACCAGACCCAGAAGGGTCAAGGGGAGTGAGTACTGGTTGATCAGCGCCTCGATGAAGAGTTTGATTTTGAGAAGAAATTCCTGGCTGAAAAAGCTGGCGGTATTGATTTTCTCGTACTGGCCGCGCGTCACGGCGTGAACAAATCCCTCCTTGGTTGCGGCGTATCCCCAGTTCATGGGGGGATTGGTCCAGGCCGCGAGTGGCATGTAAATGTAGACAGAGACCCCTGCCATGAACATGCCGGCGGCAGTCAGGGCGCGGCGGGTTTCCCACCAGGTTGTCCGGGTCGCGATGATCAGCCCGACGATACCCAGTACCCCGGAGGCAATGCCTTGCCAGAAGGTGGAACTCGATGTCATGGCATTGGTGTTGGGGGTGGTCAGCCAGGCCCAGATAATGAGTCCGACCATGACACTGAGCAGTCCGGCGATTCCCAGTTCCGCGAAGTTCGACTGGGTTCGCATGAACAGGCCGAACTTGTTCTGGGTGGCGGGACTTTTCTTCAGGGTGGCCAGAAACTGATCGAGCCCGATCAGGAAGACCCCGACGGCGAAGGGAAGGGCCATAACGGCGATGGTCTGGTGGTTGGAAAGGCTCAGTCCGAAAATGAGCAACATGACATACAGGAACCCGCGGCGATGGGGCTGAACCATCCAGGCGAAGAATATGCAACTGGTGAGAATGAAGGAAAAGACATTGAGCACGCGCATTTCTGAAACACAGGCCCAGAGCCAGACGCCCCGGTTGAAGCCGAAGAGCAGGGCGCATGCCGCGCCAATGAAAAGGGCCATCCAGTGCTGGAGTTTCTCGTCAATCGAATCGCTCCAGGGCAGGGAATGCAGGAGCAGGCGAAGGCTCCGGGTCATGATGATGGTCATGACTCCGACCGTCAATGCCCCGGTGACTACCGACAGTAATCCCATGCGCCAGGCGGGATTGCCGAAGGGGACGATGAAATGGCTCCAGAGATATCCCATAAGCGCCCAGAGCGGGTAGCCGGGAGGATGGGGAACCCCGAAAGTGAAGGCGCCGGTCACCAGCTCACCGGAGTCCTGCAGGGTGACTTCAGGGGCCATGTAATAGAAGAAGGCCAATCC
>Ga0194062_1000277_pt1 | contig 21252 bp, 20 predicted proteins | sample SepL2225m_MetaG_FD_155481 | JGI IMG/M metagenome (GOLD analysis project Ga0194062, IMG submission 155481) | Anoxic zone freshwater microbial communities from boreal shield lake in IISD Experimental Lakes Area, Ontario, Canada - Sep2016-L224-25m | ecosystem: Environmental > Aquatic > Freshwater >... | reverse complement strand
AATCCCTTTGACCTACAAAAACGCATTCAAGGTAAACTTAAGATCATCTTCAAGCGGGTTCGGTAACCTTCCGGTTGAAGCTTGTTTTACTGATCTCTACGGTAACCTTTTATCTTGAGGCAATGCGGTTATGGTCTAACAAAAGCATCAAGTACCCTACCAAATTTGTAGGGCCATCTGACTTTCGAACTGGGGTAACTCTGATCAATTATTAATTCAGACTGACAGGCAAAAAAAGGCCCCTGAACCAAAGGGGGAGGTCAGGGGCCTAAGTCTCAGCGTGATCGCTAAGACACCTGCTCAGGGAGGAGAAACAGGAGATGACTCACATCATCTGCAAGGTAAGATGGTTCCATGAGAAAATAGTTCAAGAATTTTATAAAAATATTTTAAGGTGAAACATGCAAACACTTGGAAAATATCCTCACATCAGAATGCGCCGCATGCGGCACGATCAGTTTTCTCGTGACTTAATGCGCGAGCACATACTTACTTCGGCAGACTTTATCTATCCTGTTTTTGTGCTGGAAGGCACAAATAAAGTTGAAGAGGTGAAGTCGATGCCGGGCGTACAGCGTAAGACTTTAGATTTATTACTGAAGGATGCCGAACAGTGCGTCAAGCTGGGCATTCCTGTGATGGCGATCTTCCCTGTCATTGATGCACCACTCAAAACACTCGGCGCAGAAGAAGCCTACAACCCAAATGGTCTGGTACCGCGGGTGGTTGCAGCGCTGAAAAAAGCCTTTCCCGAACTTGGAGTGATGACTGACATCGCACTCGATCCATACACCAGCCATGGCCAAGATGGCCTGATCGACGACAGCGGTTATGTGCTGAATGACGAAACGATTGCTGTGCTGACCAAACAGGCGCAGTGCCACGCCGCTGCCGGAGCGGATATCGTCGCCCCTTCTGACATGATGGATGGTCGTATTGGTGAAGTACGTGCGGCTCTGGATGCTCATAAACACATCCACACCCGCATCATGGCTTACTCCGCCAAATATGCCTCTAGCTTCTATGGCCCGTTTCGCGATGCAGTTGGATCAAGCGGCAATCTCGGCAAAGGTAATAAATACACCTATCAGATGGACCCAGCCAATTCCGACGAAGCGTTATGGGAAGTGGGTCTAGACCTGCAAGAAGGCGCTGACATGGTGATGGTGAAGCCGGGCATGCCTTATTTGGACATTGTGCGTCGCGTGAAAGATGAATTCAAAGCGCCGACCTTTGTGTATCAAGTAAGTGGCGAATACGCCATGCTCAAAGCCGCCGCGCAAAACGGCTGGTTGAACGAAGAGGCTTGTGTGTTGGAATCGCTACTCGCGTTTAAGCGCGCAGGGGCTGATGGAATTTTGACTTACTTCGCATTGGACGCGGCGCGGTGGTTACAAAAATAAGCAGATCACTTGATAGCGGTCGGTGGCGACTTTACACTTTGTGGGCTGCTGAGACTGAGGCCGACCACCTACAAGTACTAGACCGTTTGGCATATAGAATAAAAACCTTTTAGGTGATAGAGTCTCCGTAGTCTCATCGGGCATAGGCAATTTATCATCAACAAGGCGTTATTCATGAATGACTTTGCGGTAAACGCGATTGCGGAGCAGGTGTTAAGCGGAATTAATCTTCCTCCTTGTCCCGCGACTCTTACCTCAATCATGAGGGAAGCAAAAAGTCCCTCGGCAGACTTCGCAAGCATTGCTAAGTTAATCAATCGCGATGTAGGTATTGTTGGACCTTTGCTTAAATTAGCAAACTCGCCATTCATAGGTTTGAAATCAAAAGCGACCTCCGTATTTCAAGCTATTACCGTGCTGGGGATGCAAAACACACTCAATCTTGTACAAAACATTGCATTACGCCAAAGCATGGGGGGCGGCTCACACAACTTCGAAAAGTTTTGGGAGCGATCAAGTTTGTCAGCAACGATAGCTGAAAAGATAGCGGTTAAATTTCCGCTCGTATCAAAGGACAGCGCTTACATCACTGCGCTATTTCATGACTGCGGCATCCCGATTCTGATGATGAAATACGAGGACTATCGTAAAACAGTGATGAGTCAATGCAAAATGGGAAAAACAATTTGCGAAGTTGAACATGAGATGTATTCAACAAACCATGCAGTGGTTGGAAATATGCTGACTCGGAATTGGATGTTGCCGCATCAAGTAAGCAAAGCGATTCTTCATCATCACGACGACACGCTTTTTACTTCTCGAGATGAGAGCATCAATGATGAGGTTCGTACTTTAATCAGTATCGTTCATATGGCGGAATGTATCGCGGACGAACATATGCATGTAACGGAAAAAGAATGGGCGACATTTGAGCGCGGCGTTCTTAATCATCTAGAAATTTCACCACAGGAATTTGCTGAAATGAAGAGCGACCTATTAGCCCATTTGAATGGCGAATAAAACCAACATTCAGCTCAAAACCTTACCCCAGCATTCCTGTCAGCGGGCGATAGCGCACCTTGTCTCCACGACACACGGTTTGTTCACTAGCTAAATCAACTAAGCCATCTGCCCAAACGACTGAGCTCAACACGCCAGACCCTTGCTGTGGGTGGAGAGATGCTTCAGGCACGCCATCAGCCCCGAGTGACAAGCGAGCGCGTAAAAACTCGCGTCGTTTATCTGCACGTGGCCAATCGAAAGCGGCGCGAACTTCAAAGGTTAGCGCTGACATTGCATGGGCACCTTGCAGATGTCGCAAAAAGGGAAGCAGTGCTAGCACGCAGGTGACGTAGGCTGAAACCGGATTGCCGGGTAGGCCGACGAAGGGTGTTGTACCGACTTGTCCAAAGGCTAAGGGTTTGCCGGGTTTGATGTTCAAGCGCCACAGGTCGAGGCGCCCAGCTTGTTCTACCGCTGCGCGTACATGGTCTTCTTCACCGACGGAAACGCCACCGGTGCTGACGATGACGTCGGCCTCTTTGCTGGCACGCGATAGGGCGGCTACCGTGGCGTCGAGGCGGTCTGGTACTTGGCCGAGATCAATGACCTCATAACCCGCGCGCTCTAACATGCCCGTCAAAATATAGGCGTTGGAACCATGAATTTGCCCAGGCTGTAGCGGGTTGCCGGGTTCAACGATCTCATCTCCCGTACAGAGCAATGCCACTCGCAAACGCTTTAGCACACGCAACGATGTCAGCCCCAGCGAGGCAGTTAAACCAACTGAGGCTGCATCAAGTAACGTGCCCGCAGTGAGGCAAACGCTACCGCGTTGAATGTCTTCTCCCGCGAGGCGAATGTTGGCACCCTGTTTGGGCACACGGTGGAAGGTGACTGAACCATCCGTACCTGTACAGTCTTCTTGCATGACGACGGTATCCGCGCCAGCAGGGATAGGGCTACCAGTAAAAATGCGTGCCGCTGTATTAGGTTCAAGGGGTTTAGCAGAGCTACCAGCTGCAATTCGCTGACTGATGGCGAGGGTCGTTTCTGCGTTCACATTAAGATCAGCGTAGCGCAATACATAGCCATCCATTGCGCTGTAGTCCCAATGTGGAATTTGCACTGGTGCCATTAAGTCTTCAGCGAGCACGCGACCATATAGCTGTTTCAGCGGAACCTCTTCGATACCGAGACGAGTCGCGGGTAGTTGGCACATCTGTGCGATAGCGTCTTCTAGCGGGGTTAGCTGAACTTTGGCTTTCATATTTTTCTCCATTTCGAATCTCTCTAGCGAAACACAATGGTCTTATTGCCACACACAAGTACGCGGTCTTCGACGTGATAGCGCAAGCCGCGGGACAACACGGTTTTTTCTATATCTCGACCATAGCGCACTAAATCATCCACCGTATCGCCGTGATCAATACGCGTGGTGTCTTGCTCAATAATTGGGCCGGCATCCAATTCGTCGGTGACGTAATGGCAAGTCGCACCGATGAGTTTGACGCCGCGCAAATAGGCTTGATGATAGGGCTTGGCACCGACGAAAGAAGGCAAAAAGCTATGATGAATGTTGATGATGCGGCCCGGAAAACGTTGGCACAACATGGGCGGCAAAATTTGCATGAAGCGCGCGAGAACCATGCTGTCGCCGCGATGCTCTTCAAATAGTGTGGCAATTTTTTCAAATGCCGCCGGTTTATTTTGCATATCAACATAGATGAAGGGGATGCCGTGCCATTCCACATAGCCCCGTAAATCTTCGTGGTTAGATATCACGCAGGGGATGTCCACTTGCAATTCACCACTACGCCAACGATGTAATAAATCGTTGAGGCAGTGGTCTTGCTTGCTCACCAAAATCACCAAGCGTTTTTTGACCGCGGAATCGTTGAGCTGCCAATCCATGTTGAATTCTTGCGCTAACGAAGCAAAGCGTTGGCGAAGCTCCTGGGCATCAAACGGCAAAGAGTCCGCACGAATTTCTTGGCGCATGAAGAAGCGCTCTGCTTCTTGTTCTGTGTGATAGCTTGCCTCGACGATGAAGCCGCCGTGTTGCGCGATAAAACCACTCACTGCGGCAATGATGCCGGCGCGGTCAGGACATGAAATAGTGAGGGTATAGTGGGGGCTCATAAATTTGTAAGAATATGAATATATTGAGTTATATTAATTTCAGGTAAGCGCGTCTGGGAGTGACCGCACCTCTAATGTTTTGTTCCACAAGAGTGACATTATCCGAGATGCTATGGCAGTGTCACCACTGGAAAAAAATTCAGCTTGTTCGGTAGGTCGGACTTCAGTCCGACATGTTGGGCTAAAGCCCAACCTACTACTCAGCACCTCGGTTTCTAAGCGTTGTTTTAAATGGCGCGCAACTGCCTCGCCAGTATCAATCAGTGTAATTTTTTTACCGACGATGTCGCGAATCACGGGCGCTAAAAATGGATAGTGCGTGCAGCCTAAAATCAGCGTATCAGCACCACGATTCAGTAGTGGCTCGGTGTAGCGCTCGACGAGTTCACGCGTTTTCGTTGAATTCAATTCTCCTTGTTCAACTTGCTCGACTAAACCGGGGCAACCTTGCGTCACGATCTCAACCTTGCCGGCGTATTTGTCTAACAAGGCGGCGAAACGCGCACTCTCCAAAGTGCCGATGGTGGCGAGGACACCTACCACTCCGCTTTGTGTAGCGGAAACGGCAGGTTTTACCGCGGGCTCCATGCCGAGGATGGGAAGCTTGAACTCGGCACGGAGTGTGGAAGCCGCAGCAGCGGTGGCGGTATTGCAGGCAATGACGATCGCATCAGCGCCTTGTTCGATTAGAAATCGCGTAAGGGTGAGTGAGCGCTGCGTAATATATTCAGGGGTCTTGTCGCCGTAAGGAACGTGCGCAGAATCGGCGATGTAGATCAAGCGCTCGTTGGGTAGCGCTTGGCGAATGTGATGCAGGACAGACAGGCCGCCTACACCAGAATCGAAAACGCCAATTGCGCCAGACATTTTATTCACTAGCTTTCGGAAACGTTGCTGATTTCGTTACGAATACAGTAGAAATTATTCTACCGCTTGGTCTCGCAAAAACTCTTCGTAAGTCCCGTGATAATCGTTCACGCCTTTGGCGGAAATCTCAATAATGCGCGTGGCCAATGAAGAAACAAATTCACGGTCATGGCTGACGAAAATCAGTGTGCCTTTGTAAAGATCGAGCGCGGTATTGAGTGACTCAATCGCTTCCATATCCATGTGGTTAGTGGGTTCGTCCATCAGCAGCACGTTGGTTTTTGCCAGCATCAGCTTGCCAAATAACATGCGGCCCTTTTCCCCGCCGGATAACACCTTCACTCTTTTCTTTACGTCGTCTCCTGAGAATAGCAAACGCCCCAGTGTGCCACGTACCACTTGATCGTCATCAGTTGGGCCGCGCCAGTCGATCATCCATTCCATCATCTCTTTGTCTTCAGCAAAGTCGGCGGCATGGTCCTGCGCGTAGTAACCGAGCTTGGCTTTCTCTGCCCATTTGATGGTGCCGGTGTTCGGCTCCAAGTCGCCCGCTAAGCAACGCAACAAGGTGGTTTTGCCGATACCGTTAGGGCCGATAATGGCGACTTTTTCGCCCGCGTCGATGCGGAAGTTGACGTTAGAAAGCAGCATGCGGTCATAACCCTTGCTCATGTGTTGCACTTCTACCGCAACACGATGCAGCTTCTCGCGCTCGTCGTATTCAAAGCGAATGAAAGGATATTGACGGCTAGATGGCTTAATGTCTTCAATCTTAATTTTGTCGATCTGGCGCGCGCGCGAGGTGGCTTGCTTAGCTTTAGACGCATTCGCTGAAAAGCGTGCGACGAAGGCTTTTAGTTCGGCGACCTTCTCTTTGGCTTTCACGTTGTCGGACGATTGCTGTTCGCGTGCCTGAGTGGATGCCAGCATGTAATCGTTGTAGTTGCCCGGATACACGGTGATCTTGCCGTAGTCCAAGTCGGCCATGTGCGTGCACACGCTATTCAAAAAGTGACGGTCGTGCGAGATGATGACCATTGTTGAATTACGCGCATTAAGAATGTCTTCTAACCAGCGAATGGTGTTGATATCCAAGTTGTTGGTGGGTTCGTCCAACAACAAAATGTCTGGGTTGGAGAACAGCGCTTGCGCCAATAGCACGCGCAATTTAAAGCCCGGCGCTACGGCACTCATCGGCCCGCTATGCAAATTGATGTCAATACCTAAGCCCAGTAATAATTCGCCTGCACGGGCTTCGGCAGTGTAACCGTCGAATTCAGCGAAGGTCGCTTCCAGATCGGCAGCGCGCATGTAGTCTTCTTCAGAAGCATCCGGGTTGGCATAAATCTCATCACGCTCAGACATGGCTTCCCACATCTCGTCATGGCCCATCATCACCACATCCAACACGCGTTTTTCTTCGTAAGCGAATTGATCTTGGCGCAACTTACCGAGGCGCTCGGTTTTATCCAACATGACTTCGCCGGAGCTTTGCTCTAAGTCGCGGCCAAGAATTTTCATAAAAGTGGATTTACCGCAACCGTTAGCGCCAATCAGGCCATAGCGGTTGCCATCGCCGAACTTTACAGAAACGTTTTCAAAAAGCGGCTTAGCGCCGAATTGCATGGTGATATTTGCAGTGGATAACATGTTAAAGCCTTAATTTCGAAGGCGCGCATTCTATCATTGACCGTTGGTTTAGAATGCGGCCTCCCCGTAATCCATTTTTGCACTGCTATGAACGAAAAAATTGTTGATATTGCCCCGCTGATTAAGCAAACCAATGACGGACTTTCAGTAGAAGAGCGCACCGCCTTAGAAAAAGGTCTGGTTGAAAAGCTAGAGGCGTTAAGAGCGCTGCCAGTCGATAAAAAAAGTGACAGCAAAACCTTGTTGCAGCGCGTACGGCTACAGTTGGATGTAGCTGAAAATTTGAATGCTTTAGATCGCAAAATGGAGGCATGGAGCATCGCTTACGAAGCATTCCATATCGCGCTAGACCAAGAATCTTGGCAGGACGCGGTTGAGGCGTGCAACGTGTTATTTCAAACATCGCTAGTAGATGCCCTTGCGGCCTTAGGTATGGGTATTTGGCTGTCGGTCACCTTCCCTGTTAATCCTGAGCTGACGATGGCGATGTTGGTGCATGTGGTGGATGAGACGCCAGACAATTCTGACGGCGCGGCATTGGCGGCGATAACTGCGCGCTATGTAGTGGATCTGCGTGCCGACGATGAGCAACATGAAAACTTAAGTTTCTTTGCGGACAATCTTATTGCGATGGTGGCGAAGCGTCACAGCAAGGTGCAAGACCAAGAGGGCATGAATAAGTGGCTAGATAAATTAGCATTGCGCGATCCACAGGTGTTTTTGCCACGATTGGGGAAGGTAGTGGATGTGCTGGTCGAGGGGAAATGGTGGTTTGATCGTGATGCGCTACGGAGTAAACTGCCCAATTAATCGTAACCCATTTGGATGTACCAAGAATAACTATGGTTCCTCATCTCACTACCGCATTAAAAGGCCCGCTGCTTGAGTTAGAGCAACGCATTATCACAGCTCAACCGACCATTGAACATTGGTTCCGCAAGCAATGGTTGGAGCGCACACCGCCGTTTTATTCCTCAGTGGATTTGCGTAATAGCGGTTTCAAGCTCGCGCCGGTCGATACCAATTTATTTCCCGGTGGTTTTAACAATTTGAATCCTGACTTTTTACCGCTGTGCGTTTTAGCGATGCAGAGCGCGGTAGAAAAATTTTGCCCCGAAGCGCGTGGCGTATTGTTGATTCCTGAGAATCACACGCGTAACCAATTTTATTTGCAGAACGTGGCGCAGATCGTGACCATTCTGAAGCAGGCGGGTATGCGTGTGAGAGTGGGATCACTGTTGCCGGAAATCACGCAACCCACCACCTTGGAGCTTGCTAACGGCAACTCGCTGACTTTAGAGCCACTGGTGCGTATAGGTAACCGTTTGGGCGTGACCGATTTTGATCCCTGCGTGATTGTGTTGAACAACGATCTTTCAGCAGGTGTGCCAGAAATACTGAAAAACCTAGAGCAAACGCTGCTGCCGCCGCATGGTGCTGGATGGCATGCTCGACGTAAGTCAAAACACTTCGATGCTTACAGTCGTGTGAGTCAGCAATTTGCCGAATTGATTGGCATTGATTCGTGGTTGATCGACCCATATTTTGATGTGTGCAATCAGATCAATTTTCAAGAGCGCGTGGGTGAAGATTGCCTCGCGGCAAAAGTGGATGGTGTATTGCAAAAGATACGAGGAAAGTACGCAGAATATGGCGTGAAGCAAGATCCGTTTGTCATTGTAAAAGCCGACGCAGGCACCTATGGCATGGGCATCATGACGGTGAAAGATGCCAGCGAAGTGCGCGATTTAAATCGTAAACAGCGCAATAAAATGTCTGTGGTTAAAGAGGGTATGCAGGTCTCTGATGTTTTGGTACAAGAAGGGGTTTATACCTTTGAGGACCTGAACGGTGCCGTGGCTGAGCCGGTGGTGTATATGATTGACCGTCACGTGGTGGGTGGTTTTTATCGCGTACATACGGATCGTGGCATTGACGAAAATTTGAATGCACCCGGTATGCGTTTTGAACCATTGGCATTTGAAGCTTGCTGTACGTTGCCCAATCCGAGTTGTGAGCCAGACGATACGCCGAATCGCTTTTACGCTTACGGCGTGGTGGCGCGTTTGGCGATGCTGGCGGCCTCATTGGAATTGGAAGAGATGGCCGCTTGATGCGATTTTTTTCGCTGCTGTTCGTTTTGCTGGCAATTGCCAGTTGTAGCAAAGAGCCTTTCTACCAAGAAGAGGCTTATGTTTTTGGCACACGGGTTGAGGTCAGTATCGCGGGGACTGATGAGAGCAAAGCACGAGCAGCAGTGGCGGAAGTGTTGCACGAATTTCAGCGTTTGCACGATTTGCTGCATGCGTGGAAGCTTTCTGAAATAAGCCAATTAAACGCGGCGATTGCGCAAGGAAAAAGTGCGACGGTATCAGCAGAAACAGCGGCGATGTTGCAAGATGCAACGCGACTGTCTGTGCAATCTGAAGGATTGTTTAATCCCGCAATCGGTGGGCTGATTCAACTCTGGGGTTTTCAGGCAGATGAGTTTAAAGCAGTGTTGCCAGATGAGAATACCGTCGCGGCGCTGGTAAAGGCGAATCCACAGATGACGGATTTGATCTTTGAAAAAAACAGAATACTCAATAAAAACAAGTCAATAAGTATTGACTTGGGTGGTTACGCCAAGGGCTACGCCTTAGATCGGGCGGCGGCAATTTTGCGGCAAAAAGGAATTAAAAATGCGCTCATCAACATTGGTGGAAATGTATTGGCGCTGGGGGCGCATGGTTCGCGATCGTGGCGTGTGGGCATTCAGCATCCGCGCAAACCTGGTGCCTTAGCCACGATGGAGTTGCATGACGGGGAGGCAATCGGGACTTCAGGCGACTATCAACGCTATTTTGAAATTGGTGACCAACGCTATTGCCATGTGATTGATCCGCGCAGCGGTTATCCGGTGACGGGTGTGCAAGCAGTAACAATTGTGACTAAAGGTGAGCATGCCGGCCTGTTGTCGGATGCCGCTTCGAAACCGCTATTTATTTCCGGTGCACAGGGTTGGCGGCTTGCCGCACAGCGTATGGGGCTGGCGGAGGCGCTATTGATCGACGCTGCGGGTGTGGTGCACCTCACCGCAGACTTACAGAAGCGGCTAGAATTCACCAATCAATCGACGGTCAGAAAGATCGAACTATGAACACGCAGCAACAAGAGGATGCGCTACAAGAAAATATTCGTCGCACGGCGAGTGGACAGGCGCTGAAAAAAATTCAGGTAATCGTGGAAGAAGAGCAGAAAAAAGAGGCGTTGCTTGGACGCGTTCTGCATACATTTTTGCTCTACGGCTGGGTGGTGCTGTTGTTTTTAGGCGGCATTGTGGCGCACTTGTTTGGAGTGATTTAAATGATTGGCGTTTTATTAGTTACCCATAATGGACTTGGCGAGAGCTTGGTGGATTGTGTGCGTCATGTGATGGGGAGTGTGCCAGCGAATTTAAAAGTACTCTCTGTTTTGGCCAGCGATGATCCGCAACAAAAAGAACAAGAAGGCCGCGCGTTGGTTGAGCAGCTGGATCAAGGCAAAGGCGTACTGATCTTGTGCGATGTATTTGGCGCGACGCCGAGTAATATCGTCCAACGACTGGGGCAACCAGGGCGTGTGCAGGGTGTGGCGGGTGTGAATTTGCCAATGTTGTTGCGTGTGGTGGTGTGTAGCCATGAGAAGACGCTGGATGAAATGGCGCAGCGTGCCTTAGATGGCGGCCGCGATTGTATTGTTTTGATGAACACTGAGACGAAGGATGGCAATGCAACAAGATGCACTTATCATAAATAAGTTAGGGCTGCACGCTCGGGCCTCAGCCAAGCTAACCCAGTTGGCCTCAGAGTTTCCTTGCGAAGTATGGATGACGCGCAATAACCGTCGCATCAATGCAAAAAGCATTATGGGCGTGATGATGCTCGCTGCAGCAAAAGGCTCGACGGTAACGATTGAAACCATTGGTGAGCGCGAGCAAGAGGCGATGACGGCGATTGTTGGGTTAATCAACGACTATTTCGGAGAGGGCGAATGAGCTTCGCGCTTCACGGGCTACCTGTATCTCGCGGCATCGCGATTGGTCATGCGCATTTGGTGTCGCATGCGGCACTCGAAGTTAATCACTATGTGTTGCCTAAGCATTTGGTGCATGAAGAAGTGACGCGTTTAGAAGAGGCGTTGGAAACAACCCGCAATGAATTAAAAGGCTTGCGTGAACACCGTCCGCAACAGGCGGCAGCCGAGTTTGACGCGTTTCTCGATTTGCATTTGATGATTCTGGATGATGAGCACATCAGCAAAGCTGCGCGCGACATGGTGCTGGCGGAGCAGTGCAATGCCGAGTGGGCATTGAAAACTCAGATGGACACACTGGTGTCGCAGTTTGAGGCCTTCGACGATGCTTATTTGCGTGAGCGAAAAACCGATGTAGTGCAGGTGGTCGAGCGGATTCTAAAAACCATGAGTGGCCAGCCGGGCCATACACCGCCAAGCGCTCAGCATGATTTAAATTTAATTTTGGTGGCGCATGATGTCAGCCCCGCCGATTTGATTCAACTTAAGCCACAGCAGTTCACCGCTATTTTGACTGACTTGGGCGGCGCGACTTCGCACACGGCGATTGTGGCGCGCGGCTTGAATAAGCCTTGTGTCGTGGGTCTGCATCATGCGCGCGAGCTGATTAAAGACAACGATATGCTCATCGTGGATGGTGAGCATGGCGTGGTGCTGGTGAATCCAGACAAGCAATTGCTGGCTGAATACAAGTTACGCCAAAGTCAGCTGGATATTGAGCGGCAAAAACTCAAACGCTTAAAAACGGCGCGTGCTAACACGCTCGATGGTACGCATATTGAGCTTCACGCCAATATCGAAATGCCACACGACGTGGCTGAAGTGAAAGAAAACGGTGCCACGGGGATTGGTTTATTCCGTAGCGAATTTTTGTTTTTGAATCGCGATAATCTGCCGGATGAGGAAGAGCAATTTGAGGCCTACCGCTCGGTGCTTGAGGGGATGGGCGGTTTGCCCGTCACCATTCGAACCTTTGATTTAGGTGCGGACAAGCAGATTAAGGGCGCAGTGCGTGTGGCGAGTAATCCTGCGCTGGGGCTACGTGCAATTCGCTTATGTTTGGCTGAGCCACAGTTGTTTCGTGCTCAGTTACGTGCCTTGTTTCGTGCTTCGGCCTATGGCAATTTAAAAATTTTGGTGCCAATGCTATCGGGTGTTTCTGAAATCAATCAAACCTTGCATTTTATTGAAACGACCAAGCAGGAGTTGGCCGCAGAAAAAATCGCATTTAATCCCGCGGTGCCCATTGGTGGCATGATTGAAATTCCGGCAGCGGCGTTGGCATTAGGCGCGTTTGTTCGTAAATTGGATTTTCTATCAATCGGCACCAACGACTTGATTCAATATACCTTGGCGATAGATCGTACCGACGAAGAAGTCGCGCATCTGTATGATCCGTTGCATCCGGCAGTACTGCAACTGCTAGCGCATGTGATCGGCGGGGCGAATAAGGCGAATGTGCCGGTTTCAGTTTGCGGTGAGATGGCAGGGGAATTAGACTATACGCGTTTGTTACTGGGCTTGGGTTTACGCCAGTTTTCGATGAACTCGGCGCAGTTGCCCGCGACTAAACAGCGCATCCTGACTACTAGCCTGCCAGAAATTATGCCGCTAACGATGAAGCTGTTACGCTCGGACGATCCGCTGAAAATTCAAGACTTGTTGTTGCGTTTAAATTCGTGACATTGAGCCATACAGGTGCTCTTGCTATACTGAACTACAGAGACGATTTCAATAATCATTGAACAAAGGTAAAAGATATGGAACAGGCACGCTTTAATATGATTGAGCAGCAGATTCGCCCATGGAATGTACTCGATGGCGAGGTGTTGGATTTACTCAAAAAAGTTAAGCGCGAGCACTTCGTGCCAACTGAGCAACGTGCGCTGGCCTTGATGGATGTTGAGATTCCGTTGGGTTATGGCGTAAAAATGTGGCCCCCAGTGCTGGAGGCACGAGCGTTGCAAGAATTAAAAATTGTTGATGGTGATCGCGTATTAGAAGTGGGAACGGGAAGCGGCTATCTCACTGCACTTATTGCGCACCTTGCGGCGGAGGTGACGAGTGTTGAAATTGTGCCCGAACTGAGTGCCAGCGCTGCACATACGCTGGCGGCGCAGCACATTCAAAATGTGAAACTAGAAATCGGCGATGCGGCCAATGGTTGGGGCGAGTTGCATTACGACGCTATCGTGTTGACAGCCTCTGTTCCGTTGGAACCAACTGCGCTGATGCGCAACCTAAAGGTTGGTGGACGGCTGTTTGCGGTGATAGGAGATGATCCTGTTATGCATGCTTGCGTGATTACGCGAACAGCATCGGATGCGTTTGATTCTGTTGCCCTCTTTGAGACAAGCGTGGCGCCTTTGCAAAATGCGCCTCAACCACAACGATTTGTTTTTTAACGCTTGAAGGCAGAAAGCTTTACCAATAATATTAGACTTTTCTAATATACTATTTGCGGTGCAAAATAAATGAAATTATCTAAATTAGCTTTATCTGTTTTGGTTGCGTTGGCGGCCAATTCCGCACAGGCTACTGATTTAATTGAGGTATATCAGGCGGCGCAAGGGCAGGATGCGGCGTTTGCGGCCGCTCGCGCCTCACGTCAAGCAGGCCAGGAGAAGCAATCGCAGGGCCGTTCATACTTGATGCCAAGTGTAAATTTGACGGCGAATAGCACGTTCAACGACATCAATGTCCAATTCCCTACGGGTTCGCGCGACTTGAGATACAACAACTCTGGCTATGGTGTTAGTTTGGTACAACCGCTGTTCCGCCAGCAAAACTGGATGGCTTATTCTTCGGCTGAAATACAGGTGGTGATTTCAGAGGCGCAGTATCAAGCAGCGCAACACGATCTGATTTTGCGGGTAGCACAGGGCTATTTTGATGTGTTGGTGGCTAAAGATAACGTGCAACTGACCGAAGCGCAGAAACAGGCGATTTCAGAGCAACTAGAGCAAGCCAAGCGCAACTTTGAAGTGGGCACGGCAACTATTACTGATACCTATGAGGCGCAAGCTCGCTATGACTTGATCTTGGCGCAGGAGATTAATGCGCAAAGCAATTTGGAAGTAAAAAAACGTGCTTTACAGCAGGTTACCAATGCAAGCACCGGCGAGCTACGTCAGTTGGGTCAAGAACTGAAATTAGAAACACCGCAGCCACTGGATGTAGAGAAGTGGGTGGAAGATGCACAACTGCATAACGTGCAAATCACCATTGCGGAAGCGGCCGCACAATTAGCGGATAAAGAAGTCTCTAGATCATTGGGCGGACACTTGCCGACAATTGATTTGGTGGCAAATTACGCAATGAATTCGGCGAACGGCGGAACATTTAACGGTACGGGCTACGGCCCAGCGGATACCACAAGTAAGGTGGTTGGCGTTCAGCTCAATATGCCGCTGTTTCAAGGTGGTGCAACGCAATCGAAGTATCGCGAAGCTGACGCAAACCGCGAGAAGGCGAAACAAGATTTAGAAAATGCAAGGCGTTCAGTGGCGGTGCAAACTCGCCAAGCCTATCTTGGCGTAGCGAGCGGCATCGCGCAGGTGAAAGCATTGCAACAAGCTTTGAAGTCCAGTGAGAGTTTGCTGGAGGCGAGTAAGTTGGGGCAGGGCGTGGGTGTGCGGACCAACTTGGATGTGTTGAATGCGCAGCAACAACTCTTTTCAACTCGTCGCGATTTGTATCAAGCGGAATATAACTATTTGATTAGCCGCTTACGCCTTAAGGCAGCGGTCGGTACGTTGAGTGATGAAGACCTTAAAGGTGTGAATCAAGCGCTACGTTAAGGCTGGAATCTAGACCTTAACGCCTACCGCAGATTACGCAGATTAACGCCGATTTTCCCCTCATTTAATCTGCACTTATCTGCGCAATCTGCGGATAAAAGATTTTGTAGATTTTGCAATTAACTCACTCAGCTAGATGTTGATGAGCGCGGAGCGCTTGCCCTACAAGGGTGAGTGATATTTCCGTAGCCCCTTGATTTAATTGAGTAAACCCCATTCCTGCGGCGCCCATCTCGGCAATTTTCTGCGGATTTCCCAGCAAGCTTTGTAGTGTTTGCATCAAATTTGTGGCGTCCATCACGCGCAGAGCCGCACCACTTTCAATTGCTAATTCACTCGCCTGCGCAAAGTTATAAGTGTGTGGTCCGATTAAAACTGGTTTGCCAACTGTGCTGGCCTCAATCAAATTTTGTGAACCGAATGGCAGCAGGCTTCCGCCGATAAACGTCACATCACATGCTATGTAGTAAGCAAACATTTCGCCCATCGTGTCGCCCAGTACAATTTGTGTTTCGTTCTTAATCGTTTCATTGGCGCTGCGACGTTGTAATAGAAATCCTCTGTTTTGAATAAGCTCGGCTACCACGTCGAAACGTTGTGGGTGGCGCGGTACAACGACAGTGAGTAAATGTGGAATATTGGTATTGGCAAGAGCGTCGAGCAAAAGTGTTTCTTCACCCTCTCTCGTACTGGCGGCAAGAAAAATGGGTCGGTTGTCGCCAAATAGGCTACGCAGTTGCATGCCTAATTCGAGCATCTCCGACGGCGGTTCAATTTCGAATTTTAGATTGCCCATAACGCTAATATTTTGCGCGCCCAATAGCGCGAGCCTGTGCGCATCATCTTCGGTTTGCGCGGCAATAGCACTTAGCTCACTTAAACCTAAACGAGCCAAATTTGGGAAGCGTGCGTAGCGCTTAAAGGATTTATCTGAAAGACGTGCGTTGAGTAAAAGCAGCGAGGTGTTTTTTTTCTTGCACAGATGAATCAAGTTAAACCAAATTTCGGTTTCGAGCAGAATGCCTACTTGAGGTTTGAAGTGATTGAGGAAACGCTTCACTGCAAACGGGTAATCATAGGGAAGATAAACGCGCAGAACCTTGTCGCCATAAAGATGCTCGCTGGTTTCGCGTCCTGTTGGCGTGGTGTGAGTAAGCAGTATTTGATGATGGGGATAAAGGGTGGATAAGCGCTGAATTAAGGTGGAAGCGGCTCGGGTCTCGCCAACCGAAACGGTGTGTAACCAGATGACGGGTTTGTCCGTACTAAGGGAGTAAAAACCAAAACGTTCGGGGATGTGCTGAAAGTATTCTGGCTGTTTGCGGCCGCGCCAAAGCAGGTGAAAAAACACATAAGGCAGAAGCAGCCAAAGAACAAAGGTATAAATGAAACGCGGATTATGCATTGGCCAATAGTTTATTCAGTGTCATTAATACTTCTGCAATCGTGGGGGAGATATTTTTGCCGCCGAGGTTTACGGCGTTAACGCCTGCGAACAAGCCGGTTAGGCTAGGATCGGTGGCGGTATAAATGCCGATGGTGGGCACATTGAGCGCGGCTGCCAGATGGCTCAATCCGGTATCCACGCCAACTACAGCACGGGCATGGCCGAGTAGTGCAGCTGCTTCGGTGAGATTAAGGCGCGGCGGGTTAATTGCGTTTGGAATACTTGCCGCTAAACGCTCGCTACGGGCCTGCTCTTTTGCGTTGCCCCACGGCAAAACAAGCTGATAACCATCGCTAGCTAGTTGTGTGCCGAGCGCAATCCAATTTGCTTCATCCCATAGTTTGTCATCACGGCTCGTGGCGTGCAGCAGTGCAATGTAAGGCTGAGCCTGAGCCTGAGGAAGCCACGGCAAGTTTAGAGTGGGCGCATGAATGCCATAGTCAGGCCCACCCTGCGGGGCATAGCCCAAGGCAAGTCCGGCCAACTGACGATTGCGTTCTACCGCGTGTAGCGATTTGGAAACGGTGAACTTGTGATCGTAAAACAGGCTGGAGATGGGCTCCCGCGCGCTTTGCCAATCATAGCCATAGTAGGGAGATTGAACGCAGCGAGTGATTAAAGCGCTCTTGAACAAACCTTGCGTATCAAGGGTGAGGTCGTAATGTTGTTGATGCAATTGCTGGCAAATCGCTTTCATTTCAGCGCGTGAATTCCACCAAGATTTGCGCCAGCGCCGGATCGCAACCGGAATGATGTTGCAAACTTTGGGGTGCAACCTAGGCAGCGCAGCAAAACTTTCTTCAACTACCCAATCAATCTGTGCAGCAGGAAAATGCTGGCAAATATCTGTAACAGCAGGGAGGTTGTGCAGCACATCTCCGAGCGATGAGGTTTTGATGAGCAGAATGTTTCTAGCGTGGGTCATGTAAATTGGGGCAAATAGCCGAGGCCGAGATAATACACGACGAGAATATGAGTCTGGTAATGACGGCTTTGGGGTGGGTGTGAGGGAAGTGTCGCGTTGGTGGACTTAATGGCTGATTACTTCCAAAAACTAAAAAGGTAGGATAATAATCCACCTCGATATTTCTTCTGAGGAGATGTAGGCGATGTGTACGTCAAAGTTGTGTTGGTAGCAACTCGGTGCAATTTAGGTCTTTCTTTTTTCTTCATCCCGAGCAAAACCTCTACTTGTTCAATTCGCTCAGCATTCTCATCAATAAATGAGCGACACTTATCCTCACTTAGACGCAGTCTGTTTATTGCAGGAATACTGTTCCAGTCAGTAAATTGAGAATTATGTTTGGCTTGCAAATTTGCAAACATAACCACATCAGCATAATCAGGCATGAAGTCTCTGGTTGAGGCCCGTTGAGTATTTTCATGCTCAGGAACAACTTCAACTATTTCCTGTTGAAAATGCCAGCTGTTAAGTAACTTCGTTCCTATAGAGACGTGACACTTAATGATAAGACTTGCCAATGTGCTTTCTTCAATCGGAACGTGATGTTTTTCGATGTGCATGCACAAGGGCAACACTCCAATGTCGTGCATGAGTCCCGCCAGCATTGCCTGATCAGGCGATAGATGTTGATGTTCTAAGGCAAGGACATAACTTAATGCTGCAACCTTTCTACTGTGCTCCCAAGTTTCTTGCATCTGCCTATTGATGACTGGATTTTTTGAATACAGCATATTATTCATCGTAATTGTGATCACCAAATTGCGTAACTGGCGATAACCAAGTCGGATTGCAGCATCCAAAACATTGTCTATCTTTGGCTTGCCCATATAGGCAGCACTATTGGCTGATTTTATGATTTGAGCTGAGATAAATGGATCGCTGTTTAGCACCGCTACAATTTGATCGACGGACACGTTCGGATCGTCAATCAGTGTTTGGATGTTAGCGGCTACGCTAGGCAAGGTTGGCAGCGCAAAACTGTCCTGCTCAATTTCCTGCAGAATTAATTCAAGCAATTCCTGATAGTTTGCAGAACTCATAATGTAGACTCAATATTTCAGGAATAATCAACGATGTTGAGTGACAGCTTTATTAACATCTGAAAGGAAGGGTGCCGTTCACGCTACGCCTCTATGTTCTCGCGGTCAATATTGAGCCTCTTCCAATATGAAATGAGTCTAAAGGGATTGTGTATTTCCAACAAGAAATGAGTCTGAGCGCGTAGTTTTCTGATTCGGTCATTATGCAAGGCATGGTGATCAACATGGAAGAAGCAAAGCTTGTGACTTTGGCGCAGATCAAGGCATTTTTAGAGGGGACAACCGAGGTTGCATTTCGGGTTCCAAAGGAAGAGCGCAATCAGTTTATTGAGCGCGTGTTTCAGCGGTTTGGCTATGCCCCGCATGGCCGAGCAGATAAGGGCCTACTTCTACGCTATATCGAGCGCATGACCGGACTTTCACGCCAACAAGTGACTCGTCTGGTGGCGCAATACTGCAAAGAGGGGACGCTCACCAAACATCAGCAGCGAAACGCTCCAGCCAATGGCTTTACCTCGCACTACACCCTGGCTGATGTGGCCTTGCTGGCGGAGATGGATGTGCTGCATAGTACTCTGTCCGGTCCCGCCACCAAGAAACTCATGGAGCGTGCGCATCAAGTGTTTGGTGATGTGCGCTTTGAGCGACTGGCGGGCATCTCCGTTTCTCATCTTTACAATCTACGTGGAAGTCGCCCCTACCAGAACAAGCGGCGGCATTGGACGAAGACCAATCCCGCCGGCATTCCAATAGGCAAACGTCGTGCGCCACAGCCCAATGGTCTGCCGGGCTATATCCGTATCGATAGCGTACATCAAGGTGACCAAGACGGCGTTAAAGGCGTGTATCACATTAACGCCGTGGACTGCGTAACGCAGATGCAGTTCGTCGCCACCTGCGAGAAGATCAGCGAAGCGTATTTGTTGCCGGTTATCGAGCAATTATTGGCGGGATTTCCATTTGTTATTCTGGGCTTTCATGCTGACAACGGCTCGGAGTACATCAACTACCAAGTAGCGGAAATGCTGAAGAAATTGCTTGTCGAGTTCACCAAATCACGGCCTCGCCATTCCAACGACAACGCGCTGGCTGAATCTAAGAATGCGTCTGTGGTGCGCAAGCATCTGGGCTATGCCCATATCCCTCAACATTGCGCCAACTTAGTCAATGCGTTCTGCGCCAATCATCTCAATCCTTATGTTAACTACCACCGTCCGTGCTTCTTCCCAGAAACGATCACGGATGCCAAGGGGAAAGAGCACAAACGCTATCGCTATGAGGAAATGAAGACGCCTTATGAGAAGTTCAAATCATTGCCAAACGCCTGCAACTATCTCAAGTCCGACATCACCTTTGATCAACTCGATGTACAAGCCGCAAAGATGAGCGACAATGACGCTGCCTTGGCAATGAAAAACGCAAGAAAAAAACTGTTCAGAGACATCTCAGCTTCAATCAAAAAACGGGCTTGAGAAATCAAAACAGCAAGGCAAAACGAAGACGCACCTATCAACCAGATCGAATCAAAAATAACGATTAATTACTCAACTCCAAATCCTTCGTTCAGACTCATTTAGGGATTGGAAAATACTTATTGCTCGGCACACAAGCGCTCCACAATCAAAAAATGACCGCGCCGCCTACAAATTGTGAACTCGCGACTGTCAGCTGTCTGGCAGCGAACTTAGTGCTTAGCTAAACCAGAAAAACCATCTAGCGAAATTATTGATTGAGGTAAAATGCCGCTGTCTTCGAAACGTTTTTATTCATGTCTTCCTTGCGCAACGCCATCACACCCGAACGATTAGTTCGCCAAGAAATCTTGGCGCTTAACGCTTATCACGTTCCTCCGAGCACCGGCATGATCAAGCTGGATGCGATGGAAAACCCCTATTTATTACCCGAAAGTTTGCGTGCTCAAGTTGCGCAAATGGTCGCTAGCGCTGAAATTAATCGCTACCCTGATGCGGGTGCGCACAGCTTAAAAGAGCGTATTCGCCAAGTGAGTGCATTGCCATCGGGCATGGATGTGCTTCTCGGTAACGGATCGGACGAGATTATTCAGCTACTGGCGATGGCCGTGGCAAAACCGGGTGCGGTGTTGCTGAGTGTCGAGCCTTCGTTTGTGATGTACAAGATGATTTCTGCCTTCACTGGCATGAGTTATGTGGGCGTGCCGTTGACCGAAGATTTCTCCCTCGATTTGCCAGCGATGTTGGCAGCGATTAAGCAGTATCAGCCTGCGCTTGTATTTTTGGCTTATCCCAATAATCCAACGGGTAATCTGTTTGATGTAGAGGCGATTAAGAAAATTATTGAGGCGGCGCCGGGCTTGGTAGTGGTTGACGAGGCTTATTACGCGTTTGCGCGCGATAGTTTTCTCCCGTTGCTGGGCCAGTATGACAATCTCTTGGTGATGCGCACGTTTTCTAAGTTGGGCATGGCCGGTTTGCGATTAGGGTTTTTAGCGGGTAGTAAAATTTGGTTAGAGCAATTGGAAAAATTGCGCTTGCCCTATAATGTGGGCGTTTTGCCACAATTAGTCGCTGAGACTTTATTGGCAAGTCACGATGTGTTGTTGCAACAAGCTGAGCAAATAAAGCAAGATCGAGCGTGGCTTTACGAGCGCTTGGTGGGGACGGTAGATGTACACGCGTACCCAAGTGAGGCAAACTTTATTTTGTTTCGCGTAGGGCAGGCGACCAAGGTGTTTGAAGGCTTAAAGCAGCGCGGTGTATTGATTAAAAATTTGAACGGTGGGCATTCGGCCTTGATTGATTGTTTAAGGGTCACGGTTGGTACACCGGAACAGAACGAAGCATTTATTGTGGCATTGCAGGACACGATTAACCATCTCGCATAAGGCGAAACATGCGTAGCGCAAATA
>Ga0194062_1000276_pt1 | contig 21284 bp, 17 predicted proteins | sample SepL2225m_MetaG_FD_155481 | JGI IMG/M metagenome (GOLD analysis project Ga0194062, IMG submission 155481) | Anoxic zone freshwater microbial communities from boreal shield lake in IISD Experimental Lakes Area, Ontario, Canada - Sep2016-L224-25m | ecosystem: Environmental > Aquatic > Freshwater >... | reverse complement strand
TTATATCGGCATGACCAATGATCCCCATCGCCGCCTAGCCGAACATTACAGCAAGAAAGATATTGATGGGCTTATTGTACTGTACGAATCGAGTTCACTTGATTATGTTGCCAATGCTGAATCTATGTTAATAGAATATGCGAAGAAAAATTTGGTCAATAAATGTAAAGTTATTAATGACAAGTCGAGTCTTATGTTAAACGCCCCTTATTTCTATGTTTACTTTTTGCTGGACCGTGGCCGTCCTTGATCTGCAAAAATGAATAATGGTGTCGTGAATAAGGAAATGCCATGCGATTTTTGAATTTGTGTATCTCACCACTTACACTTAAATGTACTTTTTTGTTTTGAGTCATTTAAGTTTACTCTAGCCTAGGTTATTCTATAAGGCTATCATTATTGGAGAAAATTATGTCCAACCCAAAAGAAGAATTTTTTAATGACCCTAAAGACTTTTTCGAGCGCTATTCAATTAATTTACCTGGCAATCCAGAAGAGGCTGGCAAAATTGGCGGCTTGGAACTGATCATGTCAACTCTTAATCCTATAAAACCGCATGAAAGTAACAAGGGAGCAAATGCTTCAGAATCTAATGCCGGCAAATCATTTCACAAATTCAAAAAAACAGCGACAAGTGTACATGTCAGTTCATTGGCGCATAATGCAGCCTGGCAAATAGACGAAAGTCAGAAAAAAGCTACACTGATCGTACGAAATGCAGCTGCCTCAATAACACGTACACAAGAAGACAGTGAGAATTTAAAATGGTTTTTATGCCTTATGCTGCCATGGGTGGAGAATGGGGCTACTTCTATGCAGATTCGTAAAGATACCCGTGCGAATGCATTTTTTACCGGCCAAATGAATGGTTGTTCTTTCGTGGTTACGGGCGATCCTGAGGAACCGTTTGTTAGCCACATTAACTGTAATAATGCAGAAGAGTATGAGGACGTATACCAAAATATCCTGGATATACCCCATGTGAATAAAAATGGTGCTACTCGCCTTGGTCGTGAAACCTACAAACTCAATGATATCGGTAAAAATACCCATGAACGACTTATTGAAGAACAGCTTGCATTACAAAATAGGAAACTGGCAAGCCCTATCATTACAGATACATTATGTTTTGTGATGGGAAGGAGGGTAGAAAAAAATGGGAATTTTTTTATCAACGTGTTATCACCCAAAAGTACAATTTCAAAGATAAACTTGGCTGGACAGGTGGTGCCACTAAGTTTTTTCGGCTTGATAATCGGCAGCTTCAAACAAATGTGATTTATAGAAGTTTAAGCTCGTACACGAAATTATGGCCAGATGGTCCTGGACAATTATCGATATGATTGATAACTGGGGTTATATCATCCAACGAGGCAATAACCGACAGGTTTGCTTTGCTGGAGAAGAGGACTTAGCTGCTTATGGTGGTTCGCTGAAAGAATACTCAAAGAAATACCAGTTTGAAATTCATGTCTGAGTATTAATGACCAATCATGTTCATTTGCTCTGTACACCCAGAGTTGAAAATGCGTCAATTCTATGATGCAAGCATTGGGAAGGTAATACGTCAAATATTTCAATTTCATCTATAAGCCAATAGGAACGCTCTGGGAAGAGCCGATTCAAGTCTTGTATGGTAGATGCAGTACCGCACGTAATTTTCAAATACCGTATGGTATTTTGACAATACCGCACGTAATTTTCGAATACCGTATGGTATTTTGACAATACCGCACGTAATTTTCAAATACCGTATGGTATTTTGATAATACCGCACGTAATTTTCAAATACCGTATGGTATTTTGACAATACCGCACGTAATTTTCAAATACCGTATGGTATTTTGACAATACCGCACGTAATTTTCAAATACCGTATGGTATTTTGACAATACCGCACGCAATTCTCCGATACCATACGCTATTTCAGTAACTCGTCAGTTGTAAGTTTTGCCCAATTTGACTTTGATAAAAAACATGTGACTTTCTCAGAAAAGGAGAAAAGCCTTGCCATACAGTATGGGATTATTTCTCAAAAAAAATGGATACTATTAAAATTTTTGACATTAATCAATGCTTATCATTTATCAGTATTTGCTCAACTTGCAACCAGTTTAGAGAGTTGTTAGAATCGAAAAGGAACGTGGGTATACGGTTACAAGCGAATGCGGGTGTAAGAATATTTGACATAAGGATCAAAGCTACACCAATAGGCATGGCGACCTATCATGGTAACGCCAAGCTTGATCACATAAGCGGGGGGGGCATACGGTGAAGGTTTGGATGCACTTTTGACAGATGCTAAAGACTTTGTTGAAAACGAAGGTCGTAAAGAGTTCTTGATACTAAAGTTCGATAAATGCAAAAACTATCAGACCATAGCCAGAGAGTGTTTATTTATCTTGGGAAAAACGCTATTCACAGGAACAGGTAGTCTTAATACAAAGACGCTACGTGAATTAAAGGGAAAAGTTATTATTGTGTTTACGCAGGAAGGCCTAAATGAAATAGGATCTCTTTATGATTCGACGCATGGCGTATTTGGTTGTAAGTCACTTGATCTCAATGAAAATCACGATCCTAATTTGATTTTGCGTACGTAATTAAATGCCACATGGTAAGGAGGTAATTAGTGGGAAGTCTTGTAAAGTCAAATATATCCATTTGCCGAGGCTGCGGTTGTAAATTGGATGTCTTGCAACGTGTGCGTGGCTTATGTGGTGATCCAGAGTGTGACCGCAAAGATGTTCCGTATCAAGAAAGCAAGCGGAGGGAATGGTTGCTTGGGACTATACGTCAGCAAATCCCAAATACCTGGAATTCCACCTTGCCTATTGCATTGCTTCCGCGTAATGAACGACTTTTGGCTCCATTGCCTGAGACGCGGTACGAAACCCATCGTAGCTATCTTCTTAAAATTGTCAAAGAAGCGCGAACATGCTACGAAAATGGTGGCGAATTGCTTGCCGAGCCAAGCGCACCAGTAAATGGAATTTCCAGTATCGATGCTAAGTTACCGGTGTTGAGCACAGCTTGTGGTCTTTGCAGAGGGGAATGTTGTTATACGGGCGGAAATAGCGCTTGGTTGAGACCAGCCACCATACAACGGCAGCAATGGTTCAGACTAGGCGTCAGCGACAAGCGCATTGTAGATTTTTACCTGTCTTATTTACCCGTTACTAGCTTCGAAGAAAGTTGTGTTTATCAGGGCGAGTATGGCTGTACCCTGCCCAGAACTTTACGAGCCAACATTTGCAATCAGTTTCTATGTAAAGAATTAGGTAACTTGGTTTCCGTATTATCTGAGAACGAAGGAACATCCTGCATTGCAGCAGCCATTAACAATAATTCGGTGGAATGCATGGCGACTGTCGATGCCTTGGGTGTTTTGGAATTTGCTATCCCTTAGATTCAAGTGGTTATAAAATAGTTAAGATTATTATGAATCCTGTATTAAGATATTGGACGGATATGACTTTAAAATATCAATGTACTCTTTAAAAAAATAATGAATCGACAACAACGCCGTGCGGCAGAAAAACAAAGTCATAAAAAAAATAACATAGGATTATCAGATGTTCTGTCCGATGCTATCGCTTTGCATAAGGAGGGTCATTTAGTCGAGGCAGAAGAAAATTATAGAGCTCTTTTAAAATTGATGCCAAAGCAGCCTGATGCTTGCCACTATTTGGGGTTATTATTACACCAAAAGGGTCGAAGTGCAGAGGGTATCGAGTTAATTAAACAAGCGCTTGATATTTTGCCGACTTATACTGATGCCCAAAATAATTTGGGTAATATTTATAAAGAAATGGGTGAACTGGATAAAGCAGCAATTTGTTATCGCAATGTTCTTGAGTTTGCTCCAGACTATGCCCCCGCTCTAAATAACTTAGGCATTGTCATGCAAAAGCAAGGAGATTATGACGAGGCCGTTGCCATTTTAAATAAAGCCACTGAACTGTCACCAGATAATTTTGATTTTTTTCAAAATCTGGGTAATGCCTACCAAAAGCAAGGTGACTTTTTGCAATCAGTTAAAGCTTTCCACAAATCTATTGCTTTGCAGCCTTATCAAGAAGATGCCTACAAAAATTTATGGCGTGCCTATTATCAGGCAATGGAGTTTGATGAGGCCCTAGGGGTTTTACAACAATGGTTAAGTTTTGAACCAGAAAATCCAATAGCACTTCATACCCTGGCTGCCCATACTGGCGAGGGCGTTATTCCCGAACGTGCTTCGGATAGCTATATCCAGCAAACCTTTGATAAATTTGCTGGTAGCTTTGATCAGGTTTTAATGAACCTGGAGTATCGTGCTCCTGAATTGGTTTCTATGGCTGTAAGCCATGTTTATAAAGCGTCTAAAAACCTGAAGGTGTTAGATGCGGGTTGTGGTACGGGGTTGTGTGGTCCTTTGTTAAGGCCTTATTCTGCCTCCTTGATTGGTATAGATCTATCTCAAAAGATGCTGGATAAAGCAACAGGAAGACTAGTTTATGATAATTTGATTGAGGCTGAATTAGTCAGTTATCTGGAACAGAATTGCAGTTCATTTAATCTGATTGTTTCCGCTGATACTTTGGTGTATTTTGGTGATTTAAGACCTTTTGTTCATGCTGTAAAAAATGCTCTACTCCCGAGTGGTCACGTGGTTTTTACTTTAGAAAAAATGGACAATGGTAAAAATTATAGACTCAATCACCATGGTCGTTATAGTCATTCCCAAGACTATTTGGAAACAGTTGTAAATGAAGCGGGTTTAACGCTTTGTGACGTAGAAGATGTTATTTTGCGTAAGGAGGCTGGTGAGCCGGTCTCTGGTTTATTGGTTACTGCAAAGCATTAATTGAGCTGAATGAAAAGGTAGTTTTTTCTTTGTGCCGCTTTTGGTACGAAAGTCTGTATGAAGTCTGCTAGAATCACTCTTTGAATAAAACTTCTGGATTCCCCATGCCTACTCAACGTAATGTCGTTGATCGTATTGTTAGCTTTAACCAAGGTCGTGATTCTGATCGTTTGACCCTAAAGTATCATGAAATGCGAGCTGATGCCTTTGCTTTTCTCCGAGGGACCTGCCATCTGTTTTATCAAGACTGGCCTAATGATTCACCACTCAATAATGCACCTCCTGCCTGGATTTGTGGGGATTTGCATTTGGAAAACTTTGGTAGTTTTAAGGGTGACAATCGGCTGACCTATTTTGATATTAATGATTTCGATGAAGCCGTACTTGCGCCTGCGACATGGGATCTTGCCCGTTTTATCACCAGTGTTCTGGTAGGTGCAAAAACGTTAGAGGTTAACCAACCCGAGGCGATTGCTTTGTGTCACTGTTTTCTCGATAGCTATATAGCAGCGCTTCAAGATGGCAAGGCGCGTTGGATAGAACGTAATACTGCAAATGGCATGATCAAGAATTTACTTTCTGATCTTAAAAAACGTGAGCGTCAGCAGTTTCTTGATTCTCGCACTGAGATTAAAGATGACAAACGGATACTCAAACTGGATGGTAAGCGTGCTCTGTCGATTAATGAGAACGATCGAAAAAAAGTCCTTAAGTTTATGAAAGCATTTGCTGCACTTCAGCCAAAGCCGAAGTTTTTTAAATTGCTGGATGTGGCACGTCGTATTGCCGGTATCGGTAGTCTGGGAACAGAACGATATATCATACTTGTCGAAGGTTTAGGTTCGCCAGACGGAAACTATCTGCTTGATTTAAAGTATGTGCCCGGTTCGGCCTTAGCGCCTTATTTGACATTGCCTCAACCTGAATGGAACTCAGAAGCCGATCGTGTGATTACTATTCAGCATCATGTTCAGGCCATTTCTCCGGCATTTCTCAATGCAGTGCAAATTGGGCATCGTTCTTATGTGATGCGAGAACTTTTGCCTGACTCAGATCGACTTCATCTGGAATCCTGGAACGGTAAACTCCGCAGATTAGAAAAAGTGATGATTGCCATGGGAAAGGTGGTGGCTTGGGGACATCTTCGAAGTGGTGGAAGGCAGGGATCGGCAATTGCTGATGACTGGATTGCCTTTGCTGATCGTAACAGTGATTGGCGTAACCCATTGCTTGAGTATGGGGTTAGCTACTCCGAACAAGTTGAAAGGGACTGGAAAGTCTTCCGTGATTCTTCTGTAACAATCTGATTTTAAACAATGGAAACTGTAACAAATATCCCCGTTGTCACACATGTGATTCAACAGGCATTAACGCCTGTTTTCTTATTGGGTGCTGTCGGCGCTTTTTTAAATGTATTAACTGGCCGCCTTGCACGGATAGTCGATAGGTTTCGTTTTTTAAGCGAGACTGCTGAAAACGATCCCAAGGAACATTGTGATGAATTAGTCACATTACCCGTCAGGGTCCGCCTAATTCATTGGGCAATTTCGCTATGCACCTTATGTGCGCTATTTGTTTGCACCTCGATAGTCATCCTGTTTGTTGGAGCAGAACTGGAATTGAGTTTATCCAGAGTCACGTCTATCTTATTTATTGCTGCCATGGTGGCTTTAACGAGTGGATTGCTGTGTTTTTTACGCGAGGTGACTTTGGCGACCGATACAATCAAAATTAGAAACCTTTGTTGATTTATAATGGCTGTCTGGAGTGTTGACGAAAGCATTTAATTGTCATAAGGTTTATCAAAATAAATTAATATCAAAGGTATTCAATTGAAAACAGAAGTTTTAGTGTTAGGCGGTGGTCCTGGTGGTTATACCGCCGCATTTCGGGCAGCAGATTTAGGTAAGCAAGTGACTTTGGTCGAGCGCTTTCCAGTCTTAGGTGGGGTTTGTTTAAATGTCGGTTGCATTCCCTCAAAAGCCTTGCTGCATGTAGCGAGTGTGTTAAATGAGTCCAAGGAAGTCAGTGCCGCCGGTATTAAATTTGTTGAGCCAGAGATTAACCTGGAACAATTACGTGACTGGAAAAATAAAGTCAGTCATCAACTCAATGCGGGGTTGGCGGCATTAGCCAAGCAGCGAAATGTCACTGTGGTTAATGGTACGGGCTCGTTTATTGATGCAACCCATTTGCAGGTTGGTTCTGAAATCATTGAATTTGAACAAGCGATTATTGCGGTGGGTTCAAGGCCCGTTAAGATCCCTTCCTTTCCTAATGAAGATGCTCGATTAATCGATTCAACAGGAGCGCTTAAACTGGATGATATTCCAAAAAAGCTGCTGATTATTGGTGGGGGTATTATTGGTTTGGAAATGGCAACCGTCTATAACGCACTAGGCAGTGAAATTACCATCGTTGAGATGCAGGATCAAATCATTCCCGGTTGTGATAAGGACTTGATAAGACCGCTATTTCAAAAGATTAAAAAAGACTATGCGAATATTTATCTATCGACGCGGGTTTCGAATATTGAAGCCTTAGCCGAAGGTTTAAAAGTCAGCTTTGACGGTCCATCAGTGCCTGAGTCAGAATTGTTTGATAAGGTATTGGTTGCTGTGGGTCGTCAACCTAATGGCGGTCTATGTGATGCAGATAAAGCCGGTGTGATAGTTGATGAACGTGGCTTTATCGCTGTTGATAAACATCAGCGTACCACCGTCAGCAATATCTTTGCGATTGGTGATGTCGTGGGACAACCTATGCTGGCCCATAAAGCCACGCATGAAGCTAGAATTGCTGCTGAAGTGATCGCTGGTCTAAAATCTCAATGGCAAGCCTTAACAATTCCATCGGTCGCTTATACTGACCCTGAAATAGCCTGGATGGGTTTAACCGAGAATGAAGCTAAAGCGCAAGGTATCGAGTTTGAAAAAGCGGCTTTCCCTTGGGCAGCGAGTGGTCGTTCTTTGGCCAATGGTCGCAAAGAAGGTGTTACTAAATTATTGTCCGATAAAAAAACCGGACGTATTCTGGGCGCTGGCATTGTCGGCACGAATGCTGGTGAATTAATTGCTGAAGCTGTTTTAGCATTAGAAATGGGCGCTAATGTTGAAGATTTGGCTTTAACTGTTCATGCGCATCCTACTTTAGCTGAAACGCTAGGGTTTTCGGCGGAAATGATAGAAGGCACAATAACGGATCTTTACATAAAAAAACGATGAATAAACCACTAGATAATAAACCACTAGATAATAAACCTCTAAATAAAAGTGTTGTTACCAATCTCGCTGCGGTTGGTATTATTCTATTTGGCAGTATCAGTCCTATCCTTGAAGATTTGATTAAGTCCATTGGTTTTTTTGCCTTATCAGGTGCAGTGACTAATTGGCTGGCTGTTTACATGCTCTTTGAGAAGGTGCCTTATTTATACGGCTCTGGTGTTATACCTGAACGCTTTGAAGAGTTTAAGCTGTCTATCAAACAACTGATGATGCAGCAGTTTTTTACCGTAGCCAATATTGAGCAGTTCATTCAAAAAGAAGAACAGCAAGGTAGCAAAATACTTAATCTTGACCCCTTCTTAAATGCGGTAGATTACGACAAGATCTATGAAGGCTTAGTCTCTTCTATTATGGGTTCGTCATTTGGGGGTATGTTAATGATGATGGGGGGAGAAGAAGCGTTAGTCCCCTTAAAAGAACCCTTTACTGAAAAAATGAAGGGTACTCTGATTGATATGATTGAGTCTGATCGATTTAAAGCCGCGATTAAAGAAGGTCTTGATGCGCATAAAATCGGTGTTGATATTATTGATAAAATTGAAACGGTTATTGATAAAAGACTGAATGAATTAACCCCGCAATTAGTTAAAGAAATGGTTGAAAGTATCATCCATGAGCATTTAGGCTGGCTCGTGGTTTGGGGTGGAGTCTTCGGTGGTGTTATGGGTTTCTTGTATTACATCTTTGTCTAATGAGTAAGGTAGAATGTGCGTTTGAAGTCTTAGGGACTCCAGACGCCGAACCTATTATTATTCTGCATGGCTTCTTTGCATCTTCTCGTAATTGGCGGCAGGTTGCTGAAAAACTGGCTGCCCATTATCACGTCTATGTTTTAGATCTTCGTAATCATGGGGTTTCGCCGCATCATCCAGTGATGGATTATGCGGCGATGGCGGCTGATTTATTGTTATTTATGGATACTCATCACTTAACAAGGTCTCATTTATTGGGGCACAGTATGGGTGGAAAGATAGCCATGTGGTTTGCTTTAAATCACCCAGAAAGAGTCGATAAATTAATCGTCGCAGACATTGCACCGGTCAGTTATACCCATTGTTTTAATAATCTCATTGAAGCGCTTAAAGAATTGCCCTTAAGTGATATTAGCAATCGTAAACAGGCTGAACAATGGTTAGCGCCGCATATCCCTGAATTAAGTTATCGGCAGTTCTTATTGCAGAATCTAATTTTAAAAGAAGGCGCTTATTGCTGGCGGGTTAATCTGGATATTTTTAAAAGTCAGGCACCTAATATTATAGGTTTTCCAAATGCAGAGCACCTGTCACCGTATACGGGTGATGTCTTGTTTTTGGGGGGCAGTGAGTCTAAGTATATTAAAGCAGAAGCAGTGAGTCCGTTATTCCCTGAAGCGACAGTTAGTATGATAGCAGGAGCAGGGCATTGGTTGCATGTGCAACAGCCGGTTGAGTTTTTAAGACAGGTTGAAGACTTTTTAGTTCTTAATTCGCATTAAATATAACGTTATGGCCCCCAGTTATGAAATCAGATCGCGCACATAACCCCATCAGCGTGGAAGCCTATTTACAAGGCGAACTCCTTGCTGAAACCAAGCATGAACTTATCGATGGTGATGTTTATGCCATGGCAGGTGCTAGTGAAAATCATAATTTGCTGTCACTTAATATGGCGAGTGAATTAAAAACCAGATTGAAAGGTACGGCCTGTAGAACCTTTATGGCAGACATGAAGGTTAGGGTGGGACAAGATTTTTTCTATCCCGATGTGATGGTAGTTTGCGGGGAAGATAACGATAGCGAGTATTATAAAAACGCGCCCGTTATTATCGTTGAAGTTTTATCCAAATCAACCCGACGCTTTGATCAAACCGATAAGCGTTTACGATGTCAAAAAATTCCTAGTCTGGAAGAGTATGTGTTAATCGAACAGGATAAAGGAGAAATCCAGGTCTTTCGTAAAAAAGATCAGTGGCAATCATTTTACTATTATCTGGGCGACGACATTATGTTTACCGCATTAGGTGTGACAGTGTCGGTTGAGGATATTTATTATCAGGTCAGTAATGAGGATGTACTGGATTTTTTGCGGGATAAAAGCGCATAGGTAATGACTGCTCTTTTTATCGCGGTAAAGCCGCAGCGGTTTTACGTATCATTACCAAGCCAAACCTCTTCAATTGAATCAATATTAGGAGTCGTAGCTAATACCACTAAAAAACTTATCACGCTGTTTGCGTTTAGCGTGTTGCATTAAATAATCCTCTGTCATTAACGCAGCGACATTTTCTCCCTCAATGCCGAGGCTACAAATTGGTCAATTGATATATTTTCTTGCGTGATCAATGTCCTACACACTGTTATAAATTGAATCAGGTACCATCAGGAATATTGCTACGTAGTTGAGTCATAATAAAGTATTTGTATATTATGTGTATTTAAGTTTTCTCCCCCGGCTACTTAGCAATACTTCGGACAGTTTACGCGGCGATAGCGCCATAGTTACATAAGGCTGCAAAGCCTAGGCTGGATTTATGGCAGTAAAGTCCAACCATAAGTGGCAAGAATATAGGAGTATCTTCGCAGCCACTTTGTTTTTCTATCTATTTAAAAACCAATATTTCAAAAAAAATACCTTAAATTTTTTTTGATTGATAAACTCGTTGTAATCCTGCTTTATTACTATACAAACAGGATTAGTTTCTTCCAAATTTTCGTTTGATTCATTCAATGCCTGTTTAAAATAATTTAAAGCGTCTTTGTAATTATGTGAATGCCAGCAAGTGATAGCTAAGTTATATAACGTAATAATAGATTCTTGGTTTCCAATACTATTAAAAATTTCATTCCATATACCTAATGCTAGCTCAAAAGAAATTTTAGCATCTTTATATTTTTTTAAATCAAGGTACAAATTACCTAAATTATTTAGTGTTTGAGCAATTGATGGGTGGTTTGGATATTTGATGTATCTATCTTTTAGTGAATCTCTGGCTTGTTCTAGCAATTTTTTTGCTTTTATCATATCTTTTTGAAGCCTAAAAACTTCAGCAAGATTATTTTTTGTAATTGCTATTTCATTGGTTTTAGCTAAATATTTTTCTCTAATATCTAAAGATAGTTGTAGGTATTTTTGAGCGTCAGCATAGTTGCTTAGAGCTAAAAATGCTCCGCCTAAGTTATTGTAAAACAAGCCTAAATATAAATTCGATTCACGGCTGTCATTTTGCTCTTTTTGTAAATACACAGCGGCGTGATAATAAGAGATTGCCTGTTCAAATTTATATTGCTGGTCTAATGATCCTCCGAGATTGTTTAGGGTTTCTATATATTCGATGCGACTACATCTTTCGTCTTTTAACACATTAACAACACATCTAAAATAAAGTTCCGCATCAGAATATCTACTTAGTTTTATCGCAAGCTCTCCAGTCGCACAATAATATTTTACATTTAAATCAAGCCTACAGGACTCTTCAAGGAAGTGATAAGCCCGAACATAGTTAAATCTTATTTGTAACAAACAACCCTGTAAATAGTTAATATAAGCTAACTTTTTATTTTCATTTTTATAGATATCTTTAATGTCTGCTAACGCTCCTTCTATATCATCTATGTTAGAAATAGTAGGTTTATGATCTTTCTTTTTCCATTCATCCAATAAAAAAACATCAACATCATCAACAACACGTTCAATATTTTTAGAAAAATAGCCTTCAGCTTCAGTAAAATATTCTATTAGTTCAGTATAAACTTTCTTTGCAGAGCCATGAGTCAGGAAATAATCATTAATACGCTGTAAACCATCAACTCCATCTATATTTTTGAGATATATATTTAAATCACGCCCAATAGTGTTATTTATTATTGAAATTGAATTCATTTAACTTAATATTAGTAGGTTTTTATTGTTCGGGCAGTGAAAGCCTTTGTATATGATGGTTTTTCAAAGAAGGAAATCGTTATTGAGTTTGCTTCGCAATGTGAAGTGTGTTCGGATTCAGCCAGAATATGTAAAGGATGCCAAGAACAACCTTAGCAATATTATTTTCTTAATTATTCTCCAATAGTTAAATCGTTTACAACTTTCACTCTTTCTGCAGTAAAGTTACTATTTTCTATTCCACTTTTGCCACCATTCCACTTAAGGTTTCCACCGACATCAACATCTCTTAATATAATATTCAAAGATGTGATGGTTTCTTTATCTTGTTTATTAATTTCTTGAAGCAAATTTATTGCCTGAGTATAAATCAAATTTAAGTCAGACATTTTGCCTTCCCCCAAAGACTGTTGAATTTCAGTTTTTGTATCATCTGAATTAGGATCACTCTCAATATTAGAAAAACTTATGTTTTCAATACGAGAGGCGATAAAACTTTTAAAACTAGCATAAGCTTCTTTGACAGCTTGGCTCGCTGTTTCTTTGCTAGATGATATAACTCCTGCCGTTATTGCGGCAATAATAGAGCTTACAATTTCCATGATAATTCCTTAAAGTTTAAAAAAGTTAGTTTCTTGTTTTTTCCCAAATACTTGGCGTATCTATTTTTGATATTTCAACAGTATCCATTTTTTTAATAAAATCTTCCCAGTTTGCACTATTATCTCTTCTAACCAATCTAAAGAGTGCTGCATATTGCGAGGTTTTTTTTACAGCATCAAAGACAGCAGGGTTTATTTCGTATAATAAATTTGAGTTTTTTAGTTGTTTAATGGCTTCGTCAACTACTGTAATTTTTATGTTATTTTTCTCTTCTTCTAACTTCTTTTTTTCTTCATTAAGATTCTGTACTTTATTAGAATCATTAGATAATATTGCTTCTTTTATTTCATCTTCTATGGTATTTAGTAAAAAACTAATGAACTCAGCCTTAAAGACATCATCTTTATTGGTTTTCCAAAAATAATAATAAGGATTAACGTCAATTTTAATATCTTGATCATTACTGATTAATATTTCACCCTCTTGAGGTTCTGTCGTAGCGTGTTTCACATCTGTCAAAACCCAAGATTGAATATCAATTTTCGCCAAGATAGATTTAACTTCTTTTATTGCTTTTTTTGAAGATTCGACATTAGGTTCTACTTCACCTTTTCCTAAAATTAGATTGCCTTCTTGCTTAGGTAGTGCCGCTAATTCATCAAGATTAATTAACATTATATCCGACTGAAAAAGCCGAAGACCTAACAATGTATCTTCAAAGGCAGGATGGTACTCAATATAAAAATATTTATTTCTATGCTCACCTTCACCAAACAAGCTAACAACACCTGAATATTCGGAATTAGCATATTCAGCTATAGGTTTTAACTGCCAGTCATAAATCGATGGATTGGCTATTTTATTTCCTGTAATTTTATAAATAGATTCACCAAATGAACCAAAATAACGTAAAAATGACAAGAAATGGTTTCCTATAAATATTTTCAGTCTTTTTCCATCTTCATTTTCTGAAGTATAATCAAGTGTAACTGAGTCATCTTTCAATTGAGAGCTTAAAAATGCAGTGGATTCAAAGTTGACACCGCCTACTCTTCCAAGAAAGGAAAATGAATTTAGTCCAGCAGACCCAGCAAACGCAGTCCTTAAAGATGTTCTTCCTGCATGGGATGCCATGCTGTAATTGCCAAATTGGAATGCAGCAAAAACCTGCGAAGCAATAAAGAATGAAAAAATTAAGCTTATTATTGCGTAGCTAAATGATTTAATAAATTTTTTATAAAGATGCATTTTTATTTCCTAAAATCATAAAAAAGTAAATTGCAATTTGGAGCCAAAAAAAATCTAAAATATGGAGTATGTATTTTATATAACGATAAACCTTTAATAGAATATTGCAATTAATATTTTGGTGATTTTTCGTTACCGAGAAGCTTAAGATGTCCATCGATAACAACTGACCTTAAAGTTAGCCGAATAATTAATATGGCGGCATTCTTGGAGATAGTTAACCATTAGTATAGGTTATTTCCTTATGATGGATGGCCAAGGGTGGGAGTGGTAGGGCATTTGGTATTAGAAAGATAACTCTGTGATTAAAATATGTTTGAAAGTTTAAAAATGTCTATAATCAGCTAAACAGATTTATCGCATTGAAGCATAATGAAAATTTTTACAAAATGAATTATCAACCAGGAGCTTATTAATGTACCAAGCGATTGAGGCTATTTCAAAATTAGGCATAATTCAGTTATTAGAGCCGGTTCAATTAGAAGAAAATGAACAGCTTATTGTTTTAAGAATTTCAAAAAAATTACTTCATGCCGAAACGCCAACTCCACCAAAAGACTGGAGACAGTTTGCTGGCGCACTTAATGTCTCACCCACTTTTAATGCTGATCCTCTCACCATTGAAGAGACTATGCGCAATGAGTGGGATTAAGTTTTTACTTGATACCAACATCTTTATTGCTTGATGAGAAGATTGAAATGAAAGCGACTTTATTACGTCGAAGTGGTGCTTTTAAACTTCCTGACGCTATAGTGGCGGCAACAGCAATCGTTAATGACTTACGATTATTAACACTTGATAAGAGAATGACTCAAGCGAGTATCGAAAAGAACAAATGAAATACTGTTACCGCAAATAAATTAACCTATAAAATACATTTCAGGTTTTTACTTCTTAGCGACTTTACTACGCGCTATTTCAATCAATTTAACTGATAAATCGATCAATTCGCGACGTTTAACAAATCCTGTGTAACCTATCAAACCCAGGATAATGCCATAGATTAACTTCTCAAACGCAGAGTAGCCACTATCTTGTTGAGCAGCCGCAGTAGCCGCCGCAGCCGTATCAGACGCTTTTACAGCAGGTGTTTGAACCGCCACTTTATTTGGAGTCACTTTGGCACCTAAATCAGGTAAACCTAAGCTGCTCCAGGCATCATAGTCTTGCCAGATTGGGTATTGTCCTTTCCATAACTTCTTTGAGAAATAAGGCGCCAGACTCATACCATGCGCGGATGGAATACCCTTATCATCAACAAAGCCTTTATAAACCACTAAGCTGATATCACCACCCTCACCATGACCTTTAGTGGTAAATGATTTTTCAACGTGATCATGGAACATCCAGATACCTTGACCAAAGCTGTTTAAGCCATCATCAACACCACTTAATGCCAAATCCAGACGTTGTGCTGGCACCAAACCATGCACGTCACGTTGAATATAAGAGCCAGGACCATTGTCTACCCCATCATAATGCGTCACGGTCGGTTTGTGTCCATGAATATGCAAAGCAAAGGATTCGGTATGACCATTTAGTACACGGAGTTTTACGCTTTGATTCTCTTCCATGTGAATGAGCGATTCTCTTAAGGTATAAGGGAATGAACGACCATTCAGCATAAAATAATCATCATCCGCTTTGGTGATGTCATATTCAGTATTCATGTGCTTGGCTATCAAGCGCGGATCATTGGCTGATCTGGCCACCAGTTCATGTAACTCTTTGTCAGCCGATTGATAATGTAAATCGTATTCTCTGGCGTATTTTTCAAGCACGGCAACTGAAGGATGACGGACTTGTCCAGCGCCTACGTTTAAGGTTTGTACCCAGTTGTTAGGACGGTTTTCTTCAACAATAAAGATGCCCTGCAAACCCATTGGGATATGCGTGTGGGGTTGTACATGGCAGTGATAATACATGGTGCCTGGTTGACGAGGCTTAATCACGTAAGTTTTACTTTCACCCGGCATGGTATCCATATTACTGGTTTGTCCAACGCCATCATTACCCGCACCCGCATGATTCATATACGGATGGTCTATACCATGTAAGTGAATAGAGTGGGGCAGGTAATGGGTGTTTTCTAACACAATCCACACCACGTCATCCTGTTCAACACGGATAACCGGGGAGGGCGCTCTGAGTAAAGGATTGGCTTCTAACTCATAGAGACTTTTTGTCGACATGTCTCTGGTTTTAGGGGCATAAACCCAGAAAGTAGGCTGTATACCCGGAGCAATATCAAACGTGGTGGTGATATCTTTCATATCGGGTGAATGCCCGTTAAGCTCAACCACTTCGAGTTTTATAATGATCTTGTCCGGATCACCGTCACCATCAACATCGTCTGACATCGTGATGGCATCGGCAGCCAGTTGGGTGGCCATCAGGGTTTCCATTGAAATCCCATTGGTGCCTTTTACAAAGGCAGCGATATCAGCAGGATTGTCAGGGTTACAAAGTTTAGATTCTTGTATTGCAACGCCGTCAACGGTTTGTTCCTTGCGCCAGGTCGGATCAGTAAATTCAGAACAGACTTCTTCTACTGGCCCCAAATCCACTTTAGCTGAAGGCGGCAAGTCCGTAGCAGCATGAGTCAAGCTTTGCATAAGGACTAAGACGGCACCCCCAGTAAAAGTAATTATTTTTTTATGCATACAACGACCTCGGAAAAACTGTGTGAAGAAACGAAACGCCATTTAAACAACGGACTATTTATTATTACTACCATTTTAACTGATAAATGTGCTTAAGTCTTATTTGCCTACACAGTTTGTTGAATATTAATTTATGTGTGCTTGGCAAGACTTTATAAATTAAAGGGATAGTGTGTTATCAGATGAGGCTTGAACCGAATAAAGTTAAGCCTTCATCAGGAAAAAAAATTATACTAATCAGATCCAATACGGAACTCTTTAACCACAGCATTGTGGTAATAACAATAATAAAATATAACCCTTGATCGTGAAAAAGCAATCTCAACACTATATCGTTGGTATAGATTTAGGCACTACTCATACTGTAGTCGCCTATGCCAGCACCGAAAAAAATAATCAAACCATCGATTTATTGTCCATTGAACAACTGGTTGCACCCGGACAGGTCGCCGCCAGACCTTTATTACCGTCGGTACGTTATCACCCCGCTCCCGGAGAGCTCTCTGAGGCAGACTTAGCGTTTCCCAGTTACAACGCAGATTCCCCGTTATCTGATGCTGTCGTGGTGATAGGTGAGGCGGCTCGTTTATTAGGGGCTAAAACTAAAGGCCGCTTTGTGACCAGTGCTAAAAGCTGGTTATCACATCCCTCGGTTGATCACAGTGCAGACATCCTGCCTTGGGGTAGTCATGAAGATGTCAGTAAAGTTTCACCGATTGATGCCAGTGCCAGTTATCTGGCTCATATCCGCACGGTCTGGAGACATAAATTTCCTGATGCTCCGCTAGAAGATCAGGATGTGGTGATTACGGTTCCTGCTTCCTTTGATGAAGCCGCCCGTTCGTTGACTTTAGAAGCCGCCAAAATCGCAGGTTTAAATGAAGTAAGATTATTAGAAGAACCTCAGGCGGTTTGTTACGACTGGCTACGGCTTAATGCGGCAAGCTTAAAAGAAGCTTTAACCGATGTGCATTTATTATTGGTCTGTGATGTCGGAGGCGGTACAACAGACTTAACACTGATTAAAGTCGAAGCCGGAGAACATGAACCTAAATTAACCCGTATCGGTGTTGGCGATCATTTAATGCTCGGTGGGGATAATATAGATTTGGCTTTAGCGCATTTAGTTGAAAGTCGCTTGAGTGACAATGGAAAGCGCTTATCTGCCGCAGATCTCTCGCAATTATTAGAACAATGCCGGTTGGCCAAAGAACAACTCTTGGCAGAAGACGCACCCGAACAACTGGCTGTTACCCTGTTGGGTGGGGGTTCTAAACTGATTGGCAGCTCTCGTTCGGTGCAACTAACCCGGGATGAAGTACGAGCACTGGCTCTGGATGGCTTTTTTCCGTTATCTTCGCTGGATGAACTACCCGATAGAAAGCGCAGTGGTGTGGTCGAGTTTGGGTTACCTTATGCCGCAGAACCGGCTATCAGCAAACATATCGCTGCATTCTTAAAACTCCATGAAACCGCTTCAGCCGAAGCGTTAAAAGGTCAGGGCAGAGTACCGGATGCGCTGTTATTGAATGGAGGTGTGTTTAGAAGTCAGCCGATTACACAACGCTTAATAAACCTGCTTAATTCCTGGAGTACCCGATCACCTAAGTTATTAGAAAATAAACACCCCGAACTGTCAGTTGCTTATGGTGCGGTCAGTTATGCGATGGCGCGACGTGACAAGAAACTAAAGATTGGTGGCGGTGCGGCTAGAAGTTATTTTCTGTTAGTGGATACTGAACATTCCACTGAGCAACAAGGTATTTGTATTTTGCCGAGAGGCAGTGAGGAAGGTGATGAGGTTATTTTAAAAGACCGTCATTTTGCTTTGCGTTTAGGGGTGCCGGTGCGTTTTCATTTGGCATCAACCACAGGCGATACTGAATACAAGCCTGGGGATATCACGGATATAACCGATCATTTTTATTCGTTGCCGCCGTTAGCCGTCGCTTTTGAAGGTGATCCAACCCGACCGAATGCCGAGGCAGTGGTGCAACTGTCGGTTACCCAAACCGAAGTCGGTACGCTTAAGATTCAATGTGTAGCGATAGAGAACAGTGCGCAGCGATGGAATGTTGAGTTTCAGATTCGGAAGAAAAGAGGCGGGATTGGGCAAAGCAGTTCCAACAGCTTACCGGCTCAATTTGATGGCGCTGTAGAAAGAATACAAGCGGTTTATGGCTCAAAGTCCAGGCAAATTGATCCGAATGCTGTTAAGAACCTTCGGGCAGAGTTAGAGAAGCAATTAGGCAGTGCCCGTTCAGAATGGGAAACCCCGTTACTAAGAGCCTTGTTTACCAGCTTGTTAGAAAGTGCCAAATATCATCGCCGTTCTGAGCATCATGAGCGGGTCTGGTTGAGTTTAGTAGGATTCTGTTTGCGCCCAGGCTTTGGTTATCCTTTGGATGACTGGCGGGTTGAGCAACTCTGGAAGCACTATTCACAAAACATCCAGTTTGTGAATGAAACCCAGAACTGGACTGAATGGTGGACACTCTGGCGCCGTATTGCCGGTGGTTTATCACCGGCGGCACAAGAACAAATCTTTACGGATATTTCAAAGTATCTGAATCCTGCTGCTGCCAGACAACCGGGCGTTGCCAAGCAAATCAAAAGTCGGGGTTATGATGATATGGTGCGTCTGGCGGCGGTGCTGGAAAGGCTACCTGTGGACAAGAAAATTCAATTGGGTGACTGGTTATTAAAGCGCCTTGAAAAATCCAGTGAACCCACTCAGACCTGGTGGGCTGTGGGTAGAATTGGCGCACGCTTACCGTTTCATGGCAGCCGTCATAATGTGATTCCAGCCGACACGGTCAGTCGATGGTTAAAGCAGATTATTGCTGAAGACTGGAAGAAGAATTTACATGCCGCCTTTGCAGCCACCTTGATTGCCCGGATGAGTGGTGATCGTGTGCAGGATATTGATGACGCATTGCGTGAACAGATCATTGCCAAGTTAAAGTTGAGCAAAGCCCCTTTATCCTGGATAGAAATGGTTGAACACTTTAAAGAACTGGATGAGAAAGAAGAAAAGCAAATGTTTGGCGAAGCTTTACCGCCGGGCTTAAAGCTAATCAATATTAATAACTAAGCCAGCGTTGTCGGGTGCATTTTATTTATAAGCAGACGATTACGTCATGAAAGTCATTCTTACCGAAAAGCCGTCGGTCGCGCGTGATATTGCAAAATGTTTAAACATCAATAGCAAGCGTGATGGCTTTTTTGAGGGCAATGGCTATCAGATTACCTGGGCGTTTGGGCATCTGGTTGAGTTAAAAGAACCGGATGAATATCATCCCGAATGGAAGCGCTGGTCATTGGATGTGCTACCCATTATCCCTGAGTCATTTGCTTTGAAGGCTAGGGGTGATGAGTCGGCACAAAAACAGTTAAACACCATTAAGCGCCTGTTTCTGGCAGCGGATGAATTAATCTGTGCGACCGATGCGGGGCGGGAAGGTGAATTAATCTTCCGGTATATTCTGACTTGGACGGAGTGTGTACAGAAGCCTTTTAAGCGCTTATGGATTAGTTCATTAACGGATGAAGCGATTCGTACCGGCTTTGCGCAGTTACAGGACGGTCGTGTTTACGAAGGTTTGTATCGGGCGGCTAAATGTCGCAGTGAATCCGATTGGATTGTGGGTTTAAATGCGACGCGCTTGTATACGCTTAAGTATGGTCAGCAAGGCAGTTTATGGACGATTGGGCGAGTACAAACACCGGTACTGGCTCTGATTGTACAAAAAGATCTGGAAATTGCGAAGTTTATACCCAAAGACTTTTGGGAGCTGCATACGCTTTATCGAGCCGTTGACTTTCAGTATGTCGGGGGACGCTTTGAACACAAACCCGATGCAGAAGCCTTATTACAGCAGATTGAAAATCATGAATTTGAGATAAGCTCAGTTAAGGGCAAACGTGAACAGGTTAATCCCCCGTTGCTGTATGATTTAACCGAGTTACAAAAGGATATGAGTATCCGGTATGGCTTTACTGCCGATCAAACACTCAACCTGACACAGCAACTCTATGAGAAAAAGCATGTGACCTATCCCCGAACGGATAGTCGTTATCTGACTAATGATATGAAGCCCAGTATGAAGCCCTTACTGGAAAAGTTAAAACAGTCGTTTAGTACCCAGATTGCTGCGGTCGATCTGGATAAGCTTTCGTTTAGCAGTCGAAATTTTAATGATGCTAAAGTCAGTGATCACCATGCGATTATTCCAACGACGACCTTACCGAATACGTTAGCGCCTGACGAGGCTAAAGTATATGACGCGATTGCGATTCGGTTTATTGCACTGTTTTATCCTCCTTGCATTAAGCAGATTACCACGGTATTGGGACAGGTGCAGTCGGTCAAGTTTAAAACCACAGGCACGGTGATTTTAGATCAGGGCTGGCAGGTGCTTTATAAAAATGATCAAGCCGGGCAGACGGCTAAAGGGGATGAAGTAAAGCTATTGCCGTCTTTTGTAGAAGGCGAAACAGGGCCTCAGCAACCGCAATTGAATCAGGGAAAAACCACCGCACCCAAAGCGTATAACGAAGCGAGTCTGTTAAGCATGATGGAATCAGCGGGCAAAACCTGTGAGGATGAAGCCCTTAAAGAAGCGTTAAAAGAAAAAGGCTTAGGCACTCCGGCCACTCGCGCTTCGATTATTGAGGTGTTGATAAAACGTCAGTATATCCAGCGCCAAAAGAAGCTGTTATTGAGTACAGAAGCCGGTCGGCATTTAATCTCTATTATTGCGGATGATCGGCTAAAG
>Ga0194062_1000274_pt1 | contig 21330 bp, 27 predicted proteins | sample SepL2225m_MetaG_FD_155481 | JGI IMG/M metagenome (GOLD analysis project Ga0194062, IMG submission 155481) | Anoxic zone freshwater microbial communities from boreal shield lake in IISD Experimental Lakes Area, Ontario, Canada - Sep2016-L224-25m | ecosystem: Environmental > Aquatic > Freshwater >... | reverse complement strand
TTGACATTGAGCGACTGGAGCGAAAAGCTAAAGCTGGCCGAAAATGAATGGGCCGTCGACAGCGGCGCGGCGACCCAGGCCGCGCCTGCCTGGCCATAATCTGAATTCAGTTGCAAGTCGCTGCCGATCATAGTGGCCGAACCGACCAGGTTGACGGTGTGGCCGCCAAAGGTGGCGGCGGCGGCGGGGAATGCGGACAACGCGGCTGCCACTGCGGCAGTTGCCAGTGAGTAGCGCACAAGGTGGTGTTTTAGTTTCATTGTTTGTTATTCCAAAAAGCAAAAAAAAATTACCCACAGACTCACGGTGACGCTCATGAGATGCAAGCCTTACACTAGTGTAAGGCAATAATTGTGCTAACCTTGTCAAACGTTCAAAATGAATATCGGACAGGGGGTGCCACGGCGGCACGGTGTCGCTATCCAGGTTGCAGGCACAGCGGCCCAGCCTCCGGAGTTTTTGCAAATATAACTTTTAAGATTAGTTAGTTAGGATGATAAACAAAGGGTTTCATTGGTTGGTGTTGCCACCTGTGTCATGGATGTCGGGGAAATCCACCAAGGCCTGGGCGACATGATTGCCTAGGCTGTTTGAGTTATAAGTCAAATCTTTTAATCGCAAAATGCTTTGCAATTTGCGAATTTATTGCATTCTGCAAGTTTTCAAGCTTGATTGCTGTAATTTTAAGCTTGGAATTGTAACGGTGAATTAAATGAACAAACGCGCCGAGACTGTCAATGCCATGGATGCCAGAGCTTATCAACGACGCACTTCGGATCGCCATCTGGCCTGAATGCGCCCCGGTCACGGCCGAGGCACTGCGCCGCATACTCCGTTAAGAATTGAGGCCAGCATGAGGGGTGTTCTTAAAGTCCGCCGTTTGTGGCGCAAAGCCCGATGTCATCAACCCCGCCCTTGATCCGACCACGCAAGCCCCTGACTTCACGATAGTTCATGGCGTTTTCCGCGTGACGGACATCACGTCCCCATAGCTGAAGAAACGGTAGCCCTGTTTGACGGCATGTCGGTAGGCCGCCATGGTTTGCGCGTAGCCGGCGAAGGAGCATACCAGGATCAATAGGGTTGATTCCGGCAAATGGAAATTGGTCAGCATGGCATCCACGCACTGAAAACGGAAGCCGGGCCGGATGAATAGCCGTGTCTCCCCCCGGAATGCCCGCAATTCGCCGGATAGTGACGCGCTTTCCAGTGTTCTCACGACGGTGGTGCCCACTGCCACCACCCGACCGCCATTGGCACGCGCCGTTTGGATTTTTTGGACGGCCCACTCGTCCACCTCGCAAAATTCCGCATGCATTCGATGATCGTCAAGGTTTTCCACGCGCAAGGGCTGGAAAGTCCCGCTGCCTACATGCAGGGTCAAATAAACCTTTTCCACACCCATCGCTTCCAGTCGCGCCAGCATGGCCTCGTCGAAATGCAAGCCGGCGGTGGGTGCCGCCACTGCGCCGGCGTTGCGGGCATAGACCGTCTGATAACGCTCGCGGTCTTCCTCGCCGTCCGCTCGCCCAATATAAGGCGGCAAGGGGATGTGTCCGACAGCAGTCAGAATATCGGCGATGTCCATGTCGGGCGACTCAACTTTGAAAAGATCATCATCCCTGCCTGTCACCAGTAGTCGATGTCCTCCATCAATTAGCAGTTCTGTCCCCGGAGGCGGCGATTTGCTGGCGCGGATATGGGCATGGGCATGGCGTTTGTCCGTCATACGCTCGATCAAGATTTCGATCTTTCCGCCGGTGGCCTTGTGCCCATGAAGCCGCGCCGGTATCACTCTTGTATCGTTGAATACCAACAGGTCGCCGGGTTGCAACAACTTCGGGAAATCGGCAAACATCAAATCCTTGACCAATCCGGTGTCCCCGTCCAGTTCTAACATCCGGCTGGCGGAGCGTTCAGGTAACGGGATTTGGGCGATTAGCCGTTGCGGCAAGTCGTAGAAGAAGTCGCTTTTTTGCACAATTTTATGACGGGAAGACTGAATCCCGGTGTTTCCAGTATCCTGGGGCTTGCCGCAAATGCATGATAGCGATAATCTCAAGAGTCTCTTTTTCTATTCGATATATCACAGCATATGGAAAATGGGGCAGTTTGCATTTCCTTATGTTGTTTTCTATTTTGCGATAAAGATAGGGATTACGGGCTATTCGTGCTGTTGCATCCTCAAGATTGTCGAGAAACCTTTTTTCCAAACCGGATTGTTTTTCTTGATAAAATGCAGCCGTTTCATCAGCTTCCCGCAAGGCATCTTTATTCCAGAGCAATACAATCAAGTGTATTTGCCTCTTAATTGCTGTATTACGGTGTCGTTATCGACAAGTCCAGTGGTTCCGTTGTCCATTGCATCACAGCGCCTGTGTATTTCATCCATCCATTCCTGCGAGATAGTAAATTCTTCCTCAAAATCTAAAGTTTCAAGTAAGGTTTCAGCAATTAAGGCCCGAGATGCCGAATCTAATTGCATAGCGTCATCAATGATTTGCCTTGGATCTGATTTCATAGGGTTACTCCACAAGATTTATCAAGTAGTTATTGGATATTGAAACCGCTGTATCTTAACAAACCCCAACATCCCCACCAAAACCCCGATCACCAGCCAATCCCCAAAAATGATATAAGGCGTTGCGCCGGACATGGGGGTTATCTCTGCGGTTATGGAGGTTTGTACAAACATCGGGGCTTGGCTGATGATCTTGCCATCGGGGGAAATGGCGGCGGTGATGCCGGTATTGGTGGCGCGCACCAGATAGCGCCCGCTTTCCATGGCCCTCATGCGGGCTATTTGCACATGTTGACGGGGCGCCATGGAATCGCCGAACCAAGCGTCATTGGTGACATTGACGAGGTAGGCAGCCTGCGGGAGGGCATCACGGGCTTCGTGTCCGAATACATCTTCATAGCAAATGGACGCAGCCACCGGGTAGCCCGCCGCTTGTATCGGTTCTTGGCCTTTTTCCCCAGATGCGAAGTCGGCTAGGGGTATTTCTAAAATTTTCAACACCCATCCAAAGACATGCCTAAACGGAAGGTATTCGCCAAAAGGCACCAAATGGCGTTTGAAATACTTGCCCGGTTTTTCGGCCACGCTGACCATGGCATTGTAGTAACGTTGGGTAGTCAAATCGTACCAAGGCATGCCGATGATCAAATCGGTATTATGTGGGGCGGCTTCCTTCCGAAGATCGACTAGCCAAGTGTCCTTCACTTGGTGGTAATAAGCGGGGATGGCGGTTTCCGGCCAGACGACGAGCCGGGCATCCCAGTGCTGGCGGGTCATCCCTGCGTAAAGTTCCAGGGTGGCGAGTTGGAATTCGGGTTGCCATTTCTGGTTTTGGGGGACGTTGCCTTGCAGCAGGGCGACTTTGAAGGGTGGGCCAGCGGGTTGCGTCCATTGGATGCGGCCCAACCAGGCGCAACTGACGATGAGAATGCCTATGCCCATCATCGCACTGCGCCGCCGCCAGTCGTTGCGGTCAAGTACGGACAGGCTGAGTCCGGCCAGCAACGCGACCGCCAGGCTTACGCCATGGACGCCAAGCAAGGGTGCGAGGCCGTGGCCCAGCGGTGTGTCCACTTGGCTGGAACCGACTTGTAACCAAGGAAAATCGGCGATGAACCATCCCCTAAGCCACTCGAAAATGATCCAGAAGGCAGGGAACGCGACCAGAAGTTTGATGTGTTTGCCATAGTCCCCAAATAGGTACACCGCCTGCCAGCCGGCCAATGCGGGATAACAGGACAAAATCAGCACGAACAAGGCAGTCAACCCTCCGGCTTCAAGCGCACTGGCGCCGCCGTAATTGTGCATGCTGAAATAAACCCAGGATATGCCCACCCCGAATTGTGCCATGCCGAATAAGTAGCCGCGTAAGAACGCTTGGAAAGGCGTGGCTTTAAGCCAAGATCCAAACAACAAGACAAGACAAACCGGGGCCAACCAAGGCCAGTCGAAGGGGGAAAAGGCAAACGGCAGCAACAAACCGCCCAGCAAGGCCAGTAGGTAGGGGATTAGATGGCGCATAGATCTGCCCCCGTGGCAACTAACCTATGTGCATAGTCCCCATCACTACCTCTTACGTTGCGCCGTTGCGTCGTTGCGTGAGACTTTCTTTTTGCTTCCTCGACGCGCCGCTTGGCTGTGCAGTTGGGCAACGCTTTTTTACTCACGCAACGGCGCAACGACGCAACGCTAAGAGCAACACATTGCGGGTGGGTTACGGTGAGGGGGTTAGACGCTTGAATATACAGATTGTTATGTGGCACTAAGAGTCCCCTTGCATTGGGGGTATTTTGAACAACCCCAAAACTTTTGGCCTGCACGAATACCTTGCTTCGATTCCCTTAATATCATTGCGTGTCCACAGAACGGGCATGACTTGAGTGTTTGTTTATCCTTCACAATTGACTTCACATGTTTGACATGATTGAAATGAGTTTTGAACGAAGGTGAAAGTCTAGTGGATTCAATACTGGCAATAATTTTTTCAACTTCAGCCGAAGAAAACACCATATCACGCTTTGATTTGACAAACCTAATAAAACCGCCTGCGTAAGTTACGTTTTCAGGCATTTCTGTCTTAAACATGCAGTCACCGACAAAGACAATAACGGAATGTATTTGGTTGCCGTTTAAACCAAGTGAGGATTCTAAAGTTTTTGTATGCTTGTAATTCTGACGTAAAGGGTTTTGAAATTTACTTGTATGCCTGTATATTTTTTGAGTCCATGTAGGCTGGTTGGGGTCACCGAAAATCCAACCTTTCATGTTTTTAGTTTCAACCACAAATATGCCATATTTTGAGACAATGATATGATCAATCTGCGTGGTTCCATCTTCCGTTGGCAGAGTCACATTTTTTATGGGGTGGTATTCTTTTTTATTGAGGAATAGCCTAATGGCAAGATTTACCATTGCCTCGCCAACCAAACCTTTAAACCAAGGAGATTTTAATATTCCAAGCAGTATTATAATTGGTACAAAGTACCAGAACAGAAGTGCTTGTTTAAGTATCGGAGTAAAATCCATGCTGCCTATTCATTCGTGATGTGCCAATGCCATGCGATGCATCTCGTCATTCCGGCATGGATGCCGGAATGACGGCAAAATTATAATCGCTGCTAATCCCCCGCATAGTCTTCGCCAGTGTCGTGTCCCGAAAGGATCACCAGTTTAAGCAAGTGTACCCGCCGGTTGTCCGCATGCAATACCACGAAGCGGTAACGGCCGAAATCCACCTTTTCGCCCCGGCTAGGTAGATGGCCGAGCTTGTGTACAATCAGCCCCCCCACCGTGTCGAACTCTTCGTCGCTAAGATCGGAATTAAAATATTCATTGAATTCGTCGATGGGCGTCAATGCCTTGAGGGTGTATTCTTCGGCGCTTTTACGGAATATGTATTCTTCTTCCCCAAAATCGTGTTCGTCTTCAATATCGCCGACGATTTGTTCCAGCACATCCTCAATCGTCACCAACCCTGCCGCCGCGCCGTATTCGTCAACGACGATGGCCATGTGGCTGCGGGTTGCGCGAAATTCGCGTAGCAACACGTTCAGGCGTTTGCTTTCCGGCACGAACTGGGCTTGGCGCATGATGTCCTTGACCAGCAATGAGCGGTTTTTCATGCTGTGGCCTAATAAATCCTTCACCAGCAAGATGCCCACCACCTCGGTCCTGTCCTCGCCGATGACCGGGTAGCGGGAATGGGCGGACTCGATGACTAGGGGGAAAATGGTATCCAATTCAGAATCTTGGGGAACCACCACCATTTGCACACGGGGAATCATGATGTCGCGCACACGCAGTTCCGAAAATTGCATGACGCCTTCGATCATGGACAGCGCTTCGGGGTCGATGACATGCCGTTTCTGCGCATCACGCAGGAAAACCAACAAATCCTCCCGGTCTTCAGGTTCACCGGTCAGAAACAGCCCAAACCGTTCCAACCAACTACGATGCTCCCCGGTATGTTCCTCGCTCATGCATCCGCCTCTTCGTAAGGGTTGGGGAACCCCAATCCGTTCATTATGGCGATTTCTTCGGACTCCATTATGACAGCCTCTTGTTCATCAATGTGATCGTAACCTTGTAAATGTAAGACACCATGCACCACCATGTGCGCCCAGTGGGCTTGCAAGCTTTTGCCTTGCTCCTTAGCCTCCCGCTCGACAACCGGGGCGCAGATCAACAAGTCGCCCAATATTTCCATCTTCATGCCGGGCGGGTCTACAAATGGAAAGCTGAGTACATTGGTTGGCCCTGTCTTCCCGCGGTAATGCCGGTTCAACCCGGCACTTTCTTCTTCATCCACCACGCGGATGACAATTTCCGCGTTTTCCCGGCGTGTCGCGGTAATTGCCCAGTGGGAGAATTGTTGTTCGGAGGGCAGGGCAGGGGAGGTGCAAGCGTTTTGCAATTCAACGTGAATCATGAGTCCGCTCATAAGTTTCGTAGGCCGAAACAATGCGTTGCACCAGAGGGTGGCGCACCACATCCTGGGCCGTGAAAAAGGTAAAACTGATTCCGTCAACCTCGCGCAATACTTCGATCACCTGGCGCAAGCCAGACTCCTTGTTGCGGGGCAAGTCCACTTGGGTGATGTCGCCAGTGATGACGGCCTTGGAACCGAAGCCGACACGGGTCAGGAACATCTTGATTTGTTCGACGGTGGTGTTCTGGGCTTCGTCCAGGATGATGAATGAATCGTTCAACGTCCGTCCGCGCATGAAGGCCAAGGGTGCCACTTCGATGATGTTGCGCTCCATCAGCTTGGCAACCCGTTCAAAACCCAGCATTTCGTAAAGCGCATCGTAGAGGGGGCGCAAATAAGGATCGACTTTCTGGGCCATGTCGCCCGGCAGGAAGCCCAATTTTTCGCCGGCTTCCACTGCGGGCCTAGCCAAAATCAACCGGCGCACTTCCTCCCGTTCCAGCGCCGCCACGGCACAGGCGACGGCGAGGTAAGTCTTGCCCGTGCCGGCCGGGCCCACGCCGAAGCTCATGTCGAATTGCTGGATGTTTTTAAGATATTTCTGTTGATTGAACCCACGCGCCCGGATGATGCCGCGCTTGGTGCGCACCAGCGTCGAATCTTCTTCGGTCAATTCCGCCGGGGCCAGTAGAGCGTCCAGATTCGATTCTTGCAAGGTCAAATGCACCCGTTCCGGGCTGATGACCTCATCCACCGCCGCATCAAACAGATTATGGATGATGCGACAGGCAGCTTGCGCCGGCTTGGCCGAGCCAATAATCTGGAAGTGGTTGCCCCGATTGGCAATTTCCACCCCTAGCCGTCGCTCTATATGACGTAAATTCTCATCGAACTGACCACAAAGGCTGGCGAGCCTTTCGTTGTCGTCCGGCTCCAGGGTGAATTGCAGGTTGTTAGGATGGCTGGACAAGTTAGGCGGTCATGGCTTTGGGTATAGGGGGAAACAGGCCGTCGTTGACGGACGCATCGGCCAATCTCCCACGCAAGGAGTTGGGCAAAGCCTCGGTGATTGACACATCGACGAATTGGCCCACGAGTTTGGGATGCCCGGTGAAATTCACCACCCGGTTGTTTTCGGTTCGACCGCTCATCTGGGCGTAATCTTTTTTCGATACGCCTTCCACCAGAACCCGTTGCCTAGTGCCGACCATCTTCCGCGAAATTTCAGCAGCCATCGCGGCGATGCGATTTTGTAGCCGGGAGAGGCGTTCGCGTTTTAGCTTGATGGACACACCGTCGGGCATGTCTGCCGCCGGAGTGCCGGGCCTGGCGCTGAAGATGAAGCTGAACGAAAGGTCAAACCCCAGGGTTTCAATCAGGCTCATGGTTTGCTCGAAATCCTCGTCGGACTCGCCGGGAAAGCCAATGATGAAATCCGAGGACAGGCTGATATTGGGCCGCACTTCGCGCAGGCGGCGGATTTTATCCATGTAATCTTCACGGGTGTGTCCGCGTTTCATCAGGGAAAGTATCCGATTGCTACCACTTTGCACCGGCAGGTGGAGATGATCCACTAACTGGGGTATCTCGGCGTAGGCTTCAATCAGGCTGTCGGAGAATTCCACCGGATGCGACGTGGTGTAGCGGATGCGGTCTATGCCTTCGATGGCGGCGACATAATAGAGTAGCAGGGCGAAATCGGCAATGTCCCCGTCACTGGTCACGCCCCGGTAGGCGTTGACATTCTGCCCGAGCAAATTGACTTCACGCACGCCTTGACGGGCGAGGGTTGCAATTTCCGCCACCACATCGTCCACGGGCCGGCTGACTTCCTCGCCCCGCGTATACGGCACCACGCAGAAGGTGCAGTATTTGCTGCACCCTTCCATCACCGAGACGAAAGCCTTCACGCCCTCGGCGCGGGGTTCGGGGAGTGCGTCGAATTTTTCAATTTCGGGGAAGGAAATATCCATGACTGGCTTGCGCTCGGCGCGGGCTTGATCCAGCAATTGCGGTAAGCGATGCAGGGTTTGCGGGCCAAACACCATGTCCACAAAGGGTGCGCGTTTTTGCAGGGCTTCCCCTTCTTGGCTGGCGACGCAACCGCCGACGCCTATCATCACCTCGGGGCGCTTTTCCTTCAATGGCCGCCAACGGCCCAGTGCGGAAAAGACTTTTTCCTGGGCTTTCTCGCGGATTGAGCAGGTATTGAGCAGCAACACATCGGCCTGGCTGGGGTCGCTGGTGAGTTCGTAGCCATGGGATGCTTGCAACACATCCCGCATTTTGGCGGAATCGTATTCGTTCATCTGGCAACCAAACGTTTCGATAAACAACTTTTTGGGCATGGAAGGTAAAGCTTAGTATCCCTGAATTTTTGATGAAACCATTCTACCAGATTCAAGCAAATCCTTGCGCCTTGTCAAGCAGGATTAATTCCGCCTCGCTGAAACCCGCTAGACGGCGCAGCTCCAAATTGAACGGGCCCCGCGCCTGGCCTTTCATATGGCGGTCGATCAGCTTGAAATATTCCTGCTCAGGGTTCAAGCCGCGCTGCCCGCAAATCCACTGGAACCAACGCGAACCCAGGGCGACATGACCCACCTCGTCAGTCAAGATACGCTGCAAGATTTTGACGCTGGCCGCATCACCTACGTTTTGCAGTTTGACGATCATGCCCGGTGTCACGTCCAAGCCACGCGCTTCCATGAATCGGGGCACCAGGGCCATTCGCGCCAACACATCGTAAGCAGTGTCGGTGGCGATGCCCCACAGTCCCGCATGGGCGGGCAAATCGCCATACTCCGCGCCGAACTCCCGCAACCTTCCTCGCAGAAGTTCAAAGTGCTGTGCTTCCTCTTCCGCCACCCCTAGCCAATCTAGGTAATATTGCTTTGGCATTTCCCGAAACCGATAAAGGTGGTCCCACGCCAATTGTATCGCGCTGAATTCGATATGCGCCACGGCATGAAGCAAAGCCACTTTCCCTTCCGTGCTGCCCAGCTTGCGCTTGGGCAGTTCGTGGGGATCGACGAGAATAGGCCGGTCGGGAAATCGGGCGGATTCTGGGGGCAGGGGAGGGGATTCGTCTGGTTCCAGGCTCAATTCGTTGCGTTGGCAATGCCGCCATGCTTGGTGCGTGAGGCTTAGTTTGGTTTCGACATCGGCGGTGGTTAGAATCTGCAAGGCGAGGGAGGAGAGGTTGGTCATTACGGCGTTTTCAACATCAGAGAGTTACTTGATTGGGCATGTTATTTTGCGAGGATATTCATTTAATCAATGGTTTGTTTGGATGTCCATTATTATTTGAATTATTTTAAACATGAAAACGCTGTAAAAGGCGCAACGTAAATCGCTCTTCGTTGTGCGAGGCTTTCCTTGCCTTTGATTTTGGGGCGCAGCCGAAAATTAATGCCGGAATGATGTGGCTTCAGCCAAGGAGTGTGGGCATGGCCTTATCATGCCCACCGTCCAAGCCGGTTCCGCGTGGGCAAACGATAGAGCCGTTTGCCCACCCTGCCGGGCCGGTTCCCAAGTTCCTACTTGGGAACCTTTGCGTTTCAAGCTCTAGCTTGCCGTGGCTAGGGAAGCAGAGCTTCAAGGGACCGCGTTCCCAAGCTGGAGCTCTCGCCGTTATACACAAGTGTAAGAGGCCCGTCATTCCGGCATGGACTGCCGGAATCCAGTCACAAGGATGTGAACCTAGGGGCTGGCAACTTACCTGAATCAAGCACTTGTGCAAGCGGCAAGTTACCGTCCTTAGGCCATGGATTCCTGCATCCCTGCTGGAATGACGGCATTTTAGGTTTGGCGGGACTTGTGTATAACGGCGAGAGCTGGAGCTTGGGAACGAGCAAACCCCTCCCCCCTTCGGCTCGGCATGTCGATGCTACATCCATCGCTTTTCCTCTTCTTCATGCGTAGAAATTGAATGGGGAGATTTTTCCACTGGTTTTCCTGCCGCGCTTTCCCGATAATGTTCGTTTTCACTACGGTCACAACGGGGGAACTCATGAATAAAATCGCAGCTTTAGTATCCATCGCGCTGTTTGCTTGGGGCGGCGCGGCCCACGCCGAGGCGCCAACCCGCACGAAGGTGGTGGAAAGCATCGAAATTAATGCCGCGCCTGATGCGGTGTGGAACTTGATAAAGGATTTTGGCGATGCCAAGTGGATTCCTGCCGTGGAGGGTGCCACGGTCAACAATGTGGGCGACAAGCTGGTTCGCGTGCTGACCTTGAAAAAAGGCGGTGAGATCAAGGAGGAATTGAGAGAAGCCGACGCGGCGACGAAAACCCTAAAATATCGCATTCATGACGAACCCGATTGCAAGGTATTTCCGACCAAAAATTATTCAGCCGCCATTTCGGTCACGCCAGTCGGTGCCGGTTCCAAAGTGGAATGGTTGAGTGCCGCTAACCCTTGCTTCATTAACCACAACCCGCCGCCGGGCCAGGACATGCCAGCCGCCCTCGAAGCGATGACGACCTTGTCCAAGGACGCTCTGGCGAATTTGAAAGTCTTGGCCGAAAAGCCATAAACGCCATGGGTTGCAACAAGCATCCAGCCTTGGCCAAGGGTGCGGTGGCACTGGTCGCCGCCTTTTTGGCAAGTACAGCCGCGTTGGGCTGGTTCCCAAGCTCCTGCTTCACTGCCATTAAGTTAAGCCGTCATACCGGCATGGACTGCCGGTATCCAGATCACAGGGAAGTGAATCTAGTTTGCCATCCGTGGCATCTGTGTTCCGGCAATCCCTGCCGGAACGACGTGGTTTTTCTTAACTTAATGGCAGTGACGCTCCTGCTTGGGAACCCATGTCCTTGCAAGCTCCTGCTTGTTCGTTGACCTTTCATTGGGGAAGCTAGAGCTTCAAAGACCGCATTCCCAAGCTGGAGCTTGGGAACGAGCCAACAACGCAGTAAGGCGCAATAGCGGTACTCCGCGTATTGCGCCGAATGGATAAAAAGAGCAAAATACATTAATGTCCGGCATCGTATCTCTGCCCACCTGCCTAACCCGCCGTTCCAGCCGACCCGCGTGGACGTTTGGCGTGTTCATTCAGGCTCCTTCCGCGCGGGCGGCTGAACGGAGGCGTTAGGCAGCATTAGCATGACTAGTGCCCGACGACGACTAGCACTTATTCCGCCCCTGGCTTTGTACAGCTTGCTGGATTTATGAAGCAGGGTAGGGTGCGCACCCTACGCGACTGACGATATAATATCCGAGCCAACCCTTAATACATGCCACATGCCATCTAAAAACTCAAAGTGAAAACACCATGCGCTATAAAAATCTAAGCATCCTAGTTCTAAGCGCAGCACTGTTGGCCTCTCTCATTGGATTATGGATTGCCCGTCAGCCAACGCAGGGGGAGGTGGTTGGCCAGTGTAGGGTTCAAGCGGAAAAGTTTGTTCTTCGCGTAACCGCCAAGCGCGAAGTCGGGATCATAATGCCAGTTCCTGGCACTTATTACACCTATGAATACCAGTTGCCTGCCACCAGTGGTTGGCGCACCATAGCCATTTTTCGGCATGATGATGAAATCAAAGACCCATGCAGCCAAATCACTTCTTTAAACAGCTCGACAACGACATTTTTCATTGGCTGGATATATGGGATGACCACTGACTCAGGCAAGACGTGGTCGATATGGAATGCGGAAACGGACTTGGAGGGATGGCACCCCGTCGATTACCAATTCATACGCTCCGTTCATATCGACAAAGATGGCAGGGGCATCATGCACGTCAATCCTGAGAAATTCCCTAGTGGCCAATTACTGACTGAAGATTATGGAAAAACTTGGAAACCCGCACAAAATGCAAAGTGATGTTATCCACATAAACAGCCGACAACATTTAAGAGGTGACTTAACATGAGTGAAACCAATGCGCAAAAAGCCATAAGACAATATGCACAACAGCAATTGATGCTAGTTACCAATAAAAAGAAATGCAGTTGCCATGCCATGGCTGATATATGGGGTTATGCCGTACAGTATTATATTGGCAGATTCATCGACGATAAAGAACACTATGTTAGGGATGTTGCTTACATACTATCTGGCGTAGACGAATGGGCAACTAAGTCCGACGGCACTGAAGTAGGACAAAGCCCTAGCTATGGTGGCTTCAATGACAGTGGGTTTAAGCCTGAATTTAAGGATGGCAGCAACCAAGTCCGACATTTTTCAGCCGGGGTCATGGGCGGATTTCGATATGGCTTACTCGCCTATATGCTACATGGCGTATTGCGCCCTGATAGCCTATTGCGGCGTGATAGCCCCCAAGATGAGGCTTTAAACGACGAAAGCACTTGGCTTGGATATTTATTAAAAGGAGGACTCTCTGTGTCAGGAGTCCAGAGACACATTGAAAATAATGTGTGCCTGCAAAAATGCGGCATCTGTAATGGTGGCGCAGGCCGCTAATGAAAAGCGGTAAGGCGGCTTCTCCGTTAATCTTTTCCCCATGCAGGGCCGTAGTGCGCAATAGCGGTACTCCGCGTATTGCGCCGAATGGAAAAAATGAGCAAAATTTAGGCGCGACGGGGTTTGCAACCCCGTAGCTTACGTTTGGTGCGCAGCATTTTCCAAACGGTTCGGACGGGGTTACAAACCCCGTCCAGCTTCAGTTATATTATTCCGGCTTGAACTAAAATCGGCCGGTACATTCCGATCCTAAATTGTAGAATTCTTTGGGTCAACGACACGATGACGACACCTGCGACAAAAATGCCCCTTAGCGGAATAGTCAGAAGTTTGGTCAAGGAAAGCTTGCTGACTGAAGAAGACGCGATAGTGCATTATGAGGAATCCGTCAAGAAGAGAATGCCCATGGTGCGTTACTTGGTGGCAAACAAAATTTTAGACAGTTTGGCCATAGCCAAGACACTTTCCAAGGAGTTCGGCCTGCCTTTATTTGACCTCAGTTCCATTGCGTCAGGCAGTTTGCCCATCAAATTAGTGAATGAAAAACTGATCCGGCAACATCACGTATTGCCTTTGTTGAAGCGCGGTAACCGGTTGTTTTTGGCAGTTTCCGACCCGACGTGTTTTCAAGCACTTGACGAAATTAAATTCAACACACGATTATCCACAGAAAGCATCGTGGTGGAGGACGACAAGCTTAGCCAAGCGATAGACAACGCGTTGGAAGCGGCCGACACTTCCATGAAGGATTTGATTGATACGGATTTGGACAATATCCAAGTCACGGGCGGAGAGGAAGAAGAGCGTCGGGGAGATACCGACACCAGCGAAATCGACGATGCCCCTATTGTCCGTTTCGTCAACAAAATATTGCTTGACGCGATCAAAAGAGGCGCTTCGGATATCCATGTCGAACCTTACGAAAAATTCTTCCGCATCCGTTATCGCCAAGATGGCATGCTGCACGAAATTGCCAACCCCCCCGCAAATTTGGCATCCCGTCTTTCGGCCCGCATCAAGGTCATGTCCCGAATGGATATTGCCGAAAGGCGAATCCCCCAGGACGGACGCATAAAAATGGCGATTTCAAAGAACCGCTCAATTGACTTTCGTGTGAACACCTGCCCGACCCTGTACGGTGAAAAGGTGGTATTGCGAATACTTGACCCAACCAGCGCACAATTAGGGATTGAAAAGCTAGGCTTCGAATCGGATCAACAGGAAGCTTTTCTTAAAGCCATCAGCAAGCCGTATGGCATGATATTGGTGACCGGCCCAACCGGTAGCGGCAAGACGGTTACGCTTTACACGGCGCTTAACATTCTAAATCAACCGGATGTTAATATATCAACGGCGGAAGACCCTGTGGAAATCACCGTTTCTGGCATCAATCAAGTCAATGTCAATGTCAAGACTGGACTGACCTTCGCTGAAGCCTTGCGCGCCTTCCTGCGCCAAGATCCCGATATCATCATGGTGGGCGAGGTTCGCGATCTCGAAACAGCCGAAATTGCGGTGAAGGCAGCGCAGACGGGACATTTGGTGTTATCCACCCTACACACCAATGATGCGCCACAAACCTTGAACCGTTTAATGCAAATGGGTATTCCCGCCTTCAACATTGCCTCGTCCGTCTTGCTGATCATGGCTCAGCGTCTGGCAAGGCGTTTGTGCGAACATTGCAAAAGGGTGGAGAATTTACCCCCCGAGGTGCTTCTGGACGCGGGCTTCAGGGAACAAGAATTGGGGACTTTCATTGTCTATGGTCCGGTGGGCTGCGATAAATGCACCAAGGGGTATAAGGGAAGAGTCGGCATCTATCAGGTTATGCCCATTACGGAGGGCATGAACCGCATCATTTTGGAGGGTGGCAACGTGATGGAAATCTCCGAGCAAGCCAATCGTGAAGGGGTGGCAGACTTGCGGGCTTCTGGTTTGAAAAAAGTAAAGTCGGGGGTTACCAGTTTGGAAGAAATTGACCGGATAACCAGAGATTAAATGAGCGAAGAATTGGCAAATGGCAAAACAAGAGTTAATTAACTTTAGCTGGGAGGGGATCGAAAGATCGGGTTCCCGGACTAAGAGTGAAATCAGCGCACGCTCGGAAACCTTGGCGAGGGCTGAATTGCGGCGGCAGGGTATTAAGGTCATAAAGATCAAAAAAAAATCCAAGCCGTTCTTTTCCGGCCGCAAACAGGCAATTACCACTAAAGACATTGCGATTTTCAGCCGACAGCTCGCCACCATGTTAAGCGCGGGGGTTCCCTTGGTGCAAGCGTTCGATATCGTCGGACGGGGACACGACAACCCTTCGATGCAGGATTTATTGATGACCATCAAAGCGGATGTCGAGGGAGGAAACACCTTGGCCGATTCCTTGGGGAAACACCCCGAGCAATTCGATGAGCTATTCTGCAACCTTGTGCATTCCGGGGAACAGGCCGGCGTATTGGAAAGCCTTCTGCATAAGATTGCCGAGTACAAGGAAAAAACCGAATCCATCAAGGCGAAAATCAAAAAGGCACTCACTTACCCGATTGCGGTCTTAGTGGTCGCCTTCGTCGTAACCGCCGTCCTGCTGATATTTGTCGTACCCCAATTTGAGGAATTATTTCACGGATTCGGAGCGGAGTTGCCCGCTTTTACCCAAATGGTGGTAAATATGTCGCGATTCATGCAGAAGTACTGGTGGATGGTGTTAGGTGTCATCATCGGGATCGGTGCCGTGCTCAGCAATCTGAAGCGGAAGTCCAAGGCATTTAATCACGGCCTGGATCGATTGGTATTGGGCATTCCCGTGGTCGGTGCAATCATCCGTAAGGCGGCCATCGCACGGTTTGCCCGCACATTATCGACCATGTCCTCCGCCGGCGTCCCATTGGTGGAGGCGCTACAGTCAGTCTCCGGGGCCACAGGTAACATCGTTTACGGCAATTCCGTTCTGGTCATGCGCGACGAGGTGGCCACGGGCCACCAGCTTCAGCATACTATGCGGCAAGTCGGAATTTTCCCTAACATGGTTGTGCAGATGGTCTCCATTGGCGAGGAGTCCGGGTCGCTCGACAGTATGTTGGCCAAGGTCGCCGACTTCTATGAGGAGGAGGTGGATAACGCGGTCGATTCCCTGAGTAGCTTGCTGGAACCCTTGATCATGTCGGTCTTGGGCATTATTGTCGGGGGCTTGATCATCGCCATGTATTTACCCATATTCAAACTGGGTGCCGTCGTATAAACAGTTGCCAATGCAGTCGGCGGAATTACTGGCATCTGTCCAAACGCCTACTGTCCTCATAAACGGTGCTTCAAACTTTAAGGAAACAGAGTCGAGTGGACGCTTTGCTAACGCTACTTCAAAATCAAAACACCGGGTTTTTCGTTTCCTCTGTGGCCTTGTTTGGCTTGGTCGTGGGGAGTTTCCTCAACGTAGTGGTTCATCGCTTGCCGATAATGCTGGAAAAAACTTGGCGGCGTGACTGCGAGGAGTATCTTGGGTTGAAGTCATCCCCAGAAGGGCCACAGCCTAAATTCAACTTGATATTCCCCCATTCCCATTGCCCGCATTGTCAGCACCCCGTCCGTGCCTACGAAAACATCCCGGTCATCAGTTATGTGATGCTGGGAGGAAAATGTTCGCAATGCAAAAAAAATATCTCATTGCGCTATCCGATCATCGAGATATTGACCGCCTTGGTTTCACTGATGGTGGCTTGGCAATTCGGGCCGACTTGGCAGACCGCAGGGGGACTGGCACTCAGTTGGAGCCTGATTTGTCTTTCAGCGATTGATATGGACCGGCGCTTGCTTCCCGATGCCATCGTGCTGCCTTTGATTTGGTTGGGCCTGTTTATCAGCCTGTTCGATATTTTCATAGACTGTCGATCAAGCATCATCGGTGCGATCACCGGATACATGAGCCTATGGTCGGTATTCCAATTGTTCAAGCTGTTCACCGGCAAGGAGGGCATGGGTTATGGTGATTTCAAGCTTTTGGCTTTGTTCGGGGCTTGGTTCGGTTGGCAGAATCTGCTTTTGATAGTATTGCTGTCATCCATGGTCGGCACTATCGTAGGGCTGGTGATGATTGTATTTTTCAAACACGACCGCACCATTCCCATTCCTTTTGGACCTTACTTGGGGCTGGCCGGATGGATCGCGATGCTATGGGGGGATGAAATAACGGCAAGTTATTTCCGTTTGGTGGGAATACAGTAGAATGCTGAAGATTGGTTTGACCGGGGGAGTTGGTTGCGGCAAGAGTACCGTTGCCGGTCTTTTTGCAGGGAAAGGGGTTCCGGTCTTCGATGCCGATCAAATTGCGCGCGAACTGGTGGAACCCGGTCAGGTGGCCTTTGCGGCGATTGTCGCGGAATTTGGGGAAGATATTTTAGAGCATGGGCGTATCAATCGAGCCAAGCTTCGTGATCGTGTTTTTGCAAATCCGCTAGAGAGGCAAACGCTTGAGGCGATAATCCACCCCTTGGTCTATCAAGCGTTGGTTGATCGTGTGGAATGTCTGGATGGCCCGTACTGCATATTTGCCATACCGTTACTGGTGGAAACTGGACGACTGGACTTTGTGGATAGAATCCTTGTCGTGGATTGCCATCCAGATCAACAATATGAAAGGGTCAGGCAGCGGGACGGGCTGGATGAAGCCGCCATTGGACGCATCATCCAAGCCCAGGCCAAGCGCGGGGAAAGGCTGGCTGTGGCAAATGATGTCATAGAAAACACCGGGCTTATCAAACAATTAAGGGTGCAAGTCGAAAAGTTACATGAAGCTTATTTGACCTTGGCGCCAAGAATATCCTTGAGAAGTGTTGATGCGGCTATTGACTAATCCTTTGCATTGGTCAATATTGAGGCGACCGAAAATTTGAAGTGCTAAAAATGAATCACAAAATCATCGCTGCCCTACTAATCATCCATGCGGGTGCTTTTAAAATGCCTGCCACCATCCATCACGACCGGCCCCCACTTTGAACGACCTGATTCTATATGAGTTTCCACTGAATGAGCGAATTCGGGTGTTCATGCGCCTCGAACAGCTTTTTCAGCAGATTGACCATTTCATGAAGGGCGGTTCGATATGGGAAAGCCGTGGCGTTATTTCCACACTGCTGGAGATTATCGCCATTTTCAGCCGCAACGATCTAAAGTCTGAAATTCTGAAAGAAGTTGACCGCCATTCAACGGTATTGAACAAAATGGCCAGCAATGACAAAATTGACCATGCCAAATTGCAGACTGTTTTGTCAAAACTCGCCACCATCGGGGATGAGCTTTATGCAACGCCTGGCAAAATCGGCAGCTCTCTGATGGAAAACGAGTTGTTTAAGTGTATTTCCCAGCGTAGCTCGATTCCGGGTGGAACCTGTGCTTTTGATTTGCCTGCCTACCATTATTGGCTGCAATTGGATGTGGCCCAGCGCAAGCGGGATATGGAACATTGGATGCAGCCCTTTGCGGCCATTCGCACGGCCATCGACCTCCTGTTGAACTTTATCCGGCAAAGTGCAACGCCCACGGAAGAACTGGGCATGTCCGGTTTTTTCCAGAAGACCTTGGATCACAGCCTGCCCTTTCAATTGCTGCGCGTGGGTTTGCAACGTTCCCATCCCTATTTTGCAGAAATTAGCGGAGGCAAGCACCGCTTCACCATACGCTTCATGCAAAGCAATGATGACGGGAGGGCAACCCAGTGCAAGGGGGACGTGGGCTTTTTGTTGACCTGTTGCCTACTCTAATCCACCCCGTCCGCCGATAAGCCAGTGGACTTTGCAGCGCTTGGCGTTTGGGGCCTTTTCTTAAGCGCTTTCATTTCATCGACCCTAGCCCCTGGGGGTTCGGAGGTCGTGTTGGCCTATTTGGTCAATCAGGCTGAAATTCCCTCAGGGCTATTATTGTCCATCGCGACGGTGGGCAATACTTTGGGGGCGCTCACCACTTGGTTGCTTGGGCTATGGGCTGCCCGCCGCTATCCGTTGGAAAATATGCATGACGGGAAGAAGCGCAAGGCAGTCCAAACGGTCCGCCGCTTCGGCGTACCGATCTTGTTATTGTCCTGGCTCCCGATAGTGGGGGATGGATTCTGCTTCGCCGCTGGCTGGTTGAGAATGCCCTTCCTGGCTTCGCTGCTTGCCATTGCCTTGGGAAAGCTGGGGCGGTATGCGGCAATTGTTTATCTTTTTTCATAAAGCAAGCAGCCCAAATGGCGGGTCGGTTGGAGCGCAACGTTAGGCGATAATTCTGATTTTATTAGGGAATGAAGGCACTAAATTAGAGTTCCCCAACTGTCCACGGGCATCGAAGAACCTGACTTCCCCCTCTTCATTGCAAACCCAGAATTCCATGGCGCCTACAGAGAGGTATAGTTGCTTTTTTTCTTCCATTTCAATCTTCGTGTTGCTCGAAGATATAATTTCTATACAAAGTTCCGGGGCAATGGAGCACTCTGCTTCATGCTCGATCAATTTGAATCTTTGCTTCGAACACCAGGCAATATCGGCCACTTTTGTCCCTTTTGTTGTGGTAATGGCGCATTCAGGCAGAACGATCCCATTGTCTGGCAGTAAACGGGCGATTTTTCCTTGGAAGGCGGAGTGGCATACCTTAACCGGTGACATTAAGATTTGCCCCCTTTCGTTAAGCTCGATTTTAAAGGGTAGATTTTGCAAGCTTGGGTGTTCGCATACTTCTTGCCATTGCATAAGATTGCCGCCCTCTTCATGTTGTCATCTGTTTGTCAAACGATACCCGGCTAGTCAAGCCCACCGTTGCAATCGGTGGGCAACAAAAAGCCTGTCCTGGGCTTGCCGGAGGGACGTTGCCCACACCCTACATGGCTTCATCGCCCGCGTCCGGGTTGATCTGCGGGTTAGGCTCCCCCACTCGCATGGTAAGTACCGAACGGCTGCGCGCTATGTCAGCGAGAACCTCTTGGTTCGGTGATGCGTCACTTCGAGGAAAGTTGAGAAGAAAGCCAATAAGAGTGCCGCGAGTAATTTGGAAGAACCATTTCAGACTGGGTGTGTAGACTTCCTTTCCGTTGACTAAGTGACCTATACTATTAAAGCCAGACCGATCAGCAATCTTAGACGCAATTGATACCTCTTTACCACCATGAACAAAGCCAGACCTATGGGAGTAATAGACGGTCTTCAGATCTTTACGGAAGGCATCCTCTCCACCGCTTGGATAGAGGCTTTGCACCTCACAGCAATAAGCTGACACTAGGCGACAGTAACGCTCCGTGTTCTTCCCGTCCTTATCGAGTTCCGCATTCGGGCAAAACTCCTCCTGTGTCGATAGGCACTCAAGAGCGATAACAAGCAGAAGAAAAGACAGCGATCGGTCAAGCTCAACCGAAGCAATGGCCAGTGCATAGGCATTGCAGGCTCTTGCAAATTGTTTGGTGAGTTGGTCGCCAAGCGTGAAGAGATGGCGAACCATCACTGCCGCATCTCCGGTGGCAATTTGCCCTTCAAATAGCTCAGAAAGATGCGCCTTCGCAGGATAGTCCCCGCTGATGTCCAAACCATTGACGCGGTGGCCAGTCTTGCGGATGCGACAATCAAATAAAAGCGACATGAATGAAAGAACAATCTCGCCTTCAAGCTCAGCGTTCGAGTGTCCACTCTTCATGCCGTCTTCAAAAATCAAGATGGCCTCTTGTTGGCCGCCATATTTGGACGGCAGGGGCTTCAAACAGTAACGGAAAAGATCGACATCGCCTTGGGCTATTGGAAAACGCCGAGACAGTTCGCAACGGATTTCGGTAGTGATCGGTCGATGTGGCATAGTGAGTTTAATATTTGACATAAGGGACGCCGATAGGCGTCCCGCTTGATGGATGGGTTAGCCGGGTGGGAAAATTTGCTCCATCGCTTGCCCACGCGGAACTGGCGCAATCGGTGGGCAACAAAAAGACGTTGCCCACCCGGGCTCTTGTTTACACATTATCGCGTTACCCTCGGCTTACAATTGCCTCGTTTAGCGCAGATATAACATCTTCTATGGTAAACAATCACCCCCCTATCGCAAATTTCGATTAATTGGTTCACAATGATCCCAACATTCTGAACATTTTCGCCCCCATGCAACTGAGCGACCACAGCCTGCGACAGATCGACGAAGCCTACCTGAAACGGTTGGGAGACGAGGCGTTGCGCTCGTTGTCATCCAAGCTGCTGCTGGACTTGAAGGAAGCGCGTGAGCGCTTGAACCAAACCAGCCGGAACAGTTCGCTGCCGCCGAGCCGGGAGGCGCCGTGGGATAAAACCCGTGCGGCGGATGCCGGGACGGAACGGGACGAAGGCACGGAAGAAACCGATGCCGAGGACATCCCCCCGGAAACCGCTGCTGATGCCGGGGGCGAGGCCGAGGCCGAGGCCGCTGCTGCCGAGGCCGAACCTGCCCCGGCGGTGGAAGCCCAGCCGATGGCCCGGAAAC
>Ga0194062_1000273_pt1 | contig 21379 bp, 18 predicted proteins | sample SepL2225m_MetaG_FD_155481 | JGI IMG/M metagenome (GOLD analysis project Ga0194062, IMG submission 155481) | Anoxic zone freshwater microbial communities from boreal shield lake in IISD Experimental Lakes Area, Ontario, Canada - Sep2016-L224-25m | ecosystem: Environmental > Aquatic > Freshwater >... | reverse complement strand
GTTTCCGGGCCATCGGCTGGGCTTCCACCGCCGGGGCAGGTTCGGCCTCGGCAGCAGCGGCCTCGGCCTCGGCCTCGCCCCCGGCATCAGCAGCGGTTTCCGGGGGGATGTCCTCGGCATCGGTTTCTTCCGTGCCTTCGTCCCGTTCCGTCCCGGCATCCGCCGCACGGGTTTTATCCCACGGCGCCTCCCGGCTCGGCGGCAGCGAACTGTTCCGGCTGGTTTGGTTCAAGCGCTCACGCGCTTCCTTCAAGTCCAGCAGCAGCTTGGATGACAACGAGCGCAACGCCTCGTCTCCCAACCGTTTCAGGTAGGCTTCGTCGATCTGTCGCAGGCTGTGGTCGCTCAGTTGCATGGGGGCGAAAATGTTCAGAATGTTGGGATCATTGTGAACCAATTAATCGAAATTTGCGATAGGGGGGTGATTGTTTACAAATGATTTTGGCGCCGATCTTCATCACTCAAAGATTCAAAGGGTACATTCTGATACAATTCGTAGTCACTTAAAATAACCGCACGGATTGAATCTCTATCTATGAATTTCAATCTTTCTTTATCTGTTCCTCCTGACAATAATTCCCTACCAACCTTATATGAACTCCCAGCACCTAATTTCAAAAGTTCAAGTTCATAATAATTCAACCGCCACAATTCATCACTTTCATGCGGCATCCCCATAGAAAATTTGATTGAATCAGCCACACCATCCCAAACAATCGCATCCATCCCGCCCAAGGATTGAATATATTTCCCCAATCGACCTTGGGCGGATACACTGATCAATTCCAAGAAATGCAGCAGATTGGATTTGCCCGATCCATTTGGGCCAATCACTACATTTAGGTCGCCCGGTTGCCAACTGACTTTTCTAAGCGAGCGAAACCCTTCAATATCCAGCCGGGTGATTTTCACCGGCATCAAGCGGCGATTTCCTCATAAACGCCGAACTGCATCAGCCGTTGATAGCGCCTTTCAACCAAGGCTTCCAGTGACAGTTGACGCAGATCGTCCAGATTTTTCTTGATGGCCGCTTTCAGGTTTTCCGCCATGGCTTTGCGGTCACGGTGGGCGCCGCCGACCGGTTCGGGTATGATTCCATCAATCATCTTCAGTTCCATCAACCGCTTGGAAGTGATGGCCATGGCCTCGGCGGCAAGCTCCGCTTTTTCCGCGCTTTTCCACAGGATGGAGGCGCAACCCTCGGGCGAAATCACCGCATAGGTGCTGTATTGCAGCATTAGCAAACGGTCGCCCACGCCAATGGCAAGCGCACCGCCAGAGCCGCCCTCGCCGATGACGGTGCAGACTATCGGGGTGCGTAGTTTGGACATCTCGAACAAATTGCGGGCAATGGCTTCACTCTGGCCGCGTTCCTCTGCGCCGATGCCAGGATAGGCTCCCGGCGTGTCGATCAGGCACACGATGGGCAAGTGGAAACGCTCCGCCATTTTCATCAGGCGCAGAGCCTTGCGGTAACCTTCCGGGCGCGGCATGCCGAAGTTGCGGTAAATCTTTTCCTTGGTGTCGCGGCCCTTCTGGTGTCCGATGACCATCACCGGCAAGCCGTCCAATCGGGCAAGGCCGCCAATGATGGCCGGATCGTCGGCAAAACAGCGGTCACCGTGCAACTCTTGGAAGCCGTCAAAAACGCTGTCCAAGTAATCTTGGGTGTAAGGCCGTTGCGGATGGCGTGACAACTGGGAAATCTGCCAGGCGGAAAGGCCGGAAAAGATGGATTCGGTCAACTTCCGGCTTTTATCCTCCAACCGACTGATTTCATCGTTGATGTTGATCACCTTGTCGAAACCGACATGGCGCAGTTCCTCGATCTTGGCTTCAAGTTCGGCGATGGATTGTTCAAAATCCAAGAATCTCATATCCATGGTTTACTATTCCGGTTACAGGCAGGATGGAAGAAAATGAGCGCTATTTTAACACCTCTTCCAAGAAATTCCCCATGCTTTGCCATGAGCGGCGATCAGCGGCTTCCCTGTAGACAGTGCCAAAACCAGGATCGTTGGCCTTGGGGTTGGTGAAGGCATGGACTGTACCGCCGTAAGCGTGTATCTGCCAGTCCGTCCCGGCCAGGGTCAGTTCATTCGCCAGTTCCAAAACCTGTTCCGGGGTTACCATGGGATCGTCATAGCCGTGCAAAACCAAAACCTTCGCACTGATTTTGTTGGTTGAGGCATTTTCAGGCGGCATCAACAATCCGTGGAAACTCACCACACCCTTCAGATTCGCCCCGCTACGCGCCAAATCCAGCACACATAAGCCGCCGAAACAAAATCCAATCGCCGCAACACGACCGGCATCGACTTCAGGCTGTTGCCGCACCGTGTCCAGTGCCGTCATCATGCGATCTTGCAACCAAGCGCGGTCATCCATGAAAGGCCCCATCAATTTGGCGTTTTCCTCCGGCCCCGAACCGACAATCCCCTTGCCATACAAATCCAAGGCGAAGCCAACATAGCCCAAGTCGGCCAAGGCGCAAGCCTTGTTGACGGCGAACTCGTCGCGCCCGGCCCAGGCATGGGAAACCATCACCGCCGGACGCGGTGCCAAAGTCGAGTCGTCCCAGGCAATGACGGCCTCCAACAAAACGCCGTCATGGTGATATTCAATGGTGCGGGTAGTAATAGTCATGGTCGGGTTTACTCCTAATTGCGAATGGTGGATGGCTTTCGGGATATCTTGGGCGAATTGGGGCAATTGCTCAAGTGGGGGACACACGCATTGATTTCATTTCGTCGCGTCGTTGCGTGAGACCTTCTTTTTGAAGCCATCAGACCAGCATAAGTTAGCACATATGGGGAACCTCGCATCGCAATGCTGTCGACACAGGATTTCCCCCGTCATTCCGGCAGGGATTGCCGGAACCTAGGTGCCATGGAGGGCAAACTAGATTCACTTCCCTGTGCTCTGGATACCGGCAGTCCATGCCGGTATGACGGCTTAACTTAATGGCAGTGCCCCGTGGCCCGCCTAGAGTCTCGCCGGCAATGGTATGCTATGCAACTTTACTGAACTGCTTAAGCCAAAACCCATGATTGACCCCATTTTAAGCGCCCGCTTCCGCCGCATCAGCATGATGACCCTCATCGCTGTTTATCTCGTCATTCTCGCCGGCGGCATCGTCCGCGCCTCCGGTGCGGGCATGGGTTGCCCGGACTGGCCTAAATGCTTTGGGCAGTTGATACCGCCCACGAGCGAAGCGCAATTGCCCGCCAATTATCATGAAATCTATGCCGGGCGCGGTTATGCCGACACGAGTTTCAACGCGGTCAAAACGTGGACCGAATATGTCAACCGCCTGATCGGCGCGACCACCGGCATCCTAGTGTTTTTGACCCTCTTGGCTTCGCGGCATTACCGAAAAACCGATCCCGTCGTGTTCAATGTGTCGCTGGCGGTGTTTCTGCTGATCGGCTTTCAAGCCTGGTTGGGCGCAAGAGTGGTGGCAAACCATTTGAACCCTTGGATTATCACCACCCACATGCTCATGGCCTTCGCCATTGTGATCCTGTTGATCTATGCGATTGCCCGTTCGCAACAGGAGAGCCTGTCCGCCATCGACACCCGCCGCCTGCCGGCTGCCTTTAAGACGGTTTTGCAAGTGGCCATTGGCATGAGTTTATTGCAGATTGCGATGGGCACGCAAATCCGCCAAGCCATGGACCCTTTGATTTTCCAGCAGATGGTCCACGGTGACGGCGGCGACCGCACTCTGTGGCGGGAAAGCTTCCCCGTCATTTTTTACATACACCGCTCATTCTCCTCCCTCATCCTGTTCACCAATCTTTGGCTGGTGTGGAAGATTTATAAAAACATCCGTAGCGACAGCCTGATGTTTCGCTTTGGGCTGGTGCTGGCCGGGTTGGTTGCCACCGCCATACTCTCCGGTGTCAGCTTGGATCGTTTGGGCTTCCCCGCTGTCGTCCAGCCGGTGCATCTGCTGATGGCGAATTTGATCTTTGGAACCCAATTATTTTTATTTCTGGTTTATCGGTATGCCACGGCAAAGGCCCCAGAAACCATGGCCAATGCATAAAACCCCGTCTTGCGTCATAATACACCGTAGGCCGGAATAAGGTCGTGCAACGACCGTTTCCGGCATTTGGCCTGTCGGTTTGCCGGAAACGCCCGCTAAGGCGGGCTTATTCCGGCCTTCTACGGCTATGGCGTCGGCAAAGGGTTGCCGACCTACGACAACTAATTCAATAGCATTGCCCCCCAACCCCCCTTTGCAAAATGCAGGCATCCTCAAAAGCAAATCCAAGCGTGACCACTGAAACATTGACCCGTGGCAAGGTTTCCCGCGACTTGCGAAAACTGACCCTGCTATTCGTTTTGTGTGTCCTCGCCCTGTCCGCAGTCGCCGGCCTTGCCTATCAGTGGGTCAAGCAACGCGAGATCGAACTGATCCGTCACAACTTGGCCGCCGTCGCCGATCTCAAGCAGAGGCAGATCACCGAATGGATGGCCGAACTCAAGCGGGATGCCAAAATGCTGACCACGGAAGGCTTGCTGGCCTATGGCGTCGAACAGTGGGTCAAGGAAGGCCGGCCAAACGACGCGATTGAGACAAGAATCAAAAAACGTTTGGAAGTTTTCCAAAAAATTTACAACCTGAAGTCTTTGCAGTTGCTGGACAGCCAAGGCCGGCCATTGATGTCCGTCGGGAGGGCTTACCCGCCCCCTGCCCTGGCTGATATTCAGCAAGCCTTGAACAGTCAGGAGGTGCAAATTTCCAACGTGCATTTAGCCGAGGACGGCGAGCCTGGTGTCGTCCATATTGATGTGTTCGCTCCCTTGCTCGTTGAAACAATGGGCAAGTCCCGTCCGATCGGCGTGCTGGCGTACCACATTAACTTGGCGGAATTCCTGTTTCCCCTGATTCAATCTTGGCCGACACCGAGTGTGACAGCGGAAACCTTGCTGATCAGGCGCGAGGGTGACCAGGTGGTCTACCTCAACGACCTTCGGCACAGGCAAGACACGGCACTCAAAATGCGGTTGCCCATGTCGGACAATTTACCTGCCAGCCGCGCCGTAATGGGGGAGACCGGGCAAATCACCGGTTCGGATTACCGGGGCATGCCCGTATTGGCGGATCTGCGCCCGATACCGGGGACCGATTGGTTCATGGTCGCCAAGCAGGACTTGGACGAAATTTACCGCCCTGTCCGCTTGGCCGGTTGGATGGTGGCCTCCTTGGCTTTGGCCCTGATCGTGTTTTTCGGCGTGGTGTTTCGGTTCTGGTATGTGCGCCGGGTTGCCGCCCATGCTTTGGTTGCCGCCCTTCAAGACGTGAAGAGGGTTCGTTTGGAAGTGCGCTTTGCTTCGGTGCTGCGCCAAGCCAACGACATTATTCTGCTGATGACTGAAAACGGCATCATCTTGGATGCCAACGAACGGGCATTCGAGGCTTACGGCTACCCGCGTGCCGAATTGATCGGCATGGATGCGTCAAAATTGTTCGCCTCCGAGGGCCAAGGGTCTTCGGATGGGCGCTCCCTCGATGCTTGGACATGCCAGGACGGATACCCGCATGAAACCGTCCATCGCCGGGCAGACGGCAGCCTGTTGCCCATTGAAGTCAATGTCGGCATGATTGATATGGAGGGCGGGAAATGTCTGCAAGCGATCCTCCGCGACATCACCGAGCGCAAGCGGGCGGAAGCCGACTTGCGCGAGCGCGAGGCCCAATACCGGGCCGTCATCGAGGCCCAGGCGGATGGCTTTTGGATGGTCGATTTTGAAGGCCGCCTACTCGAAGTCAACGATGCTTATGTCCGCAATTCCGGTTATTCCCGTGAGGAATTGCTGGCGATGCGGGTTTTCGACTTGGAGGCGAAGGAAATGCCGACGGACACTGCCGCCCATCTTGCCAAAGTCATGAGCGAAGGCGGCGATCTGTTTGAAACCGTGCATCGCAGAAAGGACGGCACGGTCTGGCAGGCGAAAATCAATGCCGCCTACCTCCCCATTGCCGAGGGCCGTTTCTGTGTGTTCATCCGCGATACCCACCAGAGGGAACGCGCCGAATCCCGTTGGCGCACCCGCATGAGGCTAGCCGAATTGGCCCAACAGGGCAGCGTGGACGATCTGCTGCAATCCGCGTTGGACTTTGCGGAATTGTTTACCAGCAGCCGCATTGGTTTCTTTCACTTTGTGGCGCCCGACCAAGAAAATCTAATCCTGCAAGCGTGGTCCACCAATACCCGCAAAAACATGTGCCAGGCCGAGGGCAAAGGGCTGCATTATCCCATCAGCCAAGCGGGGGTGTGGGTGGATTGCTTTCACCGGCGCGAACCGATCCTCCACAACGACTATGCGAGTCTGAGCCATAAGCAAGGCTTGCCCGAAGGCCACGCCCCGGTCATCAGGATGCTGACAGTGCCGGTCATGCGCGGCGGTCTGGTTGTGGCCATCGTCGGTGTGGGCAACAAACCGACCGACTACGATCAGGACGATGTGGAGTCGGTTGGCGATTTGGCCGGGATTGCCATGGATTTGGTCGAGCGCAAACAAGCCGTACAGAAGCTCTACCTCGCCGCCAGCGTCTTCGCGAACACCCAGGAGGGCATCATCATTACCGATGCGAAAGCCAACATCCAGGATGTGAACCCCGCTTTCACCGAATTGACTGGATTTGTGCGCGAGGACGTGTTGGGCCAGAATCCGCGCATGTTCCAGGTAGGACGGCACGATGCGGAATTCTATTCTGCGCTAAGGCGGGGCTTGCAGGAAAAGGGTGTCTGGCGCGGGGAAATTTGGAGCCGGAAGAAGGATGGGGAAGAATTCCCGGAATGGCTGACCCTTTCCGCCGTCACCGATGATGCGGGTCAAATCACCCACTATATCGGAGCCTTCTCCGATATCACCCTGCTCAAGCAACATGAGCAACGACTCGAAAACATGGCGTATTTCGATCCACTGACGGGGATGCCCAACCGGTCATTGCTGGCGGACCGCATGCGCCAGGCGATTGCCCAAACGCATCGCTACGGGGGGATGATGGCGATAGGCTATTTGGACTTGGATGAGTTCAAACCGGTTAACGACCAGTTCGGTCACGCGGCGGGCGATCAGTTGTTGATTGAAATTTCCCAACGGATCAAGAATTCCCTGCGCGAAGGCGACACTGCCGCCCGGCTCGGCGGCGACGAATTCGTCGTACTCTTGCTGGGTTTGGAAAAAACCGAAGAATGCCTTGCCACCCTGCGGCGGTTATTGACGAAGATCGCCGAACCGGTGATGTTGCAGGATCAGCGCGTGGAGGTATCGGCCAGCATCGGGGCCACCCTGTTCCCCCTCGACGATGCCGATCCCGACACCTTGCTGCGCCACGCCGACCAGGCCATGTATCAGGCCAAGCAGGCGGGGAAAAACCGTTTTCACATTTATGATCCGGTGGCGGATTCGCAGACGCGCGTCCATTTCGAGCGACTGGTTCAAATCGAAACGGCGTTGGCAAATTGGGAATTCGGCCTGTTCTATCAGCCGAAAATCGATCTGCGTTCCGGTCTAGTGGTCGGTGTCGAGGCATTGATTCGCTGGCACAGACCTGGACATGGCTTGGTTTTGCCGGGGGAATTCCTGCCTTTGATCGGGACCCATTTATTGGGTCAGAAAATAGACCAATGGGCCTTGGAAGAATCGCTACGGCAAATGACCGAGTGGAATGCCATGGGGCTCGATTTGGGGATTAGCATCAACATCACCGCACAGAGCCTGCAAACCGCCGGATTCGGCGAAAACCTTGCCGATTTGCTGGCCCGTTTCCCTGCCGTCAAACCGGGCCGCTGTGAACTCGAAATCTTGGAGTCGGCCGCCTTGGACGATATCGAATACATTTCGCAAGTGATGCGCTTCTGTCAGGGCATCGGTTTGCGTTTTGCCTTGGACGATTTCGGGACCGGCTACTCGTCTTTGACCTACCTCAAACATTTGCCGGCGGAAACCATCAAGATCGACCAATCCTTCGTGCGCGACATGTTGGAAGACAAGGAAGATTTGGCCATCGTCGAGGGTGTGATCGGGCTCACCCGGGCATTCCACCGGCAAGTGGTGGCGGAAGGCGTCGAAACCATAGCCCAAGGCGTTGAGTTGATTCGCCTAGGCTGCGATTTTGCCCAAGGGTACGCCATCGCCAGGCCCATGCCGGCCGGGGAAATTCCTGCATGGGTCGGGCAGTGGAAGCCACCGCCGGAGTGGGTAAGCCAATCGGCGGAGCGAGGTTGAAAACGGTAGGCTTGGCAGATTGATTGTAGGGGCGGCTTCAGCCGCCATGGGCTAGTCCAAAGATTGATTGTAGGGGCGGCTTCAGCCGCCATGGGCTAGTCCAAAGATTGATTGTAGGGGCGGCTTCAGCCGCCATGGCGAATGAATTCGCCCCTACACTGTTTTAATACCTGGACATGACCGATTTTTTCAGGTTCCCCTGCTTGTTTGGCTAGACAGCCTGCGACGGGTCGGGGATACTGGGCAACGAAAATACCAACAACAGACGGAGACAAACATGGGTTTCATGCAAGGCAAAAAAGTTTTGATCGTCGGTGTGGCGAGCAACCGCTCCATCGCCTACGGGATTGCCCAGGCGATGCACCGCCAGGGTGCCGAACTGGCATTCACTTACCAAGGTGAAAAATTACAGGAACGGGTGGTGAAGTTCGCCGCCGAATTCGACTCTTCCATCGTGCTGCCGCTGGACGTGGGCAGCGACGAGCAGATCGTGGCGGTGTTCGATGGTTTGGCAAAGCATTGGGACGGGTTGGATGCCATCGTGCATTCGGTGGCTTTCGCCCCGCGTGACGCGCTGGACGGGGATTATGTGGAAGCCACCACGCGGGAGAACTTTGCCATTGCCCACGACATCAGCTCTTACAGTTTCACCGCGCTGGCAAAGGCGGGCCGCAAGATGATGGCCGGGCGCAATGGCGCACTGCTGACCTTGACCTACTTGGGCGCGGAGCGGGCAATCCCCAATTACAATGTGATGGGTGTCGCCAAAGCCAGTTTGGAAGCGAATGTCCGCTACATGGCGGTGGCCTTGGGACCGGAAGGCACTCGTGTCAATGCGGTTTCGGCCGGCCCCATCCGTACTTTGGCGGCTTCCGGCATCAACAATTTCCGCGAGATGCTGAGCAAGGCGGAGCAGGCCGCACCGCTGCGCAAAAATGTCAGCACCGAGGAAGTGGGCAATGTCGCCGCATTCCTTTGTTCCGACTTGGCATCCGGTGTCACCGGGGAAATCACCTATGTGGATGCCGGTTATAACATCGTCGGTTCGGCCAGCCTCTGACCTACGGCTTGTAGGGGCGGGTTCCAAACCCGCCCGTGGGGGCAATGCTGTTGAATTAGCAACGGAGGTAGGCCGGAATAAGCCCGTACCAGCGGGCGTTTCCGGCAAAATCGCGGGCCTAATGCCGGAAGCGGTCGTTGCACGACCTTGTTCCGGCCTACGCCCAACCCTTAATTCAATAGCATTGGCCAGTGGGGGCGGGTTCCAAACCCGCCCCTGCGTTTAACCTTTGAAATAGAATCCAAATGATAGGATTTACTGGACAGGCAGGATTTGCAAACACCCATGTCACTGGAAGAACTGATCATACAATATGGTTACTTGGCACTGTTCATAGGCACTTTTTTAGAGGGTGAGACCATCCTCATCATCGCCGGTTATCTGGCCCAAGACGGCATCCTTGACCTGCCGCTGGTGATTCTCGCCGCATTGTTCGGGAGTTTTGGCGGCGACCAGACCTTTTTCTTCATCGGGCATTTCAAGGGTATGCGTTTCTTGGACAAGCGCCCGGGCTTGCAACGCAACGCGGCCAAAGCTTTTGCCCTGTTGCACCGGCATCAGATCGCCGTCATCTTAGGGTTCCGCTTTCTTTATGGCATACGCAATGTCACCCCCTTTGTCATCGGTTCCAGTGGATATAGCCCGGTGCGTTTCTTTTTGTTGAATTTCCTGGGTGCCTTGGTTTGGGCTATTTCCTTCGCCTGTTTTGGATACCAGCTCGGCAGTCTTGCGGAGACCCTGCTTGATGATGTGGAGAATTACGAAAAAACCATCTTTGGAACCATCGCCGGCATCGCCTTGGTTTTTTTCCTTTGGCGTGGCTATCGAAAAAACAGACTCGACAAAAGCCGTAGGCCGGGTTAGTGACACACGGGGGACCCCTAATTGCCTTGCTTTGCATTTTTGCTTGACTGATAATCCTTTTCCGCGTTGAATTTTCCCAATCCAAGCCGGGTTAAATTCAAATCGCCGACCGACAACCGTCTTTTTAACCCTCTAGTTTGAAAGGAGACCTCCGTGAAAATCTTGCTAGGCCCTATTTTAGGCTATGAACAAAATGAACTTTACACCGTTTGCTTCCTCTCTGATCCAGGTTCAGCGGCCCCAACGCTGACGATTGCGGGTCAACAAGTACCGTTCACCCAAATCACGCAAACGCCCAATGGCGTTTTTTGGCGGTCCGAAGCCACTGTTGCTGCCGCAAAAAACGGAAAGCCATGCGAATATAAGATTGAAAACGGCGGAACCCCATTGCAAGACACGTTTGGCCGGAGTGCCTGGTCATTCTATGTACCCGGAAAGGCTGAGGAGCCAAAAATCGCCTATGCCAGTTGTAACGGATTTTCCTCCACGAAACTGGCGCGGGACACGGCAAACCCTTACGCGCTTTGGCAAACAATGAACGCCGAGCATAGCCAAAAGCCCTACTCCTTGATGCTGATGGGTGGTGACCAAATCTATGCCGATGGGCTATGGGAAAGCAGTTTGGCACCGACTATCAATCAATGGAGCCATTGGCCTAGGGAAAAACAACAGAAGTATCCGGTGGGTCCAAAGATCCAAAAAGAATTGGATAAATTCTATGAACAGGCATACATCAAGGGTTGGGGGTACAGCAGTGACATGGCGCTCATGCTGGCATCCATTCCTTCGGTGATGATGTGGGACGACCATGACATCTTTGACGGTTGGGGTTCCTATGCCCCTATGGCGAAGGGTGGCTTGCAGGATTGCCCCATCTACTTGGAAATCTTCAAATACGCGAAAAAATATTTCGAGTTGTTCCAAGTCCGCTCACTCAAAAACAATACTCTGTTGAATAGCGCGGGTGTGCATTATGCCTTTGGTTTGCAATTCCGGGCTTACTTCATCTTGGGGATTGACAATCGAGTCGAGCGCAGCCAAGTGCAGTTGATGAGTGAGGGGCAATGGGCCGCGGTAAAGGATTGGTTGTCAAAACTCCCGCAGAAGGTGGAAAATCTGTTGGTGATGGCAGGTTTGCCTTTGGTGTATCGGGATTTCGCCGAGATTGACGCTTTGTTGCAAGCCACTCCCTGGCAGGTGGAATTGCAGGACGATGCCCACGACCATTGGACCGCCAAGGCACATCAGGGCGAGCGCATGAGATTGATTCAAATCCTGTTGGATATCAACAAACAAAAGAAGTGTAAAACGGTTATCCTGTCAGGCGATGTCCACGTCGGTGCCTTAGGGGTGATCAAAGACGAAGTCAATCAATTGCAGATCACCCAAGTCGTCTCTTCTGCCATCGTCCACCCTGCCCCGACTTTTTTTGAATGGTTGGGAATTGCGGCGACAACATCAGACGGGAAGCAACGGCTCGGCAACGGGGACATAACTGCCGAAGTCATCCCGCCCATTGGTTCGGATAAATACATTCGGATGCGCAACTATTCCTCGCTGGAAATAGGCACGGACAAAAAAATCTGGGTTAACTGGATATGCGAGGGGAATGTGAAGCCCCATTTTCCGATTAGTAAATAACAGACTGGTGGCAAGGCTTGCCTTGCCCCTGCGCCTGCCTGTCTTCGACATGCGGTCAAAGCAAGCTTTGACGCTCCCTGCGGGCTTCATTGCCTACCGCGTTTCTGCCGCTGCTTGCAAACCGGCCGCTATTTCCTTGCCAAACCTAGCCAAGGCTTGGGATTGTGCGACCACGTCGGCGGCAAAATCATTGCCAGTCACGATGGTGCTGGTTTGAAAGGCTTTCATTAAAACAGGCTTGTTTTGCTTCAAGAGGGTCCAATCGGCTTTTAACTCGCAGTGACCGGCTGCATCCACATGGAAACGGCTGACTTTCACTTCCACTTGGAAGTCCAAGGTGATGGCCCGGTTCCATGGGAATGACACAATATGACTGTCCGGCATGGACAAGGCCAAGTTTTCGGCCAGTACGCGGGTAATCGAGTCCTTCAACGGTTCGGCCCAGCGATGGTATTCAGCCATTTGCAGTTCGGCACCGGCATTGCCGGTGACGATCTGCGGACGATCCAGATAGGCGGGTATCTCGACGGGGCCAACGCCGACGAGTAGCGGTTTTGCCGTTTCCACCGACCCCCCGTGCGCCTCAGGCCGGCTGACGGGTTGCAATAGGTAAAATTTAACCTGTCGATTATTGGGCGAGCAGCCAACGCCAACCATCGCAACGGTGGCCGCGAAAAAAACCACCCAAGCTTTGGCCATTGACCGCCCCGCCAGGGGCTTGGCTGGAGTGGTTGGGTTGCTTGACACTGTGCGCATGTTCATTCTCCTTTAGGGTTTTTCCCATAAATCAGGGCATCGGGATGGCGTTCCAAATAATCGGCCAGAACGCGCAAGGATTTTGCCGCCGAGGCCAAATCCTTCAACGCCAAATCCAAGCTGGCGTTTTGGGCCGCGACCTGGTCTATGGTCAGCAGCGTGGAGCGGGCCTGATCCATGGTGCCGGTGGTGGCTTTCATTGCCTCTTGGGCGCTTTGCATGACCGGCCCGGCATTTTTGTTGATGCTCTCCAGCAACAGCCGGCTTTCCTTGGCAGAACCTTGCAGTTCATTTACCAGCGGGGCGATCTTGCCGTCCACATTTCGCACCAAATGCCGCACATCCTTAAGGGTTTGGTCGAAGGTGGCCAGGCTGGAGGCGATTTCCGGGGATTTGAGCAGTTTTTCCACTTGCTGAATGCTATTCGACAATGACTCCACCGTCTTTTCAATAGGCATTTTCCTAACCATGGTCACGATCTCCTCAATGGTGTTTTCCAATTGTTCCTTGGACGAGGGGATGCTGGGTATTTCCGGGTAAAGCGGATGGTCGCCCCCCAGCATTTTGATCGGGGTTTCCGGGCGAAAGTTAATGTCGATGAACAATTGCCCAGTCACCAGGCTCTGTGTCTGCAATTGGGCGCGCATACCCTTGTTGATCAGCAATTTAATGTCTTCATTGGTGGCCTTCTCGATATGCCCGCCTTGCAGGTCGTATAACTTTTGCGGGGTGAACTCAATGATCACCGGAGTGATGATCTTGCCCCGCTGGTCGTCGTAAATCACCAAGATGTCGGTCACTTTGCCGACCGGAACCCCCTTGAGTTTGACCAAGGCGCCAATATTGAGTCCGTTGACCGACCCTTCGAAAAAAATCATGTTTTTTTGCGGGTTGGAGAACACCCCGTTGACGAACAGCAAGACTGCCACAATGACAAGCGCCAGCGCGCCGACGATGAAGCCTCCAATCAACACTGGATTGGCTTTGTTGTTCATTGTTTTGATCCTTGCGAAATAGTGTCAGCCTTCCCGTTTTCGCCACGGGTGAGAAAACGGCGCACCTTGGGTATCTCGCATTCTGCCAATAGGCGCTTCGGGTCGCCTTGGGCGATGATGGATTTGCTTTCCGCATCGAGAAACACAGCGTTATTGCCAATAGCGAAGATGCTGGGCAATTCATGTGTCACCACGACAATGGTGGCACCCAAATTGTCGCGCAGATGCAAGATCAAATTGTCCAATAACCTGGAACTGATCGGGTCGAGCCCAGCGGAGGGTTCGTCGAAAAACAGAATATCGGGGTCCAAGGCCATGGCGCGGGCCAGTCCGGCACGCTTCTGCATACCGCCGGAGATTTCCGCCGGATAGTATTCCTCGAAACCGGCAAGCCCGACCAAGGCGAGCTTCAGCGACACGACGCCTTGGATTTCAGGAGGTGTGAGCGAGGTGAATGCGGCGAGGGGCAGGGCGATGTTTTCAGCCAAGGTCATCGAACTGAACATCGCCCCGCTTTGATACGAAACCCCCATTTTCATCATTAACCGCCGCCTTTCTTCCGGGCTGGCATCCCAAAAGCTAAGGTCTTGATAGGAGACAGAGCCTTTGGTGGGTCGGATCAGGCCGATCAAATGCCGTAACAAGGTACTCTTGCCGCAGCCGCTGCCGCCCATGACGATGAAAATATCGCCCCGTTTGACGGTGAAATTCATATCCTGTTGGATGACAAAATCATCGTAAGCCATGGTCAAACCGGAAACCGTGATGTGTGGCTCGCCCATGTCATCACCAATGCAAGGAAATCACGAGCAAGGTCATCACGGCATCGGCGCAGACGATCATGACGATGCCGGTGACGACAGCGGAGGTGGCCGCCATGCCTACCGCCTGGGAACTCCGCCCGCATTGCATGCCCCTCATGCACCCGGAAATGGCAACCAGCACACCAAACACCACACTTTTGCCCACGCCCACGGCGAAATCCTGAAACCGCAGGCGCGCCAGCAGATGATGCGAATATTCCAAGATGGATATGTCGTAAAGGCCGAGGCTCACGAGACCGCCGCCGGCCATGCCCAACAGGTCGGCATAGACGCACAGCAAGGGCATCATTAGGATTAAGGCCAACATTCTGGGGACGACTAGGAACTCCATTTCCGAAAAGCCCATGGTCTTCAAGGCATCGATTTCTTCGTTAACTTGCATGGAGCCCAATTGTGCGGCAAAGGCCGCGCCCGTGCGTCCCGTCATGATGATGGCGGTCATCAGCGCCCCCATTTCCCGCGACATCCCCAAGCCCACCATGTCGGAAATATAAGCCTGGGCGCCGTATTTGGCCAATTGCACGGAACCGACGAAGGCTAGGATCATCCCCACCAAAAAACTAATCAGAGAGACGATAGGCAGGGCGTTTGCGCCGCATTCCTGGATCAGCAAATACAAATCGACACGACGGTAGTGGGCCTTGCCCAGCAAGAAATTGCCGAATCCCAAGGCCGCCTCGCCAATGAAACCCAGCATGGCGATGGTTTCTTCCCAAGCCGCGATGCCCAACAGGCCGGTTTTTTCCAATATGCCCGTCTTGGTGGATGCACGACGCACCCCTTCCAGTTCAGGCACCGCATCGGCCAATTCCAGCATACCCCGAATCCCCACCGGCAGGCCACGACGGTCAACGCGGATGCCCGCAGCCTTGCAGCGATTCTCGATCAGCGTTAACAAGGTCAGCAACAAGCTATCCCACTGGCCCAAGCCGGAGGCGTCGAAGCAGACTTCTGCCGGTGCATCTTCCTTACCCAACTGGGCAAGGGCTTCGTCTGCCGAAGGCCGCGCCGCTGTCGCTATCCAATCGCCTCTCAAGGCGATTTCCAAGCGACGTTCGGGCAGTTTCCGGCTAAGCAAGATAGGGGGAGTGTCGCTAACAGGCATCAGTTCGGCATCAAGCGGCTTGAGGTTTGGAGTTCATTGCCCCATGATAAGCAAATTGGCTTGGAATTTCCTGAGTTTCGATGATTTATCTAAACACCGACCATTTAAAACGCTGTATCCAGACACTTGAATCCTCACTGCGGCTTTACCAGCGAGCGGAGGCCGGCAGCATTGATCAAGAAATTTTCCGCAATGCCATCATCAAAGGCTATGAACTGGCGCAGGAAACCGCGTTTAAATTGATTAAAAAAGCCTTGAAGGAATACGGCCATGGCAGTAAAACAATCAATGCCACCCCCGTCAAAGAAGTGCTGCGTATGGCCGCGATCCATGATTTGATGACGGTGGACGAAGTCGAGCGCTGGTTTCGCTATAGGGACAACCGCAATGACACTGCCCATGATTATGGTGAGGCCTTCGCCCTGGAAACCTTGGTGTTGTTGCCCGCATTCTTAGATGACATTCAAACGCTTGCCCGACAGTTGGACAGCAAGTTGGGCAAAGACAGCGACCATGCCAAGGCTTGAGCTTAAGCGACTGCAATTGCCCCCCCGTTATCTGGCAATGGTGCTGGACATCGTGCAGGAATATCTGCCTGAAGCTGAAATTTGGGCATATGGCAGCCGGGTGATGGGCGGTTGCTATGAAGCCAGCGATTTGGATTTGGTCGTCCGCAACCCGCAAGATTTCACCATCCCAACCGACAACATGGTTGACGTGAAAGACGCCTTCATGGAAAGCGACTTGCCAATACAAGTGCAAATTGTCGATTGGGCGAGGATTCCCAAGCCCTTTTATAACGAGATTGAAGCGGGGTATGTCGTTATAAAACAAGGCCAGGGTGGGAGCGATGCCCAGTGCAGCCCGCCTGAAGCGGAGCGGAATGCAGCCCCGCCCACCCGGATTACGCCGGGTCAAGCCTGATCCTGATTTTGCCTAATCCCTCATTCCATTGCCATCGGTGACGATGCGTATCGCCCTGGTCGGGCAGAACTTCTCCGCCGCTAGTGCCTTCTGCATCAGTTCAAGCTTGGGATTGTAATCAAGCACGGTCAGACTGCCTTTTTCGTCGACATGGAAAATTTCCGGCGCTTCGGCCATGCAATTGGCATGGCCTTTACAGAGGTCGAAGTCCACTTCCAGCCTAAATGCCCCTTCCAGTTCACCGGTTTTTTGCGGTTGATTGGAGTGCGTCACATCAATACCGGGCAGATGGGCATCGGCACGTTTGCGATAGCGAATCGGACAGGGCGATCCGGGTTCCACCACCATTTTTTTATAATCGTCTTGGTAGCTTTCCGGCGGGCTGACCAGTTCGAACTCGTACCGGGAAAGCAAGGTGCTAATGATGGCTTTGATCTGGAACAAGGCAAACGAATTGCCTGAACATTTGTGCTTTCCGCCGCCGAATGCCTGCCAGCCATACATATTCTTGTCCTCGGCCCGCTCCTGGGTGTAGCGGTCCGGATCGAATTTGTCAGGTTCGGGAAACAGCGAAGCCATGCGATGGGTGACGGAAGGCGCGGCGCAGACAAATTTCCCCGCCTTGACGACATAATCCTTGACATGAAAATCTTGCATGACTTTGCGCATCAACAAAATCAGCGGCGGATGCAAACGCAACACTTCTTTCAGGACGTTTTCCAATTTGGGGACTTGGCGCAGGGACTCAAAACTAACGCCCTCCCCTTCGTCATAAAGCAGGTCAACTTCCTCCAAAACGCTTTGTAAATGCTCTGGGTGACGCAATAATTCGATCAACACCCAAGCCGTCGTCCCTGAACTGGTGTGATGGCCGGCAAAAACGGCGGCAATCAACATGCCGGTGATTTCATGAGGGGTTAGCTTAGTGCCGTCCTCATAATTGGCTTCAATCAGTGTTTGGAAAACATTGGCCTTGTTTTCTTGCTTGCCCGCCCGTTTAGCCATAATCTCGCGCACCAATTGCTCCAGCTTGACTCGCGCCTTGTCGCGCCGCCGGAACACCGGCAATGGCAGGTAGGGGAAGATATAGGCGATGGGTTTGATGGCTTGTTCAAGATCGTGATAGATGCCGACAAATTCATTGCTCAATTCATAGCGAAATTCAGGCCCAAGCAGACAATGGCTGGACGTGTACATGGTCAGCTCTTTGGTGAATTCGAGCAGATCAATCTGGCCCGAATCGCCCCAATCCTTGATCATATTTTCAACTTCAGCGACGATAAGGCCTGAATACGTCCGCATGGGTTTGTCGCGCAAAGCCGGCATGAGCATTTGCAATTGCTCGTTTTTCCTCTTTATCGGTGCGTCGAACACCACGCCCTTGCCGAAGATGGGCGTCATCATCTTATAGGCCGGGCCCTGGTCCAGCACCTCGTCGGGCGCACGGTAAAAAGCCTCGCTGGCCTCGGTGCCGGTCATCAAAACCATATCAAGGTGGAAGAACTTGAATTGCGCGACATCGCCGAGTTCCTCGCGCAAACGCAGCATGAAGTCATGCGGGTTCTTGCCAAACTGGTGCATATGTCCGATCAGGGGTAGTCCGCCTGACAGCTTTGGCGGCTCCTTGGATTCAATGGTGCTCATTAGTATGTTCCAATTGCAATGTTGAAAAATGATGGCAGTCTACCCCATCCAAGATGGACTTGATCACTGAATTAGGCAAATCTCGTGACTTAGGGCAAAATATTAAACCTTGTTGCGATCCGACTGTCTATCTCCTAGTCGGTAAGCTTGCCCTGTTGGGTTGGCGGTCAATGCAGGGGTCATGACTTGTCAACTGACACCATTCACAATAACAATGTAATCCTCGGAGGTGTTTCCCTATGAATCTTGATTCAAAAGTTATTAAAGGTTTTTTGGCTTTTATCCTTGTGTTGCCGCTTTCGCCCATGGCGAATGCCAGTTGCTCCTCGGCTGATGCAGAGCGGCTTCAAAAGGTCGCACAAGCGGTAGTGGGTTCCTTCCCCACGTTGAATTATTCAGTGACCCGGCGAGCTCGGTTTAGGGTTTCAGCGGATGACTCCACAGGCGCCTTGAATGTTAAATTTTCCAATGTACGCAGAACCCTGTTCGAGCAACCCTTAAACATTCAGGAATTGGCCCCTGATGTCGTGCCAGGTTGCAAGTTGGTGGGGCGTCCCGCTCAGGGTAGGCCCGCCAATGGTTTATTTTTGCGGCTGTCCTGTGAAGCACCTCAAGCAACCCCCGGCTGCGCCATCGTCATACAACCCGGCTTGAACCGTTCCCGCCAATTCGGTTGGACTTACCGCGTGACGGGCAATCGGGCGATAATGCCTGCTAAATCTAGATAACGGGTAGAGGGCGGACTTAGCCTAAACCGTTTGTAGCCCACACGAAGCTTGCTGAGTGCGGGCCTTATGTAACCACGCCATTTAAAGGGCATATTCTTTAAGAGATTCCCCAAAAAGCTGCCATGTCTAGGGGGACGCAAGGCTACAGAGGTGGGCAAGTACCCCTTCGACAAGCTCAGGACAGGCTTTTTGCTTGCCCACGGCAAGTTACCGTCCTTAAAGGCATTGGATTCCGGCATCCCTGACCGGGATGACGATGTCTTCCCGATCCGTGGGGCTTGCGAATAACGATGGATGCCCTGTGCGTGGGAATGCAGATCCGTAGGGCAGGATAGGCGGCATTCCGCCGCCTGTGCAGTGTTTGCCACTCGGCGCAATACGCGGCGGAGCCGCTATTGCGCCCTACGGCCCTGTTAAGGTCGGCTCCGCTCAAGTTTCTTTCACCTGTGGCGTATGCCGCCAATAATTCTTCTGCTGTCATGTTGTTTCCATTGCCCACAAATAACGCTTCGCTTGGCAGTGCTGCGCCCTACTAGTTTCCCAAAGCGGAGGGGTGTTCGGGTGATGCCCCTTTTTGTTTTTGGTTGTGCCCAACGGTTGCATGGATGCTACCCTGCCTTGGCTTTGAGCGCCGGGCATGGGCCGTATCACCGACCATGCAAACCGTTGGGCGGGTTTCATTGCTGTTCAAATACACCCACGGGGGTAGGCTACTTTATGACTTCATAAAAGTCGGCTCCCATAAGGTCGGCTCCGCGAAGGTCGGCTCCGCGAAGGTCGGCTCGTTCAAGGTTGGCTCCGCTAAGGTCGGCTCCCATAAGGACGGCTCCGTGAAGGTCGGCTCCGTGAAGGTCGGCTCCACTAAGGTTGGCATGGCGAAGGTCGGCTCCGTCAAGGTGGGCTCCGCTAAGGTCGGCTCCGCTAAGGTTGGCATAGCCAAGTCTGGCTTCGACAAGTTTGGCATCTCTAAAGTTGGCTCCGCTAAGCTCGGCTCCCATAAGGATGGCTCCGCTAAGGTCGGCCCGGCTAAGGTTGGCTTCGCTAAGGTCGGCTCCGCTAAGGTCGGCTCGGCTAAGGACGGCTGCGCTAAGGTCGGCTCCGCTAAGGTCGGCTCGGCTAAGGACGGCTGCGCTAAGGTCGGCTGCGCTAAGGTCGGCTCCGCTAAGGTTGGCATGGGGGAATAGGGCATAGCTAAGGTTGGCTGCGCGAAGGTTGGCAAGCCTAAGGTCGGCAAGCCTAAGGTCGGCATCGCGAAGGTTGGCTTCGCTAAGGTTGGCTCGGCTAAGGTCAGCTACGCGAAGGTCGGCAAGGCTAAGGTCGGCAAGGCTAAGGTTAGCTCCGCTAAAGTTTCTTTCACCTTTGGCGTATGCCGCCAATAATTCTTGTGCTGTCATGTTGTTTCCATTGCCCACTCATAACGCTTCGCTTGGCAGTGCTGCGCCCTACTAGTTTCCCAAAGCGGAGGGGTGTTCGGGTGATGCCCCTTTTTGTTTTTGATTGTGCCCAACGGTTGTATGGATGCTGCCCTGCCTTGGCTTTGAGCGCCGGGCATGGGTCGCGTAACCGAGCATGCAAACCGTTGGGCGGGTTTAATTGCTGTTCAAATACACCCACAGACAGGGGGTTGGCTACTTTATGACTCCATCAAGGTTGGCATCGCTAAGGATGGCTCCGCCAAGGTTGGCTTCGCTAAGGATGGCTCCGCCAAGGTTGGCTTCGCTAAGGTTGGCTCGGGGAAGGTCGGATCGGCTTAGGAAAACCGTCAATGCGCTTTGAAAACGGATTTCGTAGCGGTATTCGGCATAATCAATTTTACCGGACACCATGCGCAGGGCCAATGGCGGCGGCAACGGCTGGAACAGTCCGGGGTAGTCGGCTTGCAATTGCCCGGTGAGCTTGGCGGCAAATTGCGCCCTGATCCGGTCGGTGAACGACTGCATCTGGTCGGGGCGGATAATCAGCATGGCATGGGGGTTGGGTAAATTATTGTTGTTGACATTGTACTTTAAGTTTTTAACTGACGTTACGCATTGACCTGGGGCTGGAGCGTCAAAGCTTGCTTTGACCGCCTGTCGCAGACAGGCAGGGGCGAGCCTTGCCTTGCCAGTGTCCGTTGCCAGTCCGCTCATCAGAGTGATGATTTTTTCCTGCTCGGCGGCAAGGTCGCAGTCTTTTTGCAAGCTCAACACATCGGCAATCTTAGTCAAAAGGTTCAGGCTCTCGGCTTGCGGGCGGCGCAGACTTAGCCGGTTAATCAGGTATTCAGCGTGATGTTCCATTTAATCCTCTTAAACTGATGTTACGCACTCTTTCGCGTAGGACAAAGCCTTGGAAATTGGAATATGTTCAAACTCGTCATTCCGGCAGGGATGCCGGAATCCAGAGTCCAAGGATGGCAAACTTCGGCTCACTTGTAGCTTTTCGGGCAGGCAGGCCGAATGCCGGAAACGGTCGTTGCACGACCTTATTCCGGCCTGTCATAGAGAAGTCAACACCCATCAAAAGCGCTTTTCTCAAGTCTTTATCCCGCACGAAACCCTCCTTTTTTAAAACCTCACAAGGCGTGGTGTTCATGCGGCGTTGTCATCTGT